>CAJDVF010000029.1_pt1 | contig 40754 bp, 34 predicted proteins | sample 7391391 | NCBI WGS metagenome assembly CAJDVF01 (sample SAMEA7055697, study PRJEB34461) | soil metagenome | biome: terrestrial ecosystem; feature: Peninsula; material: soil | place: Antarctica | collected 2016 | reverse complement strand
CTTGGATGACATCGCTATCGGCACGGCTGCGCGACCAGTTCGGTGAGGTGGACATCCACCTCTTCGATCAACTGCTACGCGGTCGGATCGCAGAAGGCATGCGCGTGCTCGACGCCGGCTGCGGCTCCGGTCGTAATCTGGTGCTCTTCCTGCGCGAAGGCTTCGACGTGCAGGGCATCGACGAGAGCGCTGAGGCCATAGCTCGGACGCAGCGGCTCGCTGCCCGCGTCGCGCCGTCCGTGGAGCCCGACCGATTCCGCGTGGAAAGCGTAGATGCCATGTCGCTTCCGAATGGATCGGTGGACGTCGTCATCTCGAGCGCCGTTCTGCACTTCGCTCGAGATGACGCCCACTGGCAGGCAATGGTCCACGAGATGTGGCGTGTGCTGGCCCCCGGCGGGATCATGTTCGCCCGCCTGGCGATGTCCCTTGGGCAGCCGCACCTTCAGCCGCTGGGCGGACGCCGTTATGTGATGCCTGACCACAGTGCCAGATATGTCGTGGATGCGGAGTACCTGATTGAAGCGACGGAAGAACTGGGCGGATCTCTGGTGGATCCGATTAAGTGCACCGTCGTCCACGATCTGCGCTCCATGGGCACCTGGATCGTACGGAAGTGACGGATAGCTACTCGCCACCGCGAATGACCTGACCGGTGCGCGATGAAGACAGCAAGAGGGCACGGTCCGCTGGGATTCCCAGCCGACCGTGCCCTCTCCTGCTGATACCACTAGCTCATCCTAAAATCTGGTACTACTTGGTCGCAGCCGCCAGGTCGCGGATCGCCGCCGCCATCGCCCGAACCCGGGCAGCGTCCTTCGCTCCGCTTGCGTCGGCATCCACCTTGGCTGCCAGGCTGGTGAGCGCCGTGCGACGCGCGGCTCCTGACTGACCCTCGGCGGCGTTCAACGCGCTACCAATTGCCGTCGTACGAGCCGTGGCGAGGCCATTGCCACGTACCAGTTGATCCAGGTACGAACGCACAACGGGGAACGCCGCCGGCCAGACAATGTGCGGCTGACTCTGTGGGTTGAACTCGTCCATCTTGATCAGCTTTGCGGCAGCGATCTCGTTAGCCGAGAGGTACTTGGACGGCACGAGATCCAGGATGTCGAGCCCACGCGCCATCTCCGACGAGTAGATGTGCCCGTTGTACCAGTACGCTCCCCAGGATCCGCCGATAGTGCCACGCGTGCGGCTGACTGCGCCGGCGGGATCCGGAGCGTCAATCGGGCCACGATCAAAGAAGCCCATCTCGAACGGGGCGTCCGCATCGGTGAAGTCGATCACGTCCACACCGCCTTGATACCAACCCTGAACCATGATGTCGCGTCCAGGAACAGGAATCAACGAGCCGTTGTGGGAAACGCAGTTTTCCTCAGCGGTCTGAGACGACGGAAGCTTGAAGTACGCGCGCTGCGTGAACTTCTTGTCCTTGCTTATCGACAGCGTTGTGTTGCCGCCCATCTCCAACGGGTGCATGGCCTGGCAGTTGGGCGACGTGCCACCGCCCCACTCGTCGGTGAAGACAACCTTGGATCCGTCGTTGCTGAATACCGCCGTGTGCCAGAGCGAGAAATTCGTGTCGGATACGGCGTCGAGCCGGATCGGCTTCTCGGGGTTCGATATGTCGACGAGGAGGCCGTGACTGGCGCAGGCTCCGGCGAGCAGTCCCATGGCGGGATAGGCGGTCACGTCGTGGCAGTTGCGCGGTCCAGCAGCAGCCATCGCCGCCATTACCGCCCTGTCCGCACCCGGTATGTCGCGAGCAGGAGTCGACCGACCGCCGCGTGCAGGAGCAGGACCGAGACCGGTAAAGACACGCGCGCCCGGAATCACCGCGGCGTCCTCAGGCCTGGCCAGCGGCACCTTGATGATGTCGAGCATGTAGAGCGAATTGGCCGCGTCTGCCGGATCGGCACCATTGTTACAACCAGCTAGTTCGCCAGAGTCACGAGCACCCTGGTTGCCAGAGACATACAGGTAGACGATTCCCTTGTCAGTCGGGCTGGGGACGAGCGTGTGCGTGTGGGAACCCTTGCAGGTCTCCACGTTCTTTACCAGCCGCGGAGCGCTCGGGTTGGAGACGTCATAGATGCGTACCCCGGCCATATGCTCGTCAGGCTTCGAAACGCCACCGGTCGCGCAGTCCTTGCGATTTCCGCCTCCCTCGGCGGAGATGAAGAGCAAGTTGCCGACGATGGACGGGTCGCCCTGTGAGGTGATGCACTGTACCGCCGAGACCATTTTCGGGCTGGCGGGATTACTCACGTCCCAAATGGAGAATCCGGCGAAGTTACCCTGATAGACGAAGTTGCCGCGGAACGCCAGGTCGGAGTTCACGAAGGTGAGGCCACGCGCGGTATCGAACTGGGCAGGCTTGGGGGTGTGCGACACCAACCGCATCCCCTGCAGCGCTGTTCCGGCGTCACGCAGGCCGGCCTTCAATCCGTCACGTGGATCGTTGCCGGGAGGATATGTCTGCGCGCCGAGCACAGAGGTGAAGGCGAGAGCAAGAGCGAACGTCGGCGCGGCTGCGCGCATCCAGCGGGTAGATCTCATCAGGCGGGCTCCGGGAGGGGGGGTCACTTATCTACAAGCATTAGACGCATCAGGCCGATCTCGGCCCGCTGCGTCGTCTCTATGTCGTTCGCGAGGACCGATATGTCCACGTCCTGCGCAGCACGCGGCGACGCATACAGTTCCTCGACCATCGTCAGTGCACCCTCGTGATGGTAGATCATGCCCTCCAGATAGAGCCGGTCGAACGCCGGACCACGAGCCGCTTCCAGTCGGGCGAGTTGCTCGGTGGTCAGCATCCCCTGCATCATCATGGTCCGCCACGACGAAGTGTCCGGCACAGCCTGGCCATTTGCCCGCAACCAGTCCTGCATGAGCGCGATCTCACCCGCCTGCGACAGATCGATCTTGTGCGCCAATCGTCCCAGCCGTGGATCAGCCTCCCGGGATGGAACCATGCGGGACATGTGGATGGCCTGCGCATGGTGCGCGATCATCATCTGCATGAACGAGACGTCGGCCTCGGTATACAGGGCGCCCGCGGGAATCACTATGGCAGCGCCGCCACCGTGTTCGTGATGGTTCATTCCGCCAGCGGCCATCATGGCTGGGGCCGCTTCAGCAGGAGGTCGTGTGGCCTGAGCGACGGGCGGACTTGGCCTCGCAGTCGCGCAACCGCCCGCGACGAGCAAGCACAGCCCCGAGGCGAGGGCGTGAGAAGAGAGCTTCATCTTCATCCCCAATACGTTGGTAGTTGGTCAGATCGCGCAGCTTCCTGATCGGCGGCCAACGCTCACACCGCCACCCCGGCGCCATCATGCGCAACTGACTGGCGCGGAACAGGGTGTCACAGGGCATATACAGCGCAACCGGACACCCGCCGTCAAGTGACGCAGCTCACAACAACGCGACTGACGAGGGCCCGCCTGAGTCCACGCGAGCGCCACCGCGATGCCACCGCCACCGACCTGGGCAGGGCTCCGTCGGAATATTCTTCAACTCCGGCCGATCCCCACGACCTAATAGCGGTCGTCGGCGACAGTGAAGCCGGAGAGCGCCCTGGCTACCCTATCCAGCGGTAGACTGCTGGTTGTCAGCAACGACTCGATCGATCCAAGATCGGCGGGAGTGGCGGGCCTCAGACGCGGCTCATCTGACGGCCCAAAAGAATTCTCTCTCACCGCCAGTTCCTGTCAGCAGCAGCTGTCGTCGCTGCAACCACAGGAACTCGCGCTACCCTTGCTGGCACCCAGCGCGACAAGCTCGCGGGCCTTCGTCGCCGGCCGCACCGCTACACCGGGCTTGGTAGCGCGGACAAAGCCGCTCATAATCTTTCCGGCTATCTGATCGGCCAGCGACTCGTCGAGCCCTGTACCCTGGAGTAGCGCAGCGGCGTCGGCGCGATCATAGACACGGGTCGGTTCGATGCTCACGCTTTCGAAGCCCGCCTCGGTCAGAAGGCCGATGAACTCCGACTCTTCGAGCGCACCGGAGACGCAGCCAGTCCAGAGGGACATGTTCTCCTTGATCACGTCGGGAAGCCCCTCGCGGACGATGACGTCGCTTACCGCAAACCGACCTCCGGGGGCAAGAACCCGGAATGCCTCCTTCATCACCTGTCGCTTGTCGCCCGAGAGGTTGATGACACAGTTGGAGATGATCACGTCCACCGAGTTGGAGGGAAGCGGGATCGCCTCAATGTGTCCCTTGAGGAACTCCACGTTCGTGGCACCGGCCCTGGCCTTGTTCTCCAGAGCGAGGGCCAGCATCTCGTCGGTCATGTCCAGGCCGTAGGCCTTGCCCGTTGGGCCCACGCGTCTGGCCGAGAGTAGTACATCAATGCCACCGCCCGAGCCCAGGTCGAGGACGGTCTCGCCCTCGCGGAGTTCAGCCAGAGCCGTCGGACTCCCGCAACCCAGAGACGCCAGAAGAGCCTCAGCGGGTATCCCCGCCATCTCGCCTGCATCGTAGAGATCGGCGGTGATAGGGTCCCAGGATTCGCTCGATTCACCGCAGCATCCACTGGATCCGTCGGACGGTCCACAGCACGAGTTGGACGTCGCACTGTCAGCGACGCGCTGAGCGGTGGCGCCGTAGCGCGCCTGCACGGAGGAACGGATCTCCTCGAGGGTCGTGGGCACCTTAGCAGAGTTGGATCGATCGTCCCTGGTCATAATTCCCCCTTGGGGATCAAGAAACGTTGATGTATTTGGCACGGGAGCTGAAATTCAGCCACAGCATGCGCCAGCAAGGTACTCTGGCAGTGCGTCGCGCTTCGACCGGAGACCGGCGGCGAGGTCGTGAACCTCGTCCAGCGCATCGGGGACTATGCTGTAGTACGACCAGCGACCCTCTCGACGACCCGTGACCAGCCCGGCCTCCCTGAGCACCCTGAGATGAAAGGAGAGACGGGACTGGGCAGCCGCGAGCTCATTCTGCAGTTCGCAGACGCATAACTCACCGCGCCGCAGCAGCTCGAGAACCGACAGCCGGGTCGGATCCGAAAGAGCGTGGAAGAGCGCCACGGCGCGACCGAGGTCCGGAGTATTTGTGTTGGTAGTCGTCACATCTAAATGATACATCAATAAATCTTGGTCTGTCAATAGCGACAAAAGCATGGACGGGATTAACGGGATTGTAGGGAATGAACTTCGGGTCCATCGACCCGCCCGTCGGAAGCGCTCCCGCACCTAAGACGCGTAAATACCGTAAATCCTGTTCATCCTGTCCAAAAAAATAGTCAACAATCCCCGCCGAACACCGTGTGGCACTCACTTTCCGAGACGCTGCATGTCGTTATAAACACGTCAGCGTTGGGCGTGAACCGGGCGCCTGGCTGGCGATGGCTCAGCAGCCAGATGCCGGTCTGATTCCGGAATGTCACTCCGACGGGCGCCAGCGCGGAACGCTGGCGAGGGTGCTGACAGTAACGCCATGGACCCGCTCAACTGGAACTGGCCGACCATCTGTTGCATCATCTCTGCCTGTCGCGCCAGCTCCTGGGCCGAGCGCGCTGTCTGTTCGGAGTTCGCCGCTACCTGCTGCGTCACCCCGTTCATCTGCTCGGTGGCGATTGTAACCTGACGGATTCCATCAGCCTGTTGGTGGGTGGCTACGGCAATCTCGTCGGCCAGCGCGACGTGACGTTCGGCCAGCGACACGATGCGCGTGATGCCAGCGACGGCCTCCTCGTTCAGCAGCCCTCCCTGCTCCGCGGTCGCCACTGAAGTCTCGATTAACTCCGCGGTTTGCCGAGCTGCATCGGCCGACCGGATGGCCAGTGCGCGTACCTCCTCCGCAACCACCGCGAAGCCACGTCCAGCCTCTCCAGCCCGCGCCGCTTCCACTGCTGCGTTCAGCGCCAGCAGGTTGGTCTGGAAGGCGATCTGGTCAATCGATTTCAGGATCTTCGCCGTGGCCGCTGCGCTCCCCCTGATCTCCTGCATTGCCGCGGTCAGCCGTTCCATGCTCTGCATGCTCGTTCCCATCTGCTGACCCACGTCACTCATCAGCACCTTCATTTCCGCCGCATGTTCGGCGGTCGAGCTCACCATCGCGGACAGCTCCTGCATGCTCGAGCTGACTTCCTCGAGCGTGCTGGCCTGTTCCGAGGCACCTTGGGCCAATGCCTGGCTTCCGCTGTCTATCTGACTAGCAGCAACCGCTACGTCATCGCTCGTTGTCGCGACCTCGCCGAGGGTCGTTTCCAACTTCTCGCACGCTGTGTTGATGGAGTTGCTAATAGCTGCGAAGTCGCCCTGGTAGACACCACTCATGCGCGCCGTCAGATCGCGGTCGGCCACCCGGGCAAGAACCACCGAGGCCTCGCTAATCGGACCGACCACGGCGTCCAGCGTCTTATTGAGGCCGTCCACCAGGTCGCCAAATACACCCTCGAACGCCGCTGCATTGCCGCGCACGGCCAGCCGACCGGCTTCGGCCGCCACAACCACCCTGCGAGTCTCCTCCACCAGGCGCTGGACGATGCCTCGAGTGGTCACGAACGAGCGCATGGTCTCCATGGTCTGCGCGGCAACCTCGTTAACGCTCCGTGCCAGCGCTCCCACCTCGCCGGCTGAATCGATACGGAGCTCTGGCACGTCCCTGGTTGGGGTAGCACGCAGGTCGCCATGGGCCATCCGCTCGATGGCATCGCGAAGATCGTCGATGTAATTCGAGCGCATCAGTTCGACGTGATTTGCCAACGTGATCATGGGCCGCGTGACCAGTCGGACGGCCAGCAGGCAGAGCGCTATTGACAGTGCGATGGCGAGCGTAGCTAATCCAATAATGGTGCGCCTCGAACTCTGCGCATCGGCAATTGCGGCCAATTGCTCCACCCGCGAGACGTCACTCCGCGCAGCGACGATCGCATCCAGTGCGGCGGCGCAATTTCGAACTGCTGGCGCCATCACCGACCTGTACCAGACTGCCGCCTCGTCCGCCTCTCCGGCTACGTAGAGTTCAAACCACTTTCTACGCGACCGCTCCGACGCGGCATGTAGGGAATCGAAGCTGGCGATGAGCGCGCCCGCATCATCGTCGGTCGCGATCAGCCGGTAGGCGTCTACGGCGGCCTCAAGTCGCTGGCTGATGGCCGGTTGAGAAGCCTGGATCGCTCGTTGCTCCTCTGGTGTGGAGGCGGCCATGAACTCTACCGGTACGCTCCGGAGCTCCCACATCGCCGACTGCGCCTCTCCCAGGCTTGCTTCGGCGTTGGACCTCTTGCCATCCAGCGCAGTAAGGCGCTGTTGGAGGGACGCGTTCGCGTCCAGCGCGACGACGATCACGCTTACGAGGAGCGTCATAGCCACGCCGAATACAGTGTACATCCTGGCCCGGAGGCTTGATTTCCGGATGCCAGGTGTATTGCTGAGGCGGTTGTCGCTACTCATTGGTTTCGCACTCTGGGACGGCCGTGGATACGTCATCGGGTTTAATGCACGGCCGACGAGCGACCGTATCTTATGAATGAGGTATCGACCGCTGTTCGGGAAAGCTGGAGCGGTGTCCGTCCGGCTCGGAGTAGGAGCGCATTGACGGGGATCCTCCGGGGCGCCATCGTCCGAAGGCTTGCGCCGGTTACGGATCCGGCCCTGCCTGATCCCCTGGCTGCCACCATCGCCCAGAATCCGATGTCGCCCACCCGTCGTGAAGTCCTGGCTCAACTGGCACTTCTCGCCATTCTCCCCCTGCCGCGCTGGCCGTCCAGGGCGGATGACCCGCTCGACGGCACGATCGCCGACTATCAGGCAGGGCGGCGGCGCGGCGACTGGAATGCCGTCGAGGTCACAGCCCGGGCGCTGCACCGCTGTCAGAGTGACGGGCGGAGATGGCACGCCATAGACGTGCTCGCCGACAGCGCTCGTGCTGAAGCAACTGCGGCCGACGCTCGCCATCGTGCCGGCCGATCGAGGGGTCCGTTAGACGGCGTCCCTGTTTTCGCAAAGGCTATCTACGACATGGCCGGCCTGCCAACCTCAGCGTCAAGCGCTGAGTGGGCGCGCCTTTTCCCGGAGCCGGTGCAGCGGGACGCGCTGGAGGTGGCGCGACTGCGCTCGGCCGGTGCGATCATACTCGGGAAGACGGCGGCAGACGACTTCGCCTATCGAGGGAATGGCACCAGCAGTCACACTGGGCAGGTTCTCAACCCTCATGACCCCACCGGTACGCGCACACCCGGCGGGTCCAGCGCTGGTTCGGCGGTTGCCGTCGCCGCTGGTATGGCATTCGCCGCGCTGGGCACGGACGATGGAGGCTCCAATCGCATCCCAGCTCAGTTCACCGGCGTTGTGGGGATGAAACCGACCTTCGGACTCGTCCCCCGCACCGGCGTGATTCCAACCTGGCCGTACCTGGATACCCACGGACCGCTGGCACGCACGGTGGCCGACGCGGCACTACTACTGGCGGCCATCGCCGGTGCTGATCCATCCGACCCGCTCGCTCTTACCGGTACAGTCGCACCAGCGTTCGCGTTAAGCGACGAGGCGTTGGCCGGCGTGCGCCTGGGGATGGTGGACGCGCACATCCCGCGCACCCAGATGACGCCCAACGCGTTGGAGGTCTGGGACCGCGCAGTTGGCGACCTACGCGCTGCCGGGGCGACCGTTGAGTTGTTCGCCCCCGCGGTAACCCGGGTCAATTTTCAAAGTGCCTTTGCCGAAGCGGCAACGGCTCGCGGCGACGTAGCCATCAATGCACGATCGCCCGCTCCGACCGCCAACGCTCTCTTCAGCTACTTCGCCGGTCGAACGTCCAATCCGCGCGCTGCCGTGAGCCGCGGCTACGCAGCCTACCGTGAGTTTTACGATGTTCTCCCGGCCACATTTGACGAGTGCGAGCCTCTGCTGGACCAGCCAATGATCAACGATCCGGCGGCCAGGTCGTTCGCCCGTTCGCGCGAGCACGTCGTCGCCTCCCTCGCCGCCTCCATGCGCGCGGCTGGCGTGACGGCGATGGTCTATCCGACAATGCCATTCAATGCTCCGCGCGCCGCAGATGACTGGCCGGACGTCCGAACGGCGCTCGGTTACGGCAACTGGCTCGGCCTGCCCGAGGTCTCGGTACCAGCGGGCTACGGCCCGGACGGGATGCCCGCTCTCAACCTGTCAGTGGTCGGGCTTCCCGGAACCGACGCTCAGATTCTGGCGTTGGCGCACGCTTACGAGCGCCAGTCCCGCAGGTTCGTGGCGCCGCCGCACACTAGTTAGTCAAACGCCGCGGTGATCCCACGGTCACTCGGCACTCGGCAGATGGATTCCCGCTTTCGCGGGAATTACGACCTAACACCCTCCTCCCCTGATTCCCCTTGGACCGTCATCCCCGCCGAAAGCGGGGATCCATGTTTCGCCTGCCACCGTCATCCCCGATTCCCCCTTTGGACCGTCATCCCTCTATAAGCAATCCCAAGCGAATGGCTACTCGTCGCCATCACGCCTCATTGATATAGCAGATAAGGCTTCCGGCTCTCATTGAACGCCGCTGCCTCTCGATCCCACTCAACGAGTAGCGCCGGTAGTCTGTCAGCATCGATTGCCAGTCGCACCTTGTCGGAGCCGGTGAGCCGGTTAATTGTGCCCGTCCAGGCGAAGTCGCGAGGGTGCTGTCGGTGGATTTCATCTATGAGCATTAGCATCGTGCGAACCGGCCTGTAAGACTCTCGATCCGTAATGATGAAGCGAATGGCGGGTATGGTTTTCCCCGGAAACTTGGCGGCGGTCGGCAGCACTGACATGGTGATTGCCTCGAAACGGATGCCGGGCAGGTCGCGTTCGTTCATCACCCGCACCACGTCGGAAGCCTTGAGCCACGGAGCGCCGATCTGCTCGAACGGACGATCGGTGCCGCGCCCCTCACTCATATTCGTCCCTTCGAAGTAGACCGCGCCTGGATAGCTGTTCACCGCGGCTAACGAACGTAGGTTTGGCGACGGGTTCACCCACGGCAGACCGGTCTCGTCGAACCATTCAGAGCGACGCCAGTTTGCCGCGCGAACCACTATCAAGTCTGCGCCTATCCCGTATTTCTGGTTAAACAGTGTTGCGAGCTCGCCGACAGTCATCCCGTGACGCGCGGGAATGGGATACATGCCGACGAACGAGCTGAACCGCGGGTCGAGAAGGGCGCCCTCCACTATTTCGCCGCCAATCGGGTTTGGGCGATCCAGGACTACAAACGGAATTCCCTTCTTCACCGCCGCCTGCATCGATAGCGCCATGGTGGAGACGTACGTCCAGGTGCGACCGCCCACCTCCTGCAGGTCGTAAACGAGCACATCGACGTCTTTCAGCATCTGGGTCGTTGGTCCCCGATCCTCCGACAGGTAGAGCGAGTGAATGGGAATACCGGTGCTCGCATCCACCTCGTCACCGACCTTAACGCCATCCATCACGTCACCCCGAATACCGTGCTCGGGAGCCAGAAGCGCTACCAGTTTCAGGTCAGGATGACGCGCTATGAGGTCGATGTCGGGAGTACGATCGCGATCGATGCCAGTGTGGTTGGTGATCAGGCCGACTCTCTTTCCGCGCAGCCGCTCTGGCACGTCGGCGAGGAAGACCTCGATGCCCGGGCGAACTGCGGTCGCGCTGTCTGGTGCACTGCCATTTACCACCGCTTCCACCACAGCCTGCGGTTCCTCCGCAGGGACTGCGGACGACATGCAGGCGGCGAGCAGCACCATGACGGCAGCGGATACTCTCATCTTGCTCTCGAACGTTTGGGTGGCCGTGAACGGATTGATGAAGCTGAAGGATGCCACTTGTTCGGCGCTCGTTCCAGCACCGTGAGAAACAGCCGGTGGATGGAACCGTATCGCAACGTTGACGACTGCGGTCTCCTCAAGATCAGCCTGATATCGACAAGCAGACAGAGGCTTGGCTGTTCACAGTCGAGGTTGTGTTCGTCGCGCTGGAATATGACATTGTTCTCCCATAAATCGAGGAACTGTCCTCGAAGTAGCGGCCATCCTTCTTAACCTCTACTGGCCGACCTCCATGTCCACGGAAGTACTTCTCGAGAAGCACCGGACAGCTCTTACCGGCCACTGTTACCGCATGCTCGGCTCCGTAGTCGATGCCGAGGACGCGGTGCAGGAGTCAATGCTCCGCGCCTGGAAGGCCATCGATCGGTTCCACGGGCAGTCGTCGCTGAAGACCTGGCTGTATCGAATTGCCACCAACGTCTGCCTTGATACGCTGGCAGCGTCGCGTCGGCAGCGTGTTCAGCCAATGGACGTCTCCGATACACCGGCCGTCGTTCACGATGACATCGAACTGGGGCAGCGTCCCCGTGAGTTCTGGGTGGAACCTATTCCGGATGTGATGGCGCTGCCGGCGGGTGAGGACAGTGATCCTGAGGAGCGGGCGATCCTGCGCGAGAGCATCCATCTCGCCTTCGTGGCCGCGTTGCAATACCTGCCGCCACGGCAACGAGCGGTTCTGCTCCTCACCCAGGTGCTCAACTGGTCGGCGGGAGAGGTGGCCGATGGGCTCGATATGACTGTCGCGGCGGTGAACAGCGCGCTCCAGCGGGCACGGGCGACGCTCGCCACGCGTAGCCCGGCGACGGTACCTCGTGAGCTGTCTGAAGAACAGGAACGACTGGTGGCCCGTTACGTGGATGCCTTCCAGCGGTACGACGTCGCTACGTTGACGACGCTGCTGCATGAGGATGCGACGATGTCGATGCCGCCTTACGATCTGTGGCTGCGGGGTCAGGATTCTGTAAGTCGGTGGATGCTCGGGACAGGCATCGGCTGTCGCGGTTCCCGACTGATTCCGGTGGCGGCCTGCGGGGGAATGCCGGCGTTCGCCCAATATCGCCAGGGCGGCGCGGAACCGTGGGCGCTGGTTGTCCTCACCTTGGACGGCGAGCGCATCGCCGACATGGTCTTCTTTCTGGACGTCGAGACGCTCTTCCCGCGATTCGGTGTGCCGATGCGACTGGATATTTGAATGCTGGATAATCGCCCCTGGCGGGCCCGTATGAGAACTTTTCGACCGGACCGCTCAGTTCTCTAGCTGTTGGCAGTCAAACGTTAAGAACCCCTTCCGAGGCCCCGACCATGAACGTCCCGTCCATGCACGCCGGCCTGAACTCGCCACCGTCCACGTCGCACGAGTCGACTACGACACTCTGGATCGGTCGCACGCTGTCCGGCCTGGCGGTGCTCTTCCTCGCTTTCGACGTGGCGATCAAGCTGTTCTCTACCGAGGCGGCGGTAACGGCGACGACAGAGCTGGGCTATCGACCGCATCACCTACCGGTCATTGGCGCTATCGGACTTGTCTGCCTCGTTCTCTACGTCATACCGCGTACGGCGCCGCTCGGGGCGATTCTCTGGACTGGTTACTTCGGCGGTGCGGTCGCCACGCAGTTGCGTGTCGACAACCCGCTGCTCAGTCACATTCTCTTTCCTACATACGTGGCCGCTCTGGTGTGGGGCGGGCTCTACCTGCGTGATGACCGTGTCCGTGCCCTGCTCCGCCCCATACCCGTTAGCCGACCGTAATCCAGAAGAGGAAACGCTCATGGCCACAGCACAGACTCCTTCGCCCACAATCACGAACTCGGCCAGCATACCGCTCACGCCGCGCAAGCTGTTCGTGAATATCCCGGTGAGCGACCTCCAGCGATCGATCATCTTTTTTGAAGCACTGGGTTTTGCCTTCAACCCGGCCTTCACCGACGCTCAGGGAAGTTGCATGCTGGTTGGTGAGGACGCCTACTTCATGCTCCTGACTCATGAGCGCTTTGCCGGCTTCAGCAATCGGCCACCAGGCGATCCGAGCACTCAGACCACTGCCCTGTTCTCGTTCAGCGTGGACAATCGAGGCGCAGTAGATGAGGTTGTGAGGAAAGCGCTTGCCGCCGGCGGCTCGCACGCGCTCGATTCGACTGACCTCTGCTTCATGTATTCTGGCAGCTTCTACGATCCCGACGGACACCACTGGGAAGTATTCTGGATGGATCCGAACGCAATACCCGGCTGAAGCAATCACTCCCAGGGTGCAAGTGGTTCACCGCCATCCGGGTGCTAGCGCTACCATCGGTCAGTCACGAACCGACGACATGGGTGTCACCGGTATGGAGAGTTGGCCGCTCGGACGTGCGCCCTCCAGCTCCAGCAGGAACCGCTTGCGCTCCAGACCGCCGGCGTAGCCGACGAGTTTACCGTCGGCGCCGACCACGCGATGGCAGGGCACGATTATGCTGAGCGGGTTCCGTCCATTCGCGGCGCCAACCGCACGAGCCAACCCGGGCGCGCCCAACTCGGTCGCGAGTTGACCGTAAGAACGCGTCTCGCCGAACGGGATCTGGCGCAGTAAATCCCAGACTCGCAACTGGAATGCGTCTCCGCGCGGAGCAAGAACCAGATCGAAAGTCTTGCGTCCGCCTCGAAAGTATTCGTTCAGCTGGTCGATCGCCGACCGGAAGCCGGAATCGTTGCGCAAGCCGAAGTCGACCGCATCCGGCCGTCGCTTGTGATCCGGAAAGTAGACGCCCGTCAGCTCACCATCAGTGGCTACCAGGGTCAGTTCGCCGATCGGCGAGTCGAAGATCGTATGCGTGACGTTCATGCGTCCTCCAGCCTCGATTGAAGGGTCAGCTCGCGGTTCCGCTCTCCAACCGTTTGCCCGGAATTGCCTGACCTGCATCTAATCTACCCGACTCCGCCCCGGGTGCTCGCCATTTTCGGACAGGGCTCCGAGCACCCCTGGACCGGTGAATAGCGGCGCCTGGGCGGGGCTGGACGTGCGGGAAAGCGCGCTCCGCCGCACACCCATCCGCCAGACCCGGAGCGAGACAGCTAGATTCCCTGCGGCCGATTCCGGTGCTGGCGGTGCCATCCACGGTCCTCGTGACTGACGCCAGTCAGTATGAAAGCAAGCACGTCAACAGCCTCACAGACCATGAACGCCATCGTCGCCCTCATAGACTTCATCCTTCATATAGACGTCCACCTGGCGACCATAGTCGCGCAGTACGGAGCGTGGACGTATGGCGTGATCACGGCCATCATCTTTTGCGAGACCGGTCTGGTGATCACGCCATTCCTGCCCGGTGACTCACTGCTTTTCGCCACCGGCGCGCTGGCAGCGACCGGAATCCTGGACATCGGTCTGCTCTTCCTTCTTCTCACCGCCGCCGCGATCCTCGGGGACGCGGTGAACTACTGGGCCGGGTCGCGACTCGGGACCAAGCTGTTCGACGGGCGAATCCCCTACCTGAAGCAGGAGCACCTCGACCGCACGCACGCGTTCTATGAGAAGTATGGCGGCAAGGCCATCGTCATAGCCCGTTTCGTGCCGATCGTCCGCACGGTCGCGCCATTCGTTGCCGGCTGCGGCAGCATGACCTACGCCCGGTTCGCCCTCTACAACGTTCTCGGCGCTCTACTCTGGATCGGCTCCATGCTGTTCGGCGGCTACCTGTTCGGCAACATCCCGATTGTCAGAGATAATTTCGGCATTGTTGTCATCGCCATTATCGTCCTCTCGCTGGTGCCCGTGATACTCCAGTTCGTCCGTCCTGGTCAGTCGCCCGACACCGCTAACCGAGCCTGATTCAGAACGGGAAGAGCAGCGGCACCACGAGCACCGTCAGGACTCCGCAAACCAGTTGGAGCGGCACGCCGACGCGGGCGTAATCACTGAACTTGTATGAGCCAGGCCCGAGGACCAGCATGGTGCCCGGCGTTGCGATGGGCGTCGCGAACGAGGTCGACGCGGCAACTGCGACTGTCATCAGGAGTGGGTAAGGGGAGACTCCCATCTGCAGCGCCGAACTCATTGCTACCGGCGCTACCAGCGCCGCGGTGGCGGTGTTGGAGATGAACTGGCCCATGACACCCGTGAGTAGGAAGAGCGCGGCGAGCATGGCGACCGGTCCGGCGTCACCGATCGGCTGAAGAAGGCCGACTACCATATCTATACCTCCGGTCTTCTGGAGCGCGGTCGCCATCGGCAGGATGGCTGCGATGAGAATCACGCTCTCCCAGTTGATCTCGCGATAGGCAGCGGTCATGTCGAGACAGCGTGTGAGCACCATCGACACGGCGGCCATCAGCACGGCAACCGCCGGGGGCACTATTTCCCACGTCAGCAGGACCAGCATCCCGAGCATTATCGCCAGCGTGAGCATTTCACGTCGGGAGAGCGGCCCATCCCTCAGCGCCTCACGAGTGCGCGAGACGACCACGAAGTCGCCTGCTTCGCCACGCAGGAGGTCAATGCTCTTCGGTGATCCGGCAACCAGTAATGTGTCGGCGAAACGCAGCGGAACGGTGGCCAAGGCAGACTTCACAGCGCCTCCGAGGCGCCTGATGGAAAGTACGTTCACGCCGTAGCGTGAACGGAAGCGCACGTCCGTCAGATTCTGACCGATGAGCCGGGATCGGGGCGTCAGCAGCACCTCGGCCAGGACGGCATCAGGCTCGCCGCGATGGGCCACCAGTTCCAGGGCCTGTGTGGCGCACAGTTGGTCAACGTCGCCCGTCCCTTCATGCACTTCCAGTTCGTCACCGACGCATAGCGGCTCATCGGAGGCATGCGAGAGCCAGTGCAGCCGACCTCCCCGTCCTCGTGGACGGCGAACCCCAATCACGTTCACATCAAATCGTTCTCGAAGGCTGGCGGTCGCTGGCGAGACCCCGACTAGCGGCGAGCCTTCCGACACTCGAAGCCGCACGATCCGCCCCACTGAGTGGCCACTGACGATGTCGGTGCCAGAGAGCCTCGACACACTGTCCGACCCGTCGCTCAGTTCCACCGGAGCGCGAGACGGAAGCAGCCGTTGACCGATGAGCACCATCACGGCCGTTCCGACCCCGAGGATGAGCAGGCCGACGGGAGTGAAGTCGAAGAAGTGGAATGGCTCGAAGCCAGCAGCGGAGAGCTGGTTGGAGACGATCAGGTTGGGGGGAGTGGCGATCAGTGTCAGCATCCCCCCCAGCAGCGCGCCAATCGCCATCGGTAGGAGAAGCAGCGACGGACTGAGCCGAGCCTTTCTGGCCAGCGACACCGTGACGGGAAGCATGAGGGCAACTGTTCCGGTCGTACTGACGAATGCCGACAGCAACCCCGTGCCGAGCATGAGGACCGCAGTTATCCGGGCGCGCCCGGTGCCGGCAATGCGTCCAAGCACCATCCCGAATCGCTCGGCGAGACCGGTCCGAAAGATTGCTCCGGCAACCACGAACAGACCGGCTATCATGACCACGAGTGGATCGGAGAAGCCGGCCAGCGATTCGGAGAGCGTGAGAATTCCGCTCAGTGAGAGCGCCAGGAGCGCGAGTAGCGCTACCAGATCCAGGCGCAGTTTCTCGCTTACAAATAGAAGGATCGTGATCGCCAGGATCACGTAGACAAGGACGGCGTCGCTGATCATCCGTCAATCTACGCACCAGAGGCTGACCGTGACCGTCTAAACCGAACCGCCACTCCTCTCGGTGGACGCCCATAACTGCAGCGTTGCGTAGCTGCGCCATGGTCGCCATGCCTGTGACAGCGCCTCGGCACGAGCTGCCGTCACTCCACCCAGCACCTTTCGCAGCACCATGTCTTCTTTCGGGAAGGCGTCCGGCCAGCGTAGCGCGCGCATGCAGATATAGTGTGCGGTCCAGGGCCCTATCCCGGGCAGCTGTATTAACTGCTCCATCGTTCTCTCGGGGTCGGCGCCCGCCTCCAGCACCAGCCTTCCTGCCGCTACCTCTGTCGCCAGAGCGATGATGCAGCGAGCACGGATGCCGACTATGCCGAGCGAGGTGATCTCGCCTTCCGCGGCTGCCGAAACGCGTTCGGCTGTCGGCGAAAGACTGATGAGGCCCTCGTGCGGCGTCGTGATGGGCTCACCGAACACCGCAGAGAAACGGCCAGCAAGGGTAGTTGCACCCTTAACGGAGATCTGTTGGCCGAGTACGGCGCGGACGGCGAGTTCAAAGCCGTCGAACGCCCCGGGCACGCGGAGTCCGGGATGCGCCGCGACAGTGCTGGTCAGTAGTGGATCCGTCGACAGGTGACTGGCAATGACATCGGGACGTGCGCTCAGGTCGAACATATTGCGTAGCCTTCCCAGCACGGCGGGGAGGGCCGGCGTGAGAGTGTGGGGCATCTCGACGAGCAACGTCCGACGCTCTGGCCTGTGGCGCACAACCACCCAGCCGCGATGGCCAGCCATCCGGACAGTGCGCGCATAGGAGTCGCCCGTCACACTCTCCACGCCCTTCATGGCTCGGGCGCCGAGGAAGTTGACCATGCGCTGCCAATCGAACGGCGGACGGTAGCTCAGCTGGAGCGTGAAACTCCCATTGTCGCCGACGGCCTCCGAGTTGCCGTCGGCGGCCTTCCGGAAGCGTGACGGCGGCATACCGTATCTGGTGCGGAAGGCGTCGTTGAAGCGGCGTAGGCTAGCAAAACCGCTAGCGCTGGCGACCTGAGTGATGGGGAGCTTCGTATCGGTGAGCAGTTGCTTGGCGAGCAACAGCCGACGCGTCAGCACCAGTTCCATTGGCGAGACGCCCAACTCGCGGTTGACGATTCGCCTTATCTGACGCGAACTCCAGCCGAATCGCTCGGCCACCCCTTCCAGTCCTGATTGAGTCTGTCCCTCGTCGTTGTGCTCTCCAGCATCGTCGAGCATTCCTTCGTCAATCCGCTGGACGATGAGGCTGGCCACGCGCTGGGCGTCATCCACCGGCGCGTTCCCCGGCGCGAGTTCCGGCCGGCAGCGCAGGCACGGCCTGAAGCCGTCCTTCTCGGCCGCTTCAGCACTGGGGAAGAACCGGCAGTTAGCTGCCTTGGGCGTCCGGGCCGGGCAGATTGGCCGGCAGTAGATGCCGGTGGACGTTACACCGACATAGAAGACGCCATCGAACCGCGGATCGCGGGCGCTCAGCGCGTTATGGAGTGCAGCGTGGTCGTCGGTCATGCTTCATTCTAGTCAGGTGACCGGCATCCTACTGGCCATATTCGGACAGCGATGCGGCCCGGGCGTCAGGCCGACTTCCGGACCGACTGGTAACGGCCGTCGGCGTCGACGATGATCTCACCCATCATGGCCAGCGTCTCGAGGTGTCAAGAGGAACAGATTGCTGCTGCCGTGAAGAGCGACTGGCGTAGTGAAGTGCGGGAGCCCTGGGCGACACAGCTGCCACCAGGTCCGCGGATAACCACGATTGCCCCGCGTCAATTCACCGCCACTGAACCGCGGGCGCTCGATGACAGACACCCGCTTCATTCACAATGGTCAAATTGACTAGTCTGACCAGACTGGATAGACTGAATGCATGCGAGACAGCTACTCGTTGTACGAGGCCAAGGCTAAATTATCGGCGATCATCCGGCAGGTGCGGGAGGGACGAAGCGTCATCGTCACCGTGCGTGGCGAGCCGGTGGCGGAGATCAGGCCCATTACGGTAGTCGATGGCGGCCTTGAAACGCATCTGGACCGGCTCGCCGAACGTGGCATTCTCGTACGGCCAGAGTCGCGAACACTTCCTCACCCCGTCGTTCGACGCCCGGGGGCGCTCGCCCGCTTCCTCGCCGATCGCGACTGATGAAGGTGGCCTATGTGGATACCTCATGTCTGGTCGCCATCGCCTTCGGTGAGCGCGGATCGACCGCGTTAGCCCGCCGGCTGGCAGGCTTCGACGAGCTGGTATCGGCGAACCTGCTGGAGGCGGAGCTGCGCTCGGCATTCGCGCGTGAGGGAGTCGAGCCGGATGTCGCGCTGCTGACCACCGTATCGTGGATTATTCCCGACCGGCCACTAAATGCTGAAATAGAGCAGGTGCTGCGGGCGGGCTATTTACGCGGTGCCGACTGCTGGCACCTCGCCACCGCGCTCTACCTCGCGGGCGAGCCGGCGGCGATCAGTTTCATGACGCTCGACGAGCGCCAACGCGACGTCGCGCTCTCGCTAGGCTTCGGCGGCTAACAAACGCCAGACGCTCAGTTCGCCCTCGGCAGCGTGAGCGTGAAGATGCTACCCACTCCGACGGCGCTCTGCGCCACCAGGTCTCCTCCCATTGCTCGAGCGAGGTCACGACTGATCGCCAGCCCCAGCCCCACGCCCTCCTGGGTCCGCGTGAGCTTCGCGTCTACCTGGACGAACGGCTGGAAAATACGCTCGAGCTGTTCGGCCGGTATGCCGCGTCCCGTATCCGCAACCTGCAGAAGCACCTGATTGCCAGACTCGAGGCAGCTAATCTCCACATGACCGCCTTCCCTGGTGAACTTCACTGAGTTAGTGAGGAGATTCAGGACGATCTGCCGAACCTTCTCGCGGTCGGCGAGGGCACTCAACTCGAGGCCGCAAGAAGTTCGGTCCAGTTGCAGCCCACGCGTCTCCAACTGCGGCGTGATGAGTTCTTCGCACGTGGTGATCACCTCGTGGATGGGCACCGCCGTCAGGTCGTAGTGAACCGCGCCAGCCTCTACCCGGGTGTAGTTAAGCACAGAATTGATCAGGCCCAGTAGGTGTCGTTGGCTGGTCTGGATACGCTCCAGCGACCTCGCCTGCTCCACCGTCACCGGGCCATGAATACCGAGTTCCAGGAGCTGTGCGTATCCCCCGATCGCGTTCAGCGGAGTGCGAAGCTCGTGGCTAATGACACCGAGGAAATCGGCCTTAGCCTGATTGGCCTCCTCCGCCCGCGCCCGCGCCGCTTCGGCCTCGGCCAGCGCCTTTTCGGCCCGCTGGTGCGACGCCCTGTCGGCGGTGAGTAACCACGCTCGCTCGAGCGCCTGCGCGCACTGACCGGCAAGGGCGGCGAGGAACTCTCGTTCGTCAAGCAGGAACTCGCGCGGCTCGTTGAAGGTGAACGACATCACACCGGCAACCTCTCCGCTCACCATGAGCGGAATACTTGCCAGCGAATGCGCGCCGATATCCGACCACACATCGAAAAGTTCAGGATAGCGGGCCCATATCTCATCCCGCGATTGGCAGAAGATTGACCGACCACTCCTCATAGTCTCGGCGGCCGGACCCGGTGAGGCGAACGAATAGGAGTACTCGGGGGCAGCGACGATTGCATCCAGTCCAGTCTGTCGCACAATCGCGAACCACTCACCCTCGATTCCGTCCGATGGCGGACCTCGTAGAGCCAGCAGTCCGGTAGCCGCGCCGGTGGCACGAGCTCCCTGCTCAACCACGACGTCCTCCGCCTGACCGGGCTCCGTGGTCGCCGCCAGCGCTGCAGTCAGAGCCTGGAGCAATTTAGAACGGTCGTTTGCCTGTTCCACTGCGCGCCGTGCCAGAACCTGTTCGGTCACGTCGGAGCCATGGGCCACCACGCCGGTAATGCGACTCACTCCAGCCGCATCCAGTTCCCGCAACGGTTGGTATATCAGGTCCAGAAAGCGCTGCTCTTCCGGTGCATCAGCGACCCGTTGCAGCAAGGCCGGAAGCTCCCGACCGATGAATGGCTCGCCTGTCGCCAACACTGCGTCCAGCAGGTCAATGAAGCCCTGAGCGGCCGCCTCGGGCAGAGCCTCGGCGATGGGCCTCCCGACTATGTCACGGTGTCCGATGATCTGCAGAAAGGCGTCGTTCACACGCGTGAAGACGTGCTCGGGACCCTGTAGCACTGCCAGAAAGGTAGGTGCGTGCTCGAACACCGCGGTGAGGCGGCTCTGCTCAAGCTGGATGGCATCCAGAAGTCGCTTGCGCTCCTCCTGCAGTGCACGAAGCTGAACGGTAGATGTCGTCTCCACGATCGTCGCGAGTACACCGGCGGCCTCGCCATAATCGTCAAGGATCGGACTGTACGAGATGCTTAGGTAGACGTCGTCCCAGACGTTCTGGCCACCTTGACTGCGCTCCAGCGAGTAGAGCGCATCCGCGAAGTAGAGTGTTTCACCGCTTAGTACCCGTTCGTAGACGGGGCGGTTATCGCCCCACAATTCCGGCCAGACGTCGATATTCCGGCGTCCCAAAGCGAGGGGATGCTTGGCGCGGATAATATCGGCATAAGCATCATTGTAGATCTGGATGAATTCCGGGCCCCACAGAACTACGTTCGGCATACCAGAGGCGAGCGTCATCTGCACAGCGGTACGGAGCGCCGAAGGCCATGTCGCTGGAACGCCCAGCGAGGTCGACGACCAGTCCATATGGCGACACAAGGCGCGCAGCTCTCCAGCGCCGGCAAATATGGGGTCGGTCGTCGCGCCGCCGTCACTCACCAGGGGCATCCAGCACAAGACGGCTGATCCGCGCGCCTTCCTGCATCCGGTCTACGACATCCATTCCGCTCACTACGCGGGCGAACACGGTGTAATCGTGATCCAATCGCACGTTGTCCACCGTGTTCACGTAGAGTTGGCCATCGCCGGTATCACGACCGCGGGTGGAAATTCCCACCGTTCCGCGTCGGTTCTCCAGCCCCACCTCGTCTCGAGTGAACGGCCCGTCACCCACGTACTCGTTGGCGAGCGGACTGCCACCCTGAACGACAAAGAAGGGTACGATGCGGTGGAAGGTGAGGCCGTCAAAGTACCCCTGGCGAGCCAGGCGAACAAAGCGCCAGCTATTCGTGGGCGCGTCGAACGGGAAGAGCTCCAGCACTATCCGGCCTCCGTCGGCCATCTCGATCGTCGCCCTCCCTATGGTGAGGAGCTCCGCCACCGTGGGAGTTGCCACCGGAGCGAGTGGCTGCGGAGCAGCCGGGACACCGGTGAGTCGGGAGGCGCGAAGTGCTATAACCTCGTCAAAATCACGGACGTATCGCTCCGGCAAGGGTGCGTGGAGGGAATCCAGCGCATCAATGAGAGCGACGCGAGCGTCACGTGAGGTCTGTCGCCTGAGCGCGGTCACACGGTCCAGAGCAGCGAGCAAAGGAGCGCTCGCTGCTGACGGTCCACCGGTAGCCCCGAGAGCCCGCGCTGCTGACATCAGCAATTGGCTGGCATTTGAGCGAAGCGCGCTGATATAGATGGCGTCGTCGGCATGGCCGGTGAGCTGCGACAGGGCGTCGATGGCGGCGCTGGCAACGTTCGCATTGGCGTCCATGGCGAGTCCGCGGAGTACGGCAACGTCGCCGAGGCGGCGGGCGGTGCGCGCTGCGTGAGCGCGCACGAATGGGTCGACGTCGCTGACCAGCGCGGGAAGTCGGCCGCGTGCGCGCTCGGGTGAGACCGCTGCCATAGCGACGACGGCGCGTGGTGACCGGGACGATTCCAAAACGGTGATGACGCCGTCGCTGTCGGCACATTGAGCGCGTGATTCACCGGCCGCGGTCGCGCCCAGGGCATCGATTGCCGCCAGGGCTACATGCTCATTAGAATCGCTAGCGGCGATCACCAGAGCCGGGCAGTCGGCAAGGGCAACAGCACGATATCGCACCACTGGCGCCGGATCGGTGATCGATAAGGCAGTGGCCGCTGCCACACGCACGTTGCCGCTGGGATCACGTCTGATCGCTTCCAACTCTGAACCGCTGGCGCCGCCGGCGGCGACGCGAGCGGACGCCGCGGTGGCGCGCACATCTTCGGCATTGTCCAGTGACGTGGCCACCGACTGCAGTTGACGCCCCACCGTCACCGGCACGGCGCCGCGGGCGCTCCCCTGGCGGGTGAGGAAGAAGAGACCGCGGACGGCGCCGCGTGAGGGTAACTGAGAAGCGATGGCCTGGGCTATTGTCCCGACCGATGCGCTGTCTGCCCTAATTCGCCCCAAACTCTCGGCAATTCGGCCTCGCACATTGGGATCGCGTTCTGCTGACAGCCGTGCGGTGAGAGCCTGGCGCGCCAGCTCCACCCTTTCGCCGAGCGTCACCGACTGGGCCACCGCATCGGCGGCCGCCTGTCGCACCGATGAGTCGCTGTCAGACAGCAGAACGACAATGTCTTCCAGAAACTCCGCACGTTCCAGCCGGCCCACGCCACGGACAGCAACGCGCCGTAAGGAGGGGTCGTTCGAGGCCAACCCGGCACGCATGACGGCCAGGTCGGAATCGCTCCGGGCGCGAGCATCCTCGGCGTGGATCAACTGGCCCAGCGTCGGCTCCTGCGCTCTCGCCGCTGTGCCCACCATGGCAAGCACCGTTGCCACGAGCGCTGAGATGCCGAGTGTTCGGAGCACGATGACTGGACGCATCAATCGGTGGTCGAGGATGAGGTTCAGCTACGTGGATCGATGCAGCTGTGAAGCACGTCTACTGCGACAGCGTACGCTCGGTGGACCACTCGCTGTCAGCCGTCCGGTGCCATTCCATCTCTTCGTCGTTCATCGGCCGCAGCATTAGGTCGAAAGCAAGCCAGATAAGCTTTGTAAATGGAAAGAATGCGAACGGGAGCACGAGCATGGCGACTGGCCCGCCGTACTGGAAGAGGTCCCATGGCACTTCAGGCCACATCGCTACCAGCAACACTGCCATGGTCACCAGGACAAGAGTCCCGGTTATCACGTAGTTCAGCATCAGCGAACCGACGAAATAATCGTGCTCACCGCGCTCCAGCCGAAGTCCGCAACTGCCACAGCGTACCCTCAGCTTCAGCCAGTGCTTGAGCACTGGACCGCCGCCGCAGTTGGGGCATCGTAAGATCGCCGCGCGACCGAAAAGGCGGAGAGTCTGCATCAAACTCGGCAGCTCCATCCCTGTCCTCGAATCCATCTCCTCTCGACTCATTATCAGAAACCTGGGTTCGGCAGTATTAGTGCTTCTATTCAGTAGGTTACCTGGTCGTCGCCGCCATCAACTCCTAGCGCCTTACCAGCACTGATAGAAAGATAAGGGGACGAGAGCCATCCCGATCAGCTCGGCATCGACTGGTTACGCGAGTCTCCTACGTCGCCGACCTCAGGAGGCGACGTCCGCCAGGCTAGGTGCTCTCCCCGCTGGACCCGAGTGTGCAGCAGGAGACCCAACACAATCAGGAGGAGGATCATGGGCACTATAACCGTGGGTCAGGAGAACTCGACGCCGATCGAGCTCTACTATGAGGATCATGGCTCCGGCCCGACGATCGTGCTCAGCCACGGCTGGCCGCTGAACGGCGCTTCGTGGGAAAAGCAGACGGCAGCACTGTTGGACGCCGGTCATCGAGTCATCACCTATGACAGACGCGGCTTCGGGAAGTCCAGCCAGCCATCGGCCGGCTACGACTACGACACCTTCGCCGATGATCTGCACGCTCTGGTGAAGAAACTCGATCTGCGCAATTTCGCCCTCGCCGGCTTCTCCATGGGCTCCGCCGAGGTGGCCGGCTACATCGGCAAATACGGCACTGAGCGGCTCAGCCACGCCATTTTTATCGGCGTGCTCCCGCCCTTCCTCCTTCGCACGGACGACAATCCTGACGGCGTGCCTGCCAGCGTCTTCGAGGGGATTCAGCAGGGAATCAGAGACGATCGCCCCGCCTTTTTCAAGGAATTCCTGGCCAACTTCTACAATCTGGACGTCCTGGGAGGCACACGGGTCAGCGAGCCCGTAGTGCAGGCAAGCTGGAACGTCGCCATGGCGGCTTCTGCCAAGGGCACTGTGGATTGCGTCCAGGCGTGGCTCACCGACTTCCGTACGGCCATCAAGCGCGTGGATGTCCCCACGCTCATCATCCATGGCAGTGCGGACCGCATCCTTCCGATCGACGCCACAGCCATCCCTCTCTCGAAGATGATCTCGGGCTCCACACTGGTCGTCGTGGAGGGCGCGCCGCACGGGCTGCTCTGGACCCATGCAGCCGAGGTAAACAAGGAACTCGTGGCCTTTCTGTCCTAAACGGGATCAGATTGCTTGGACGTCGTGGCGCCCAGGGCGCGCCTGACTGCCGGTGCCACGACGGATCCGTACAGCTCGATGGAGTGCATGATCTGCGAGTGCGGCATGGTGCCGACGCTCATCTGCATGAGGAATCGCTGGTGTCCGAACAGTTCGTGTTCGTGCAGGATCTTGTCCGTCACCTGCTGCGGATCGCCCACCAGTACCGCCCCGCGTGGTGAGATCTCGGCATCGAAGCGGGCGCGCGTGGGCGGCGGCCAACCGCGCTCTCGTCCGATCCTCCCCATCGTCGTCACGTAAGGCGGGAATGCCTGGTCAGCCGCGAGGCCTGATGAATCGGCTATGAAGCCGTGCGAATTAATGCTCACCGGAAGGGTCGCCGGATCGTGTCCCGCTTCGCGAGCGGTGTGCCGATACAGATCGACCAGCGGCACGAATTGTTCGGGTGCTCCGCCAATGATTCCCAGCGCCAGCGGCAGGCCGAGCTGAGCGGCGCGGACAACCGACTGTGCCGTTCCACCTACCGCTATCCAGACCGGCAACGGCGCCTGCAACGGACGCGGATACACCGCCAGATCCCGGATCGGTGCGCGATGCCTACCGCTCCAGTTCACGCGCTCATTGTCACGCAGTGATAGCAGGAGCCGAAGCTTCTCGGAAAAGAGTTCATCGTAGTCATCGAGGTCGTAACCGAACAGCGGGAACGACTCGATGAATGAACCGCGACCCGCCATGATCTCGGCGCGACCGCCGGAGAGTAAATCGACGATGGCAAAATCCTGGAAGACACGGACCGGGTCGTCAGAGCTCAGTATCGTGACCGCGCTCGTTAGGCGGATGCGCTTCGTGCGCATGGCGGCCGCGCCCAACACCACGGCGGGTGACGACACCACGTAGTCATCACGATGGTGCTCACCGATCCCGAAGACATCGAGCCCTACCTGGTCAGCGAGTTCGATCTCTTCCATCAGGTCGCACAATCGCTGCTCGGCGCTCACGATGCGACCAGTGTTCGCGTCCGGCGTACGCTCCACAAAGGAGTAGATGCCCAGTTCCATACGCTGGTACTCGGGGAGTTTGATCGGGCTTGTGACGACCGACGGTATCAGCGCGCCGAGGCGGCTATTCCGTCACTCTCAGCCGCCTGCAGCGCTACCGTGATGGCCTCACGGAAGGTCTCGGCCGACTGGGCGCCGGAGATGGAGTAACGCTCATCGAGGATGAAGAATGGGACACCCCGTATGCCGTCGGCGCTTGCCTGGAGCGCCTCGTTCCGCGTAACCGACAGCTCTGCCTCGTCGCCGAGAATACGTGCGACTTCATCGGCTGAGAAGCCGTGCAGGGTAGCAACGTCCGTGAGCACCGCGGTGTCGGAGATGTCTCGCGCATCCATGAAATACGCGACGAATAAAGCGTCGGACAGCTCTCCCTGAGTGCCCTTGGATGCCGCGTGCCGTAACAGCGTGTGCGCCGCAACCGTGGAATAGCCGCGCGACTGCCTGGACAGGTCGAGATCGATACCCGATTCGCGAGCAGCAGCCTCCACGCGCGCGAACATTGGTCGCAGGTCGGCAGTGCCGTACTTGCGCGCTATCTCTGCGTGCGAATCGATACCCCCAGTCGGCACATCCGGATTGAGCATGTAGGGGCGGTGCTCTACCTGAAACTCAACGTCGCCATTCCAATTGTCGATTACCGAGTGGAGGCGGCGCAATCCGATCAAGCACCAGGGGCAGGCGATATCCGAATAGACCTCAATTCGCATGATTTTCATGAACGCGTTTCTCCATTGCAAGGCCGCCACCATTTGGCCACAGGTGACGGCCGATCTCTTGTCTAATCCTGAAGCCGGACTCGATCGGAGCCCTACTTCAACGGCGCGGGGTGATCTTCCAGAGCTCACCCTTGGCTTGATCGGTGACGACGTAGAGGGCCCCGTCAGGTCCCTGGCGAACGTCACGTACTCGCTGCCCACGGTCTGCCAGCAGGTGCTCCTCGCCTACTACGCGATCGTTCTGCAGCACCAGCCGGACCAGGAATTTGTCCTTCATCCCACCCACGAACAGGTTGCCCTTCCACTCCGGGAAGGCGTCTCCGGAGTACCACTGGAAGCCGGACGGTGCGATCACGGGATCCCAATAGTAGACGGGCTGCTGGATACCATCGCGGGCGGTAACCGCACCCGGGATCGGCTTGCCGCTGTACTCGATGCCGTAAGCAACCTCGGCCCAACCATAGTTCTTACCACGCTCGACGAGGTTCAGCTCGTCGCCGCCACGCGGGCCATGCTCAACTTCCCAGAGCCGTCCCTGCTCATCGAAGCCGGCGCCCTGAACGTTACGATGCCCGAGCGTCCAGATCTCTGGTAGCGCTCCCTCCTGGCCGACGAACGGGTTGTCACTGGGCACCGTGCCGTCAGGGTTGATGCGCATGATCTTGCCGAGGTGGCTATCCAGACGCTGGGCCCACTTACGCATCGGAGTGTCGGATCGCTCGCCCACGGTTATGAAGAGCTTGCCGTCGGGCCCGAATGCTAGCCTGGACCCGAAGTGCTTGTCGCCATCGTAGGTCGGCAGAGTCCTGAAGATCACCTTGACGTCACTCAGGCTCCGGCGATCAGCGGACAGGACCGCACTGGCTACGCTGGTGCCATTTCCACCTTCGCGGGGCTCGGAGAAGCTGAGATAAATCGTCCGGTCGGAGGCGAAGCTGGGGCTCAGGGCGACGTCAAGCAGGCCGCCCTGACCCTTCGCGGACACCGCTGGCACACCGCTTATGGGCTCACCCACAGCTCCGCTGGCGGACACAATTCGTAGCCGACCGGGCTTCTCAGTCACCAGCAGGTCGCCATCGGCCAGCGGTTCCACTGCCCAGGGGAACTCGAGAGCATTGGTGACAACGGTGACGTCGTAGGCCGAACTGGAGGTGACTCCGCAGGCACGCGTCTGTCCGGCGAACGCCGGTTGCTGGTCCGGAGCGTTGGCATCGCGGGTCTCCAGCGGAGTGGCGCAGGTGATGGCGGCGACAGTTCCGCTACCAACCTGGCCTGGTGTAGCGAGGCTGTCCGACGAGGCAACGGTTCCGCTGCCACAGGCGGCCGCTGTAACCGCCAGGGCCAGTATGGATGACGATGTCAGAATGGATACGCGCATTGGCCGTCCTATCTCAGGCTGGTCAGAAAATTTGGAGGCCACGGAGCAACACAGTCCATGGCCGCCTGCGGTAAGAGATGAACCTATGGTACAACCAGGGTCGGAAACGCGCAGGCTTCTTGCGTTTCCTCTACGGTTCCTGACCCTCAACGGAGCACGTATGGCAACGAACGATTCGCACAACGCTCGGGAGACCGCGATCCTTCAACCGGGAACGATGGCCCCCGACTTCAAGCTTAAATCCACCCCGGATCAGGCTGTCTCGCTGGACGAACTGCGTGGACGGCCGGTGATCCTGCTCTTTTATCCGGCAGATTGGAGTCCGGTCTGCGGTGACGAGCTCTCGCTCTTCAACGAGCTACTTCCCGATTTCCATCATTTGGGCGCCGAACTTCTGGCAATCTCGGTTGACGGCGTCTGGTGCCATGCCGCCTTTGCCAACCAGCGGGGGCTGCACTTCCCTCTTCTCGCCGACTTTGAACCGAAGGGAGCGACGTCGCGCGCTTATGGTGCTTACCGGGAAGCGGACGGCTATTCCGAACGCGCGCTCTTCCTGATTGATGGGGAAGGAATGATCAAATGGAGCTATTGCTCCCCAGTAGGTGTGAACCCGGGCGCCGACGGCATCCTTGCGGCGCTGGAGTCGCTCACCGGGTCTGATCCGTCGGCGACGAAATCATGAAGGGCGGACTGCTGACGCCAGCTGTTAGCACCGAGGATCATCTGGTCGGCCCCGAGGATGCGCAGGTAACGCTGGTGGAGTACGGAGACTACGAATGTCCTTCGTGCGGCATGGCACACCCAATAGTCAAATCTATCAGACGGCGTCTGGGCGACCAACTGCGTTTCGTCTTCCGCCCCTTTCCGCTCAGCCAATCACATCCACACGCTGCTCACGCCGCCGAGGCCGCCGAGGCAGCAGCGGCGCAAGGAAAGTTCTGGCCAATGCACGATATGCTGTTCGAAAACCAGGACCGTCTCACCGACGCCGACCTGTTGCGTTACGCGGACGCTCTCGATCTGGACTCCGATCTTGTCGCAAAGGAGGTCGAAGAGGAGACGTATGCGGCGAAAGTTCGCGCCAGCTTCCGTAGTGGCGTGCGAAGCGGAGTGAATGGTACGCCGACGTTCTTCATAAACGGTGAGCGTCACGATGGGCCGTGGGCCGACGAAGGCTACTTCCTACGTGCTATCCGCGCCGCCGCGAAGGGTTCTGAGCGTTAATAGCCAGGGATCACCCCAACGCTGAACGCTGTCGCCGCGCACCCATAAGCAGCGCTCCGTGTATGGCGACGGCCAGAAGTGGCATGGCCGCGCCGACCGCGCACACCGCCGGCCAGCCGCCCGCTTCCCATGCCCTAACCGATCCAGCCGGGCGTGTCAGCGGGCCGCACCCCGGCCGATCACCGCGAGATCGTCGGCGCCGTATCCTTCGGCGATCAGTTCGTCCATGCGAGCGGCAATGGCCGGCAGCGTTGCCAGTCTCCGGTCCCCGGCGGTCTCGATCATCAGCCGCACATCCTTCCGGGCCATCGCCAGTTCGAAGCTCGGAGCAAAATCGCCCTCGATCATGCTCTGCCCGCGCCCGCTGATAACGGCCGCCGGATCGAAGAAGCTGATCACCTTCATCACCTCGGCCAGATCCACATCGGACGCGGTGGCGACGGCCAGCACGTCGGCTACCAGTGCGCTGATGCCGATAATGAACGCGTTGCCGCAGAGCTTGTAGACCGCCGCCAGGTCGGGACGCTCGCCGAAGTATTGAACTCGGGCAGCCATTGTCGAGAGATGGTCGCTCGCCGCATCGAAGATGGACTTCGAGCCCGCAGCCAGGATGGTGCCCTTCTCCTTTCGTGCTGCCGCTGGACCGATGAAGACGGGACAGTGCAGATAACGAACTCCCTCGGCGTTCAGCCTTCTTGATCGCTCCGCCGTGAGGGTCGGCTGGGTGGTCGTATGGTCCAGAATGATTGAGTTGCTGTCCAGCCCTGGCCGCAAGGCAGCCATCACTTCCTCCACCACCGCGTCGTCCTTGAGGACCAGATGGATGTAGGTGGCTCCGCGCACAGCGTCGGCGGCTGTGGCAGCAACCTGCACTCCGAACGACTCTAGTGCCCGCGCCTTGTCGGCGGTGCGGTTCCAGACTGTTACGTTCTCGCCGCGTCCAGCCGCGGCCTCCACGAAGGCGCTGCCAAGCAGCCCGGTTCCGAGAAAGGCTATCTGTGTCATGGGTTGAACATATCTGGCTTCCCGGTCGACCGCCTGGCGCTCAGTGCCTGGCCGACGGTGCGCGTTCGAGCGCGTCTCTGTCCCAATTGCCGAGATCGGCGGCAACTACGTAGGTGCTATCGACGAACTTTAGAAGCGCTTCGTCCGGCGACGCGGCGTTGCGGACAGCTTCGTACGGGAGGATGAACTCCTTCAATCCATCGTGATAGTACGCCCCTTCGGGCGACACGTCAGACTTGCTGTAGCCGATGGGTTCCGGGTAGGCATAAGCGTAGAAGGCAGGCTCGTCTACCAGGCCGCCGCCCGGCCAGAAGCCGCAACTGGCACACTCGTGTGAGTAGCCTTCCTGCATCACGTAATCAGGAGTGTTCGGTGCACCTCCCGGATGCAGAGGTGCGCGGCGCCCGGAGAAGCGCGTCGTGCAGAGATCGAAGGCTCCCCAGAAGAAATGGACCGGACTGGCCTTCCCCTGGAACTGTCCGCGATAGCGCTCGAGGACACGGTGCACCTGGGTCATCACCTGCCAGCAACTCCGAGCAGCTTCACCATCGTAACAAGCGTGCACCTCGTCCTCGGCAAATGGGATGGCGATCTCGACCTCCACCGGCACTGGCCATAACCTCAAACTGACTTCGACTGAGCGCACTGCCTCCAGATAGGCGTGGTAGAACTCGGCGACGGTCTGCGGCCGGAGTGGAACGGAGGCTCGCCGATCATCGCTGGTGCGCACGTACAGTTGATGGTCGATGAAGTCGAACTCCACGGTGACGGATCGACCATCTGACGGCATAGCCGACGTGCTAAGGCCACGTTCGGTCACGTACAGGGCTACCTGCCACCAGTGGTTCTGCATCGGTGCGAGGGCAAGCCTCGTCTTACCCACGATCTGCGTCCACATGTGTAGGGTAGCGTAGCTGTCCCGCCACCCGTCGAGGGGCAACGACGGCCATGCACTGGGCCTCGTGACCGATGAAGGGCTTGGTATGGCCATGATCGATGCCCTCAGGCTGGCCTGGCGGTGGGGGCGGGCTTCAGGAGCAGCTCGTCGATGTAGCACCATCCCCAGTCATCGCCTGGCTGAAAGCTCCGCATCAACGGATGTTGAGTGCTGTGGAAGTGCTTGGTGGCGTGCTTGTGGACTGAACTGTCGCAACAGCCCACGTGCCCACATGAAAGACAAAGTCGCAGCTGGACCCAACCGCTTCCGATCTTGAGACACTCCTCGCAGCCCTGCGGAGTTCGCGGCTCCACATCCCGGATCTGATCCAGATGGGTGCACCTCTCGGGCATCTTTCGCTCCTCAATGGCGGTGGACCGGACACTTCCGGCGAGATGATGATCGACGATCGGAGTGGCGGGGATGGTCCCGATTCTCAGAGCGTCTGGCTCAACGGGTAGCGGACGCACTCGCCGTACCACCGCGTCCGCAGTATGCTTGGAGCACTCCCTACAAGCCACTCACTCCAACCCGAATGGCGGAATTATCGAATAGCGGTAGACGCTTTAGCCTTCCGCTCCTTCCTCTTCCCTGGAGGTTGTCAACTTGTCGTCACAGTCCGAGCAGCTAGCCGGTCCCGACCTTATAAAGGACGGCGTCGCCCTCTCTGAAATCGCCGACGGCGCGAGAGTTCTGGGTCATGCCGACGGCGAGCCGGTGCTGGTAGTGAGGCAGGGTGAAGAGATCTTTGCGGTGGCGGCGTCTTGCACCCACTACGGCGGACCGCTCGCCGAAGGGCTGGTGGTGGGCGAGATGGTGCACTGTCCGTGGCACCACGCCGCTTTCAGTCTGCGCACCGGTGAGGCGGTTCGCGCTCCGGCGCTCAACCCGCTCGCCTGCTGGAGCGCTGAGCGTCGCGGCGACCGGGTCCATGTAGGCTCGAAGAGAGAGCGAGACCCACTCAAGCCTACTGCCGATGATCTGGCCAGGCCGGGCAGGGATCGTCCTACCTCGGTGGTGATCGTGGGCGCGGGGGCGGCCGGCAGCGCCGCCGCCGAAATGCTCCGACGCCTCGGTTACAGCGGTCCCGTGACGATGATCGATGCTGAGGACGACTCGCCCTACGACCGCCCCAATCTCAGCAAGGATTACCTGGCGGGAGAGGCCGAGGCCGAGTGGATTCCGCTCCGGCCGGACGGCTTCTACGAGGAGAACGACATCCAAATCGTCCGCGGACAGGTTGCGTCCATCGACAGTAAGAGCCTTACCGTACGCCTCTCAGACGGCTCATCCCACCACTACGGCGCGCTCCTCCTGGCCACCGGTGCTGCGCCGCGATCATTGAATATTCCCGGTCACGATCTGCCGCACGTGCGTCTTCTGCGCTCGCTCAGAGACAGCAACGCACTTATCGCCCTCGCCAAACAGTCGAAGAGGGCGGTGGTGATGGGTGCCAGCTTCATCGGATTGGAAGTGGCAGCATCGCTTCGCAAGCGTGGGCTGGAGGTGCATGTCGTTGCCCCTGATGCGCAGCCTCTTGCTCGCGTTCTTGGCCCGGAACTGGGCAACATGGTGCGTGCGATCCATGAAGAACATGGAGTGGTGTTCCATCTCGAGCAGACGGCCACCAGCATCGAGAAGGATGCGGTGGTGATGAAGAATGGCGAGCGCCTTCCGGCCGACATGGTGGTTGTCGGTATCGGCGTGATTCCTCGTCTGGACCTGGCCGAGGCGACCGGGCTCACGATGGACCGTGGGGTACTCGTCAACGAGTACCTGGAGTCGAGCGTGCCCGGGATATACGCCGCCGGCGACATCGCGCGGTGGCCCGATCCGCACACCGGTGAAGCGATTCGGGTCGAGCACTGGGTACTCGCCCAGTGGCAGGGTCAGGCCGCCGCCCGCAATATCCTGGGAGCGAAGGAGAAGTTCGAGGCGGTGCCTTTCTTCTGGAGCATGCATTACGACGTAGCGGTGCGCTACACGGGGCACGCCGAGAATTGGGATGAGGTTGACGTTAGCGGCGACGTGAACGGGCGCGAATGCTCCGTTGCCTTCCGCAAGGGAGGTAAGACGTTGGCTGTCGCGAGCGTTAACCGCGACCTTCAGAACCTCGAGGCAGAGAATGCCCTGGAGCGCAATGACGAGGGCGCTCTACACGCCATAGTCGGTAGCTGACACAGACACGGGAGCGCCGCATCGGCGGCACTCCCGCGTTTGTGCCTCACTGGCTCGACCCACGCCGCGCTGGCCGTGAGTGAACCTTCAGGTCAGTCTCCGGCCACTGGCTGTGGCTGAGGCACCTGTACCTGCACCTGCTTCCTCCTGGCAGGGCGCTTCACGAAGATCGATCGAGCACGACTGGACACCCAACCGCCGAAGTCGTCGAAGTAGCTATACGCCACAGGTACGACTATCAGCGTTAGCAGGGTGGAAGTGATGAGCCCACCGATTACCGCACGGGCCATCGGGGCCCGGAATCCGCCGCCCTCGCCTAGTGCGAGCGCGCTCGGCACCATGCCGGCGATCATCGCCAGCGTGGTCATCATGATCGGACGCAGACGAACCACGCCGGCCTCGATGAGTGCGCTCATCTTGTCGACGCCGTGCAATCTTCGGTCGTTGGCGTTGTCCACCAGCAGGATCGCGTTTTTCGTCACGAGCCCGAATAACAGGATCACGCCGATCATGGACATCATGTTGAGCGTGTCGTTGGTGATGAGTAGCGCCAACAACACACCGATCAGCGATAACGGCAGCGAGAGCATGATGGCGAACGGCTGGAGTATCGACTCGAACTGGGACGCCAGCACAAGGAAGATGAGAACGACGGCAAGGATGATCGCCTCGACGACGTAGCCCGCTGTCTCCTCCAGCTGCTCCGTCTCACCGCCGAGTTGCACTTCATAACCAGGCGGAAGGTTGAGCCGGTCCAGCTCGGCGCGCACGGCTGTAGATGCCTCAGCGATAGACAGGTCGCCCTCAGTGCCTGCGGTGACCCTCGCCACCCGTTCCAGTGCCTGGCGGTCGATCTGCGCTGGAGCTGTTCCCTCCTCCACCGTGGCCACGTCGCCCAACGGCACCGTGATCACTGAACCACTGGCGGTGCGGCGGCCAGTGGCCAACGGAAGACCGGCGAGATCCTGTGCCGAAACGCGCTGACCGGCCGGCATCTGGATTACAACGTCACGTTCCTCACCGGTGGGATCCTCCCACCGCGTTACCGTCTCGCCGGCCAGGAATGGACGTACGGTTGCCGCGATCTGGCCGATGTCCAGTCCGACCTCATTGGCGACGTCGCGACGCACGTTGACACGCAGCTCCGGCCGCGGCTCGCCGAGCGACGACTGCACGTCGACCACGCCCGGTATTTCCTTCATACCAGCGGCAATTTGCGCCGAGAGCCGCTGCAACTCTTCTACTTCTGGACCGCGCAATTCCACCGACAGTGGCGCCTGCGCGCCGCCGAGGCCACCCGCCTCCAGCACCGCCAGCTCCAGCCCGTAGTTGTTGGCGAGAGCGGCGCGAGCCTTAGCCATCAGCTGCTGCTGGGACAGCTTACGCTGCTTCGACGGTATGAGCTTCACATAGATGTCGCCCTTCGTGACAGTACCAGTCGCTCCAGATCCTATGGTGGTGTATGTGTACTCCACGCCGCCCATGTCCCTCAGCGTCGTCTCCAGCGCGACGGCCTTCTGACGGGTGTAGCCCAGGCTGGATCCTTCCGGCGTCTCGAACTGGATAGCGAACTCGGAGTTGTCAGATTCCGGCATGAAGCTGCCGCCGATGAACGGGAAGAGCATGAATGCACCGACCAGCGCGGCGAATGCCACACCCACCGTCGTCTTCCGATGGTCGAGCGCCCAGGTGATCACACCGCGATAGCGCTCGGCCATGCGGTCGAAACCGTTGTTGAAGCCCGTCAGCGCCCTCGTGAGCGGATTGCCCGATGGAGTATGATCCGCATCTTCATGGCCGCGCACTCCCCACGCCGCCGCCAGCATCGGCGTGAGCGTTAGGGAGACCAGCATGGAGACGAGCACCGCCCATGCGACGGTGAGGCCGAACTGGAAGAAGAAGCGACCCACGATGCCGCCCATGAATGCCACGGGCACGAACACGGCGACGATGGAAAGGGTGGTAGCCAGAACCGCCAGTTGGATCTCACTCGTGCCTTCGAACGCTGCCTGGAGCGCGCTCTTTCCCATGGATCGGTGGCGCACGACGTTCTCGATGACGACGATCGCGTCATCGATCAATATTCCGATGGAAAGGGAGAGCGCCATCAGGGTGAGCACGTTGAGCGTGAAGCCCAGCACTCCCATGAGAATGAACGACGAGATCACCGAGACCGGCAGCGCGAACGACGTGATGAGCGTCGCCTTCCAGTCGTTGAGGAAGAGCATGACGATGATCACCGCCAGTATGGCCCCGATGATCAGCTCGTGGATGACGTCATCGACCGACTGCCTGATGGTCACCGAGTTGTCACGGACTACCTGCAACTCGGCGCCCTCAGGTAGGGACTGCCGTATATCGGCAAGCGCAGCGTTAACGCCGTCGGCGACGTCGACGGTGTTGGAACCAGAAACCTTGAGAACGTCCAGCGACACTGCTCGGCGGCCGTTGACGAGGGCCACCGAACGCTCCTCCTCGGTACCCTGCTCCACACGCGCGACGTCACGCAGCCGGATTGTTGCTCCGCCCCGGTTGGCGACGATGATGTCGTTGAACTGCTCGGGATCGGTGATGCGACCGGTCACCCGAACGAGCGTCTCGGTGCCGCCGCGCTCCAGGCGGCCGGCCGGAACCTCCAGATTCTGCGACCGGAGAGCCGCTGCTACTTCTCCTACTGACACGCCGAGCGCCTGAAGCCGTTCGGGCTGCAAGTGAACGCGTATTTCGAGCTCGAGCCCGCCGGCGAGCCGTACCTCACCCACCCCACGCACACTCTCCAGCGCGCGACGGATGTCCTCGTCGGCGATCGATGTGAGCTGCACCAGCGGTGTCTGATCGCTAGAGAGAGCGAGCGAGATGATCGGCAGCGCCGCCGGATCGAACTTCTGCACGATGGGTGGATCGATGTCCGTCGGCAGTTCGCGACGGATAGCCTCGATCTTGGATCTCAGATCCTGCGCGCCCAGATCCGAGCTGCGTGAGAGGTCGAACTCGACGATCACCTGGGACACGCCTTCCAGCGATATCGAGGTGATCTTGTCCACGCCTTCAATCGGATTGAAGGCCTGCTCCATCCGCTCCGTGACCTCGCGCTCTATCGTCTCAGCACTCGCCCCCGGATAGGTGGTCTGGACGGAGACGACAGGGATATCCACATCGGGGAACTGATCGATGCTCAGCTTGCGGAAGCTGAAGACGCCGAGGACGATGAGTCCCAGCATTAGCATCGTCGTGAATATGGGACGCCTGATGGCGACGCCGCTCAGGCCGCTCCCCTGCTGTTCACCACCGGGCGTCACCGCTCCGGGCGCACTTTCGTTCTGCTCTACCATCTCACGACTCCCGGGTGGTGTCCGTCGGCACGACTGACTCTGGCGATGCCGGAGTGACCGCTGACGGGCTCTGGCCCTCATCGGCGGCTACTGTGACCGGCTGACCATCGGCCATCGTCGCGGTGGGCCTGGCGAGCACTTTCTCACCGGCCTCGAGGCCTGACTCGATTATCACTCGCCCTGTCCGGTCGTCGCGCGCACCCAGCGAGACCTTACGGCGAGAGAGTGCGTTGCCGGCAATGACGAACACTGCGGCGTCATCACCGCTCCCCTGCACCGCCGTCTGCGGAACCGTCACGGCGCCCGAGACAACACGTCCGCTCACCTGTCCGCGGGCGTACTGACCAGCGGTTATTTCTCGATTTTGATTGGGCAGGCGGACGAACACACCCACCTGACGGGTGCTCGGGTCGGCAGCCGGGTCCTTCCGCGCAACCGTGCCGCGAAACTCGCGCGACGGGAATGCGTCGAGCGTGAAGATCACTGCCTGCCCGACACGGATGGAGCCCGCTTCGTCCACCGGAACGCGCCCGGCGAGTTCGAGTGTGGACGTGTTAACAATGCTCAAGATCTCGTCACCCGGCCGCACCGCCTGACCTGGCTCGGTCGGACGTGAGCTAATGACGCCGCTAATGGGCGCGATTACGGAGGTGTAACCGGCGGCCTCGCCGGCCGAGGCAGACTGCGCTCGTGCCGCAGCAAGCTGCGCTTCCGCGGCAGCGTATGCCGCCTGGACGTTCTGATAGTCCACCAACGAGGTTGCGCCGGCTTCATAAAGACGCTTTGCGGCATCGCGCTGGGTAAGCGACACGGCGAGGTTCGCCTCGGCAGCGGCGACGTTAGCGCGGGCTCCGGCAACCTGGCTCTGTACTCCGATTGCCTGGATCTTCGTCAGTTCCTGCCCGCGCGTGACAGAGCTGCCACGATCCACCCGGATCGGCCCCATCGTTCCACCCACCTGGGCGGTGACCGTAACCTTCTCCGCGGGTTCCAGGGAGCCGGTGAGTGTGACGCCTGTGGTCACGTCGGAGGTGATCGCGGTGGCGACATCCTCGGCGGCGAGAACTATGGCATTGGATGGCTGCTTCGCGGCAACAGTGGAGTCGGCGGCGCTCAGCTCGCCAGACTTACCGCAACCGGCGATGCCCAAGACACCCAGAGTGGCCAGCGAGAGCAGTGCCCTACGCAAGACAACGTTTGTCATGGCGCGCTGCCCCTCAAGTATTTGCAGAATTGGTGATGACATGGAATGGATTCTGTTACGGGGCGCGCGACGGCGCGGTGGAAATGCTCCGGAACGCTGCATCCTGCACAGTCGACGGCGGCGGCGTGATCACTGGCGATGTTGTAGCCGGCGGCGCTGCAATTCGCGCCGAGCCGACCCCTGCGTTGTCACTGCCTAGCGCGCGTAGGACGTTGGCATCGGCCAGATAGAAGTCAGCGATGGCCTGGGCGAAGTTCGTCCGCGACTGGAGTAGCGATAGTCGCGCGTCGGAAACCTCGAGCTGCGTCGCCAATCCCTGCTCGTAGCGGAGAACGGTCAGACCGTAAACCCGCTGTGCCTGATCTACGGTCAGTTGGCGTGCCGACAGGTCCGCGGCGGCCCGCTGCTTCTCGCCTAGTGCCTGCTCGTACTGCAGTTGCACGTTCTCGCGAAGCTGGGCGGCCTTCAGCCGCTCCTGGTCGAGCTCGACGCGGGCCTTCTGTACGTCGGCCTGCGAGCGAAAACCGGAGAAGATTGGCACGCTCACACCAACTACGGCGGTGAAGTCCGTACGCCAGCTCTCGCCAGTGAAGTCGAACACCTGATCGGGAAAGAGCTGTCGACCATAGTTCACCCGCAGATCTACCGACGGCAGGTAGGCGCCACGAGCGATGCGCACCTGCTGCTCCTTGATCGCGATCTGGTGGTCGGCAGCCAGCACGGCGGCCCTACCGGAGAGGAGCAACTCCGGCGCGATCCGGGCCTCCGCCAGTTCCGCCTCCGTTGGCTGCTCCAGCTGAGTGGTCAGTTCCACCGGCTGCGAGAGCGGGATGTCGACCAGGCGCTTTAGATCGAGCGTGGCGAGGGAGGCGGCATTGCGCGCCTGGACCAGATTCGGTCTTAGGTTCGCCAGCGATACCTCGGCGCGAAGTACTGCCAGTTCCGACGTCGTGCCCGTCTCCAACCGCAGCTTCTCCTGCGCCAGGAACGATTCTGCCTGTTCCAGAGCGGCAGAGGCAATCCGCTCCAGTTCCTGGGCCAGCAGGGCGCGCAGATATGCGCTGCGCGTCTGGAGCACGATCTCAGCCATCTGCTCATCCAGCCCCAGATGCGCAGCGTCTCGGTACTCGCCGGCAATCTTTAGTGCTGCGCCCACCCGACCACCCGAATACAGGGGCTGCGATCCCGACACCGCCGCGACGTAAGAATTGGCACGACCGAAAGGGAGATTCCCGAACAGCGAGCCGATACCACCGATTCCCGCCAGCGGCGCATTCTTCTCCAGATAGCGCACACGCTCGGCTAGCGATGCACTGGTGTCTGGTTCGAAACGTAGGGAGTCGGGGGTCGGTCCAGTGTCGCGCGTGTTGAACGGCGAGTCGAATGTACGCGTGTAGTTGACGGAGCCGTTGATCTGCGGGAGCGCCGCAGACCGAGCAGAGGTCACCTGGGCCTCGGCGAGCGCTATGTTCGAGCGCGCGAGGCGGACCTCCTGACTCTCCCCGGTCGCCCGCGAGAGCGCAGCTTCAAGGGAGAGCGGCATCGTGTCGGCAATTGCGGCCGCAGGTGCCGCGACGCACGGCTGCAGAGGGCACGACCGGTCGCCCTGAGCAAGCGCGGCAGACGGCAGGGCAGCAACGATTAATACCGAGGCGAGGACACTACGCGCGAAAGCACGCAACCGGCTGTCGTCCGTCGTGCTCACGGTCGACCGATAGGGAGTCTGGATATTCACTTGTTATTGACTGGCGTGGCCTGTCCGGCGGCGGCAAGCGTGTGGGCGTTTGAGCACGACCTGAAATCGCTCAGTACGCTCTCCAGCGCATCTATGACGCGCAGGTGGAGGGACCGGAACGCGCAGAGGCGTTCCTGAACCGCCGGCGGGCTCTCGGGAAGATGCCGGGCATCATCGAGTGCGCTCTGGAGACTGCGCAACCTGGCAAGTCTGGTGTCGAGCATCCGCTCTACCAGATCCGGCGCGATCGCGTAGTAATCGCGACGGTCGCCCGGTCGGCTGCCACGCTCGACAAAACCCAGGCGTTCGAGGCGGCGTACATCGGTGTTGACGCTAGCCCGGCTGACGCCTAGCGCCAGCGCCATGTCGTCGCTGGTGCCGGCCACTGGCGTAAGGATCAGGTAGCCGAGAATGCGCCCGGCTATGCGGGGCAGTCCTTCGGACTCCCAGAGGAGTCCCATCCGCTCCACATACTGAGCGTCGGCCGGAGAGAGTAAGCGATCATTCATAGCTTGAGAATAGTCTAGCCAGTACGTTCAGTCAAGCCTGAACATACTGACAATACACTATTCGGACACTCTTCGGATGTCTCTACTCCGACTTGTCCTCAGGTTCCGAGGTAGCCGAACGACTATCCAGATCGGCCAGCGCGCCCTCCATCGAGTTCAGGACCAGCGCATGGGCCTCCGCCCACTCCGTCAGACGTGAAGCTGCCTTCGCCCCGCCCAGGCCGAGGCTGGCGGCGCTCTCGATCAATTCGTGGTAACGTCGCAGGCGCTCTATCCTATCCCGGAGCGAGGATCTGACGCTGTCCGGTGCCAACCGGTAGTAGTCCCGCCTGTCTCCAGGTCGACTTAGTCGTTCCAGCAGCCCCGATTGCATCAGTCGCCGAGCGTCCGTACTCACGCTGGCCCGGCTCACGTCGAGCGCCGAGGCAATCTCGTCCAACGAGCAAGCGTGGACGGTGAGGGTCAAAAAGCCCAGGATCCTACCGGCGATTCGTGGCCAGCCGTCCTCTTCTACCAGAAGTCCCATGCGTTCCACGAACTGCAACTCGCTCTCGTTCACATTCTCCTCGCGTTCATGCTCCCGTATGGCCCCACCATCGGGGACTGAAGACAATTTAGGTGGTGCGCGAAGCTCAACGTCGTCAGTCTCGGCTGCGTTATAAGGTCGCATCGCGGACCGGTCCGGCGCGGCTTTGCAGCACTGCCAGTCGTTGACCCATCGGGCGCCGTTCAG
>CAJDVF010000028.1_pt1 | contig 42139 bp, 27 predicted proteins | sample 7391391 | NCBI WGS metagenome assembly CAJDVF01 (sample SAMEA7055697, study PRJEB34461) | soil metagenome | biome: terrestrial ecosystem; feature: Peninsula; material: soil | place: Antarctica | collected 2016 | reverse complement strand
GGCTGGATCACCTCCTTAACGGAGCAGCGAGTACGCCACTACCTCACACCGGTCTACCAAGACCAGGAGTAACCGTGGACGAAAGCGCTCAGTAGTCGCGCCATCACACGAGTTCCCACTCGATTTTTATCCCCGGCCCCCGGTCGTCCTCGTGACGCCCGGGGGTCGGTGCGTTTCTGCCAGACCCCCGACCGAATGCCCCTTCCCAGTCTCCAGTTCCGTCGTCCAGACCTCACAGCTTGACCGCCTCGTTCCAAGACGTGCAATGATTGTTAACGCAATGCACCAGCAATCTCGGTCGTCCGCCGTTGACGGCTGTTACCGTCGCGGTTAGATTCTGGGTCTTCCATCGTAATTCTGGGCCTGTAGCTCAGGTGGTTAGAGCGCACGCCTGATAAGCGTGAGGTCCGAGGTTCAACTCCTCGCAGGCCCATACCACAGCACTCGGCCGCATCCCCAGTCAGGGCGATGCGGCCGAACTGTTTTTACACTCTCTTCCGGCATCCAGATCGCTGGACCAACAACAGTTGCGCTGCCGCTCCGCCACACCCATGTTCGCCCTCTCGTCGACTCCAGTTTTTAAGCGCGTCGAGGCGGAATCGCGCAGCGCATGCCTTCCAGGAGTAGCTTAGGTGTCACCGGCGCATTGCCGACTCTGCCGCTAGCCAACCGCCTGACACTTGCCTGAATCTCGAAGCCAGATGACACCAGCTACAGCGCCAGTTCCGACATCAACTCCCGACGCTGAGCTCGACAATCAGGAGGTGACGATCCACCGTTGGCGTGATTGGCTGCGAGCGGGCGTCATGCCGGCGCTGGCCCTGGTCTTCCTGGCTGTAGGCCTCCTATTCCGGTTGACAGCCGGCGACGACGCCATGAGTCGATCGCGGCTTACCTGGACCGCGGGCCTGGTCCTGCTCGGCGCGCCGGTGGTATGGCGCACCCTGATCGGTGCCATACGGGGGCAGTTCGCCGCGGACCTCGTCGCCAGCCTGGCGATCGTGGCAGCAGTCATACTGAATGACCCTCTGCCGGGACTGATTGTGGTCCTCATGCAGACCGGTGGCGAGTCGTTGGATGCCTACGCCGGCCGACGCGCGTCGGATGCCGTACGCGCCTTGGAGGAGGCAGCGCCGCGGCGCGCCCGCCGCATCGACGGCGACCGGCTGACTGACATCACAGTTGATGAGATCGTAGTCGACGACACGTTGCTCGTACGACCCGGTGAACTCGTACCGTGCGACGCCGAGGTGGTGCAGGGACGCTCGCACGTCGACACGTCGCCGCTGACCGGTGAACCGATGCCCCACCTCGCCGAGGCCGGGACATTGTTGCTCAGCGGCAGTATCAATGGTGAGAGCCCGCTCACCGTGCGGGCAATGCGTCCGGCGAGCGAAAGTCAGTACGCTCGTATCGTGCAGCTTGTGCGGTCGGCCCAGGAGAGTAAGTCACCTGCTCAGCGTCTTGCCGATCGCTACGCAATCTGGTTTACGCCCATCACGCTCGCCGTCTGCGCCATAGCCTACCTGATATCGGGCGATGCCACGCGAGTGCTCGCCGTTCTCGTCGTCGCCACACCCTGTCCTCTCATCCTGGCGACTCCGGTGGCGGTGATAGGAGGCATCAACCGCGCTGCGCGCCGACTGATCGTACTGCGAACAGGTACGGCGTTGGAGCAGGTTGGCGAGGTCGACACGATCATCTTCGACAAGACCGGCACGGTGACCCTGGGTACCCCGCATGTGAGCAGTGTGTGCGTCCTGGGAGAGTTCGACCAGTCAGCGCTTCTCCGGCTTGCCGGCGCGGTAGAGCAAGGCTCCGGTCACCTCCTGGCGCGCTCGCTTGTCGAGCACGCCCAGAAGGAGGGTGTATCGCTGCCTCCGGCCACCGAGATTCATGAGTCACCTGGTTCGGGTGTCAGCGGCACGGTGGACGGACGGGTGATACATGTGGGTGCGCTGAGTTGGCTAGGCCGCGAGACAGGCGTCTCCGCTACCGCTTACGATGCGTGCGTGGGCAAAGAGGCGGAGCTGCGGGCTTTCATCGCGGTGGACGGTAAGCCGGCCGGGGTTGTGTCGTACGCTGACCGGACTCGTGACGGAATGCCACAGCTTATTTCGGAGCTCCGTGAGCTGGGCGTTCGTCGGATAATGCTGCTATCAGGAGACGATCCGCGGAACGTCGCGGCGACGGCTGCCGAATTAGGGATTAGCGAGGCCGAAGGCGCGCTCCTGCCCGAAGACAAGGCGGCCACGGTGAAGTCGCTCGTGGAAGGTGGGGCGAAGGTCGCTATGGTCGGCGACGGAACGAATGACGCTCCCGCACTTGCCGCTGCCACGGTAGGGATTGCGATGGCCGGGCACGGGGGAGGAATCACTGCCGAGGCGGCCGATGTTGTCTTGTTGGTGGACGACCCCCGTAATGTGGCTGAGCTGATGCGCATAAGCAGGCGTACCCTGCGTATCGCCCGAGAGAGCATCTGGGTCGGGCTCGGGCTGAGCGGAGGCGCGATGATCTTCGCTGCTGCCGGACTCATTCCGCCGGTAATGGGCGCATTGCTCCAGGAAGTGATCGACGTCGCCGTGATCGTCAATGCTCTTCGGGCCAGCGGGGACGGTCGTTCTACAGGCACGTGAATCGTCGGCGACAGCGACGCACTACGGTCAGCTGGAACTCCGCGTCCGTGACACACGATCGCCGTCGAGTATGGTCGTCTGAAACTACGCGACCGGGCACACACGAGCGCCGTCGAGTATGGTCGTCCCCAACTTCGCGAATGTGACACACGATCGCCGCCCGGGCATGGCCCTCTCGAACTCCGTGCCTGTGACACACGTTCGCCGCCGGATACGGAGCAGCGCGACATTGAATGCATCGCGGACTCTGCGAGCTGAGACTCCGCAACAGGAGCTCATTCGCTGCGGACAGGCAGAGGCGATAGCACGCGTGGCGGTACTGAACGCCGCGGCGCATTAGCACACTTCCCGGCGCAACGAATAAAGGGGACCGGCCATGCCCGGTCCGGTCCGGTCCTGCCGCTGTGTGAGCGGCGTGGCGTGCGATCTGCAAGTTCCTAACTGTGGGCGGGGGTTCCGCCGCGACCGATCCACGCGATAAACGAGGAACAGCATGCGATTTAGAAGATCAGCCAACCGCTCACCGAATCAAATGTCACTCGGAGAAGCGGCTGGTAAGGGAGCGCTGGCAGGACTGGCCGGCGGCATCACTCTGCTGGCGTCGAGCGAACTGAGTGCGCGCGGTCTGATACCAGGCGTAGACGAGGCTCCGCGTCGGCGCGGGCCGGCGATCAGGCGAGGCGCCAGGCGGGCGGTACAGAGCGGTAGCCGGGCGGCCGGAGTCAAACTCTCCGGTGAGCAGCGTGAGGTTGCAGCGATAGCTCTGGAACTGGCAGCGGCGGCGGCGATCGGAGCTGCCTTCGGTATCATCGGCAGCCGGGTGAGGATGCCGGCGGCGGCTTCGGGTCCCCTGCTGGGAGGGCTTGTCTACGTGTCGACGCTGGGCGGGATGTTGCCCGCGGCTGGTCTCCTGGCGTCGCCGTCGAAGCTATCCTGGCGCGAGGCACTCCGGCCGGCGGGGCCGCAGGCACTCTTCGGACTGGTAACGGCGCGCGCCTTCCAGATGCTAGCCGACCGCTGAGGTCGGCGCTCCCCCTTCACTTTCGACCGGTACGCGCGCATCGTGCGCGTGATGCCATCCTCCCATCATCTCAACTCCGCCTGCTGCCACAGCTGGGGCGTGTCCGCTTCGCCGCAGCGGCTCATAGTCGCGCTGACTGTCGCTCTTGCAGTTGCCCTGTCAGTCGTTCCTCTGGCAGCGCAAGCCGTGGGTGGCCAGCTCACGTCCAATCTCGGCACGGTCGAACCGTTCGCGGCACTCCCTGAGCACACTCCGCTCAACCCGGTTGTCGTCGCCCGCAGTGGACTCTATGTGCAGCCGATAATGCCGCCGGCTTCGGGCTGGACATTTGGAGCAATCGCTGAGTACGGGAGTCTGGTAGAGAAGAATCTCAAATTCCCGGATAGCTATCTTCTGGACGCGGAAGTGTCTCGCCTCCGTCTCCAGCTTCGGCGGGACTTCTCGGAGCGCTGGTTCGGTTCGGCCGAGTGGGGGGTTGCCGGCGCTCAGGCAGGCTTCGCCGACCGCTTCTTCGAGCAATACCATGGTCTGATTGACTTCACCATGGAGGAGCGCGACACGCGGCCCCGGAACAGCTACGGCGATCGGCTGTTCGTACGGCGACATCGCATCGCCAGGGTGCGTGAGCCGCACGGGCCCCTCCCTACCGACGTCCGGGCGAGCGTCGGAATGCGAGCGGGAAATACGTTCGCAACAGGGCCCAGTGCCGTACTATCGCAGACTCTACTGTCACTGACGCTACCAACGGCGCCTGCGCGCAGTGCATACGCTCGCGGTGTACCCACTGTATCGTTGCTCCAGACCTTACGCATTTCGCCGGCTCCGCGTCTGGCACTGGAGACGAGTGGCGGCGTGGGTTACAGCCCCAGGCAGGGCGCGCTGGCGGACATACAGCGCACCACCTTCCTGATCGGAAGTGGTGCCGGCCGGCTACGGCTCTGGGGGCGAAGCGCAGTGTACGCCACTGTCTACGGCCAGACCGCCCTGTACCGCGACAGCGGTTTAAATGAACTCGACGCCGCCGATCTGGGTATGGATTTCGGCTATCTGTGGCAAAGCGCCGGCGGACGTCTATGGCAAGTGGCTCTCACCGAAGACATCCGCCGGCGCGATCCCGGCGTCGACCTGACCCTGAAGTTGAGCACGACGCGCTAGATCGTTTCGTGCTCACCGACCGGGCCAGGCGGCCGGATTGATCACATGTTGCTTATCATCGCGTCGCCGAACTCGCTCGTCTTGAGGAGCGTGGCACCCTTCATCAGCCGCTCGAAGTCGTACGTTACGCGCTTCTCGGCAATCGTCTTGCCGAGCGACGAAACGATCAGGTCAGCCGCCTCGTCCCAGCCCATGAAGCGGAACATCATTTCGCCGGAGAGGATTACCGAGCCGGGATTCACCTTGTCCTGACCAGCGTACTTCGGGGCAGTACCGTGAGTGGCTTCGAAGATGGCGTGGCCGGTCAGGTAGTTGATGTTCGCGCCCGGAGCGATGCCTATACCACCCACCTCTGCCGCAAGGGCGTCGGAGATGTAGTCGCCATTCAGGTTGAGCGTGGCGATCACGTCGTACTCGGCCGGACGGAGTAGGATCTGCTGGAGGAAGGCGTCAGCAATGACATCCTTCACAATCATGCCGCCGGGCAGCTTGCACCACGGCCCGCCGTCAATAGGCTCGGCGCCGTACTCCTCGCGCGCGACCTCGTAGCCCCAGTCGCGGAAGCCACCCTCGGTGTACTTCATGATGTTGCCCTTGTGCACCAGGGTGACGCTCTCGCGACCCTGGGCGAGGGCGTAGTCCATGGCCGAACGGACCAGGCGCTTGGTGCCCTCGATCGAGACAGGCTTGATACCGATCGCGCTGGTCTCGGGGAAGCGGATCTTGTCCACTCCCATGCTGTCGCGCAGGAAGGCGATGAGCTTCGTCGCCTCCGGAGACTCCGCAGCATACTCGATGCCGGCGTAGATGTCTTCGGTGTTCTCACGGAAGATTACCATGTCGACCAACTGTGGCTCCTTCACTGGCGACGGAACCCCTTCGAACCAGCGGACGGGACGCACGCAGGCATAGAGATCAAGCTGCTGCCGGAGGGCAACGTTGAGCGAGCGGATGCCGCCGCCGACCGGCGTCGTCAGCGGTCCCTTGATCGATACCAGATGGTGGTCCATTGCCCGAATCGTGTCTTCGGGGAGCCAGCTTCCCACGGCGTCCCAGGCCTTCTGGCCGGCGAGTACCTCGAACCAGACGATCTTGCGCTTGCCGCCGTAGGCGCGCTCCACAGCGGCGTCCAGGACGCGCTGGGAAGCATGCCAGATGTCCGGACCGGTGCCGTCTCCCTCGATGAAGGGGATCACAGGCTTGTCAGGAACACTCAGCTTGCCATCGACGAGGGTGATTGTCTCGCCCTCGGTGGGCGGCTTGAGGGAGTCGTAGGCTGGATGACTCATAGCGGCCATGTCGGTTCGGATCTCGAAGATGAGGAGCGTGTGCCCACCGTTGCGCTGATGGCAACGCCGGTGAGCGCGGAGTTGATCGCGACGGTGAGCGCGAAGCTCTCCGGCGGGTCCGAGCATTCGGAATCTGGGTAGCCGGCCCTGAAGGGGCAACTGCAAGCGAGACCCGTTCACCCGGCGTCCCCGCCCAGCTACGCCGCAGCGTGCCGGATCAGGCGACCCGTTACTGGTGTATGGTGGCGACTACCATCAGGGTGGCCGTGGCCGCATACTGAAGGAGGATACGACTCGGGTATCACAGTCGTCCACCCATCGAGCTGTCCCCCGTCCGCTAGCGCCCGTGGCGCCGGACGTATTGCCGTACCAGCCGCACCAATGCCATGTCCATCTGTCACGTTTCCGGTCGCCTGACGATTAGTGCCGTAGTGTGCTTTCTGGTCGCCACTGTCGCAACGGCCGCTGTAACGCATGCCCAACTGCTGAGCTTCGGGGAGCTGGGCAGTCCGTCGGTGAATGCGGTGGCCTCGGACGGCATTCAGCTTCAGGTCCCAAGGCCTGACGGCGGGCGAGCGGCCGATCTGCGTGCCGACGACGTACCGGCCGTGGCCCGCGAGTTCCGGGGCGTCTGGGTAGCGTCGGTGGCGAACATCGATTGGCCGTCGAAGCCTGGTCTCACCACTCAGCAGCAGAAGCTTGAGCTGTTGGAGATCCTGGACAGGGCGACCGCGCTGCGGCTTAATGCGGTCATCTTCCAGGTGAGGCCAGCGGCCGACGCGCTCTACGACTCATCACTCGAGCCGTGGTCAGAGTATCTCACTGGCCGAATGGGGCAGGCGCCGTCGCCCTATTACGACCCGTTGGAGTTCGCTGTCACGGAGGCGCACCGCCGAGGGTTGGAGCTGCACGCGTGGTTCAATCCATACCGGGCTCGGGACGAGAATTCTCGTACTCCAGCATCGGCGACTCACATCAGTCGGGTCCATCCGGAATTGGTGAAGCGCTACGGAGGTTTCCTGTGGATGGATCCGGGCGAGGCCGCGGTGCAACAGCAGTCGTTGGATGTGATCCTGGATGTGGTGAGGCGCTACGACGTGGATGGCATTCACATCGATGACTATTTCTATCCTTACCGGATCGCCGGGAAGGGCGGTCGCGGCTATGTGCAGTTCCCCGATGACGTGAGCTGGGCGCGCTACCAGAGGGCGGGCGGCAAGCTGGCACGGGACGACTGGCGTCGCGACAACGTGGACCGTTTCATTGAGCGGCTTTACTCCGCCGTGAAGAAGGAGAAGGAGTGGGTAAAGTTCGGCATCAGCCCGTTCGGTATCTGGCGTCCTGGCAGCCCCGAATCGGTGCGCGGTCTGGACGCGTACACCGAGCTGTATGCCGACTCCCGGAAGTGGATTCGCAACGGCTGGTTGGACTACCTCGCGCCGCAGCTGTACTGGCCAGTGGGAGCCGCCCAACAGAGCTATCCAGCGCTTCTGCGCTGGTGGGTGGAGCAGAACGCCCACGCGCGACACATCTGGCCGGGCAATTTCACCAGTCGGGTGGGTGAGCGGCGTCAGCCGGCCTGGACGCCTTCAGAACTGGTGCGCCAGGTGACGCTGACGAGGGCTCAGCCGGGCGCCGGCGGTAACATCCACTTCAGCATGAAGGCGTTGCTCACTGATGTCGGCCGTATCGTTGGGCCTCTTCGCGATGAGGTTTATTCGGAGCCGGCGCTGGTGCCAGCGTCGCCATGGTTGGAACGCCGCCCGGCACCGCGCACCGATGCCCGCGTTATCGGAATCTCATCAAGTACGGTACACCTGTCACTCGGCAGCGACGAACTGCAGCGCGTGAGAACGTGGATCGTGCGCGCCCAGTACGGCAGCCGCTGGCAGGTGATGCTGGTTCCGGGCATCCAGCGCGACTACTACGTGGAGAACGACCGTGCCGACGGCCGCCTTCCTGACCGCATCCTGGTCAGTGCGGTCGATCGTGTTGGAGTGGAAGGGCCTCGACTGCCGGTGACGACGGTAGTGCGCGCAGCCGGTCACTGAGAGCCCGACGCCAGCTTCTGGTAGGGCGTAGCCGAGAGTTGCTGCCCAGGTGCTGGGCGGCGCCAGTCCATCCAATGCACGATCTTCGGACGCCAGGCATTCGGGCTTGAGTCGTTCGTCGGCCGACATTCGGGTACCTGGCATTGCATATTCGTATATTCCGGCGCCAAGACATTGGGCGCCAGGCGTTGTGGGGCGCCATGCGTTGGGGGCACCATGCGTTGGGGGCACCATGCGTTGGGGGCGTCAGACGCTGGGTCGTAAGACGTTAGAGCGCCAGGCATGGGGGACGCAGACACACGGCGCCAGGTACCCGGGCGCCCGACGATGCCCGGAGTGTCACAGAAGGGCCCTCGCAAACCGAGCGAGGGCCCTTCTGTCAAAGTGTCCAGCGAAGCTGCCACGGGCGCACCGGTCTAGGCATGCGTCCAGCCGCCCGGCCCAATCAGCCCTGTCTGATCAGCCCTGCGGGGTCTGCGCCGATCCCATCACGACGCCGCCAGTCTTAGGGCGCGCTGGTGCAGCGGCGCGCACTGGAACGCGCTGCCCAGCCGGGCTGCTGCCGCGCCAGGCGCCGATCGCCACGCTGAGCGCGGTGAGGAAGAGCAATCCGCCGGTAAGACCAGCCTTCAGCGATGTGAAATCGAACGCGCGCTTTGCCTGCGGGTTCACGCTCGCTCGCAGCTGGAGGAAGTCCAGGGCGAAGAAGGGAAGCCCGATAAGCATGAACAGCGCGAGAACCCCACCCACGATTGCCAGAATTCGGGCGACCATGCGCTGCTCGAGCATGACGGCGACTACCGATGCCAGAGCGATTCCGATTATCGGCGAGAACAGTACGCTGTTGAAGAGCAGTCCCAACGCGCCGAAACGCCACTGTGCCGCACCCACCCGGTAAGGGTACGACACAAGCATGAATTCCATCAGCGACGGAAGAATGAACGCCGCTGCAACAACGTAAAGCGAGAGTATCAGGGCGCGCGGCAGGGCGAGCGGCGTGGACTGGGATGACGAAGCGAGCATGCAAACCTCAGAAATGGTGAGAGTGGGAGGGTGCGATCAGGCGGGCAGAAAGTTGAAGAGCGACGGTATCAGACCAGCAGCGGCTTCTTCCGCCAGCCTGTCGGCGTCCTCCAGCGAGCGGTCGGGCGTCACAGGGATGACGATTCTCACCAGCGCTTCGTCAGTTCGCCGGCGAATGGCCGCGTCACGCAGCAAGTCCCACTTGACTTTGTATTCGTTGGCTACGACTCGTCCGCGCCCCTGATACCAGTAATACACCAGGGCCTGATTTCCCTGATTCACGATCAGGTAACGGTTGACCTCAAAGTCGCCACCGGGCAGCGAAAGCACACGCCTTCCCGAGGTCATCGGCTCCCAGCCGGCGCCGGGCAGGCAGTTCTTCGGTGAGTGCACCGTCTTGCCCTGCCTTTGGCTGTCGTAGAAGCCAACGTAGAGACCGTAGACCTCCGCCGAATCCTCCGAGAACACCCGGTTCACGTAGGAAGTCATTCCGGCCACCGCCACCTGATCGTCGGGTACCGGGAAGTCCTTGTGTGTGAAGCCGGGCACGGGATCGGGAAGCTCGCTGAGAGGCCTCTGCAGCTCAAGCGACTGCTGTCCCTGAACGGACAGCATCATCAGCACGCCGAGGCCGAGCACCGCGGCCGGCGCAAACCGCATGCGATCAAGCATCTACAACCCTCCGACGGGCAAAGAATCCTTCTATGCGGGCAACGATCCAGGCCACCCCACCAAGCAGGATGAAGGCGACGAGGAACATGAGCCAGCCCTCAGTGGTGTGCATGAACCCGGCACCGAGCTCGGGACTCACGAAGAAAACGAGGAAGCCGGTCAGAAATACGCGAATACCGTTGATGACGATGGCGATCGGTATCGCCGCCAGCACCAGTAGCAACCTACCGGGAGCTGAGGCGAGCGTCATACCGCCCAGGAGTACGCCGAGCGAGAGCAGCGCCGTGAGCGACCGCAGCCCGCTACACGCCTCAGCGACGAATAGCTGATGTCCGCCCGGAAGCATGATCACGTTGCCGTTCAGGCGCACCGGAATCTCGCGCCACGACAGCAGCGCAGCGCCCATTTCTGAAGCCCTGAACTGGAGCGGTAAGGCGAGCGAGCTAATCACCAATTCCGGCAGTGGAACGGAGAGCCAGAGCACGGTGAATGGCAGCCACCATGCTACCAACTGTCTGAAGCCGTAGGCGAAAACCGTGAAGCCGGCGAGGGCCATCACCATCGACATCTTCATCGTGTAAAGTTCGGCAGCGAGGCCGGACATGTAACGGATGAGGACGGCGCCGAAGATGATTAGGAGACCCAGCTTCACGTTCGGTGTCGCGTTCACCTTCACGCCCGACCGCCAGACCAGCCAGAATGCCAGCGGCGCGAGAAGCAGACCGTGCCCCGCCTCCGGGTTATTCCACCAATCCCAGCCCAATAGCCGCATCGGGCGGCTGAAAAGTGCCACGAAGAGAGCCGCGGCGAGGAGCGCCGGGACCACGTTCGTACGAAGGTCAGTGAAGACCCGCTGACGGTCGCCTGTCGGAGTCGCCGGCGCCCGAGAACGGGCCGCTACCGGATGGACCACGTCAACCGGTTCGTCATCCACCAGACGCGGGTCGAGCGGCAGTGAAGTGTCTAATGTCGAATCCATCACGCAAGCGGTATCAGAATGTCAGATCCCGGCTCGGCAGAAGGCCGATCCAGAGGGAAGAATGAAGCACCACGACGACAACCGCCAGTCTGGAACTCGGACGGAACTGCCCCCGGCTCCAAGGGATCGAAGTCGGGCGGTGCGTACTGTGACGGAACCGTAGCGTGGCCGAGATGCTACGCACTGTCTCAACCCTGCCTCAAGACTGTACATGGCGGTTGAGGTAACTTTTGCACCGCAGTACCCGAGGGTCCCCCTCAAGGTCCCGCAACGACGTCCAACCTACTGTCTACACGTGACATAGCCATTAAGGAAAGCCCGATACTGGTTGAGCCTGATACGCTCGAGGCTGGTTTAGCACTGGCTTCCCGTTCGCTCCTGCCCAGTATGTGCCAGAAGCGGACCGCCGCCCGAACGTGGCGGTCCCGGTCGTTGCCTGACGAGCAGGCTAAGCTCGCGCCGGCGTCGTGTCGCGGGGCCGGCTGGCTTGCGCCCGACCCGCCTCACGGGCGATTGTTGCCACTTGTGGACGGCAATGCGCTGGCCAGGAGATCCATTTTGCGGGCGAGGGCGAACGAGGATGACGGAGCCGATCTGGAAGCCTGACGCAGGGAGAGTTGCCAGGGCCAACCTGACGGCATTCATCGACCAGTTACGCAGCGCCCAACTCGCCGTTGGATCACCGGAAGCTCGTACCCTGGTGGATGTTCCAGCGCTCTATCAATGGTCGGTGGATCACCCTGCGGCGTTCTGGCCCGCCGTCTGGGAGTTCTGCGGCGTTGTAGCCGAGGGAGTGGTGCCGCCGGAGGCGAAGGACGCTGAAGTGGTGCATGGCCTGGAGCACATGGCGCCACCAAACGCCGAGCGAGGCGCACACTGGTTCCGAGGAGCCCGGCTGAATTTTGCCGAGAACCTACTGCGCTATGTCGGCGATGGGCCGGCAGTCATCGCTTGGAACGAAAACGGCAGACAGCGAACCATTAGCCACAACGAACTCCGGCAGGAAGTCGCTCGGTGCGCGTCGGCGCTCCGGGAATCCGGTGTGGCCGTTGGTGACCGGGTGGCCGGCTATCTTCCCAATCTGCCCGAGACAGTTGTCGCCATGCTAGCCACGGCCTCACTGGGCGCGATCTGGTCATCCTGCTCCCCCGACTTCGGCGTTCAGGGAGTGCTCGACAGGTTCGGCCAGATAGAGCCAAAGGTTCTCCTGGTCTCTGACGGCTACCACTATGGTGGCAAGGTGATCGATTGCCGCGACCGGGTGCCGACCATAACTGCCGGTCTTCCGACCGTCACCCGAGTTGTGATGATCCAGTACGTAGGGCTGGACGTTTCTTCCAGGGTCGCGGATGTGACTACGTGGGCTGACTGGCTGGAATCGGCGCCAGCGGAAGATCCGCCGTTTGTTCGGCTGCCATTCGATCATCCGCTGTACATCATGTATTCGTCCGGAACCACGGGTCTTCCCAAGTGCATGGTTCACGGTGCTGGCGGGACGCTGCTGCAGCACCTCAAGGAACTGGTTCTACACACCGATCTCGGTCCGGAAGACGTCATCTTCTACTACACGACGTGTGGCTGGATGATGTGGAACTGGCTCGTCAGCGCGCTTGCTGTGGGAGCTACGTTGGTGCTGTACGACGGCTCACCCATGGTTCGCAAGGGTGCCCTGCTCTGGGAGATGGCCGCCGCCGCGCGGGTGACGGTGTTCGGCACCAGCGCCAAGTTCCTGTCCCTTTCCCAGAAGGCGCGGATCAGTCCGGCGCGGAGTCACGACCTGTCAGCTCTCCGCACCATCCTTTCGACCGGCAGTCCCCTGGCGCCGCAGAGCTACGACTACGTTTACGGCGACGTGAAGTCCGATGTTTGCCTGAGCAGTATCAGTGGCGGTACGGACATCATCTCCTGCTTTGCGCTGGGGAATCCGGTTGGTGCAGTGTACCGCGGCGAACTGCAGATGCGGGGTCTGGGGATGGCCGTCGCTGTGCTGGACGGAGCAGGGAAGGCGGTGGTGGGCGAGGCCGGCGAGCTCGTCTGCGTACGTCCCTTTCCGAGCATGCCGGTTGCTTTCTGGAACGACTCTGATGGCGCTCGTTATCGTGCCGCCTATTTCGAGGGGGCGCCCGGTGTCTGGCAGCATGGGGACTGGGCCACGCTCACCGAACGCGGCGGGCTCGTCATCCACGGCCGCAGTGACGCCACGCTCAATCCGGGCGGCGTGCGCATTGGAACGGCGGATATCTACCGTCAGGTTGAGGAGCTACCGGAAATAGTGGAGAGCCTGGTGGTCGGTCAGGATATGGATGCCGGGGAGGACGTACGCATCGTTCTCTTTGTTCGGCTGGCACCCGGGGTGAGGCTAGACGACGTGCTTCGTGACCGCATCCGTAGACGGGTTCGTGAAGGGGCCAGCCCGCACCATGTACCGAGAGTGATCGTCGCTGTGGATGACCTTCCGCGAACGGTGAGCGGCAAGATCTCCGAACTAGCCGTTCGAAACGTGATCCACGGACGCCCGGTTCTGAATGCGGAAGCGCTTGCCAATCCGGACTCGCTGAGGCTGTTCGCCGGCCTGCCCGAGTTACAGCGAGCTGAAGCGCCCGAAGTGAAACGTCCGGAGTAAAGGGTTCCAAGTGACGCATCCGGGCCGACGCATTCGGACTGACGCATTCGGGCCGACCTGGCCTGGAGTGACCGTACGGGGTGAGGTGCACGGTCACCCTATCTGCCCGTGGCGCCTAATCCCGGTCTGGTAGCGGACGGGCTCCGTTCCGCCGGTATAACGCTGCTCCGCGATCAGAGCTCCCCCCTCGCCGATATGGTGCGGAGGATGCATCATTAGGGTGTGCGATGCGCGAAAACGGTGCGCGCAGCAGGGAGTCGTGGCGCGGCGCGCTCGGAGCGCGACGGCAATCGATTCTGCCACGGAATCAATTAGCACGGCCGGCCGTAGAGGCAGGTCGATCACTCAGCGGAGGAGTTGTTGATGGCCACGCAGACCATGCCGACCGCACCCGAATCGACGGACACCTTTCCTATCAACGGTACCGACTACATCGAGTTCTTTGTCGGTAATGCCAAGCAGGCGGCCCACTACTACCGCTCCGCATTCGGTTTCCAGTTGGTGGGCTACAGGGGACCGGAAACGGGGGTGCGCGACCGCGCCAGCTACCTGCTTCAACAGGACAAGATTCGCTTCGTCATCACGACTGCGATCCGCCCAGACCTGAGTGACGAGGCGAAACTGATCGCCGACCACGTTGCGCGCCACGGGGACGGAGTGCGCGACCTGGCGCTGTGGGTCGATGACGCTCGCGACGCGTTCGAGAAGGCCGTGGAGCGCGGCGCAGTCCCGGTGCATGAGCCGAGAGTGATGAGTGACGAAGACGGCGAGGTCGTCATTGCCTCCATCCGTACATACGGCGAGACCATTCACTCATTGGTGGAGCGCCGCAATTACCGCGGTCTGTTCATGCCGGGCTTCCGAAAGGTCAAGCCGCGTTACAACCCGGCCCCGGTGGGGCTGATGTACGTGGATCACTGCGTCGGCAACGTAGAGTTGGGACGGATGAATACCTGGGTGGACTTCTACGCCACCGTGATGGGCTTCCGTAACCTTCTCACCTTCGATGACAGCGACATCAGCACCGAGTATTCGTCGCTCATGTCCAAGGTGATGGCCAATGGAAATGACCGTATCAAGTTCCCGATCAATGAGCCGGCAAAGGGGAAAAAGAAGTCGCAGATAGACGAGTATCTGGAGTTCTACTACGGCCCCGGCGTGCAGCACATGGCTCTCGCCACTAACGACATCGTGGCGACGGTGACTGCGCTCCGCGATCGCGGTGTCGAGTTCCTTGCCCCGCCGACCACGTACTATGATGAACTGCAGGGGCGAGTGGGGAAGATTGATGAGCCAGTGGACAGCCTGGCCGAGCTGGGGATCCTTGTCGACCGCGATCCGGACGGCTACCTGCTACAGATCTTCACAAAGCCAGCGCAGGATCGGCCGACGGTGTTCTACGAAATCATCCAGCGGAAGGGAGCGAAGAGCTTCGGGAAGGGAAATTTCAAGGCTCTGTTCGAAGCAATCGAAGCGGAGCAGGCCCTACGGGGGAACCTCTAATGCCAATGTATCAGGCGCGTGGCCAGATGCCGGCGAAGCGACACACCGTTTTTCGGCGCCCCGATGGCGGTCTGTACTCAGAGCAGTTGATGGGTCACGAGGGCTTCCACGGGACGTCGGCGTTACTCTATCATGTGCATCCGCCCACCACCGTGAGTTCCGTGCGAAGGATTCGCGAGACTCCGTATGTGGCATCGGACGATAAGGCGCTCAAGCTCCGGCACTTCCGCACCTCGCAGGCGCCCACGGGTGGCAGCCCGACACTGGACCGCGTGCCTCTGCTATTCAACAACGAAATCGCCATGCTGTATGTGGCACCGGACGCGCACGACGAGCACTTCTACCGTAACGCCCAGGGCGATGAAGTGGTCTACATCGCCAGCGGGCAGGGCACGTTGGAAACTCAATTCGGCGATTTGCCCTATCGCGAGGGCGACTATGTGGTGATCCATCGCGGGATCATGCATAAGTGGAAAATGGACCTCTCCGTGCCGCACAAGATGGTCGTCATGGAGAGCCGCGGCCACGTTCGCTTCCCCAAGCGTTACCTGAACCCGTTCGGCCAGATCGTGGAGGGCGCGCCCTACTCCGAGCGCGACATCCATGTACCCACGGAGTTGAAGACGTACGACGAAATGGGCGATCATGTAATTCTCGTCAAGCAATATGACGGCCTGAATGAGTATGTACTCGATCACCACCCATTCGATGTCGTTGGCTGGGATGGATACTTCTACCCGTGGACCTTCAACATCCACGATTTTGAACCGATCGTCGGCCGCATTCACCAGCCGCCACCGGTGCACCAGACCTTTGATGGCGACGGCTTCGTTATCTGCTCGTTCTGTCCGCGGCCCTACGACTTCGACAAGAACGCGGTGCCGGTGCCTTATAACCACAGCAACGTGGACTCCGACGAGGTGCTCTTCTATGCGTCGAGCGAGTTCATGAGCCGGAAGGGAATAGAGTTCGGTTCCATTACGCACCATCCGGACGGTATCCCTCACGGTCCACACCCCGGTCGCGACGAAGCTAGTTTGGGGCAGAAGGGAACCGACGAGGTCGCCGTGATGATGGACTCCTTCCGTCCGCTCAAGGTTGCCGTCGCTACGACCGGCTTCGAGGATCCCGACTATCACCTGAGCTGGGTCCGAGCGCAGCATGAACTCACCTCGCCAAAGGGCTAAGGTGTGCTGAAATGGGTGACTTGGAGCCCTTGCCGCGGCGAGTTTGCGGCGGCAGAAAAGTTGCCTGGACAGCACCTGGTTGACCGAGTGCTGATTCGAACGGGCGTCACGGCGAGTTGGTGAGCGCTGTGCCGCCCGGAACCGTTTAGTCCTTTATCGAGGTCCGTCGACAGCGATCACCATCAGATCGTAGGACGGCGTCTCTGACTGGAATTTCCACCGAAGCTCCAGGCGCCCAGCACCTACTCCGCTCTCTCACCGACATGGTTGTCGGCGAGGGTGCGGTTTCACACTATCTACCACTCCTGACCAAGCGGAGCTCCCGTGCCTACTCCGACTCCCCGTATCGCCGACCTGCCGCCTTATGCACTGGCGGCCATTCCAGCGCGTAAGCGCGCCCTCCTAGCGCGTGGAGTGGACGTCATAGATCTGGGCGCCGGCGATGCCGACCTCTCGCCGCCGCAGGCGGCGGTGGAGGCGCTGGTGAGGTCAGCGCGCGAGCCGGCGCTACAACGCTACGGATTCGGACTGGGCTACGTGCCCTATCGCGAGGCTATCAGCAACTTCATGGACCGGCGCTTCGGACTCACCTTCGATCCGATGCGCGAGGTGGTGCCGCTCATCGGCTCCAAGGAAGGAATTGCTCATGTCGCGCTGGCCTACCTCGGTGCCGGCGACATCGCCGTCGTACCGGAGCCGGGCTATGTGGTCTACGCTGGCGGTACGGTGCTTTCCGGCGCTGAGTCGTTCCGCTACCCGCTGCTTCCGCGGACGAACTTCCTGGTGGAATTGGACGAGTTGCCGGCGGACGTGCTCGCCCGAACCCGGGTCGTCTACCTTAACTATCCCAACAATCCCACCGCCGCCGTCGCGCCGCGCGACTACCTGCAGCGCACCGTCGACATCTGCCGCGCCAACGACATTCTTCTCGTTTTTGACAACGCCTACTCCGAACTCGCCTTCGACGGCTACACGCCGCCAAGCATCTTCGAGGTGGATGGAGCGGACGAGGTAGCAATTGAGTTCCACTCGTTGTCCAAGACGTACAACATGACTGGCTGGCGCTGCGGCTGGGCCGTCGCCCGTCCTACCATTGCCGGCACGCTGGCCCGCGTTAAGACCTTCGTTGACACCGGTCACTACATGGGGATCCAGGCCGCTGGCGCGGCCGCGCTGGGTGCGTGGGACGACTTTGTACCGTCCAACGTCGCCGTGTTCAAGGAGCGCCGCGACGCCGCGGTGAGTGCGTTCCGTGCCGCCGGCTTCACCGTCGAGGTGCCCCAAGCCACCATGTACCTCTGGATTCCGCTACCGGCGGGAATCTCCAGTAACGCATTCGCCGAGCGGCTACTGGAGGAGGAGGGACTTGTCGTGCTACCTGGAGCCAGCTTCGGGGAGGCTGCCGAGGGCTTCTTCCGGATCTCCTTCATCGTCGATCCGGAACGGCTGGCCGAGGCGGCTGGACGCGCCGGAAGGGTCCTGGCATCCTTCGGTGCGACCGTCTGACATGTCGGCTGTATCCACGCTCTCCGGAGCGGCCTGACCGCTTGGATCATGTCGAGCGACATCCACTGGATCGCCAGCCGGGCGAGAGCTAGCCGGAGATTCTCGCGGCTAGCGCGCCACCGGCGTGGCCAGCGGAGTCTCGTAGGCTGGCGTGTGCCGTGCCTGGCGACGCGCAGCTGAGGCGGTCGCGGCTTCCGGCATGACAGCGAGCGCCGACGCAGTGAGCAGCACCAGCGTAAGCCATACCACATCTGCCATCAACAGATGGACCAACTGCATCCAGATGGGCGCCATCAAGGCCACGTTAAGTGTCCCAAGTCCTAGTTGCAGGAAGAAGAGCAGGATCATCAGACTCGCCAGCTTCCGCGTGGCGGGGTCAGGGCGACGAAGGCGCACTACTCCGGCCACCGCCAGCAGGTAGAATCCCAGCCCTATTGCTAGCAGCGGATGGAGCACTCTAAGCCTGATTAGAAAGTGCGCCGTGGCGGAAAAATCCTGCTGCAGGCCGACTGAGAGCGAACTGACTGGGAACAGCGTATCGCCCAGCGCGGTGACTGCTCCGGCCACTCCCACGACCAGCGTTCCGGCCACAGCGATCACAAGCAGTGCCGCCACCGCGCCGCCACCGTGGAGGGACGTCCGGGGCCGTCCGGAACCCCACCAGGCGGTTAGGGCGATAAAGGCGAGCAGGAAAAAGGTGTTTACAAGGTGAATCCCGAGTACCACCGCGCGGGCCACGGAGCTGTTGTCGGCGACGAGGCCGAGAAGTACGAGCCCTGCACCGACCAGCGCCTCGCTGATCATGAAACCCATCGCTACCCCAGCGCCTAGTCGGGCGGGGTGTCCACGGGGGAACCGCCGCCAGGCCCATAACACGAGCCCTACCACGAGCAGCAGGGCGATCCCGCTGGTGATCCGGTGGGTGAACTCGATCAGCGTCGCCGTCTGGGCGCCGCGAGGCACTACTTCTCCGTTGCACAGTGGCCAGTGGCTGCCGCAACCGGCTCCGGAACCGGATGCACGGACGAAGGCACCCCAGGCCACGACGGCCAGGTTGTAGGCAAGCGTAAGCCAGGCAAAGCTGACGAACCGGTTCGAGCGCATGTCGCGAATGCGGGAGAGCGTGGGAGTGGCGCGCTGGTTACGGGCGTGCCAGAAGCAATCGAGCATCCGGAATGTAACCAGCCATACCTGAGGTGCGGCGACTCCGTCGCAGGCATAGATTGGCGGTGTGCCAGCCTCTCCGTTTTTCTACCGTGAGACGTTCGGTATCCGCATCACTGTCCGTCCGCACTACGTGGGCGAGCAGTCGGTTCCGGAAGCCGGCCGCTTCGTCTTCGCCTACGCTGTCCGTATCGAGAACGTCAGCGATTCGGCGGCGCAGTTGCTCACCCGACAGTGGCGGATCCACGACTCTATTGGCGAGGAGATGGAGGTAGCTGGTGACGGAGTTATTGGCCGCCAGCCGATGCTGAATCCTGGCACCGTCCACGAATACAGCAGCTTCTGCATCCTCAAGGGACCCGCCGGATTCATGGAGGGCTCCTACCACTTCGTTCGCGCCGATGGTACCGATTTCGACGCCATAGTTCCCCGATTCGAGTTCGCTACGGACTTCCCGGACGACTGCTGAGGCTGGCTCGAGTCAGCCGTTCCAGCAGGCGGCAGTCAGGGGAGGCCGCTATTCGCCCCGCCAGCGTCGGCCGACCGTCCGATGGCCGTGCGAACTCTTGCGATGAGTCGCGTCACCGCTGAGCGATCTGCGGAAACCGATAGCACGCCGCCCAGCGCGCCCGCGGCGGTTGCGCCGCCGGCAATGGCGAAGCCGAGATTCCGGCTCGGGTAGACGGTTACTGGAACAAGGTCCGTGTACGGTTTGCCGAAAGGATCCACGAATTCACGCTCTTCCATTCGCGTCTCTTTGTGTACCGCCAGGACGACCCCCGCCGCGGCGGCGGCAGCCACAATCGCACCCACCCAAGGCCGACCGGTGTATATCTGGCTGCCGCCCGGAACTATACCCCATCCAAGAGCCGCCGCACGCGAACGTCGGCCTCGTTCAAGAATGCGAACCGCATCGCTCACTTCCTGCCCGGCAGCGGCTGGTGTGAGCGACGTGAACTGGTTCAGGTCTTCGGCTGCCTCAACCGTCCGGCCAAGTGCCAGTCGGACGAGCGCACGGTCGTAATAGGCGATAGCGAACGCGGGGGCCCGGGACAGTGCTTCGTCGAAAGCTCGTTCCGCAGCCGGCAGCGCACCTGCGGCGGCGTCCACGACTCCCCGCTGGAATCGGCCGAGGGCGGGCTCCGGGGGAAGCAGCCCACGTTCCACGGCCAGCGCTTCGACTCGTTCCGTGGCGTCGCTAATCTGCGCCTGGTCACTGCTGGTGACACGGATCCGGCAGTAAGCAGCAGTGGCCAGCTCCGCGTCGCCGAGGTCCTCGGAGACCCGGGCAAGCCGGAAGGCCAACTCGGGCGACGAGGGATCGAGAGCTGTCGCCTGCCGGAGCTGATCGCGGGCTCGCTCCGGTTCTCCAGCAAGGGTGGCTACGGCGGCCAACTCGGCCAGTGCCGCTGCCGAGTCTCTAGCTGTTCCGCCGACCTGTGCTCCGGCTGGGGGGCCGGGAAGGGTAGTCGCTGACGCGCAAAGCGCGGACGCCTCGGTAGTGGCGCCGACGAGGCGGGGAAAAGGAACCACCTGCTGCCCGGCTGAAGTTGACGGAGCGACTACAGATGCCAGTGCGGCCACGGTTACCCAGCCAGCAAACCACCGACGGCAGTTCCTTAAGGGCGCCCGAAGCGACCCTGTCACTGACCCACCGCCGTCGCGGTGAACGTCACACTTCCGACGCCCACGACATAAGCAGTCGCCGTCTGAGCTCCATTGCTGTCCTTAAGACGCCATTTGCTCTGACTCGTGCCGTCACGGGCGGTTACGTCGAGTACGGGAGAGATGTCTCCGTCGGCGGTGGTCCAGATGACGATGACTCCAGGCACCGGGACGTCAGCGGAGTCCAGAACGCGGATGACCAGTTTGTCTCTCAGCTTCTCGCCCGCACCGGCTTGTTGACCGTCACCGCTCACAATGACCATGCGGCTGGGGGAGCCGGGCGTCGGCGGTTCTGATGCCGCGATAACGGTCACCGTTGCAGTGCCGACTACGTCGCCGGCGCTAGCCGTCACTGTGACCTCGCCCACCACCAATCCCTGCACCTTGCCGTCGGCCGACACCGTAGCGATTGCAGGGTCAGAACTGCTCCAGGTGAAGGCCGTACCAGGAACGGAATTCCCATCGGCATCGGCAGCCACAGCCGCCAGCTGTCCTGTCTGTGCCACCTCGATCTCGAGAGAGGTCGGCGAGACAGTTACGCTGGCAACTGGCGGAGGTAATGGAGGCGTCACCGTGATCGTGGCCGTAGCAGACTTGCCCTGACTTGTCACGGTTATCTGCGCCGACCCTGTTGTACGCGCCGTCACCAGCCCGGACGATGAGACTTCGGCAACCGCGTCATCACTGCTCACCCATTCAAAGCTGGCGCCTGGTACCACCACACCGCCGGCATCCTTCGCGACCGCGCTGAGCTGTGAGGTCAAACCGGCTGTGATGCTGAGCGTGATAGGCGTTACCTCCACCCTCTGCACGCTGGGCGGAGTAACGGAAACCGCAACGGTCGCCTGGACACCCTCGCTCGTGACAACGATATCCGCCGCGCCGTTCCCTACAGCGGTGACCAGCCCGGCTTGTGAAACGGTCGCCACCGAAGTGTCGCTACTCCTCCATGCGAGCACGGCATCGGCGACGACCGTGTTGTTTATGTCTCGGGCGACGGCGACGAGCTGTCCGGTACCGCCAACGTTGAGCGAGAGCGACGCCGGCGAGACGACGATGCTGGCTACAGGAGGCCTCGTAACCGTGACGGTGACAGTCGCCTCAACGCCCTCAGTGGTGACGATGACGTCTGCCGTACCATAGCCAACAGCGGTGACCAGCCCGGTTTGTGAAACAGTCGCCACCGAAACGGTGTTGCTCCTCCATGCCAGCACGGCATCGGTGACAACCGTGTTGTTTCCATCTCGGGCAACGGCAACGAGCTGACCTGTACCGCCAACGCTGAGCGTTAGCGACGCCGGCGAGACTGTGATGCTACTTACAGGAGCCCTGGTGACAGTGACGGTGACCGCCACCTCAATGCCCTCGCTGGTAACAATGACGTCTGCGGTGCCGTACCCCACAGCCGTAACCAACCCGGTTTGTGAAACTGTTGCGACCGAAACGTTGTTACTTCTCCATGCCAGCACGGCATCGGCGACAACCGTGTTGTTCCTATCTCGGGCCACGGCTGCGAGCTGACCTGTACCGGCAGCGCTGAGCGTGAGCGACGCCGGCGAGACGACAATGCTGCTTACGGGAGGCCTGGTAACCGAAACCGGGACCGCCGCGTCGACACCCTCGCTTCTGGCCGTGACCACCGCTGTGCCGGCCGCGATTGCGGTCACCCCGCCGGCTTCGGATACGGTCGCCACGCCGGGCGCATTACTGGTCCATGTGACCACTGCGTCCGGCAACACTGCGCCCGTTTCGTCCCGAGCCGTGGCTACCAGACTCCGAGAATCTCCGGTAACCAGATTCAGCGATGCCGGAGTAATAGTAAGAGTTCTGACAGGCCGACGACCAACGGTTACCGTGGCCGTTCCAGATTTTCCCTCGCTGGTGGCTTTAATGATCGCCACGCCCACTGTCAGCGCCTTCACCACTCCCACTTCGGATACGGTTGCCACCGCGACGTCGCTACTGCTCCAGGCAACTCTCGCGTCCGGCACCGGCGCGCCAGAGGCGTTGACGACTGTGGCCGTCAGCGCACCAGACTCTCCAATGCGGAGGGCGAGTGAGCTCGGCGACAGAATCACCGAGTTTGCAGGCGCCCGGGAGACCGTCACAGTCGTCTGTGCCGAAACTGGGCCGCTCGCCGTCGTGGTTGAAGCCGTGATCGTCGCTGTGCCTTCCCCAACTGCGGTCACGACGCCGGTCGATGACACGATGGCGAAGCTCGATTTGCTACTCGTCCAGGTGATGACGGCGTCGGCTACTTCGACACCGCTGGCATCGCGCGCAATCGCCACCAGTTCACCGGTGCTGCCGACGGTCAGGGCGAGGGTGCTGGGCGAGAGGTCTATTCGAGTGACCGCGGGCCGTGTAACAGTGACCGAGATACTGGCCGACACGCCCTCGCTGGTAGCGGTTACGGCTGCCGAGCCTGGGGCGACGGCGGTAACCTTGCCGGCCGAGTTGACGGTCGCCACCCCTGGGGCGCTACTGGTCCAGGTGATCGACGCGTCGGGAAGGACATTGTTCCGGGCATCGCGAGCCGTGGCGACGAGTGTCCGTGTCCCGCCCGTGGTGAGAGCCAGCGACGTTGGAGCGATGGTCACCGAAGCGACCATTGGCGCGCTAACGGCAACGCTGGCCGACGCCGACTTCCCCTCGCTGGTCGCCTTGATGGTAGCGCTGCCTACCGACACCGCAGTCACAACTCCCGTCCTCGACACCGAGGCTACGGCCGAATTGCTAGTGCTCCAGGCGATGATCGCGTCGGGGACCGGTGCGCCCGAGGAGTTTCGCGCCGTGGCAGCCAGCTCAGCGGTGGCTCCCACCCGGAGAGCCAGAGTGGTGGGCGACAGCGAGACCGAGGCCACCGGAGCGCGTTTGACGGTAATTGCGGTCTGAGCTGATACTCCGCCGGCCGACGCGGTGATGGTGGCGGTACCGGCGGCTAGCGCGCGCACTTCACCGGTGGACGAGACGACGACATTGCTCGGCGCACTACTCGTCCAGGTAAAGTTGACGTCGGCGATGGTGCCGCCGCGATTGTCCTGCGCCGTAGCCGTTAGCTGCCGGACGTCACCGACAGTCAGCGAGAGCGTGGAGGGCGCAAGCGAGATTGCGGCAACCGGATCACGTACGACGGTTACGCCGGCACTGGCTGTGAGCCCCTCGCTGGTAGCGGTTATAATGGCCGAGCCCAGACCAGCAGCGGTGACCAGCCCGCCGGCCGCGACGAACGCGACATTAAGATCGCCGGACTTCCAGACAACCGGTCGGCCGGTTATCACCTTTCCGGTGGCGTCTCGTAGTACAGCTATGAAGGTCACCGTCTCGTTCCTAACCAGGGTCGCGGTGGCCGGCGTGATTGTGAGCTGGGAGGCCGTCGGCGGGGGTACGATGATGACCGCTGTGGTCGAGGCACCCTCGGAGAATGCCGTGATCACGGCGCGCCCAGGGGCCACGCCCACCACTGTGCCGTCGCCGGTGACGCTGGCTATGTTAGGCGCGCTGCTGGCAAAGGTGATGGTCCGGCCGGGAAGGGCCTGGCCAGCTAGGTCATGTGCAATGGCGACCAACTTTGTCGCTGCGCCGACGGCGACGGTGGTCGAGTCGGGGATCAACTCGAGCGTCGCCACTGCTGCTGCCTTGACGAAGAGGTCGACCGTTGCGCTGACTTCCTCCACCGTGGCTGTCAAACGAGCCGAGCCTGGCGCCAGCGCCACGACCCTGAGGCCGGAGATGACAGCAATTACCGTCGGCGAGCTACTGGTGAGAGTGACGGTGCGACCGGTAAGAGACACGTCATTGGCGTCATAAGCGGTTACCCGGACAACTGTCGTGTCACCTGCCAGGAGGCTCCTAACGTCCGGGACGACCTCCACTCGCGCCACTTTAGGCGGCACCACCCTGATCGTAGTCTCGGCCGATCGCCCCTGAGTGCTCGCGGCAACCCGCGCGGTACCGACGGTTCGTGCCGTGACGAGACCGCTCTCGCTAACGGTAGCAATACTCGGGTCGGAACTGGACCAGAAAACTGTGCCCGGCTGCGCCACAACACCATCCACGGTTGCCACCAGGGAAATCGTCTGAGATACGGAGAGCTCCGGGTTGGCAGGGGAGAGGCTAATAGACTTGGTAGTCGGACCCACGGGTCCATCGCCACCGCCGCCGCAGCTGGATACGCCTAGCGCGGCAGCGGCCAAGAGCGAACCGAACATGAGCATCCTGGATAGTTGAGGAATGCCCTGGAGGCGACGTGAGATTGTGGAGAGCGTATCCGACATGGTCAGTTAGCCATCAAGGTGGAAGAGAGGCAGCGGCGGGGCGGAGTCGATTCTGGCGCGATCCGTCGCCAAGCTGACCGTACAGGTTATATCCCCAGCAGAGGACGTCTCCGCCCTCGGTTCGTCCGCAACTGTGCGCCCCGCTGGCTTCCAGTTCCACAAAGCGGGCCGGTCCAGAGACGCGAACGGGTGTGTCACGATCTATCGTGGTGCCGTCGCCGAGCTGCCCGTAGCGGTTCTGACCCCAGCAGGAGGCAACGCCGTCGGATCCCAGCGCACAGTTGTGCATGCTTCCAGCCACGAGCCGGCGAATGGGTCCGCCGATCTCCACCTGGCGCGGTGTCAGGGCACTCTTGCGGGAGCCGATACCAAGTTGCCCAGCGTCATTGCCGCCCCAGCAGTAGAGTTGCCCCGCTGTTGTCAGGCCGCAGCTATGGGCGCGCCCGGCGGCTATGCTGCGAAAGCGTAGTGAGCTGTTGATGTGCGTTGGCACATTGTGGTTCTCAGTGGTGCCGTCGCCGAGTTGTCCGGCGCTGTTGTCGCCCCAGCAGAGCGCATGGCCGTCAGTGGTCAGAGCGCAGTCATGCCGCCAGCCGGCAGCAACGGAAGAGAAGCGCAGTTCGCCGGCGACTGTGACCGGCGTTGCGCGATCCCGGTTGTCGCCGGTTCCGAGCTGGCCCGCATCGTTGGCGCCCCAGCACTCGATCTCGCCGCCTCGGGTGACAGCGCAACTGTGACTGGCTCCCAGGGAAAGCGACAGCTGGTCTTCGGAGCCGGGGACGAGCCGAGCGTCGCGGTGTCCAACCCGGGAGCCATCCCCCAGCTGCCCTCGATCATTGGCGCCCCAGCACACCGTGCGACCGTCGGTGGTGCGACCGCAACTGTGGGTGACCCCGGCGGCAACCGCCCTGAATCTCGTATCCCCAGCCGGGCCCAACTGTCCCTTGTCGTCAGCGCCCCAACAGCGCAGGCGGCCGTCGTCGAGGATGGCACAGCTGTGAAGTCCTCCAAGCCCCAGACTCACGGCTACGTGACGGGCGGTGGCCGCGACGGGCTCAGGGGTCGGCGCCGCTACCGGCGACGGGCTCGTCGGGGCGGCCGGGAGGGGGCTTCGAGCGGAAGCTGTCGGCGATTGAGCTGTTGATGGCTGGGGGGCGAGAGAAGTCGCCGCGACAGTGGAAGCTGCTGGTGTCCGACGCGTTCGAGGCGCTGGCGGCGGCGGCGTCGCCGCTGCACCACGCCTGTCAGGCGGGGTTGTTGCCCGTGCATCGGGCGCCGGCAGCGTTAACGTGGCTGCCGGGATCACGCCTGAAACGGCTGGCGACATGCCCACCGCCGAGTCGGTCGATGCGCCGTAACCCGAGAGCGACCTGTCCGAGCCAGGCCCCAAAGAATCAGGAGTGGCGAGTTCGGACCCCGCTGGGAGTGCGTCCGCAACTGGCGAAGGGCGCACCGCAAAAGTAGCTGGCACGTCTCCGCCAGCCTCTGCCACAGTGGTGATGGGGCGGTTGGCTATGCTGACGAAGCGCCAGACGCCAATTCCGACCGCGACCAACAGGAGCGCTGCAACGACGGCCAGAGGCCGTCGCCAGCGATTCCTTTCCAGCGGCTCGAACTCAGCGAAGTCGAAATCGTCATCGTCATCCGAGTCGTCAACTGCGTGAACGGCGAGCGCTGGGTGCGGCTCATTCTCTGGCACGCGCGCCGCCTGTGGTGGCGCGACGGAGGATGGGACGGGAAGAGGGGCAAAAGAGTCGTCGGTAGCGCCGCGATCGGCCCGGTTGAGCCGCATGGTCGGCTGCTCCGCGGCCGGCTTGCCCAGCCCTCCACGAACGCTGACCTGAGAGTCTGACAGTGGCGTAGGCGGGCCGAAAAGTGACACTCGTCGTCCAGCGGCCGGACCTCCAAGCCAGCGACGCGGCGCTGGCCTGTTGAGCTCCTCAAGAAAACGGTGCATGTCCGGCCAGCGCTCAGCCGGGTCGGCGTGTAGTGCACCGGCTATCGCCGCCGATACCGTCGGCGGTATGTCGTCGCGCAGGCTATCCAGCTCCGCCAACTTTCCCTGCTTGCGGAAGGAGAGAACGGCAAACAGCGAGTCTCCTTCCCATGGCGCACGTCCGGCGAGCATCTCCCAGACTACCAGACCCAGGCCGTAGACGTCGGCGGCGGGGGTGGGATGGCCACCGTCAATCAGTTCCGGCGCCATGTAGCCAGGAGTTCCGATGGCCATTCCGGCCACCGTCAGGCGTAGATCGCCGCGGAGAGGTGTGGCAGCACCGAAATCAGCCAGCAGGGCCCGCTGCACGCCGTGCTCGATGTGGATGTTCTCTGGCTTCACGTCACGGTGTACGATGCCGTGGGCATGGGCTGCCGAGAGAGCATTTCCGACGTCGTTGGCGACGGCGATCGCGCGAGCCACCGGCAGCGCGCCCCGGCGCTGTAACTCCGTGCGCAGAGTATGGCCCCGCACGTAGCGCATGACGAGGGCAAGACTGCCGTGGCGCAGCCGGCGAATACCCAGCAGGGCGACGACGTTGGGGTGATCCAGCCGCGCCACAAGACGGGCTTCCCGCTCCAGTCGTGCGACTAGCTCGTCGTCACCGACATACGGCGCGCGAATCACCTTGATCGCGACCACCCGGTCTATGGTGCGCTCGCGCGCGCGATAGACCACAGCCGTTCCGCCGCGACCTAACTCGCCCTCAATCTCGTAATCGGCGGCGAGCTCCTGCAGCTCCAGCGGCGTTTCGCCCGATTCTGGCTCTTGCTCTGGCGGCTGATGCGACTGGGGTGGTGTCACGGTGTGGGCGACTTCTTCTGGCTATAGGTTCGTGCGGCGTTAACGGGTTTCAGCTGCGGAACCGCAACATCAGGTCGCCCATCTCCACCGCGTCCCCTTCAGCCAGCGGGATACTCTCGCCTTCCCGCAGTTCCACGCCATTAACGCGGACCGGGTTCGTCTCTGAGAGGTTTGCGATGGACCAGATACCGCCCTGGTATTGCAGCGAGGCGTGTCTTCGGCTCACTGTTGGCGAAGCGATCTGGATGTGCTCGTGTAACGGCCCCTCGCCGCGACCAAGGGTGAAACGCTGCTCACCGGTGGCGTCCAGCGCAATGAAACGTATGTCATCGCGGAGCGCGTTGCGATCCTCTGGTACCAGCCGCCCTGGCAGCATGCGCAGGGTGCCGAGCGCCGCAAGGCTGTCAACGGCCGGACGGCTTCGCGGCACACGCCGCCGATTGAGGGCCAGCATATTGTTGTCGCCGGTCGACATCGGCGAGCTCATCTGAGCACCGACGGCGCTGGCCAGCGCCGTCACTTCGGAGATCGCGTGCTCCTGGATGAGCTGAGGCCGGGTAGCGGAATCGTCCGAAACTGAGGGCAGCGGCGGCACGTAAGGAGCGCGCACTATTGGTGGAGCGCTACCCTCGGGCGGCAGGAAGACCATTGGCGGCGCAGACGTGCGACCGCCGTGCGCATGACGCTCACGTTTCAACAGCCAGACAAGGAGCAGAGCGGCGGCGAGCACTAGCACGACCGTCACACCGATGAGAATTACCATATCGTGTCGTGGCGCCGGGGCGCGTCAGCGGGTGGCGGATCGCGCCAGGCGGCATGGCCACGGCGCGGGAAAGCGACGTGAACCGACCACCCGTTTCTGAAAGCGGGCTAATCGCGGCTGCCCACAAAGGCGCAGTCGGCCGACGTCATCCTTATAGTAGACGCAACGTAGGTGCCGCCGCGACCAAAAGTAGAGCCTGCTTCGTGATTGGGATCACTTTCTTCATTCTACCATCGAGCGCCCACAGTCGTCAGGGCTCCTATTGAGCGCGTCTTGCGCGGTGGCCGCTACCGCCCGATGATAGGGCGCCTCAGCACACGCCGCTCCCAACCTGACCCCGCCAGCCCGACTCCAGCGCTTTCGCTCTAAAACCCATAGATCCGAGGACCACGTATGCAGGACGCCATAGTAGAGTCTGCTCCAGGCAAGGCATCTTTTATGGAAGATTTCATTGACATCTTCTACACGCCGTCGAGCGTCTTCGAACGTCGAAAGGAAGCCAGCCCGTGGCCCGCAGTTCTGGTCGTTACCGGCCTGTTCGCAATCCTGTCGTACGTAAATTTCAAGCTACTCGGCCCCGCTATCGACGCCGAGATAGCCCGCAACATGGCAAAGGCGATGCAGGCCAATCCGCAAATGACCGCGGACGCCGCGTCCAGCGTAATCTCGTTCAGTCGCATGATGATGCTGGCTGGCGCGGTCATCCTGGTGCCGTTGGGTGTCGTTATCCTCGGCTTCGTGCTCTGGCTCGTCGCCAAGCTCTTCGACGCTCAGTCAGCATTGCGAGCAGCCTTTTTCATAGTGACCATGAGCTGGATGCCGCGGGTACTCGAGTCGCTGCTTAGTGCCCTCCAGGGTTTCTTCCTGGATCCGGCGGCAATGACTTCGATGGCTGCCGTAAGCCTGAGCCCGGCCCGGTTCGTCGACGTGGCCACCACTTCGCCAGTCGTTGTACTCCTGCTTCAGCGACTCAGCCCGTTCGTCATCTGGTCGTACATCATCATCGCCATCGGGATTGCCGTCATGGGTCGCATACCGCGCAGTAAGGGAGCGCTTACCAGCCTGATCCTCTGGATCCTGGCCACCGTCCCGGCGCTTCTCGGTGTGCTCAGGCAGCCCGGCGCGTAGCGGGTGTAAAGCCGCGGATCGCCGGGCACCAAATCAGCGCAAGCGCTTCAGAAGGCCGCTCGGCCAGCCTGGCTCGTAATCGAGTCTCAGGCGCCGGTCCGACGCCACGCGGCGTGAGACGAACGGCTCCGACAGCCTAATAGCTGCTGCCGGCGCCGGTCCGGCTCATCTAGGCGTGAACTGCCGCCGGTGTCGTAGCCGGCTCGGCCAGGTCGCTGGCCCGTGCGCTTGCCCAGCCCACGGCGGCCATGTACTGCTCGGCGAGTGCGCTGGGAGCGATGCCGAGTTGCTGGGCGACCTGATTGACATCGCCCCAGCGGCCGTCCTCATAGGCCTCCACCAGCGCCAGCACCGCGCCGAAGAAGCCCTCCCGGTGGAGTAGGGCGTCACCCACTTCCTCGTCCACCTCCAGGCGTGCGACGATCTCCGCCATTGGGCTCCCCATGATAAGGTCGAGAAGCGAGAACACTCCCACCAGGAAGAGCGGACCAGCTGCCGGTCGCATTCCCATCGGCGCGGCCAGCAACTCACACAGCCTACCGCGGAGAAGCGAGGTGTAGGTGAGTTCGGCCTGTACCCCGCTGTCGGACACCGACGAGAGGAGCAGCAGAGTGACCCAGCGATAAAGTGCCTCTCGTCCCATCAGTCGCACCGCGTGCCCGATCGACCAGATACCCCGTCCTCCCAGCGCTGCCGAGTTTACCATCCGCAGGAGCTTGTAGGACAGCGAGATGTCGCGGCGGAAGCTCTCCTCCACCACTGATTCGTGAACCAGCGGGTCGCGCAGTTCCTTCAGTAGCTTGAACGTCTGAACGTGCTGGATCGGAAGGTCGTGACGCGCGAGCACCTCCGGTTGGGTGAACCGATAGCCCTGAAACAACTCGAAGCCCAGTCGCAGGCAGGCGTCGTGCACAGCCCGGTTCTCCGCGTGCTCCGCCAACAGTCGCACGCCGTACGGCCGAACCTGCGCAGCCAGCCTGGTGATTGATGCCGGCCCGTGGTCGCTCAGGTCCACCTTTATCATGCGCACGTGAGGCAGCAGGCTGGCCGACTGCTCGGAGAACTGGAAGCGGTCCAACACCACGTCGTAGCCCGACTGGGCAAGCTCCCGGCAGGCCAGGCGTACGCTGTCGTCAGCGACCGCATCGGTGCGCAACTCGAGCGCGAGGCGGCGCGGATCCAGTAGTCGGATAGTCGGGCTACTGAGCAGGGACGGCGAGACCTTTAGGTGCGCCGTCCGGCCGTCGGTGAGTTGTTCCACAGCGCCGCCGAGTGCGGTGTCCACCAGCAATTGATCGGTCGCTTCGTCACCTCCGTTTCCACCTGCATGCAGGAGGGCGTAGGCGACGATCCGCTCCTGGCGGTCGAAGATGGGCTGGCGAGATAGGAGCAGGCTCATGGGCGCGTGGACGCGGGACAGCGAGTTACCATCGGCGAGCGGCGGGAACCTCTGCCGATATGCCGGCGGCGTTCGAGCTTGTCGGTCTGCCAGCTATAGACGCCAAGAGTCGGCTCTCGTCACGTAGCGGGCGGTGAGGTGGCGCCGGCTGAATTGACGGCCTCACCCGCCACTTTCCGAGGTCAAACGCTGATAGGGACGACCTGGAGGTGCTACTATCCAATCCAGCTTCCTCGCCGTCCCGCACGGCGTCGCCGTCACACGAATCCGTTCCGATGCTCTCGCAGACGCTCCTACACCGGCTGAGCCAGGAGCTCAGTCTCTCTCCGCACCAGGTCGCAAGTACTCTCGCCCTGTTCGATGAGGGTAACACGCTCCCCTTCATAGCCCGCTATCGGAAGGAGGCGACTGGAGGGCTGGACGAGGTTCAGTTGCGCGATGTGCGCGATCGGGCGCTCTACCTCAACGAACTGGAAGATCGCCGGACGGCCATCCTCAAGTCGATCGAGGAGCAGGGAAAGCTGGATGATGCCCTGCGGTCTCGCATCTCCGCCGTTGATACCAAGCAGGCGCTGGAGGACCTGTACTTACCCTACAAGCCGAAGCGCCGCACGCGCGCGATGATCGCTCTGGAGCGGGGCCTCGGACCGCTGGCCGAGCTTCTATGGAGCGGCGCCGTCACGGACGCCGAGGCTCAGCGGGAGGCAGAGTTATTCGCCGCTGAGAGTGATGAGGTGGAGGATGCAGCGGCGGCCCTGCATGGTGCGCGCGACGTCCTTGCCGAGCGCGTCGCCGAGGATGCCGAGATACGCGGCTTCGTGCGCGACCGAACACGTGCGAAGGGCGTCATCCGCTCGTCCGCCGCTGCGGGCAAGGCCGACGAAGTCTCCAAGTTCCAGGACTACTACGACTTCCGCGCCCCGCTGTCGGACATGCCATCGCATCGCGTCCTGGCTATCAGACGCGGCGAGGCCGAAGGCTATCTGGTCTGGAGCATCGAGGCTCCGGTCGACGAGTTGCATGACGGACTGCAGCAGCGCGTAGTAGCTGGTCGCACGGCAACTGCGCAGCTCACGCTCGTCGTGCAGGACGCCTACAAGCGGCTCATATCGCCGTCGATCGAGGTCGAGTTGCGGCTGGAGCTGAAGACCAGAGCCGACGAGGAGGCGATCGTCATTTTTGGTCGCAATCTGGAGCAGCTTCTCCTCGCCGCTCCCGCTGGTGGGCATGTCGTCATCGGTCTCGATCCCGGATTCCGTACCGGTGTGAAGGTCGCCGCCGTCTCCCGAACCGGTGCCGTCGTGGCCACCGATGCGTGGTTCCTTCACCAACCGGAGCGTTTCGCCCAGTCCTTTCTCCGCCTACTCCAGCGGACTGAAGCCCAGCTCGTGGCAATCGGCAACGGCACGGCTTCGCGGGAGACGGAGGCGCTGGTGCGGGAGACGCTTGCCACACTTCCGGCCGACGAGTCGCGGCCGCAGGTAGTCGTGGTGAATGAAGCCGGCGCTTCCGTCTACTCGGCCAGCGACATTGCTCGCGAGGAACTGCCCGACATGGACGTATCGCTGCGCGGCGCCGTCTCCATCGCGCGCCGGTTGCAGGACCCGCTCGCCGAGCTGGTGAAGATAGACCCCAAGTCGATCGGAGTGGGTCAGTATCAGCATGACGTCAACCAGCCGCGTCTCAAAACCCGTCTGGACGATACCGTGCAGAGCTGCGTGAACCGGGTTGGGGTGGAAGTGAACACGGCGTCGGTGTCGCTACTGTCGTACGTGGCCGGTATAGGTCCGACGTTGGCTCAGAACCTCGTGAGGCTGCGTGACGAGCGCGGTGGACTACGTTCGCGGCGCGAACTCAAGGACGTTTCACGTCTGGGGGCCAAGGCATTCGAGCAGTGCGCCGGTTTTCTCCGCGTGCGTGACGCCGAACATCCATTGGACTCCAGTGCGGTGCACCCCGAGCGTTACGACACTGTCGAGCGCATCGCCAGAGACCTCGGCGTGCCGCTGAACACGCTGGTTGGCAACGACAGTCTGCTCGACCGGGTAGAAATCGGTCGTTACGTGGCCGACGACCTGGGTCTGCCAACGTTGCGCGATATCGTGGCCGAGCTTCGCAAGCCGGGTCGGGATCCACGAGCCAGCTTTGAAGCACCAGCGTTCCGCGACGACATCACACAGCTTAAAGATCTCAATCCCGGAATGGTGTTGGAGGGAGTGGTGACGAACATCGTTGCCTTCGGTGCATTCGTCGACGTCGGAGTTCACCAGGACGGCCTCGTCCACGTGTCCCAACTCGCTGATCGCTACGTGACCGACCCCAATCAGATCGTGCATGTGGGGCAACGAGTAAAGGTTACGGTTCTCGCCATAGACCTGGAGCGAAACCGCATCGCTCTTTCCATGAAAACCCAGCCGTCCACCGTCGGTGGGCGAACTCCCGCATTGCGCGCAGATGCCGGAGGACAGCGACGTGAAGGGAAGGGAAGTGCTACCACCTCGACGCGCACACCGGCTATGCCGGCGGCCAAACCGGCCGCGCCGCGCATTCCCCGTTCCGGTGAGATCGCATCGAACGGCATGCGCTTCAAGTGAGCTGACAGCGGCACATCTTTGGCCTGATAACAATCGCAGAGGGGGAGCGAATCCTCGGATTAGCTCCCCCTCTGCTGCGATACACATTATCGAACGAAGGCGGCCTACGCCTCTCGCAATGCTGCCAGCGGCGGTTCGTTCAGCACGTCTCGTCCGCCGACCAATCCGATAGACACGGCAAGGGCGATCATCACGGCGCCGATCGCCACCACCGGCCAGTAGACCGGGGCGAACGGAGACTTGAAGACCCATCGCATTACTCCCCATGCACCGCCAAAAGCCAGTACCACGCCCGTAAGGCTTCCAAGGATTCCCAACAGGGCGTACTCGGCGAGAAGGATGCGCCGGATCTGACCTCTGGTGGCGCCGAGCGTCTTGAGGAGGACGCCATCGCGCAGACGTTCGCGCTGTGTGGCGGCCACGGCGCTCATGAGAACCGGGATGGCCATCGCGATGCTGAAGAGCGCCAGGAACTGCACTGCTGCCCGGACCTTGCCAACCACCTCATTGATCGTTTCACGAACTAGCGAAAGGTCTATGCTGGCGACGTTCGGGAAGAGCCGCACTGCTCGTTGCTGTACCCGGGCCGCCAAAGAGTCGCCCTCGGCGTGCGCGAGAAGCACATACTGAACCGGCGCGCCGGTGAGGGCGCGCGGCTCGAAGACGGCGAAGAAGTTCGGTTCGAACTGCGCCCAGTTCACGCGCCGCAGGCTGGTGACGCGGGTGGCCACGTCAACGCCCTGAACGTTCCAGGTTACGGTGTCACCTAGCACCACACCGAGGTCACGGGCAACGTCCTCCTCGAGCGATAGCTGCGGCAATCCTTCGCCCTTGCCGGCCCCTGCGTCGCCGAACCATCGCCCTGACACCAACTCTTCCGTCGGGACCATCTCATCCCGGAAGGTCGAGCGGTATTCGCGGCGTAATGCCCAGCCGGCGCGGGCGGTGTCGGAGGTGAGCGCCGCCACACTTACACCATTAATTGCGGCAATGCGCATGGTGACTATCGGCGTTGTCAGTATTACCTCGGCGCCGCTGGATCGCATCATAGAATCCAGCGGATTCAACTGGTCGTCCTGAACATCGAAGAAGAGGACGTTAGCCCGAGACTGCGCAGCCGTCGTCTCGAACTTGGAGAGCAGGTTCTGCTGCACCAGGTAAAGAGTTGTGATGAGGAAGGCGCCGAAACCAAGCGCCAGTACTACCGACCGCGTCTGGTTGCCCGGACGCGAGAGATTGGCGACGCCCTGTCGCAGTACGTATGGCCAGTGCGTGCGCAGCACGGCGCGGGCAGCGTGCGAGAGGAGCGCGGCGGCGAACCAGAGGCAGACGAGCACCAGCGCCACGGCGCCGGCCATCGCTGCGCCAGCCGCAAGGCTGCCGGCGCGACTCCAGGCGATGCCCAGAACGGTGAGGACAATCAGGGTGTCGACCGTGAGACGGCGCCAGTCATGCCAAACCGGACGCAGCACCGACGGATCGGCGGTGCGTCGCAGCGCCTGCAGCGGTGAGATAGTGCGCAGCGCGAGCAGCGGTCGCAGCGCGAAGACGAGCGCCACCCAGAGACCGATCCCCAGTCCCATGAAGATCGCCGTCGGCTCCAGTCGCACGCTCACGTTCACCGGCAGCACGTCCATCATGACGTAGGGCAGGGCGAACTGCACTGCCACACCTAAAGCCGCGCCCACAGCCGCACCGGCGAGTCCCATCAGCGCTGCCTGGGTCGCGTAGATCGCCAGCACCTGGCCGCTCGTCGCGCCGACGCAGCGGAGTACTGCCACCGTGTCGATCTTGCGGGCCACGAACGCGTGTACGCCGCTGGCCACACCAATGCCGCCCAGGAGCAGGGCAACGAGGCCCACGAGGCCCAAAAAGTCACCCAGATCGTCGACCGCGTCGGTCAGACTGATCTCGCTCTGGGTGACCGTACGGATCCGAACTCCGCTCCCTTCCAGACGCTCGCGCATCGGCTTGGCTGCGTCGTCGGCCGAAGCGCCCTCCGGTAGCTTGGCCACCGCCTCATACTCGGCCCTACTACCGAGGACGATCAACTGAGTCTCGGCCACGTAACGGTCGGCGATGAAGATGCGCGGCGCAATCGCCGAAGCTATGCCTGGATCGCCAGGAACGCTGCGGAGCACGCCGGTGATGCGGAAGCGCGCCTGTCCCAGCGTCAGGGTGTCGCCAACCTGGCCATCCAGAGAGAGCAGGAGCGACGGATCGACGAGGACGTTCGCGCCCTCACGCAGGGTTTGCCACTGACCAGCCGGATCGGTGATGATGTCGCCGTAAAACGGATAGGCATCGCTCACCGCCCGGACCTGGGCTAGTCGCGTACGTTCAGTCCGCGGCACAACTGCCATGGACGCGAATGAGGTCACGCGCGCAATCGGGACGCCGTTTGCCTTCAGCGAATCGAGCAGCGAGTCCGCGCTCGCCGGAAAGGCCTGTCGGGCGCTGAAGGCAATGTCTCCGCCGAGGAGCGCGCGCGACTGTTCGCGAATGGATCGCGTGACGTTACCGGCGAAGGAGTCTATGGCGACCAGTGCAGCGACACCGATGGCGATCGACGACATGTAGAGAAAGAGCCGTCGACGGGCGCTCCGACTCTCCCGCCAGGCGAGTCGGGCAAGGCCGCGGAAACGGGCTATCACAGTTCCTGCTCCAGTGCGACCTGCGGCACCGGCAGTGGCTCACCAGCGGGTGCGACGCCGTTGCCTGTGGAGAAAACTTCGCCCGCTGCGCTGCCGGCTCTGCCGGCGCGGTCGTCTACAATCCGTCCGTCCTGCATGCGCAGCACCCGATCGGCCCGCTCGGCCAGCGAGATATCGTGCGTGACGAGCACCACTGTGGCTCCATCCTCGCGGTTCAGCGCTTCCAGAAGCTCTACTATCCGTTCGCCCGTCGCGCCGTCCAGGTTGCCCGTGGGCTCGTCGGCAAAGAGAATACGCGGGCGGTTACTAAAGGCGCGGGCGATCGCCACCCGCTGCTGCTCGCCGCCGGATAGCTGCGTGGGATAATGGTCCAGCCGTCCACCCAGTCCTACCCGTTCCAGCAACTCGCGCGCACGCGTCGCGGCCCCGCGCTCGCCGCGGAGTTCCAGCGGCACCTGTACATTCTCTTCTGCCGTGAGCGTGGGGATGAGTTGGAAGCTCTGGAATACGAAGCCCACCTTCTCTCCACGCAGGCGCGCGCGGTCGTCCTCATCCAGTTGGGTGAGAGCGACGCCGTCGAGGATCACCTCGCCGCCGCTTGGTGTATCCAGGCCGGCCAGCAATCCAAGCAGCGTGGTCTTGCCGCTCCCGGACGGCCCGACAATGGCTACAAAGCTTCCCTGCGGTATCTCGAATGAGACGCCGTGGAGCACGGTGAGCGGCCGGGAGCCACTCACATAATTCTTGGTCAGATCACGAGCGACGAGCATGCGAACGGAGATCGGGGAGGAGAGCAGGAGATCGGAGCGTGTTCCTGCCGTCAGAAAGGCGACTGGATCGCTACTGCTGGTATTTCCACTACTGCTAACCCTGTTGGCAGGCGGATGTGCCGGTAGTTCCGACGACGAGGGTTCGGGGCGCCGGATTGTCGCCAGCGGGGTGTCGGGCGGCGAAGGCGGGCTGGACTCGACGGCCGGCGGTCAGATCCCTACTGTGCCTGGCTCCGCATCGTCGGCCGCGGGTAAGGATAGCGCACATAGCGCATCGACGCCCGCCGCTGGGCCGACAGTGTTGATTGCCGGCACCAGCCTCACGGCGGGTCTGGGTTTGGACCCTGACGACGCGTACCCGGCGGTCCTGCAGCAGCTCGCCGATTCCGCGGGTCTGGCGGCTCGTATCGTAAATGGCGGCTCGAGCGGCGAGACGTCAGCCGGACTCGCGCGACGGATGGACTGGCTGTTGACTGAACCGCCAGCGGTGGTGGTTATCGAGACAGGAGCGAACGACGGGCTGCGGGGGGTGGATCCGGCGGCGACGAAGGCGAATCTGCGGGAGATTGTCGCCACGGTCCGGAAGCGGGCACCATCGGCGAAGGTTTTGATCGTGCAGATGGAGGCGCCGCCCAACCTTGGCGAGGCCTACACCGCGCGATTCCGGGCGATGTATGCGGAGGTGGCGCGAGAGTCGGGTGCCACGCTCGTCCCCTTCCTACTGGAGGGAGTGGCCGGCGTGCCGTCGCTCAACCAGGCGGACGGAATCCACCCTAACGAGCGGGGAGCGCGGCTGGTGGCAGAGAACGTATGGCGCTCGCTGGCGCCGGTGTTGGCGGAGGTTGACCAGGCCAGGAAAATCCGCTAAGTTTCGGGGCTGTCGTCGTTTAGGGACGGCAAACCATTCAATCCGGGACATCGATTCATGGCAATGCCGGCAACGCAGATTCGTCGTGGGATGGTTCTCGTCATGGACGGGGATCCTTGCCGCGTGATCGAGTTCCGCCACCATACTCCGGGCAATCTCCGAGCAATGGTGCAGGTGAAGCTCAGGAACCTTCGCTCGGGGAGCAACTTTGAGCATCGTTTCCGTGCCGCCGACTCGATCGAGCGGGCGCACATGGAGACGCACGATCTGGAGTTCCTTTATAAGGGTGGCGATACCTACCACTTCATGAACTCCGAGAACTACGAGCAGCTCGAGATGGATGACGAGATGCTCGGTGACAACGCCCAGTGGATGACGCCTGGAATGCGGATTCTGGCCGAGTACTACAATGGCAAGCCGATCGGCATCCAGCTTCCGAACTCACTGGTCCTGACGATCACTGACACCGCACCAGTGATGCGATCAGCGACTAAGAGCGCATCGAACAAGCCGGCGACGCTGGAGAACGGCGTGGTTGTGAACGTGCCGGAGTTCGTCAGTGCTGGTGAGCGAATCCGTGTAAACCCGCAGACTGGCGAGTACACGGAGCGAGTCAAGGACTGATGGAGATTGGGGGCAGGCGAAGGAGGCGGTTCCGGCGCAGCCAGAGTCATCGTTGACAGCTCGTGTTCGGCTTGATTCCTGCCTCTTGCGCGGTTAGAATTCCGAGCTTCCCGCCTGCAGGGGCAGGAAGGCTCGTTGGAGCGCTGGCGATAGTCCGCGGTTGGGCAGCGGCGCTCTCATGGTGGCTGTAGCTCAATTGGTTAGAGCACCGGACTGTGGCTCCGGGGGTTGCGGGTTCAAGTCCCGTCAGTCACCCTGCCCGTTAGCAGTTAAGCCGAGCGGCGGTGGTCGCCGGAAGGTGTTAGAAAGTTCTTACGAAGTGTGTTATAAACGCGGTAAATGGATATTCTAGGTCCGTAGCTCAACTGGTAGAGCACTGGTCTCCAAAACCAGCGGTTGGGGGTTCAAGTCCCTCCGGGCCTGTTTTGGAAGTTGGTCAGGATTGGAAACGTTGTGCTTGTGGGGACAGAGGAATAGGGCGCAGGTAGTACCGTTGGGCGTCGAGTCCGGTTAGGTTCCCGGTCTTGCCCGAAAACAGGGCGGTATCGTCTAGAGGCCTAGGACACAGCCCTCTCAAGGCTGGAACACGGGTTCGAATCCCGTTACCGCTATTGCCCCGCTCTGAGGCTGGGTGGCTGCGCCAACGTGGACGGCCCCATCGTCTATCGGTTAGGACGCCACCCTTTCAAGGTGGAGAGACGGGTTCGATTCCCGTTGGGGCTATGGGTTGTGAGTGATGCTCGGCTGATGGATAGGATTGGCGTTCCGAGGCCGGCAGAGATCGGGTTTGTCGTTGGAGATTGGGACTGTAGCTCAGCTGGTTAGAGTGCCGGACTGTCACTCCGGAGGTCGCGGGTTCGAGCCCCGTCAGTCCCGTTGCTGGTTAGCAGCAAAGTGGTTGTGGTTGCGGTTGTTCGATTCTGGAGTCTGCAGATTGGAATGCCCTGGTGGTGAAATTGGTAGACACGCCATCTTGAGGTGGTGGTGCCGAAAGGCTTAGCGGTTCGAGTCCGCTCCAGGGCACTTGGCAACGGCGATTTGTCGCCGCCGAACCATGCCACCGTAGCTCAGTGGTAGAGCACCCGATTCGTAATCGGGCGGTCGTCAGTTCAATCCTGACCGGTGGCTCTGTGAAAGAGCAGTCATGGTAGCGTGAAATAGCTCGGCCGTCCCTGGTTCAAGGGGCGGCCGTGTGCGTTTGCGGGGTGGTTTGCGGGAGTAGTAGGGGGAGTGGAGACGTTGACGGCGGGGAGTTGCGGCGGTTAGAATGTGAGGCCCCGTGTGGTGAGGTAGGGGTGTTTTCGCGGGCGTAATTCAGTTGGTAGAATGCCAGCTTCCCAAGCTGGACGTCGCCGGTTCGAGTCCGGTCGCCCGCTCTATAGTAAGGTCAAGCAGGACAACAGTTCGCGAGACGGCTCCATCCACCGAGGATGGAGCCGTTTGTGCTCGGGGCCATTCTGCGATCTGTGGTAGCGCTTTCTCAATCGGGTTCAAATCGCTTCTTTTACGGCTTCTTGATCGTAAATCCAAGAGCTTCGGCGGCCTTTTGAGCGACATCATGATCGTTCTCACCACCGCCAGCGCCTGATACACCGATGCCTCCCACCAACACGCCATCCTTCCAGATCGGTACTCCGCCACCCCAAAGCAACAGTTCCGGTAAGCTGTTCAAATTCTGAGCTGTCGGATCTGGAGCAGCCTTTTTCATCAACTCAAAAGTCGGCGTTCGGGTTGATAGAGCAGTGTAGGCCTTTCTTCGCGATGCTTCGGTATTGTGGGGACCGACATCATCACCACGAATCAACAACATTGTCACGCCTGAACTGTTGAGCACCGCCACGGACACATTTTTCGTCAGTCGCTGAGCTTGGAGGCCTGCCTGCTCCGCTAATTTCAACGATCCCGCTTGATTCAAGTCGTACGACCTTTCGACGTACTGCGCCGACATTGGACCTACAATCAGTACGATCATCGTACTGGCTAGAATCGTCTTTGTCGTTGCTCTCGTCTTGAGTGTTTTCAAGAAACCCATTCCCTGTTCCTGGCTGTTCACTGCGTCATGTTCAGAAATGTCTACAATGAATGCCGGAAACCGCTCCGCTGAGAACGCCTGGACCTGCCGGCGGCCATCGCCGGTGAAATTCCCCAACCCGGCCGCCGAGAGACGACGGGATCTTCGCTTGGGCGCTGGCGCCGCGCCGCGTACTGAGCGGGCAAGTCGCAACCACCAATACCGTTTGTCATGACGCTCAGTTAGTTGGGGAAGTGCTTTTGAAAGGTGGTGTGGAAGACGTCACAGGCAGTGGGTGCCAAGCTGCATGAGGAGGCGTTTCCCGTCTTCCGGGGCTGCCGTCAGTGTCACGACGCAATTGCTCGACGTGCCACAGCGGGCATTGCACCGAGTACCCCGATGCAGTCGCTGCGCCGGCTGGCGCCCAGTTGTGCGCCTACCGCTCCCGGTGCAGTCTTCCGCCTCCCCGTCGTATCACCTGAATCACACATGAATGCAGACTCGCAAGATTGCTCTGTTTGGTAGCCGAGTAGCGTCGCCGCTCGAGAGATGCTCAAGCGGGTCACAGGCGCGGTCGCGCAAGTTCGAGCACAGCACCGCGGTGGCCCTCCTGGCGGTCGCTATTGCAACATCGGGCTGCGCCGCAACCTCGCGAGCAGCGACGCCGCCCATTGGTCCGACGGCTCCCGCACTTGTCGTTGGCACCTTTGAGGACGATCACGGTGGCAGGCACACTGTTTCAGCTACCGAGTGGTGGCAGGGATCGAGGACGCGCTACCAAATCGTGATGTGGGATACCGCTCACCGCTTCCTGATTGCGCAGAATGACGCGACCAACCAGTACGATGCTGGCAAGTGGACACGTATCGACTGGGTGCCGCTAGTTGGAATGGAGCCGTACGAGTGGGCGTTCTGCTTCAGTGCCTACAATGCCGCCAGTAGATCGGCGGCCGAGGGGACGACTATTGCGCGTCCCGACAATCCGAAGGTTGGGTGTAACGGCTATCCATTCTCCCGGCTTAGGCGCGTCGAGCGTTAGGCAGGCTACAACCGAAAATATTTAAGGGCGTTGGTTGTGAGCGACACGATACGCGGGATCTGATTATTCGGGAATCAGGTAGCCCGCCGAAAGCTTGCCTCAGGGCGATGCACGGCCGCAGTGCGAGTCAGCAGCCAGCGCCGAAATAGCGCACTAGCATTCGTGAGTTCCTCATTCCGCCCGCAACGCGCCCATCGGCTCCACCCGCGACGCTCGCCAGGCCGGTACATATCCAGCCACGAATGTCACTAGCGTGAGCACAACGACCGCCGCTCCGAACACCACTGGGTCGCGTCCGTCGATACCGAACAACAGCGATTGCGCTGTCCGACCGAGCACGACCGCGCCGGCAATACCCAGAAGACCGCCGATGAGCGTCATGCGGGCTACCTCTCGCAGCACCATGCCGCGCACCCGACGGCCGTCGGCGCCGAGGGCCATGCGCAGTCCAAATTCACGCGTGCGCCGCGATACAGTGTAGGCGAGTACTCCGTACAGGCCAACCGCCGCGAGCAGTGTCGCCAGTACGGCGAAAGCCGCTGAAAGCGTGCCGATCAGGCGGTCCATGTAGATGTTCTCGCGAACCTGTTGCGGCATCGTTTTGAGGGCGAAGACGGGAAGCTGCGGATCAATGCTCGCCATCACGCGACGGATCTCCGGCAGCACAGCTTCCGGATCGCGCTCGGTGCGTGCGTAGTATATGAGCCCGCCCGGCGGGTCCTGACGATAGGGTGTGTA
>CAJDVF010000045.1_pt1 | contig 46611 bp, 37 predicted proteins | sample 7391391 | NCBI WGS metagenome assembly CAJDVF01 (sample SAMEA7055697, study PRJEB34461) | soil metagenome | biome: terrestrial ecosystem; feature: Peninsula; material: soil | place: Antarctica | collected 2016 | reverse complement strand
GTCCTCGCCATTCACTATCAGTTCAGCCCAAGCGCGATCCACCGGCAACGCCTCAACCGCCCGGCCATAGCTGGTCAGGCGGCCGTTCTCCACGATCCCACGCTTCTCCAATTTGACCAGCGAGCGGCGATAGGCCACTGCGTCCAGCGGCACTGGAAGCTCCAACTCGTCCGCGCGCACTCCGAGGTCGGCGCAGGTGAGCGCCACGCGCTCGGAATCACCCGCCAGTTGGAACTCCGGCGGTGTAGGCCGCAGCGTGGCGAAGTCGATGTCGCGGTCGCTCAGTATGAACACCCGCCCGCCTTCCACCCGCCCGTGAACCCGGCCGGCCATCTGCAGGATCTCGTTGGCGCCCAGGTGCAGCTTGGTAAGCACGTTACGGCCGCGCTCGATGACGTTGGTGAAGCGCACGTCGTCGATGATGACGGTGTCCAGTCCGCGTACGTTGAGCGCGCTCTGGCCGGCGGCCGTCATGGCCAGAAAGTACGGCTTCAGCTCACCGCTCTCCAGGAATGGCCGCAGGATCCGTATCGGTTCGCCGCCGTGGTAATAGGCGCTGTTGATAAGCGGCGCGCGCTCCCTCACGGTTTCCGCCGCCTGCTCCACACCGGCGCGAGTGGGCAGGAACATCGCCACTCCGCGATTCTCGCTGAAGAAGCGCTGCAACGTACGGTCGCCCAGAAACTGCAGTGGCGCCTCGTTTACGACCTTCACCTTGGCCGCCCTCGTCGGATCGAATGACGAGACCTCAAGCACGTCGCCGGAATTCAGGTAGCGGGCGTAAAAGGCGGGATCGACAGTTGCCGACAGCCAGATGAACCGGCAACCGACGCGCTTTCCGAGCGCCAGGCAGAGCTCCAACTCGGCCGACGTCTGGTGGATCTCATCAACGACTAGCGTGTCCTGCGGCAGGATGTCGCCATCCTGGAACCAGCGGCGAGCGATTCCGGTGGTGACGATGATAAGGTTCCACGTCGGCGTCTCCGGAGTCGCTTCACGCTCCCGGTTCACCACTCCCACCCGAAGCTGCTCGGTCCCCAGGATCGTCTCGGCAATCGGCCGGATCGCTAGCGTCTTACCCGTGCCAGTGCCAGCAATGATGCCGAACCCTCGACCCGAGGCGGCCAGTTCGCGCAACCGCGCTCCATGATGCTCCTCGAGATAGGTCTCGAGATGCAGCGCCATCGCCAGTTCGATCGTCTCACATGCCGCCCTCGTGGGGGCGATCACGATCACCCGCCCGGTGAGGGGCGTGGCTGCAACGAAAGCTTCACGATCGGGCGGCAGGGAACGGTCGGTGGTGGCGCGAGTCATCGCTGCTGGGTGCGGGATTCAGGATACGGCAGGGAGTAACGACGGTCATGCGCCAGATGAAGATGGCAAACTACTGACCGTTTGGCCGTCCAGCAGCAAATAATATGGATCGCGTGGCGCCCGGTCAGCGGGAGATGACCTGTACCGGCAGGCCGTCGCGGAACAGTTCGACACGGTCGGCGATGCCATCGCCGTTGCGGTCTGTCCAGATCTGGACGATGCGTCCGGATCCGTCTATCCAGGTCACTCTTTCGGGAATGCCATCGCCGTCCCGATCAGTGATGCGCGCTTGAGCGTCGGAGCGCTGGAGCCAGCGCTCTACATCGTAGGACGGCACGCCGCGGCGAAGGGCGACGGCGCTGGCCATCTCCGGAAGGGTCTGCGGAATGCGGTCGGCGCTCATCCATGGCTCGTCGCAGCGGCCGTCACGGTCCCGATCAAAGCAGAAGCCAGCCGCGTACCCCGCTGCACCGTCCAACCGCTGGTCCGGACGGGCCATCGATCCGCGCTCCGATCCCACACCGGCAGCGCTCTCGCGGGCGCGGCGGACGGTGTATGGATCGCATCGAACGCCCGGCGGGCAATAGTCCATTGCCGGGTCGTAACGCGCGTCGTCGCAGCGACCATCGCCGTTCCGGTCGGCACAACCGTCGGGACCGCCCATCAGATCGTCGCAGCGGCCGTCAAAATTGCGGTCGGAACACTCGCCCGGACGGGGTTCCAGGACGCTCGGATCAAAGCCAGAAGCGCCGTAACTGTTGCCGTAGCCGCCGGCATAGCCGTATTGGCCGCCCAGCAGCGCCACCTCTCCGCGCACACGCACTTCCACTTCTCGCGCGCTCAGCGACCGTCCATCGGCCGACTGTGCCCATGGCACAAGGGCATCCCCGCCAGTACGACCGAGGCCGCGATCACCAACCGCACCAGGCGGGGCAACGCGGCCATCGTCCATCCATTCGCCGTAGCCCCTTCGTTCGGGCGGTGACTCGCCGTAGAGCGAGGCAAGTAAATCCTCATCCAACCAGCGTTCGCGAGCCATCAGGTCTTCGGTATAGCCCGCCGGCGGCGGGGGCGGCGGCGGCTGGACACGACCACGCGATTCGGCCGACGATGCTGGCGGCGGTGGTGGTGCCCGGCGAGCGGCCGCTGGCGACGTGTTGGCCGGCTCTGTCCGGCTACGCGGTGCCTGAGTCTCCGCACGCGTCGGGGCCGGTTCGGGACGTGTGCGCGGCGTCGTCTCCGCTCCCCGGCCCGTCGGACTCTCCTCGCGTGATCTAGCCGCGCTATTGCTGCCGCTGCGGCTGGGAGCGAGACCACGACGAGGAGTCCACATTTCGCTCGTCGGAAGGCGTTCACGAACCCGCTCTGCCTCGTCGAGCGACTTCACCGGCTCACCGAAAACAACCACCGCGTTGGAGGGCCGCTTCTTTATCGCCGTCGCGCAATCGGTGGGCGCCGGCTGTTGTCCGGCAGGCACCCCCTCAATCCAGATTCGGCACATCCCACGCGGAGGCTCGTAACCATCGGGCACCGCAACACCCCCCCTGCCGCGATCCTGCGCGGACAGTGGGGCGGCAATGAGCCCAAGGCCAAAGCCAACAGCTACGAACAGATGTAGAGATGAGCGCATCCAGATCCTCCGCTTGTCGTCAACAGCGACGATGCCACCCAGTAACGCACGGCCGGTGCCACCCAAGATCATTTAGCGCCTCTCGGCAATCTCTTGCCAGGCTTACACTTACGCAATCGGCCCGAACAGCCCCAGAATAGCTGTCCCATCACGAGGACGCACGTGACGGACAGTCTGTCACTGATCAGTCGCCAAATGAGATCCCAGTCGCCCGGGCCGTCAGCACGATGTCGTGCGTTGGGTCCACCCGCTTGGGCTCCCGGAGCACCTCCTCGATCGGCACAGTCACCAGGTGCGGAGACTGGAGAGCAACCATGTGGCCCCACCGTTCATCGGCCACCGCGCGCACCGCGGCCGCTCCGAAACGCGTCGCCAGTAGCCTGTCGTATCCAGTAGGCTGTCCGCCGCGCTGAAGATGGCCGAGTATCATCCAACGGCATTCCTTGCCGGTACGCCGCTGGATCTCCACAGCCACGTCCTCGGCGATGCCGCCCAACCGCTTCGCCTGTCCAGGCATGGATTCGCCGAGCACCGATTCCTGGCCGCCGGCCGGAAAGGCCCCTTCGGCAATGACGACGATCGAGAAGCGACGACCACTACGGTCCCTCTCGCGCACCTTCTCGCACACCTTCTCGATGTCGTACGGTATCTCGGGGATGAGGATGACGTCGGCCGTCCCAGCGAGGCCAGAATGGAGAGCGATGAAGCCGGCGTTCCGGCCCATCACTTCCAGTACCATCACCCGGTCATGGCTCTCAGCAGTGGTGTGGAGCTTATCGATCGCGTCGAGCGCCGTCTGGACGGCGGTATCGAAGCCGAAGGTGCTGACGGTGCAGGCGACGTCGTTGTCGATCGTCTTCGGCACGCCGACCACGTTCATTCCCTTCTCGCACAGCCGTTGGGCAATAGCCAGCGAACCGTCGCCGCCGATCGAGATGATCGCGTCGATTCCCAACGAGCGGGCCGTGGCGACGAGCTCGTCCGAACGATCGATCTCCGTATAGGTGCCGTCGTCCTTGAGAATTGGGTAATGGAAGGGATTCCCGCGGTTTGTGGAGCGGAGTATGGTGCCTCCCAGATGCGCTATTCCGCGCACTCGCTCTCGCGTGAGCTGAATAATCTCATCGTCGCCGAGGAGCCCTGCGTAGCCGCGAATTATTCCGAGCACGTCCCATCCGCGATCGATCGCAGTGAGAGTAGCAGCCCGGATGACGGCGTTGAGTCCGGGAGCGTCACCGCCTCCGGTGGACAACGCAATGCGCATTGAGAAGTGTGCTATAGAGTGAAATAATGGAACGCGAACGGTACCACGCTGGGGCCGATACGGCAGGCGCTTACCTCTCACACCGTACGCCCCTGGAGCCCTGCAAGCTAGCGGCCGTCTCGACGAATCGTGTTAGCGAGGTCGGCCAGGCCGGCCGGGTGCCCTCTCAACGTAACAGTACCCCAGAAGCCGCCGCCGGTCCGTACGAGAGACGGCGGGGCAGCCCACTCAGCGTAACGGTACACCAGTAGCCGTTGCCAGCCGAATGAGCAGGCTATCCTGCCGCACCACTACCCTCCTTAGGGAATCGATTTGCTCCTGCAGGTCGGCGTTCTCAGAACGCATACCGTTCAGAGCGTCGCTCAGCTGGAGCATTAACTCCCCCTGAGAGATCTCCGATGAGTCCACCATCGGCATTGTGCAGGCCGCCGTGGAGACAGCGAGCATCGCCATCGCGATAATCCTGAGCCTGGCTCGGGTTAATGGCGGTCGGTCTGTATGGCTCATGGTTTTCATGTGGACTCTTGAATGCGCGGCTGCTCGTCACCAGCGTCGTTCGGTACCGGTAGCCGCTCGTTCGATGCCTGTGCATGACACCCGCAACGCTACCCTTTCATCCTGCACGACGCAAAGCTCCGGCGTCGCGGATGCCGAGCGCAGCAGTTTTAAGCCGCTTCGACGGCCCATCGTCCACGTACTCGACCACCCCGACATGCCGACCTCTCGCTCCCGCATGGTCTCACACTTATACGAGTGTCGTCGGGCACCCTGCGCCAAACTGTCTCTGGTGCGCTGTACGGCAGTGGGAAGGCCCGGCACAACCGTTGTCGAGTTGGCGATCGTGCTCACGCTGATCTCGATTCTTGCCGCGATCGCCGTTCCGGCATTTGGGCGGCAACGCGACGCCGCGGCGGTGCGCCAGGCGACCCAGTCGCTAACCGATGCGCTCGCCGTGGCCCGTGACGTGGCACTCGCTGGTGTGGCTCCGGTGGCGGTCGAGCTCGACGCAGCAACCGCCACCATAACCGTCCGATCAGCCGCCGATACGATTGAACGGCACGAGTTGGGCGCCGTGCTCGGCGTGGCCATCAATGCCACCCGCGATTCCATGGCCTACGGGCCTGACGGCCTGGGCGTGGGCGCAGCAAATTTCACCGCGATCCTGACGCGTGGCGCCGCCGCCGACACTGTGGTGGTATCGCGATTAGGGCGCGTGCGCTGAGCCCACGGGATCAACGTGCCACGCCGCCTTCCAATCGCTCAGACATACATGTCGTCGAGGTCGGCGGCGGACAATTCCACGAACAGATCAGCGAGGCGCGAACAGACCGCCTTGAGGAATAGCGCGCCCTTCTCCGCCGTGGCGGCCGCTGGATCGCCGACGCCGGTGTCCGACGTCACCCTCGTCCACTGCCGCGGCGCCCACGCCCACCCATCGCGCAGCCCGGTGATTCGCCACTGCCTCACGCTGCCGTCGCCAGCGGTCGACAACGGCTCCACCACATCTGGGACCAGCTCGAGCATGACGCTCGTCTCCAGTTCCCCTGCGTGGTCGCCGGGCTGGTCAAAGTACTGACTGGGGTCCACGCAGTCATACCAGTTCACAGAGCAGATGAAGAGCGGGATCTCCGGGTGCAACTCACGGATCATCTGCCTGAAGTTGTTCCCGCCATGGCCGTTGACTATCAGGAGCTTGCGAACGCCCTGCCCTGATAAGGCTGCCGCGAGATCGCGCAGCAGTGCAAGCTGGGTGGTGGGAGTCACGTTCAGGGTGAGCGGGATATCCAACTGCGTCGTGTTCACGCCGAACGGCACAGTCGGAAGTACCGTCACCCGCGCGTTGCGTGCCCAGGCCTGTTCGGCCGCTCTGATCGCCACACCCTCGCTCTCAATGTTGTCCGTACCATAAGGAAGGTGGTAGTTGTGCGCCTCAGTCGCCCCCCACGGCAGTACGGCCAGCTCGTATTTGGTATTCCTGACTGTTGCCCAACTGGTCTCGGCCAGTACCCAAGGCCGCCGGCCGCCGTTCTGTTCCATGGTCAGCGATCTGGACGAAGGCGTACTGTCGACGTTACTCATCGTCCATCAACTTGCGTCGGGGCCCGCCGCCGTAAAGAGCGCTCGCGCCAGCCGTACGACTCCAGTCGGCAATCACTCCCAGTTGGCGGGCATGATGTCGCTCGTGGAGGCCGACGGAGAGTACCCACTGATAGAGATCCAGGTCGCCAAGCGCTGGGTGGGTGTGGACGATCTCACCGAGGGCCAGGCCGTCCACGGCGGTCAGGGCGGCGTTCAACTCCAAGCGCGACTGTTTCAGCGCGACGATCGCATCGTGAGCTGCTGTGTCAACGTCAGGACGGACCACCTCCGGCGCGACGAACTTCGAAGGCCCGCCGAATAGCCCGTGGTCGAGACTTCCGAGCACCGATGACACGCTGGTCTCCGGGCCCAGACCCGCTAGTCGCGCCTTCTCGGTCCGTCGGCCCACCAGGCGGGCGATCCCGGACTCCACCTTTGCCAGATGATTCACTACTTCTGCCGCGGTCCACGAGTCGGCGGATGAGCGGCGCTCACGCCAGCCCTCTGGCACTGCTTCGAATGCCGATTCCAGGGCCACCCGCTCCACCGCTATGAATGAGGCCAATTCGGCTATTCTGGGATGCATGTGTCCTCGCTCTGTTCGAATTCTCCGCTGGGCGTCACGATCCAGCACCAGGGCAGCGTCCAAAGCTAAATCACGCAGCTGATCGGGCGCGCCGGCAAGAGAGGAGGCCAATTGGAGCACCCTTCCGACACTCGCAAAGGGCGTCGGACAGCTAAAAAGAGTGTCCCCCGGCGACCGTGTGGCCTCCGGGGGACGTCTGAGATCCCGAGAATCAGAACGGAGTGGCTATGATTTCCGACCGAGCAGCCCGCCCAGAACTCCTGGAGCCATGCGGCCTATGTCGTCCACCACGCTTCCGTCCTTATTTCGGTCGAACAGCGAACCCAGGATACCGCCCAGACCGGGCGAGTTCTCGGCGATACGCGTCGACTCCTGCTGCAGCTCGGTGCCGATCTGGGCCGGCTCCAACTTCTGCTGGCGCATCCGGCTTCCGAGGTAACCGAGTACGATCGGAGCAAGCATGGTGAGGAGCCGACGGGTCTGGTCGCTGTTCATGCCCGTCGCCTTACCAATGCCATCCGCCACCACGGACTCTCGCTGGCCAAAGACATGGCCGAGGATGCCCGCACCGTCGGTAGCCTTGCTACCTGCCGCGGCGCCGCCGCCGCCCAAGAATGCGCTCATATTGCCGAGCAGGCTCCCATCATGGTCGCGCTGCAGGGCCTGACCCAACGCCTGGGCGCCTTCTGGCTTTGCCGTGTTATGCGCCAGTCCGCCAAGCAGCATCGGCAACGCCATCGCCACCGCGTTCTGCGCGGTCTGCGGGTCCGTACCAAGCTGGCCAGCGATATTCGTCAGAGCATCGCCACCCAGAGTCTTGCTGAGATCGTCGAGCAGGCTCATCGTAGGTACCTGTCTATGAGAGTGTTACCCTGCTCCGATTCGAAGAGGGCCACAGCTCACATAGGAAGATCCGGACCAAAAAACCATGTCGTGTCGCTTCTGGCGACCACGACGGGACCCATTTCAGCTCGTTCCGACCGATCCGAAGTCGAAGCCGGGCACCGAAATCCGCGGTATTTCCTGGCCTATCACCCGCTCGATCGTGCGGACCATCGAGATTTCGTCCGGCGACATGAAGGTGTAGGCATCGCCAGTGGCCGCGGCGCGCCCGGTGCGGCCTATCCGGTGGACGTAGTCCTCCGCCTGCTGCGGGACGTCGTAGTTGATGACGTGGGTGATGCCCGAGATGTCCAGCCCCCGCTGGGCGATATCAGTGGCGACGAGGACCGTTATCTCGCCAGATCTGAACTGTTCCAGCGCTTTCATACGCTGGATCTGCGACTTGTCCGCATGCATCGCCGTCGCTTCCACTCCGGCGTTCTCAAGATGCCGGACAACCTTATCGGCGCCGTGCTTAGTGCGAGTGAAGACGAGCACGGTGTCCATGTCACCCTTCTGCCCGATCAGTTCAACCAGCAGGTCGGCCTTTCGCTCGCGAGCCACCGGATAAACAGCGTGGGTTACAGTCTTGGCGACACCGGAACGGCGCCCGACCTGGACGACGACGGGCTTCCGCAGATAGCGCCGCGACAGCGCCTCAACTTCGGGCGGCATCGTGGCACTGAAGAGGAGCGTCTGCCGGTACGGCGGAATCTGGTCGACGATCCGATTGATCTGCGGGGCGAAGCCCATGTCGAGCATCCGATCGGCTTCGTCAAGGACCAGAAATTCAATGTCGTCGAAGACGACGTTCTGCCGCTCCAGATGATCGATCAGTCGACCAGGGGTGGCCACCACGACATCCACGCCGGCGCGCAACTTCTCTTCCTGAGGCTCCAGAGGTACACCGCCAAACACCGCCACGACGCCCAGGTCGGCGTGCGAGCTGTACCTGACAAAACTCTCCTCCACCTGGATGCACAATTCGCGGGTGGGCGTGAGGATTAGTGCGCGCGTCCGGCGCGGCCCGCCCAGCAGGGCATGAACAATCGGAAGCGTGAATGCCGCCGTCTTTCCGGTACCCGTATGCGCCAGTCCGATCAGGTCGCGTCCCATGAGGGCGAGCGGAATAGCCTGGGCCTGAATCGGCGTCGGGTGCTCGTAGCCGGCGTCTCGAACCGCGTCGAGCACCGGCGGTGCCAGGCGGAGGTCGGCAAAGGTTAGCAACACTTCCGCTACGATAGCGTCCGTACTGGAATCCGTGCTGGTGACAACATCGGCGTCGCTCGGCGAACTATCGACCTGCTGTGCTATCGGTTCTAATCCCATGTATTCCTGACGAGGCGAGCCGGCCGGGGGCGAAGTGGCCGGGAAGGTCCAACCTGATAAAGCTAACGCCCGCTGGTGCATGCGGTAGCGAGATGACTGTAGGCACGATCGGCTCAGACTTCGCCCGGCCTACCTGACACGCCCGAATTGAACTCCGCTCGCCAGGGCGTCAGAAAGGGGAGGAGTAGCGCGTTGACGAGATCTGGTGCTTCCTCGTGACCGGCATGGCCAACACCCGTCAGCATGTGCGTGGCCGGCCACGGCGAGCCGGCTGCCGGCTCCCGTACCAGGCGGTCACGGCCGCCGAACATCGTTAACATCGGCAGCTTGAGTCGCGCCCGCTCGTAATTGTCCAACTGCTCCCAGCCATGGACCCGCAGCAGACGCCAGAGAGTGGGGATGAATTCGGGAAACTGGGTCGGGGCCCAGTACTCGTCCACATCGCGCGAAGTGAAGCGACCCGGGCCGCCAGCTACTAGTCGGAGCACGAGGCTGAATAGTGCACGCGACGTGGTCAGCGGAAGCAGAGGGGTTACCAAACCGTCCGGGACTCTGCCTAGCGCTGTCACTATCGAGGCTCGCCCGAAGCCAATGCCGCTCACCGTCGCCAGGCGCGACACGCGCTTGTGCGAGCGAAGCGCCGCGCGCGCCGCGATCGCCGCGCCCAGCGAGTGGCCCACCATCGCCACCCGCTCCAGTTGAAGCGCGTCCAGCACGAGGGTTAGAAAATCTGCCATCGCCGACGTGGAGTAGTCGCTGTCGGCGGTAGGCCGGTCGCTGAACCCGTGACCTCGAAGGTCCATCGCGATAGCCCTGAAGCCGGCGTCGGCGAGGACCGGCAACTGGAATCGCCAACTGTAGGCCGAGCAAGCCCAGCCGTGCACCAGCACTACTGGCGCCGCCGCCGGGTCGCCGGAAGACAGTACGCGCACCCGTTCGCCGGTGGGGAGGCTAACGAAGTGAGCTTCTACCCGATTCTCGTATGCGGGATAACAGTCGGCCTGAGCGAGCCGCCCACGCCGGCGGGCCGGCGTGGGCGGAATCGAATGTGCCAGGTCGTCAACATCCGTCGCGGCCGCCGAACTGAGCGCTCGCTCATCACCCTCTGTGTGCTGCTCCATCTTGCGCCGCCGAGCCGCGTTACTCGACCTCGATCGGCCGGCCGGCGAGACGGGCTATTAGTCCGACCCGGAAGGTGATGTCGGTCCAGTCATGGTTCCCACCCACCTTATCCTCCAACGGGAAGGTGGGCCAGGCGTACGGATTGGTAGTCGTCGGCCGCTCACGGCCCTTCCGCGGGTGCCATACGCCACGCCGGCCATGATCTTCGATGAAGCGATCGAGCATCTTCTGCCAGTGCTCAGCCCGGCGAATGAAATTGAGCCGCGTTACAAGCTCCAGCCACATCACTGCGCCCGGCACGTCGCCGTCGGCAGCATTTCGATGTGGTAGCGGATCACCGAGGACGAGGTGTGGCTGCTCTATCAGATGATCGCCAACGATCTGTACTGACTCCTGGCGCGGCATCGTCTGGCTCACGCAGTCGTAAATCCGGTCCAGCGATTCCGCATACTCGGCGCAGAAGAGCGGCATGTGGGCGAGCATGGTGAGCAGGTAGATTGACGGCGGAGCCGCCTCGGCAGCCAACACCTGCCTGTTCCCCACCCGTACAAACGGCTTTTCGGCGACCGGCGAGCGCAGGTAGTCGGCCACCCGGTCCAGCAGTCGCATGGCCGCGCCGCGCAGTCGTGGATCGCGTTCGTAGCCTGCCTGAGCGAGCGTAGCCGCGGCAGCTTCACGCAAGATCAACCTGCCGCGGTGAATGAGGTCCTCGTCGGTGCCGGCCTCGGCGGCGAACTCGAACAGATAGGCCGGGTCGTTGTCCTCCGCCAACAGCCGGAACAGAAGACGACGCGCACGAAGTAACGGCGGCGACTCGCGATCCCAGCCGTACTCGAGCATGCGTTGCAGCCCGGGTATCATTCCGACGTCATTGATCGGCGCACCGTCAGCTGGTACGGAGAGCATGTTGCCGTTCCAGCTTCCGTCGTTCTTCTGGGTGACGGCCAGGCGGAGCGCAGGCGGATGGCCGTAAGGCATCCACGACAGCGCCTGAGCTAACGGCTCGGCAACGCGGGCCACTTCGGTGGCGGCTCGGTAGGCCAGCGGCAACGCCGCATGGTTTAGGAGCCATCCTAGAGAAAAGGAGACCGGTGGGAGAGGCTGCGGTGGCGTCGGCAGGAGCACCTGCAGCGTCTCGACGGGTTCAGTACTCGTCTCGGCTGGCTGGAGCGGAACGGTCACGGTCGAGGCTGAGGGGGTCGGAGTCGGAGCGCACGATCGCTGCCACCGCCGGATTTGCGGCGCTGGGAGTTACGATACCGCATTTCCCGGGTACCGCCAGAGCGGAGGAGCATTTTCTTGCGCTAAATGCACAACGCGGGCCTTCAAGTAACATAACCCCCTGCTCCGGCCTTCCGGCCGGGGTCGGTTCGCCTTAACGTCGCAGCGACCTCGCACGTCAGTATCATGCCGGGGGGGGGCGCTGACCGACTGGCCCGCTCACTCCCCGCGCCGCGGCCGGTGAATGACCGTGAAATCGTACCGTAAAGCATTCGAGGATCCTGGTATGAAGCTCCGCCTAGCCCTGGTCGCTCTGTCCGCCGTCCTCCTTGCCGGCGCTGCCGCTCCCGCCTACGCCCAGGCTGGCGCAGGCTCGGGTTCCCGGCCACGCGATGGTGCTGGTAGTCCCATGATGGGCAACCAACAGCGCGCCAACGAGATGCTCTTTCAGGGCATCACTCTGACCGCCGACCAGAAGGACAAGGTCAAGGCGGTCGACGAAACGTTCAAGCCTCGCATGGACGCCTTGCGCACCGAGATGCGCGGCGCGATGCAGAGTGGCTCTCCCAATCCCGAACTACGCACGAAGATGACGGCACTCACGGCCGAGCAGCGCACCGCTCTCCGCGCCATCCTCGACGAAGGCCAGCAGAAGACGTTCGACCAGAACGTCGCCAAGATGGCGCAGCGTGGCGGTGGTCGCGGCGGCCGTGGTGGCCCGCCCCCCACAAGCATCTGATGAGCGAGTCGGCGACCTCCTGTCTGAGGTCCCCGCCGTGAGATGGACTGTTGATAGCCCGGCGCGTGGTGGACTCTGTAATCCCACCGTGCGTCGGGCTATCTTCGCTGCATGACGACGAATGCCAAGATCGAGACATTTCGCCAGATGGTCGCCCGAGACCCGGAGAACCCGCTAGCCCGCTTCGGTCTGGCCAATGAGGCGCTAAAGGCCGGCTTCTACGAAGAGGCGCGCGAACAGTTAGAGGCCTATCTGGCCCGCTCCGACGACGAGGGAAACGCTTACGGACGTCTGGCCGATGCGCTCGAGCAGTTGGGGCGCACAGAGGAAGCACGCAGCGCGCTGGAACGTGGAGTTGCCGCCAGTCGCCGCTTCGGTCACCCGAGCATGGCCGCCGAGTTCGAGGACCGCCTGGAAGAGCTCTGACCGCCCGCAACGTCAGCGCGCGTTGAGGTGCTCGGTGAAGTAGTGGTGGGTCTTGGCGACAGCCGTGATGACGTTCTTTATCTCCTTCTCAATGCGGTAGTCGGGTCCCGCCGGAAGGAACAGTGTGGCCCCCTGACGACGCACGCTCACGTTCTCCACGATAATTGCGCGCAGCATCCAGACTGCCATTGGCTCGTCGGGGCAGACGAGCCCAACCCACCCCGGCGCAGCATCAGCGATGACTGGGAAGCCGGTGATCATGGACAGGCCACGGGCTATCTCTGCGGCCACCCGAACGTAGTCTTCCCTGTTCTGGAGCACATCTTCCTTGGACGCTGGCTCCAGCAGCGTGCCCCGATGCGGCGGGCCACCGGCCAGGGCGAGATCGCAGAAGCTCTGCCAGATGGTGTCCCAGGCGACCTGACCGTCGGCGTCGTAGTTGAGCGGAGCTGAGCGCATGGGCGTGGAACTCGCCACGGCACCGCCCTGATAACGAGGCGGCAGGATGTTCTCTACCCGGCGCGCTCCATCAGCGGCCAACGGCGCGTGCTCATGCCCGGCCGACGTCTCGACGTCGCCACTCGGCTGCCGGTGCAGACGGGCCTCATGGTAGCGCTCGCGTACGATAGCCGCCGCCGCACCGGTATCCAGTAGCGGGCCGGCCACTACGATGTCCATGCGGCCGTCGGGCGATGGGTATTGAGCGACGAGCGAGTGAACCGCTGTCAACATCGGGCCGTCGAGCATGACCAGAGGCAACACTACCAGACGAAGCATGCCGGCCTGCTCGAAGCTGGCCATGCGATCGGTCACCGATGGTCGCCCGCCGTCATACACAAACGCTGTCTCCACCAGTCCGTAATTGCCGTCTTCCCAGAGCAGTCGGGCTATTGCGCAGATCTCGGCGTTTGCTAACGGAGTGCCGCCAGCCGGTCCCACGACCAGCACCCCGGTTCGTCCGCGAGGCACCTTGACGACCTGAGTGTCCAGCGTCGCGCGGATACGTCGCGACGCCCAGTCCACCGCGTAGCCAACCGTCCCTAGCGGAGCCGTCTGCAGAAAGGCAACCGCGGGCCACCATGCTCTAGCCCATCGGAGAAGAGCGTCGACTCGGGCAGGCAGATCGTCATGAGAGCTGGCCGAGAGCGGGACGGCCACGATCCGCTCCGTTGACCGCGCCATCACCGTCGCCAGACTGGAATGGGCATCGTCGCCCAACGGAAAGATCTGTGCATCCACCCGCCCGTCTTCCGAAAGCCGCCGGATCAGTTCTGCCGACGCCTCAGCTGCCCCTTTCGTATCCCCAGCCGTGACGAGCAACAGGGTATCGACAACCTCGTCTGCAGCGGCTTCCGGCGCGGTCGGGGAAGACACGATCATCAATCAGGATACCTCTCGGTGGAATGCTCGGCGGATGACATCACCGACGATCGTGACGCTGGTGACGATGGTATTGATGCACCATAGTACCAGCAAGCCCGACCACCTGTCATGACTCAGGTGCGTCGGGCTTGCTGTGACGGTCCAATGGAGCGCTGCTCAGCGATCCAGATCGTCCGGATCGAAATCGTCGTCTTCGTCGGCACCCGGTGGAACGGCGGCGACATTGTTCTTCGGGATGTCGCGCGCGCGGCCGAGGTTCTTCCGCACCGCTCTCTCCACTCCAGTTAGGGCGCCATTGACGGCGGCCTTTAGAGAAGCTGCCTGAGTCTCGAAGACCACGCTGGGCAGCCCGCTGATGACGACCTTGATATTGCAGACCTTGTCGACGCCGCCGCGGGGGCCATTAACGTCTTTCACCCGCACGGAGACCCGCTCGATCGCCTTGGCGAACTTGCCGAGCTTGGCACCCAAGCGAAGACGGATGTACGCCCGGTCATCATCGTCCAGCTCGACCCCCACCACGCGAACGTTGGCTGGGACATCAGCCGTGTCCGTGCGACCGGCGATGGCCTTGTTTCCCCTCGGCACCCTACCAGCCAACGGTTCTACCACCTTTTGCTGCCGAGAACCCGGACGTCTGGGCGGTGTGTCTTTCGCAGTCGAGTCGCGCTTTCGTACCACCGGCCGTCCACCGAGCTTCTTGCTCGTAGTGCTCTGACGGAGTAACTGCTGTTCGGCCCGGCTCAGACGCGGAGTAGCCACGGTGCCCATCGCCTCGAAGACATCGGTGGCCGTGACAATCCCCACAAGCTTGTCGCCGTCCAATACGGGGAGTGAGCCGATCAGCTTCTCCCTCATCAGTTCAGCCGCATCGCTCAGCTCAGTGCCTGGCTCGGCGCTCGCCACGCGTGCTGACATCAGGTCCTGGACATTACGATTCTTCCGTCGCGTTGCTCCCGTACGACCTCCCAGATCACGCTCGGAGAGCACGCCGACAACACCCGTGTGATCCATCACCACCAGGTGGCGAATGTCGCGTCGCCGCATGCGGGTCCACGCTGCAGTGGCCGTCTCGTCAGGCCGAATAGTGACCACCTTGGTGGTCATGATCTCATCCAGTCGCATCAGGGCCCTACCTTGAATGCATTGACTGTCGCGGAGTGCTGCACGCCATGCTGCCGTGAAATGTCAGTGACGGCCACAGCAACCACCGACGCTGCTCGTATTATCTGCACTTGCATCTCCTCTTTCTGGATCGGCCATAACAGCATGATGCAACCCGCGTTCATCATGCACCGCGGCAGGGCCGACGGAGCGATGCACGGGCTCGACGAGTGATAGCGGGCAGGTTGTGTGCCATCCCCGGCGGCGGTGGAGCGAGTGGCTAGAGGTTCCTGACCTCTTCCACCGCTTCCAACAGGTGACCAATATCTCGCGATAGTGCTCGCGCTTCCTGCGTCGCGTTGGTCACTCCGTCCAACGCCGCGTCGACGCCCGCCGAGCGGAGCTTGAGCAGGTCCAGACGCACGCTCTGAAGGACCAGGGCGGCACTGTCCAGCTGGCCGGCAAGCTTGGCCCGACGGTTGACCAGATCGGTTAGCGTCACCCGCTGCCGCTGCAGCAGCGCCATCCGACGTTCACGGTCCGGCGTCTCGATACTCTCGTGCTCGGCCTGTACCAGCCGGGTCTCGAGTACAGCGAGCATCGCGTCAGGCCGGTCGGCGTCCAGGCGGTGAAGCACCTGGGCGAGCATACCCACCCGGTCGACGAGAGAATCCACCGTAGCTGTAACATCGGGGAGCAGGGCGCGGTCGGAGGGAGACATTCGCATGAATGCCTCGCGAACCTCCAGCCGGTCGCGGACAGCCCGGCGAACCGTCTCGCCATGCGGGCCTGCAAGCACTTCGGGCATTGCCAGCCGCCGAAGCTCCTCGGCCATCAACTCGTCCGGGCCGCGCGGATCGGCGGCGCGCAGTCTGGCTCGCCAATCGGTGCTCAGCATCCCGCGCAGCTTCACCCCGGCCCGGCGAAGGGTACGGCTGGCCCACAACGCGACGGGCGCGCTGGCAGCCGTCGCGGAGAGTCCGATGGCGAACGGTGCGACGAACGCATTGAAGTCGAACAGGCCGCCGATGGTCACACTTAACAGCGCCACTGTAGCGCTGACGCCAGCCGCGAAGGCCGCCAGGCGGAAGGTGCGGGCCCTGTTCTCCAGCGCCTCGAAGTCGTACCAGTACGCCAGCCGGCGGTGGCGGCGCTTGTCCTCCCTCATGCCCTGACGAGCTTCGGCCGATCTCTGCTTCACAATCGCTCGATCTGCGCTCACGTCGCCGCCACCAAGGTGCGGCGGCAGGCTGCCGCTAAGTACGTCCCCCACGGTCACTCCAGCATCGCGCAGCGGTCGCCAGTAGCGCTGAAGCTTGCTGAGAATGCCCATCGCTGGGAATATGACCCAGGGAAAAATGGGGAACGTGATGAGATTCACGAACGTGAGCACTGTGATGGTGACGGCGGCTCGCGTGCCGCGACGCCGGAATGCCTCGAAGCGCTCCTCCAGCGATCGAGGTTCGCCGTCCTGGGCCAGCGCGCCCGCACCGGCCGAGGAAAGGGGTCCGAAATTATGGCGGCCAGCAAGGCCGTGCGGTGCTCTCCCAGACGCCGCCAACGAGCGCGCCCGTTCCTGCGCCCTCACCTGTTCGCGCCACGCCCGCTGTTGTTCGCGCCAGACTTCCCGAGACGTGTGGCTGGCCCCGTCACCGGGAAAGGTTGGCGGCTCGGGGATAGCCGGCTGCTCCTGCGCCAATCCGTATATCGCCGATCCTGCGGCTGCCGAAAGGTGATTCGCTGGGCGACGACTGGCGACGGCAGTGTGATCGCGCGGAGCGGGCTCCGAGCGCACTAGACGAAGCGGCGGCGGTTCGTCGGAGAGCATCGCGTCGCGAAACTGTCGAATGTCGGGCCACCGATCCTCAGGCTTCTTCGCTAACGCGCGATCCACTGCCGCGATCAGCGCTGGCGGTGCGTCGGGACGGAACGACTGGAGCGGGGCTGGCGTGTCGCTGATGTGCTTCATCAGCATCGCCGGGGTGTTAGTCGCCCTGAACGGCGGCTCGCCGGCCAGCATCTGGTAGGCCACCACGCCCAGCGAGTACTGATCGGTGCGCGCATCCACCTCGCGCTCTCCTAGCGCCTGCTCCGGACTCATGTAGGCCGGAGTGCCAACCGCGATGCCGGTGAGCGTAAGGCGCGAACCCTCCTCTATCGCTCGGGCGATTCCGAAGTCCGTGACCAGCGCCCGTCCGCTCTCGGCGTCCAGAAGTATGTTATCGGGCTTGATGTCCCGGTGGATGACACCGTGGTCGTGCGCGTGCGCGAGGGCGTCGGACACCTCACGGAGTACCCGCCGCACCATTGGAATGCTGGGGCGCGGCTCACGCAGCAACCGGCCAGCCAGGCTCTCTCCGGAAACCAGCTGCATGACGAAATAGGAGAGCCCGTCCCGCTCGTCCACCAGATAGATGGGGACGATGTTCGGGTGGCTCAACTGAGCCGCTGTCTGCGCTTCGCGGTTGAACCGCGACCGCACTTCCTGACGGTACGCCAGTTCCGGAGGAAGAACCTTTACGGCCACCCGCCGGCGCAGACGAACGTCCATCGCACGGTACACCACCGCTGACCCACCCCGACCGATCTCGGCCTCGATGTCATAAATGTCGCCGATGGCGGCGATCACGCGATCCAGCAGCATGTCGGGCATTGGACTTTCAGGGGCGGGCACAGGTGACGGTGGGCTACCCACTGTCATCGCTCCGTGCGCCGGCTCCCGGCGCCGTCGCCCGAGCGAGCAATATCCCCGGCCATCAACATGCCGTCCACGTCATGAGCCAGCGACATTGCGCGTTCGGCAAGCAGCGTCACCTGGGCCGGCGTCTGGTTGCCGGCCTGCAGCCGCTTGAGGTCCAGTTGCATACCCTGGAGCGCCAGTACGCAGCTGTCCAGCCTCACTGAATCGCGCTCGCTCCGATCCTCGGCATCGACAAGTGCACGTCGTTGGCGCTTGAGGTAGGCCAACCGACGCACTCGCTCCTCGCTCCCCCGCAGGTCAAGTGGATTGGCCTCCGACTCCAGTTGCTGGATTTCCCGCTCCACTGACTCGCTGGCTCCTGACTCACCGCCGCCCCCTCGCCGCGTCACCGCGACAGAGTGAGCCAGAACGCGCACCTTCTCGTAGAGCGCCTCGGCAGACCGCATGATCTCCGGCAGCCGTTGGCGGTCCCGCTTCGGGAGGGAATTGTAGGTGCGCCGGATATCGGCAAGCTGGCCGCGGGCGCGGCGGAGAATCTTCCCTTCCTCCTCATCCAACTCCGGCTCGAGAGCGCCCGACGGCAGCGCCATCTCAGTGGTGTACACGCCGAGGTGTTGACGACGGTAACGGGCGCGGGCGCGGACGACCTCCCGCTTGCTCGGGTCGAAGAGAGCGCGCGCGTCATCAATTGTCTCAGCGGCGACGTCGAACATCATTCGATCATGCGGCTGCCGGAAGACGTCATGCCAGTCGTATCCGTCGCTCCAGAGCTTGGCGTAACGGTACGCCATCATGATGCTCCAGATGGCGGTGAAGAAGAGGAAGTCGGCGCCTCCGAATAGTGCAAAGAGAACGATGACCGCGTTCACAAACAGGAACGGACCCACGTCCTTGCGGAACTTGCGCACCTCCGGCACCTCCCAGCGACGCTGCTCCTCGGCAGTCGGAACATCGCTGAACTGGTGCTCTTCCAGCGACTGATCCACTGGTTGCGTCGCTTCGCTGCCGACAAACCGCGCGACAGGCTTCGCCGCGCCCTCAGCCGGCTGCTGGGCAGCCTTGCCCCCGAGCTCCTCTGGAACCGTCCGCGACTCCAGAGCGTGCGTAAACGCTGCTGCCGACGGGTAGCGATCGGCGGGATCCTTCTCCAGCAATAGCATGATCGACCGAGCCAGGTCAGCCGGCACGTCCGGGCACCGTTCACCCAGGTCCTTCGGCTTCTCGCTCAGATGTTTGACGAGTAGCGCCGGCGTGCTATTGGCGGTGAACGGCGGCTCGCCGACCAGCAACTGATAGCCCACGACACCCAACGAGTAGAGGTCGCTCCGGCCGTCAATCTCGCGCTCGCCAGCAGCCTGCTCGGGACTCATGTAAGTGGGCGTGCCGATAGCGATCCCGGTCGCCGTAAGCCGCGAGTCGGCGCCCTCGGTGATAGCCCGGGCGATCCCGAAGTCTGTCACCACGGCCGGCCCGTCGCCTTCGCACAGAAGGATGTTATCCGGCTTGATGTCGCGGTGTACAACCCCTCGGTCATGTGCGTAGGCAAGAGCCTCGGACACCTCGATTAGGATCTGCCGGACGCGCTCTGCCCCCAGCGAGCCACGCTCCTGGAGGCACACCGCCAGGTTCCCACCGGAGATGTATCCCATGATGAAGTACACCAGCCCCTCGCGCTCATCCACTGAGTAGATGGGAACGATGTTCGGATGGCTGAGCTGTGCCGCGGTCTCCGCCTCACGCAGGAAACGAGTGCGAATCTCCGACCTGAAAGCCAGTTCCGGCGGCAGCAGCTTGACGGCTACGGAGCGCTTGAGGCGGGTGTCGCGGGCAAGGTAGACGATGCCCATGCCGCCACGGCCGATCTCCCGGTCCACCTCGTAATGCGTCGAGAGGACGCGCTGGACATGCTGGCGCAACTCGGCGTCTGAAGACGAGAGAACGGGATCAGGCACGCGGCGGGTCCGAGGGGAGAGGGCGGATATCATAGTGTAGCATGGGGTAACACTGTTGGAAAGGACGCCCGGCGGGGCCTGGAAGTCTCTGGCGCACGGAGCACGCTCGATAACGCGGCCCGCCGGATGCGCCGTTCCGGCATTCACTACGTCACAAGGGCGGGTAAAGGTTCCAGATCGCGCCGGGATGACCGATCTGGAGCGGCCCGATTCCCGCCATATAGATGGGCAGTCAGCCGCACCCGCGGCCAAGAATGGCTGCGGGCGCGGCCGCATCGTCTGCCGGTACCTGCCGGTGGAGGCTGCCAGAAGACGTGGTGGAATGGAGTGTGCGAGCCAGACTCCGTTCCGCCAGACCAGGCGGCTACGCATGGTGACCGGCTTACAGCCCGGATGCCGTCGCGGTGCCAGATCGACCTTCAGCCACGGTGTTCGCAATGGCTTCACGTCAGACGCTTCCCGTCCTGCCGCTGCGCGGGACGGTGATCTTCCCCGGCATCACGGCGCCCATCGCCGCTGGCCGTCCAGCCACGTTGCGCGCCATCGAGGCCGCGCTCAAGGGCGATCGGCTCGTGTTCGCGGTGGCCCAGCGGGACAACGCCGACGAGCCCACGCCGGAAATTCTCTATTCCATGGGTGTCATCGCCCGCATCGGCCAGGTCCAGCGCGGGCTGGGCGGCGTGCAGCTTCTGCTTCAGGGCGAGACCCGCGCCGCGGCGCTCCAGTATACCGAAACTGACGGCTATTTCACTGCCGTCACCATCGAGTCGGAAGAAATGTCCCCGCTAAATGAGGACGATCCGGCGTTCGAAGCGCTCCACAAGGAAACTCGCGAGCGCGCCGCGGAACTGGGCGAACGACGCGGATTGCCCGAAGAGGTAGTCCACCAAGTGCTCGACGCGGTTACCGAGCCGGGACGTTTCGCCGACCTCGTCGCTGGCTATATCGAACTCACAGTGGCCGAGAAGCAGGGGCTGCTGGAGACGCTCAACGTGGAGGAGCGGCTCCGCCGAGTGCTCGTGCTCGTCCAGCGCCAGATCGGCATGCTGGAGGCTCAGGAGGAGATCAAGAGTGCCGTCCAAGAGGAACTGGGCGAGCGGCAGCGCGAGATGTATCTGCGCGAGCAGCTCAAGGCGATCCAGAAGGAACTCGGCGACGAGGACCAGAGCAAGGAAGTCGAAGAGTTGCGCGAGAAGCTGATCAAGCTTCCGCTCCCCAAGGATGCCCGGTCGGAGGTGGAGCGCGAGCTGGGGCGGCTGGAACGTGCCGGCCGAGAGAGCATGGAAGCACAGGTCATCCGTACCTACCTGGAGTGGATCGCCGAACTGCCCTGGGGTACGCGGTCGGACGACGACCTGGACCTGGCGCACGCCAGTACGGTTCTTGACGAGGACCATTACGGCCTGCAGGACGTCAAGGACCGCGTCCTCGAGTTCCTGGCTGTTCGGCAGCTCCGGGCCAAGCAGTTGGCCGAGGAGATGGAGGAGAACGGCGAGGTTCCGGTCGCCCGCCTGCGTTCGGAGAGCGACGATGCAATCACGGCGGTGACTGGCGAAGCTGACGACCGCCAGATCACCGACGCCCGCGAGGCCAAGGCGCGGGCCATGGCCCGCGGCCCGATCCTCCTCTTCACCGGCCCGCCAGGCGTCGGCAAGACATCCATTGCCAAGTCCATCGCCCGTTCGCTGGGACGCGAGTACGTGCGTGTAGCGCTGGGCGGTGCGCGCGATGAGGCGGACATCCGCGGCCATCGCCGCACCTACGTCGGCGCCATGCCGGGCCGCATCATTCAGGGGATGAAGCAGGCCGGTACGAAGAACCCGGTCTTCCTCCTGGACGAGGTCGACAAGCTGGGGACGTCCTTCCAGGGCGACCCATCCAGCGCGCTCCTCGAGGTGCTCGATCCCGCCCAGAACGACAGCTTCACCGACCACTACCTGGGGGTCACGTTCGATCTCAGCGAAGTGCTGTTCATCGCCACTGCCAACTTCATCCAGAACATCCCGGCGCCGTTACTGGACCGGATGGAAGTGGTGGAGTTCTCCGGCTATACCGAGCGGGAGAAAGCTGAGATCGCCAAGACCTACCTTATCCCGCGTCAGCTCGACGAGGCCGGCCTGGGCAAGCGCGGCCTCAAGATCTCCGACGAGGCGGTGATGAGCGTGATCTCCCAGTACACGCGGGAGAGCGGAGTGCGTCAGTTAGAACGTCAACTGGGTGCTGTCACGCGCAAGATTGCCCGCCGCGTTGCCGGTGGCGATTCGTCGATTCTGGACGACCAGATCATCGACCTGGAAGAGGTGCGCGAGCTTTTGGGCCGACCGCGCGTGCATCCCGAGCAGGCGCAGGAGAAGAACGAGGTCGGCATCGCCACGGGCATGTATTACACGCCGATGGGCGGCGACATCATGTTCGTGGAGGCTTCGATCAGGCGCTTCTATGGCAGTAGCATCAGTTCGGATGGTGACACCGCGACAGGCCCAGGCGGGCCCGTCTCGTTGATCCTCACCGGCCAACTCGGCGACGTAATGAAGGAGTCGGCACGGGCGGCTTTCACCTACGCCACCAACAACGCCTATCGGCTGGGCATCCCGCGCGACCGGCTGGGCGCTGTGGAGGCGCACATCCACGTTCCGGCAGGCGCCATCCCCAAGGATGGCCCGTCGGCAGGAATTGCGATCGCCACCGCGCTGGTGAGCGAGATGAGCGATCGTCCAGTACGCCGCGACGTCTCCATGACTGGCGAGATCACCCTTCGCGGACGCGTGCTCCCTATTGGCGGGATCAAGGAGAAGGTGTTGGGTGCACATCGCGCCGGCATTAAGCACGTGATTCTCCCGAAGGCGAATGAGGCCGACCTGGAGGACGTGCCGGAGGAGGTTCGCGCCGACCTGACCTTCCATCCGGTGGAGACGCTGGAGGAGGTGCTGGCCATCGCTCTTCTGCCGGCAGACGAGCCGGCGGTAGAGCAAGAGAAGCTGGAAACAGCGGGCGTTTGAGACTCTAGCAGAAGCGGGGCGGGTGACTGAAAAGCCATCCGCCCCGCTTCTGTTTAGGGGCTAAGCACGCGCTCGCGTCCGTGGAGGTCAGGGCACGATGATGCCGCCGTACTCGAACATCCGCCACGGCGTCACGCGCATCTCTGCCGGCTCCGTGCCCGGGATAAAGTATTCCGTGTAGCGCCGGTCGGACGGCGTGAACGCGTTGGCTAGCTGGCCCGTCACACGGTCCAGTTGCGCCGTCACCAGTCCCTGCGGGGGCTGCCAGGCGGCGGAGCTACGGCCGTCGTAATAGTCGGCGAAGATGCGTCCGATCACCGGCGCCGCTAGACTGCCGCCGGCGGCGCCTGAAGTGATCATCTTTGGACGGTCGAAGCCCATCCAGCTTCCGGCGACCAGTTCCGGCGTCATTCCCACGAACCAGACGTCGCTGTTGTCGTTAGTCGTCCCCGTCTTACCGGCCACCGGCACCCGTGCCGGCACCAGACGGCGCACCGACGTCGCCGTCCCTCGGTCCACGACGTCGCGCATCATGTCGCGAACTATGAACGCCACCTTGGCGTCTAGCACCGGTGTTGCGTTGGCGCCGGGCGACGTCCAGACAGTGCGGCCACGACTGTCCTCCACTCGCAACAGGAGGCGCGGCTCCACGCGCACACCCAGCGTGGCAAGCGTCACATAGCTGCCGATGAAATCCATCGGGTGCACCACTGACGCGCCGAGAGCACTGGACGGGTAGGGCGCGATGGGCGTGCCGACGCCCATCGCGTGAGCCATCCGGGCTATCGCGTCCATGCCGTAGCGTAGGGCAATCTGCACGGCCACCGTGTTGCGCGACTGGGCGAGCGCGTTCCGAAGGGTAATCGGCCCCAGATACTCGCCGTCCGAGTTGGTGGGACTGTAGACCGTGCCGTCAGCCATCGGGATGGCGAGCGCGGTATCGGCGACGATCAAGTTCGCCGGCAGGCTGTCGGCAATCGCGGTCGCATAGACGAACGGCTTGAACGCCGAGCCAGGCTGGCGAAGGGCGTTCACGGCGCGGTTGTACTGCGACTCGCTGTAGTCACGTCCTCCCACCAGGGCGCGCACCTGTCCGCTACCCGGATCCAGCACTACTACTGCTCCCTGCAAATAGTCGGTGCGCCCGGTTGGACGACCGGCATACTTGAGGTGGCGGTACCCGGGCCGCGACTCGGCAGCAGTGAGGCCAGCGGCCAGCGCTGCATCAGCGCTGTTCTGAAGTGCCGGATCGAGCGTGGTGCGGAGGATGTAGCCGCCCTCCGCCACCTTCACGCCGGCGTTTCGGGCGATGGTGCTCACCGCGTCCAGGAAGTACGGAGCCCTGGCGCTGACGCCGGCGTTGGCAGCGGTGACCAGCGGTAGGTGCTGAGCCGACGCGGCCTGGTTACGAGTGATGTAACCCTGCTGCGCCATCAGGTCGAGAACGAGGTTGCGTCGGCCGCGAGCGCGCTCGTTGTTCCGGATCGGATCGTACAGCGGTGGGCTCTTGGGCAACGAGGCCAGCGTGGCCGCCTCGGCCAGTGAGAGTTCACGGACGCTTTTTCCGAAGTAGTGGCGCGATGCCATCTCGACGCCATTCCAGCCGTGACCGAAGTCTATGAAGTTGAGATAGGCCTCTAAAATCTGCGCCTTGGAGTAGCGCTTCTCCATCTCCCGGGCCGCCTGCTGCTCGCGCAGCTTGCGGCCCTTCAGGGCGCCTGCCAGCCCGACCAGATCCACTCCGTCGTGCTGGTAGAAACGCTGGTCCTCCACCGCCACGAAAGCCTGCGGCAGGTAGGAAGGCATGTCCTGCAACGACACGACGACGCGTCTCGCCGAGCCTATCTCGCCAATGAGCGATCCGTCGCGAGCGAGAACCAGCGACGACTGCTTCATGTTGACGATCCGCGACGGATCGCCGACCGCGGCCTGCGCGGACAGCGTGAGCGGGGACGCCGCAAGCGCCGATGCGGCGAGCAAGGTGGTGACGGCGAGAACACGCAGCCGGCGACGCGCATCGCCACGAGTGAGGCCAGGAGCTTCACACGTTGACGGTACGGATGCGTGGTCTGTCACAAACTGCTGGCGGGCGTGCACCATATTTGAAGATAGCGGTTATGGCCGCGCGTTGCCGTATCACCGGTCACGACAGGCGGTCGGGGCGCCGCCGCTTGCCCCACCTGACCGCTGCAACCAGCTTTCGTTCCATGAACGCCACTCCCATCGCTAAGCAGAACGCCAGAGCGCTGCCGGTCTCAATCGGCCAGTTCGCACCCGTTAAGGGCGACTACGAGGCCAACCTGCGCCGACTGGGCCGGATTTTCGGCCAGTTGGACGCGCTGCCAGAGCGGCCGCGAGTTCTTCACCTGGCGGAGAGTGCGCTCACCGGCTACCTGCTGGAGGGCGGCGTGGAGGCGCAGGCGATGACCGCCGGCTCTCTCGCCCGCGATCTGGACGCCATGTACCGCGCTTCCGCGCCCGGCAGGCAGCCGTTGGACATCGTGATCGGCTTCTACGAATCGTGGCGGCACACCCTCCACAATTCGGCGCTATACGCCCGGCTGGGCGAGGGCGACAGGGCGCGCGTGCTGCACGTCCATCGCAAGAACTTCCTCCCCACCTACGGCATGTTCGACGAGGAGCGGTTCGTGGAACGCGGGGTGGAACTACGTGCCTTTGACACGGCGCACGGCCGCGCCGGCATGCTGGTGTGCGAGGATGCCTGGCACAGCCTAACCGGCACCGTTCTCGCTCTGAACGGCGCCGAGATCATCTATGTGTGCGCCGCCGCTCCCGGTCGCGGCACCCTTAACCTGGCTGGCGACCCGCCGGGCCCGTCGAACGTGGCCCGCTGGGAACGGCTGATGCGCGATATCGCCGCGGAGCATGGCGTCTTCGTTTCCTTTGCAAATCTCGTGGGGAGCGAGGGCGGGAAGATGTTCACCGGCGGCTCGCTAGTCGTCGCACCGTCGGGCGATGTCGTGGTCCGTGGGCCGGTGTGGGAGGATGCGCTGGTTCAGGCCAGGCTGGAGTTGCGGGACCTGGGCCGCGCCCGTGCGGCGGCCCCGCTCCTCGCCGACCTGCGCGTCCAACTGCCGCACCTCGAGCGGGCCCTCAAGCCGGACGCCGGCTGGCCGCCGGTGCAGTTCGACGACGCCGTCGAGCCGCAGGAAGAGGCGGCCAGGGCATCAGAGGACGGCGCCGGTGGCCATGTAGAGGTGGGGAGCGCGACTCGGGGCAACACCGGGCCCCTACCCGCCAGCGGCGACGACTCCGGACCCGGGGCACCGCTACCAGTCTCCCCAACCGTCAGAAGCAACCCGTCGTCAGCACTGGCCATCGATACCGAACTGGTCACTGACTGGCTCGTCAGCTTCCTGCAGGCGGAGCTCGCCCAGCGTGGCTACAGTCGGGCCATTGTCGGCATCTCCGGCGGCGTGGACTCGGCGGTGACGGCGGCGCTGGCGGCGCGGGCGCTCGGTCCGGACAACGTGGTGGGCGTCTGCATGCCGTATCGGACAGCCAACCCGCAGAGCCTCGAACATGGCCGGCAGGTGATTGACGCGTTGGGAATAGAGGGACGTACCGTGGACATCAGCCCGGCGGTGGACGGCTACCTGTCGCAGGTGACAGACACCGACCCCACCCGGCGCGGAAACGTCATGGCGCGCATGCGCATGATCACTCTGTTCGATCTTAGCGCTGGACTTCGCGCGCTCCCGTTAGGCACCGGAAACAAGACCGAGCGTCTGTTTGGTTACTTCACCTGGCACGCCGATGACTCCCCGCCGGTTAACCCGCTGGGCGACCTCTATAAGACCCAGGTCTGGGAGCTGGCACGTCACCTGGGCATTCCCGATGCGGTGATTGACAAGCCGGCCTCGGCCGATCTGGTACAGGGCCAGACCGACGAAGGCGACTTCGGCATCAGCTACGACCGCGCCGACATCCTCCTCCACCAACTCCTCAACGGATTCTCGCCGGCGGAGTTAGTGGAACGCGGCTTTTCGGCCGATGACGTGAGGATCGTGGAACGTCGGCTGGAGGGCACCCACTGGAAACGGCGGCCCCCCACGGTGGCGGTGCTGAGCGGAACGGCAATCGGCGAGTCGTACCTACGGCCGGTGGACTACTGAGCGTCGGGTAGCCAGCAGATATCCCGCGGAGCAGTCAGGCCCGCTTTTCGCGATGCTATCGATGTTTGCTCTACGTCGTTCTAGCGCCGCCGGGAGTCAGTACATCAATCTCGCGCGGGCGAGAGCTACAACTTCACTCCCGCACAAGCGGGAGTGACAGCGTCCTTCCCGATTAGGCGCGAATCCAACGTCGGGACAGTTTCAGACCCCAGCTGACCGATCGACAGCCCATCGGGCGTTCGCGTTCGGCTGCCCCAACCACAAACCCGGAGATCCCATTGCGCCAGGCTTTTCTCGCACCCTTCCAACCTCAGTTGCTGTCGGTGCTGCGCATAGTGGCCGGGCTGCTCTTCATGCAGCATGGCCTCCAGAAGATGGCCGGCTGGTTCGGCGGCGCCGGTGGGCCGGGCCAGACGGTGGAACTGATGTCCCAGATGGGATTGGCCGGAGCGCTCGAACTGGTGGGCGGTGCGCTCATCGCCCTGGGCCTGTTCACGCGGGTGGTGGCGTTCATCGCTTCTGGTGAGATGGCCGTCGCTTACTTCACCGCGCACCATCCCAACGGCTTCTTCCCGATAGAGAACCGCGGCGAGACCGCCATACTCTTCTGCTTTGTATTTCTCTTCATCGTGGCAGCAGGAGCGGGCCCGTGGAGCCTCGATGCGCTGCTGAGGAAGGGATCAAAGCAGAGGGAGCCGGCGGTCGCCTAGCCTTCCGTCACCCCGCTAGACGGTTGCCTGATCCGTTGACCGTCGCTGCGGCGGCGTCGGACGGACGGTAGCACCAGCGGGGTCGGTCATCGCCGCAATAATCCGGGCCGCCATTGCGTCCAGCCGCTGACGATCCGGCATCGTGGATTCCGGGAACGGAAGACGCACGTCGAAGCCATCGTCTGCGCGGCGCGGAATGAGGTGGATGTGGTAGTGGAAGATATCCTGTCCGGCCGCCGCCCCACTGTTAACGATGATGTTCATCCCCTCGGCGCCACTCACGTCCCGCACCACTGGGCTGAGCTTCATTACTACGTCGAAGAGATGCCTTCCCAGATCGGGCGGCAGGTCCTCCAGCGACTCGTAGTGACGCCGCGGAACCACCAGCACGTGCCCGGCGTTCACCGGCTGGATGTCCATAAAGGCGAGCGCGTCGGAGTCCTCATGACAGAGCGACACCTCTCCCGCACCATGGATCAGATTACAGAATGGGCAGTGCGCGTCGGGCCGGGGCATGCGGTCCTCCTTGGATAGGAATCGAGAACGAAGGAACGCGCGGTGCTGCCAGTGGTCGGAACCATGTCGCGCCGTACGTTATGATCGAGCGGCTGGACAGCGCCGCGTCGGCAGCCCGAGGGCAAGCGAGAAGCGTGCCGCCCACCGCTTCTTTTAGGTGGCCTGCTCTCACGCCCGGGTGCTATCTTTGGTGAATCTGTAGACCCGTATCGGAGACCTATGGCTACCCAGACCAGAGCTGAACAATCGAGCGACGTGGCCCTCAGCCGCGACCAGCTTGTCGCTGCCTATCGCACGATGCTACTCTCGCGCCGACTGGACGACAAGGAAGTCCAGCTCAAGCGCCAGAACAAGATTTTCTTCCAGATCTCCGGTGCCGGGCACGAAGCCGTGCTCGTGGCAGCCGGCCTGGTGCTTCGCCCGTCGTATGACTGGTTCTACCTCTACTACCGCGACCGGGCCCTCTGCCTGCAACTCGGCATGTCGCCGGAGGCGATGCTCTACTCGGCGGTCGGTGCGGCTGCCGACCCCAATTCAGGCGGCCGGCAGATGCCCAGCCACTGGGGCAGCAAGGAGCTAAACGTCGTATCCACCTCCTCTCCTACCGGCACCCAGTTTCTGCAGGCTGTGGGGAGCGCGGAGGCGAGTATGCGGGCCAAGCTGCTCGACATCACCGACGGCTTTCAGGGCGACGAAGTGGTTCTGGTCACCACTGGCGACGGCACGACGAGCCAGGGTGAGTTCTGGGAATCGTTGAACACCGCCTGCAATCTCAAGCTACCCGTCGTCTACCTGGTGGAGGACAACGGCTACGCCATCTCGGTCCCGGTCGAGGTTAACACGGCCGGCGGTTCCATATCCAAGCTCGTCGCCTCCTTCCCCAATCTTTATATCGAGGAAGTGGACGGCTGCGATCTCGTGGCCAGCCACGAGGTGATGAGTCGGGCGGTCGATTACGCGCGTCAGAGAAAGGGGCCGGCACTCGTACACGCCCACGTCATCCGCCCGTACTCGCACTCCCTGTCCGACGACGAGACCATGTACCGGCCGCCCGAGGAGCGCGAGGCCGAGGCCCTTCGCGACCCTCTCACGGTCTTCCCGAAATGGCTGGTGAGCGAGGGCCACGCGACCGAGGCCGACCTGGCCGCGATCGAGGAAGAGGTGGACGCCCAGGTGCTGGCGGCGACCGACGATGCCCTGTCGCAGGAGCAGCCGGGCGCCGAGACCGTTCCCTACGCCGTCTACTCGCCCGACGTGGACCCGACCGGCGAACAGTTCGACACTGAGGACGACCCGCAGTTCAGTGGTCAGCCGACGACAATGGTGGACCTCCTCAACGCCTGCATGAAGGACGAGATGCGGCGCGACGAGCGGATCGTGATGTTCGGCGAGGACGTGGCTGACCTGAGCCGCGAGCAGCACGCCGGCAAGGTGAAGGGCAAGGGCGGCGTCTTCAAGGTGACTTGGGGGCTGCAGAAGGAGTTCGGCTCCACGCGCGTCTTCAACTCGCCACTGGCCGAGGCCAACATCATCGGCCGCGCGATTGGGCTGGCCATTCGCGGCTTCAAGCCGGTGGTCGAAATCCAGTTCTTCGACTACATCTGGACCGCCTACATGCAGTTGCGCGACGAGTTGGCGACCATGCGCTGGCGCTCCAACAACGACTTCACCGCGCCGGTGGTGGTTCGCGTGACGTACGGGGGTTACATCCGTGGCGCCATCTACCACTCGCAGACCGGCGCATCGTTGTTCACCCACACCCCCGGGCTGCGCGTCGTCTGCCCCAGCAATGCTCTGGACGCCAACGGTCTACTGCGGACGGCCATCCGTTCCGACGACCCGGTGATCTTTCTCGAGCACAAGCATCTCTACCGCCAGACGTATAATAAGGCGGAGTATCCGGGTCCCAACTTCATGATCCCGTTCGGCAAGGCGCGAACGGTTCGCGAAGGGAACGACCTCACCGTGGTGACCTACGGGGCAACAGTGCAGCGCGCCCTCACCGCCGCCAACCAGGCGGCCGACGAGGACGGGCTGGACGTCGAGGTCATTGACCTGCGCTCTCTCAGCCCGTGGGATCAGGAGGCGGTGTACGCCAGCGTGAAGAAGACCAATCGCGTGATCGTCGCCTACGAGGACTCGATCTCCTGGGGCTACGGCGCCGAGATCGCGGCCCGTATTGCTGACGACTGCTTCGCTTGGCTGGATGCGCCGGTGGCGCGAGTAGCCAGTCAGGATACCTTCGTGGGCTATGCACCGCAGCTCGAGGACGCCACGCTCCCGCAGGTGGAGGACTTCCGGAAGGCCTACCGGAAGACAGCCGCTTTCTGATTGTACTGGGGGTTGGCTGATGTGCGGGGCCGCGGCAGAACAATCGCCGCGGCCCCGCATGCGTTCCGGCTTGCATCTTCATTCCCCGCGGCCCACGTTCTGACGCTCCTGCCGCGCCCGCTTCCGTGGCCCGGATCGCTCACTCCAACTACACATGCCGCCGCGCTCGCTGATTTTCGTCTCCGCGCTCGCCCTCGCGGCTATGGCGCCAGCGTCGTTCCAGACCGACACACGTGCGCTGGTCCAGGCAGCCGACCAGGCGGTGGAGCGGGACGGTGGCGACGCGGCGCTGGCTGATTGGAAGGCCAGCGTGCGCGCCACGCCGGGCGACCGCACGGCGCACCTGGCGCTCGCCACCGTCGCCCGGCGTCGCTACGACTACCAACTGGCGGCGCGTGAGTACGATCTCGCGCTCGGCTCATTACCCGAGCGAGACTTACTGTCCGGCTATGCCCGGCTCGGCATGGGTGACGCCCTGGCCGCCCGCGGTCTCTTCGCCAATGCCGCTCAGCACTACGAGGCGGCGCGGGCGATTGGCGCCGCCGTCGGCGACAGCGCACTTCAGGTCGAGACGATGATGGCGCTGGCCGGGCGGCGCGGTGGCGCCGGCGTCGCCGCATTGCTGGATAGCGCGGCAACAATGCTCCCTGACCACGACCTCGGGCTCCGCGCTGCCCTGCTCTGCCGGCGCGCCACGATCGTCCGCGCCGACGGCCGGGACAACCGTCTGACCAGCGCCGATTCGGGCATCGCCCTCGCCCGGAGCGCCGGACGCATAGGTTTGGAAGGCCGCTGCATGGCGGCGAAGGCAATAGTGGTCGGGGAGCGGGGGAGCGCGTCACCAACGCTCTTCCTGGCCGCCGACAGCCTGCTAGCTCTCGCTCACGACGACGCCGAGCGGGCCAACGTTCTCTCCCGTGCCGGCTTTAAGTACGTGGTTCGGGGCGATTATGGCGCCGCTCGGACCACTCTCCGCCAGGCCCGGGAGCTTGCCGCGCGAGTGGAGCACCGTCGCTACCTGGGCAACTCGATGGCCGGACTGGCCGCAGTCGCCATCCGCGTCAACGACTTCGCCACCGCCGCCGCCGAGTTGCGCACCGCTGACAGCATCGCTGTCTCGGCGAGCGACACCGTCCTCCTGCGTCTGGTTCAGGCCTATCAGGCGGACCTCGCGATGGGCACGGGCGACGCCTCACGTGCCCGCGCGCTCTACGACATCGCGCTCGCCTCTTATATCGAGAGCGCCGATCCGTACAACGAATGGGTGGTAAGGCGTGACATGGCCCAACTGGCGATGCGGCAGCACGACTGGCCGACGGCCCAGGCCCAGCTGGACAGCGCCCGCACTGTCGCCACGACCAACCGTCTCACCGGATCGCTTGAGGAGCAACCAGAGCATGAAGGACGTCTGGCGCTCATGCGCGGCGACGCCGCTGGCGCGCGACTGCTCTACCAACAGGCGTTGGCGACGCTCAGGCCATCACAGCACAGTCTGCGCTATGGCGTTCGCGCCCGCCTGGCCGAGGCGAACGCAGACATGGGGGAACTGGACGCTGCCGAGCGCGAACTCACCTTGGCCAGCGAGGAGTTGGACGCCTGGCGGTCCGACCTGGTCGACGACGACCTGCGTCTGCTCGCGGCAGATCTCTGCGCTTGCGCCGACCAGGATACCGGCGTGCCCAGGGTGCTGGCCGCACTGGTCGCTGACGGACGGGCGGAAGCAGCGTTCGGCCTGGCCGAGCGACGGAGGGCACGCGAACTGGTGAACCGGATGATGCAGTCGGAGGTGCTGCGCGACGGGCGGAGCGCCGATGGCGAGTTGCGGGCGGCGGTCGCACGTCAGGGCGCCCCGGTTAGCTCGGCCGAGCTGGCGGCAGCACTCCCCGACGAGCACACGGCCCTGCTGGAGTATGTCACCGCACCCAACGGCGCGCCGACTAGCCTGTTCTTGGTCACCCGGAGCGGCGTTCAGGCCTTGCTCCTCCCTCCACTGGACTCGCTCGCACCGCAGGTGCAGCGCTGGCTCGCTTTTCTTGAGAACGGCGACTCCCCAGAATCGCTGGCCCGCGCCCTCGGTGCCGCCCTCCTCGATTCCGCCCAGGCGCTGCTGGGACCGGCGATGACGAGTCTTGTGATCGTTCCCGATGGCCTGCTGCATCGAGTTCCATTTGACGCCCTTCGCCTGCGTGACGGGCGCCACGCGGTGGAACGGTTCACTATCTCCACCTCCCCGTCGGCGACGGTGACCCGCGAACTGTGGCGCCGCGGGGGGCGTTCCATGCAGTCCGCCATTGCCTCGGCGAGCGGTGGAGGAGCCGGAGAGGCCTCTGCGGGCGAAACAGCCGTCAGAACGGAGTCACCGAGAGCGGCCGTCGGCCAGGAACGCACGGCCACCATCCTCGCTTTCGGCGACCCCACCTTCGCGAAGTCGGAGCGCGACGACGGCAGCCTGTACAGAACCGCCTTCGACGGCGAGGACGGGCTGGCGCGACTCGCCGGTTCAGGCAGGGAAGCGCGGATGGTGGCCTCCTTCGCGCCGGACGGTCAGGTACGTCTGCGCGGTCGGGCCACCGAGTCAGCGCTCCGGGAGGGCCTGGCCGGCGACGTTCAGGTGCTCCACCTGGCTACCCACGCGATCGTGGACCAGACGACGGTGGCGCGGACGGCGCTGGCACTCGCTCCGGGCGACGGTGAGGACGGTTTTATGTCGTCTGGCGATGTCGCCGCGCTGCGGATTGATGCCGACCTCGTAGTACTCTCAGCCTGTCGCACCGCTGGTGGACGTCTGCTGGGTGGCGAGGGGATCTGGGGGCTTACCGGTCCGCTGCTCCAGGCTGGCGCCCGCTCGGTAGTTGCCACCGGCTGGCGCATCGGTGACGAGCGAAGTGTGCGACTGGTGCACGATTTCTACACTGCCCTCGCCGATGGCTACGACGTGGCGGGTGCCATGCGCCAGGCCAAGCTTGCGGCCATCGCTCGCGGTGAGAGTGAGGCGACCTGGGCCGCTTTCTCGGTGGTGGGCGACCCAACGGTTCGCGTGTCGCTGATCGTCCCGACACGGACACGGATGCCGGAGCGGCCTGTGTTACTGGCGATCGCCGTGCTGCTCCTATTCGTCGCTGCGGCTGCTGTCGGCTGGCGCTATCGGGTTGAGAGACGACGCTGACGAGCGGGCGAACGGCTCGCTCCGTAACTCCGAGTCGCCGCTATCGCGCCGGGATCCAGAGCTGACGCGCCAGCGAGCTACTCTCTCCCCCGGGAGTGCGAGCCCGAACCAACCAGCGGTACTCGATTCCGGGGAGGAGAGCTACGTCGGCCGGCCACGCCATCACGGTGTCGCTGGTGGCTGACTGATGCAGAGGCTCGCCAGCAGCGTCGAGTAGCTCGAAGTCGTAGGAAGTGGCCCCGGGCACTGCGCGCCACACAAAGTTGGTCGCGTCATCCCCTAACGCTGGCCTGGTCGCGGGAGCCACCAGCGTCACGCCCTCGCCCGTTCCACGAGTCAGTTCCGGTCCGCCGCCGGAACGGTCGCGGGCGAACAGACCGACCGCAATAAGGGCGGAGGCAGCGAGCGCTACTGACACCCCGTTTCGACGCCACCACGGACGCGGCGCACTGAAGCTCATAGCGCCGGGATGAGCCGCTTCCCCAGCGGATCCCAGGGTCGCGCCGACGAGCTTCAGCTTCGGCCCGGCATCGGCGAGAACACCGGTCGAATCCGCGCCGTTGTCGCTCGCGCCGCTCAGACGTGGCCCGCCATTGGCGCTGGGGTTTCCCAAGGCGTCGCCAGCCAGGGTGTCGCAACCGTTCTCCCGACGCACGGCGTCCACCACCCGCAGCAACTCAAAGGCCTCGCGGCAGGCGCTGCTGGACATCACTTCGTCCAGCAATTCGAGTTGTTCCCCTTCGGGGAGCTCTCGCCGCACCAGTGCCAGGAGCCTCTCTGGCGCAATGGCGCATGCACCTACCAGCTCGGACCGAGCATCCCGCCCGGCCATGCCCCGGCCATATAGCTGTCGCAGTCGCTCGTCGTTCATCTGTTGACCGTTCGGTCGTCCTGATCTGGTTTTGCGATAGGGCTGCTCTCCCACCCTATGCCGCGCTGAAGCAGCCCCTCGCGCAGATCGGCAAGGCCCCGATAGAGCAGGTTGCGCGTCTTGGCCTCCGTCCACCCCAGCAATTCGGCGATCTCCTCGCGCCCGTAGCCGGCCAGGTGCATGCGCACCACGGGTCTGCGAGCTGGCGCGATTGCCCCTACTACCTGCACAATCTGCTCGACGAGCTCCGATTCAGCGAGCTCATCTTCGGCGCTCACGGCCCGTTTCGTCTCCGTCGCCGCCCCATCGTGCTCATGTAGTTCGAACGGCACAGTGTTTCCGGCGCGCCGGCGCCGGAGGAGATCCAGGGCTGCCGACACCGCGGTCCTGTAGACATACGACGCACCGATGGTCCGGATCTGCTCACTATCCGGGCGAGCTCGCCACAACCGGACCCTCACGTCCTGAACCAATTCTTCCACGTCGGCCTCAGGCAGCCTGTGCCGCCAGCCAACCTTGCGCATCATGGCGCCAAAGTTGTCGACGGCGGCGTCCAGCGCTATCGAATACGGGTCCGGGACGGAATGCATTGGCCGGAGTGGGGACGGGATGGCGACAGGTGGAGCGGAGCTACGCTTGAGGCCAAGAGGGGTCGGAGCGCAGCACGCCCCGACCCCGTCTCAATTCTTTCCGGCGCCGGATATGACGTCGCGGTTACGGCTTGCGGAAGATCCCTCTGATCTTCTTCTTCGCCTCTTCCTTCGCGCTCTCCTTGCCAGCTTCCTTGACAGCTTCCTTCAGCTCCTCGCCGGTGCTCTCCTTCTTGTCCGCGGACGCATTGCCAGATCGGGCCCGTGCGGCATCCAGTGAATCGCTCATCGACGCCAACTCGGCAAAGGGCATCTGGATTTCCTTGTAGTCACCAGGGATGGTAAAGGCACTGGCCGGGATGTCGCCCTTCTGGAAGTTCGTGACTTCCATTGTGGACACCGTCATGGTCGACTTGCCCTTGTCGTCCGTGGCATGGGAACGGGAAACCGACTTGAGCGGGAACCCGGCTGGGATCTTGGCTTGAGCTGCCTGAGTCTGGCTCTTGTACTCGGGGTTGCCGAAGTCGATGCCGGAGGCTGCCGAACCCATCTGGAGAAAGGGGTTGCCGGCGAGCTTCAGCTCCGGCGCAATCCACATCTCGGAGGTGTCATTGGAGGTGGTGGAACTCTTCCGGCCAAGGACGGAGACGGTCATCTTATGCGACTGGGTCTGGCGGATGTGCCGAGTCGCATAGCCCTGGATACGCTCGCCAGCGCCCAGGTCCTGGACGTCGATTTTGACGTCGGACATGGTCATCTTGACCATCCCGCCCATCATCTTGAGGGCGGAGCCAAGGCCAGCAAACATCTGCTCCATGTTGAAAGAGTAGTATTGCTTCTCGCCCGGATCCACCATGTACATGTTACCATCGTCCTTGACGACGACGTACCCGCCCTTGCCGGTAAACATCGGACCGCCGTTCTTGGCCTCGGAGAGATCAATTCTGGCGCTGCTACCGGTTACCTGACCCCGGCCGGCCATCACGCTCAACTCCTTCGAGTTGTCGCCCTGCCCAGAGGTGGTGCTGACGCGGAAGTCATAGGTGATTCCCGCCTCGAAAAGCGGAGTGGCGAAGAGCGCCGCCGGGAGCAGTATGGCCGCTAACGGCCACGCGTGGCGAAGCTTGGAGCGGCGACTGCGAGGTGTAGTTAACATGTTCATCCTCCTGGGACTGGAACGCATCCTGTGCTGGACAACGCAGCTAGGTCGCTGGGAGACAGCCACATCGGCCGTCAGAGTTTGACTAGTGCGCCCTCCAACCTACCATCCTGCCGCTGGAGGGCAAGACGCAGGACGACCGGTTAGAGCGAGCTCGAACATCGAAGCTCGATCGAGAGAGATCAGGGCTGAGCGGTCGAGCGATCCCGGAGGATCGCGCCGCCAACCACGACGAGGACCGGCTCTGGTGCTCTAGCGTGGACTGGCGGTGCCACCGTCAGGTCACGATCAAAGAGAGTGAAGTCCGCCGGGCCACCGCTGACAAGCGCCTTGGTCCGGGCAGGCCCAGCTTGGGATTCGCCGGCGGATATGGCCGCCAGCGCGAGGGAGAGACTCTCCTCGTCGGCACCGGGTACGAGCAGGCCTCGTGCAGCGTCTATCACGCGGACGTCGCTATCGGCCAGCTTACGGATCTCGGCGCTGGAGCCTAACGCTGCAAGCAGCTTGCCGCTCACCGCCAATGCGTCCGCCCACGGACGGGCTGCCCTGCCGGTCCAGATGCGAGCGTTCACGACGACAAGCGACACCGCGGGCCGGGCGCGGGATGACTCGCCAGGCGAAGCTGCCGAGTGCATCATATCGTCAGGTAACAGTTGGTGGAGTTGACGTCGACGAACTGACGGCGTTGAGCTAACATCTTGGAGCCAGCATCGATAAACTGACGTCGTGCAGCTAACTCCAGATAATTAACGTCTATCCATCCCGTCACGGATATCGAGGAGGATCTCCAGGTAGAGCTGCTCGCGGCGGTAGGCAAAATCGAGGGCCGACATCTGGCCCTTGTCTTCGGTCGCCTTGGCACGCTCGAACGCCTCGCGATACATGTCGTCGAGGTTGGCGAGGATACGATCGCGGGAGCGGGACATTCGGGAACGGTTAATTGCGTCGGGTGTAAGCCGCGGCGGACTGTCGGTGGACGTCTCGAGCATCTCCTCATTTCCATCGAGAAGGAGACGCTTGGCGGCGTCGAATGCGTGGCGGCGCGGATTGAGAGGAAGCATCGGTGAAACGAGATGACGTCTTCGCGCGCGACGGATATCGCTGCGTCTATTGTGGTCAGATCTTCGAAGTAGAATCACTAACGGTAGATCATGTGCAGCCGCGGGTTCGCGGCGGCGACCACTCCGGGGGCAACCTAGTGACGGCGTGTCAGAGCTGCAATGCGCTGAAGGGCCAGCGACGACTGGCCGACTTCCTGTCAGCCGAGCCCGAGGCACGCGAGAACTTCCGACGGTTCGCTCGATCCGTCTGGCCGCGGTTGCTGAAGGAGTTGCGCTAGTTGGCGATTCGTCCGAAGACTCCGGCACTGCCCATCCAGTTTGCGCAGTGGCTGCCCAATCCCCGCCGCCGCCGCGCGTTCGCCCACTGGCTCTCCCCCGCGCGCTTCCTGGTCCTCTCCTTCCTGACCCTGGTGATCATCGGAACCCTCGGGTTCCGATTCCTCCCATCGCTCTATGTGGGAGACGGGCTGGGTTGGATCGACAGTCTCTTCATGGCCACCAGCGCCGTCTGTGTGACCGGCCTCGTGGTGGTCGATCCGGCCACCTATTTCACTTTCTACGGCCAGCTCTGGACTCTCTGCCTGATCCAACTGGGTGGCCTCGGACTGCTTACCCTGACGAGTGGCGTCCTGCTCACAGTCGGGCGCCGGCTGTCGCTGCGCCACGAGGAGTTGATGCGATCGTCTAGCGACGCGAACCCGCAGATCGACTACCGTCTGCTTGTCCGTCGCGTGCTCCGCTACACATTTCTGATCGAGTTGGCCGGAGCGATCGTGCTCTACGTCGCGTGGGCTGGCGAGATGGGGGTCGGCGGCGCCGTCTGGCCGGCGGTCTTCCACTCCATCAGCGCCTTCTGCAACGCCGGCTTCTCCGTCTTCTCCGACAGCATGATTAGTCACCGAGGAAACGTTGTCGGGATGACGGCGGTGATGATGCTCATCGTCCTCGGCGGTCTCGGCTTCCTCACACTCACCGAGATTGGCCGGTGGGTGCATGGCACCTCGCGCCACCAGCGTCGGCTGTCCCTGCACACGCGGATAGTCCTCGTCTCGACTGTCGTTGCACTGGTACTGGGCATGGTCGCCTTCGGCTTCTTCGAGTGGCACAATACGCTGGAGGGTCTGCCGCTCCACGAACGGATCGTGACCTCGATGTTTGGATCGGTAACGGCGCGTACGGCAGGCTTTGGCGCGGTAGACTACAACCTCGTCACCGGGCCAACGGCGTTCGCGACGATAATCCTCATGTTCATCGGCGGCGCTCCCGGCTCCACGGCCGGTGGCATCAAGGTCACGACGATGGCGATCCTGCTCATGATGGCCCTGACGAGATTGCGTGGAGTTCGCTCGGTAAGCGCCTTCCACCGCGCCATTCCTGACGAGACTCTGGGCCGGGCGACGGGATTGACAGTGATCGCCGCGACCTTACTGATAACCGCGATCTTCATTCTCCTGGCGGTGGATCCCCAGGCCTCATCGCCGGAGCAATTCCTGCGCTATGCGTTTGAGGCCGTGAGCGCCTTCGGCACCGTCGGGTTGAGCATGGATCTCACCCCGTCTCTGTCGAACGGGGCACGGCTCGTGATTACCGCACTGATGTTCATCGGCCGGGTGGGCCTCATGTCACTCGCCGCTGCGCTCACGCTGGAGCCGCAAACTCTCCAGTTCCGCTATGCCCGCGAAGACGTGGCCGTGGGCTGAGCTTCCTGCCATTCCTGCATCCTGAGTAGAGATGAGACGCTTCGTCATCGTCGGCCTGGGTAACTTCGGTACCGGTCTCGCCGAGAGCCTCGCAAACGAGGGCCACGAAGTGGTGGCCGTGGACGGCGACGCCCTTCGCGTTGACCGCATAGGCACGCTGGTGGAGCGTGCAATAGTGGGCGACGGCACGCGACGGGAAGTGCTGGAGCGCGCTGGCGCCGCGGGGGCGGATGTGGCCGTGGTGAGCGTCGGTGACGACATCACGGCGAGTATCCTGGCCGTCCTCGCACTCAAGGACATCGGTATCCCACACATCTACTGCAAGGTCATCAGCATCGACCACGCCCGGGTCATGGAGCGTCAGGGAGTGACGGAAACTGTTTTCCCGGAACGCGATAGCGCGATTGCCCTCGGCAGGCGTCTCTCCACCTCGGGGCTACTGAACTATGTTCGACTGGGGCCGGGCTTCTCCATCCAGGAGATGGGCGTCCCCGATCGCTGGGAGGGAAAGACGCTCCGTGAACTCGATCTCCGCCCCAAGTATCACGTGCAGGTGCTGGCGGTCCACGACATGCTCCGCGACGAGATGATACCGGTGCCCGACCCGGACCGAATGCTCACCGACTCGGATACGCTCGTAGTCTCCGGTCGCGAGGAAGATCTGGCCCGCCTGAGCAAACTGTGATGGGCGACCGCCGGTCCAGTCCGGCGCCAGTCATAATTCATTCCATCCCGATTTGACTGGCCCTGCCATTCACTCGCCCGCCAACGTGCGCTTTCACGACAGCCGCACGCCGGGTGGGCTGACGATGCGAGTTGCGTCACCAATCACTGCGACTGGCGCGTCCAGAACGCCCATCCTTCTCGTCCACGGACTGGCCGGTGGCGCGTGGTACTGGGATCGCTTTCAGCGTGTGCTTGCCGGACACGGATTCACGTCGCATGCGCTGAATCTGCGCGGCCATCACGACAGCCGCCCTGTCACCCACCTTGGCCGCCTATCGCTGGCCGACTATGTCGCCGACGTAGGCGAGGCGGCCGCCCTGCTCGGTCGACCGGTAGTGATCGGGCATTCCCTGGGTGGGCTGCTGGCCCAGGCAGTTGCCGCCGCTCAAGCGGTGAGCGCAGCCGTTCTCCTCACGTCCATGCCACCCAAGGGCATCCGCTTCCTCTCGGCCGGACTGGCGCTACGGCAGCTTCGCCATGTGGGTGCGATGCTCTTCGACCGCCCTCTGCGCGGCACACCGGACGACGTCATTGCCACGTCGCTCAACCGAATCCCTGAGGCCGAGCAGCTGTCGCTGGCGGCGCGGTTCGTCCCCGACAGTGGTCGGGTTGCACGAGAGCTGTCATTGGGCGGGCTCGCCATTGATCCCGCCCAGGTCCGCGTGCCAGTCCTCGTCATCTCCGCCACCGAGGATCGCTTCTTCCCGCCCCGCGTCGGCGCCAGCGTCGCCGCGCGCTACGTCGCCGAGCACAGGGTTTACGAGGGGCACGCTCACTTCATCGTCCAGGAGCCCGGTGGCGAAGCTGTCGCCGCCGATATCGCGCGCTGGATCAGGGCGACCAGCGCTGCAGACGAAGCTAGCGTTGAAGGTACGCACGCCTGAGCGGACAGTTGACCTAACCAATCAACGCCAGAACGATCTCGGCCACGATCAATAAAACGATGGCTATCTCCAGCACCTCAGCGCGACGGGACTGTGCTTCCCCGTTCAGCATGGCGTAGGTGTCACGGATGATCGCCAGTTTTCGGTCAATGCCGGCGCGCCACGCCCGCCCCCGAAAGATCTCCAGCGCTGCGGTGTAGATGCGGGCGAGATAGACGTCATCGGTGACCTTGAGCGAGTTCTCCACCCGCTCCACGAGTTCCGTCGAGTCGGCCACCATGCTCTGCAGCTCTGCCAGCAACGGCGCGAAGCGACGACCGAGAAAGGTGCCGGCACGGCCTCGGAGAGTCGCTATACGGTCGTACATCCGAGGCAGCTCACCATCCAACATGGCGTCGTAATAACGTAGTTCCAGCAACTGCGCGTTCGCGAATTCCAGGATGTACTGTACGTCGGTATCGGTCGACGTCGGCTCCACGACCAGCGCGTTGTCCCACGTCAGGATGGCCAGATCGTCGGCGTAGTAGGAGAACCGGTGCGGAAGCAGCTCGCGACGCGCGTCGGCGGAGAGCGGCCGGCTCTCGTTGAGCAGCAGCGGCACCACGTCCACGTCACGGAGCGCGTCACTCGTTAGCGGCTCATCATTGGCGTCGAGCAGACGATTCACCCGGTAAACGACATAGTCCTCGGTCACCCGAGCCAGCTTTGGCCGATCTATGGCCTCATGGATGCGCTCGCTGAGCAAACGGAGGTGATGGACGAAGAGTTCCTGCTGCCCGCCGGCATCCACCTGATTCCCGAACTCGGAGAAATCGGCCCATGACATCACGCCCGGCGTGTCTATGCGCACGCGAAGCGATATCACTCCGAAGTCGAAGATCCGAGCCGACACCTCGGCATCTCGTCGCTCATTACCGACCAACACGTTCTCGGAGCCCAGGATAACCGAGATCGGCGGGTTCGGAATCTGGATTGCCTGCCCCTCCCCACGGACTGGGCGAACGCGCTCTGGCGATTGGGCGGCCAGAAGATCCAGCGCACGCTCGATATCGATGCCGTAGCCGACGTCGTGGAGTCGATAGAGTATGGCCGCACCGGATACGCGCGGGAGTGCAGCGGGAGCGGGGTTGTCCATTCGGTTCTCAAATTCGTGAAGAGCCTGCTAGAGTGCTGCGTCGGTGGCTCGCTTGACTTCGCGGGCCGTCCCTGGACAAGCTAAGAGTGTCGCGCTCCATCACATCCCGCGACCATCTCTGACTGTTGAGGAATGTCCATGGCAAGTACGAAAGCCGGCTCTGCATCCGCCAGCAAGACGATAGAAATTGATGCGCGCGGTTATTCACGCCCCGATGTGCTGGTGAGCACCAGGTGGTTGGCCGAACGCCTGGACGATCCATCGATACGCCTCCTGGAATGCAACGAGGACGTGTTGCTCTATGATATGGGGCACATCCCGGGCGCCCAGAAGCTGGACTGGCATCAGGACCTGAACGACCCGGTGAACCGCGATTATGTGGACCGGGAGGCCTTCCAGGCACTGCTGCGACGGCTCGGCGTGGACAAGAATAACACGGTTATTCTCTACGGCGACCGGAATAACTGGTGGGCGGCCTACGCTTTCTGGATTTTTCGTCTCTACGACTTCCCGGAGTCGCAGATGCGACTGCTGGACGGAGGCCGGCAGGCGTGGGAAGACGAGGGTCGTAAGATGGTGACCGAGGTACCCACCTTCCCGCCCAGTCAGTACGAGGCACCGGAACGCGACGACAGCACTATCCGCGTCTTCCAGGGCGAGGTCGTGGCGCACAGCAAGGCCAATGGCGCGCTGATCGACGTACGCAGCACTGACGAGTACACCGGGGCCAAGCTGCACATGCCCGACTACCCGCAGGAGGGAACGCTCCGTGGCGGGCACATTGCCGGCGCTCGCAGCGTGCCTTGGTCCCGCGCCGCCAACAGCGACGGCACGTACAAGTCCGCCGACGAGCTGCGGGCGATTTACGAGGGAGAGGCCGGCCTCACGCCAGACCGGGATGTGGTCACGTACTGCCGCATAGGTGAGCGCAGCAGCCACACCTGGTTCGCCCTCACCTATCTTCTGGGATACGAGAACGTGCGTAACTACGACGGTTCGTGGACCGAGTGGGGAAATACGGTTCGCGCGCCCATCCGCGTGGGAGAACAGCCTTGATAAACCGGGAGAACAGCGTGACACCAACCGAAGCTTCCATCGAGCCGCCGACGCCAACACCGCAAGGTGACGGTGCGCCGGGCCCTCTTCCAGACAGCCCAACCGACATCGAGGCAGGAGGTAAGGCGGCGACGGCGGCCAGGGAAGGGTTCAAGCCGCCGTCACGGGTGCGGGTAGGCTGGGCTGGCGAACACCGTTTCGACGTCTCCGACGGCGGTGGTAAACCGCAGTCGCGCATAGATGCTTCAGGCGCTACCGGGCCGGGCCCTGTACGTATGCTTCTTGGCGCACTGGCTTCCTGCGTCTCAGTAGACGTCGTGGACATCCTTGCCAAGTCGCGGACGCAGATCGACTCGCTCTCCGTGGACGTCGTCGGTCAGCGGCCTGATACCATCCCGGCTCCAATCGTGGCCGCCGAGTTGACTTTCCACATTTCCGGTCCGGACATCCAGCGATCCCGCGCCGAGCGAGCCATTGACCTGGCAGTCACCAAATACTGCTCGGTGCGCGATTCGCTGAATCCGGATACGCCGGTAACCTGGACGCTCAAGCTCAACGGCGAGGAGTAAGCAGGCTTCGAACTGCTCCTTACCTGGGGACGTATCCCCGACAGTCCAGTATCTGCTATTGGCCCCGAGAGATGGCCCGCACTCTCGGGGCCAATTCGCGTCGTAGATCGGGTCCAGCCGGCAGCGGCAGGCTGTCGGCCTCGGCGGCCACCGCGTCGGCGTCGGCGGTGCGGCCGGCACGGCGCAGCAGTCTGACGAGACGCACCCGGGCATCGCGCTGGTAGGGATCGTCCACGAGGGCTGCCCGGTACTCCGCCTCAGCAAGCGCGCTGTCACCCTGAGCGTCAGCGATCACTCCTTTCGTGTAGGCCACGACCGCGCGGTCGAGAGGCCCATCGATGTCATCGCGATAGCTGGCATGACGTCGCGCCGCGCTATCCGGGTGGCCGAGGAGGGCTAGCGCCCTCACAATGCGGCGGTCGTTGGGCCGGGGCTTCACGCGCAGATCAAGCAGCGGCGACAGAGCGGCGCGGGCGCCGGTGGTATCTCCCGTGCTCAGACGGATCTCGGCTTCCAGTGAGGCGAGGCCGCCATTGGCTCCCGCGCCGGCGCTCAGGATCCGCTGGGAGGAGGCGATCTGGGCAAGCGCGTCGTCGGCGCGGCCGGCCCGCCAGAGGGCAATCATCTGCTGTTCGCGCAGTCCCCAGTTCTGAGGCTTGAGCGGGGCCAGGCTGTCAAAGAAGACCAATGCGCCGGCTGTGTAGCCGGCCTCGGCGCGCAACGACGCGGCAAAAGCGGCTGCATCGTCGCGGGTGTCACGCAGATAGGTGCTCACCATGGGCGCCGACGCCACGTAGCTATCAGCGGTCTGAAGCGCCTCCGGTACACGCGCGAGTTGCCGGTAGAGCCGGCGCAACGCGCCACTCAGATTCGCTCGTAATGCGAGGTCGGTCTCTAGCGACAGAGCGCGTTCGTAAAGCGCTGCCTGCTCGGCCGACGAGAGGCGCTCAGCGTCTGGCGCGGCAGTGCCGGCCGCACGCTCGAGGGCCGTCCGCCTGGCCAGTAGTACGGCCCGAGCGGCGTAGGTAGGAGCGTAACCGGGGTCCGTAGCCAGAGCGCGAGCGAGCATCCGCTCGGCGTCGTCGAACCGCAGTTCCTCCCGGCGGAGTTGCGCGTACGAGAGCATGGCCGGGATGTAGCGCGGGTCCCAGACCAGCGCCGTGTCCAGAAGTGCCGAGGCTTCGACGAGCTTCAGGCGCAGAGTATCGGCACGCCGGGCGACAGTATCGGCAAGGTATCGGCGGGCGTCGCCGTCCTCGGCGCGCACCAGTCGGGCGCTATCGGCCGCTCGCGACGACCGCGCACTGTCGGAGAGCCAGAGGCCACGCAGTGAATCGGCCAGATTCGCGTACGCCTGGGCCCAGTTGCTGGCCAGAACTGTGGTGTCGCCGGCGAGCGACGCGTTCTCGCGGCGCACCAGCCCCTCGACGAACGCATAAGTGGCTGGATCCTTCCGGGCGAGATCGGCCCGGACGTTCATCGACTTGTGGTTCAGCGGGTGAGCCTTGACCGGCGATAGATATGCCTCATACGCCTGGGCCAGGAACTCGCTTTCGTTGTTGGAGGCATAGTAGTCCAGAGTCGCGTGATCACGCATCGCGTCCCAGTACAGTTGCCGCACCTTGCGACTCTCGGCGTCCGTAAACGCACGGCCGTGAAAGAGATGCACGTACTCGTGAGCGAGAACGTTCCGCTCCCAGTGAGCGCCGCGCTCCACGTATTCCAGCCCCGCCGCGCCGCTCCCGACCCCGCGAATGTCCATCCACTGACGGTTGTCGAAGGTGGTCGCGCCGCGGAAGTATTTGCGATCCATCGCGTCCGCCAGATCGTGATGCAGCGGCGGCACGTGGAACGTCTTACCCTGCCGCGCGAGCAGGGGCAGATAGGCCAGACTCGGCCCCATCTGGGAACGCGCCATACGCAGCACGCGGTCGCCGGGGTACTGTCGGAGGTCGGCGAAGACGCTCTCGAACGCCGGGTCCGGAGGGAGCGGAGTGGCAGCTATCACCTGCTCCAGCGAATCGAACGCGGCGAGTACCCCCACCTGTCGCTGCTTGATGACAGCGGCGAGTCCGTTATGCGCCGGACCATAGTTGCGAAGACGGGCGAGGATACCGGCAAAGGTGGCCTGAGCCGAATCCAGCCGCGTCTCGCGATCCATCGTGTAGGCCATGTAGAAGGCCGACCCTCGGAGCATTGCCGGCAGCACTGACTCGGGGAACTCGCGTTCGATAAGGCGGCTGAGAACTATCGCGTCCTGAGTCCGGTTGCCGGCAATGAGCGAATCGGCTCTCTTGAGCCGCTCGCGCACGAGACTGTCAGACGGCTGGGCGTAGTCAGCGTAGGTGCGGTCGGTGTGCCCGTTGCCGTAGTGCCAGTTGGTGATGTAGTGAAGCGGGTCGACGGCGAGGGCCAGGTTCCACTGTGCCGCCATGGCGCCGAGTTGGCGCGCGTCGACGCGACGCCAGATGGCGTAGCCGTAGTTGAAACGCGCGTCGGGGTCGAACGGATCGCGTTCGAGCGCCATGCGGAGCGGCGCCTCGGCCTTCGCCGGTTCCTCGCGCCAGAAATGGACGTCAGATTCCAACAGGTAGCCGGCCGGATTGCCAGCCTGCTGCATCCCGCGGGCAACGGTGAGCGCATCGTCATACCGCTGGCGTAGCAGCAGCACACGACCCTTCAATTCCAGCGCCCCTGACTGACCTGGCCAGCGCGCGAGGACCGCGTTTGCGGCGGACTCAGCCTCGGCAAGCTTCCATCTATCAACTTCGATCCAGCCGTGCTCGGTCAGCAGGTCAATATCATCGGGCGACGACTCGAGGGCCTGGTTTATGACTCGCTGGGCGTCAACGTAGCGATGTCGCTTTCGCAGTAGCGCACCTTCTGCCGCGGCCAGTGCCGGTGTGGCCCGTCCGGCCGCCCGCTCCGCTGCGACCAGGCGGCCGGCGTCGTCCCACAGCCCCAGATGCGTGAGTTCGCGCACGCGCAGCTGCGGCGCATGGGGCTGAGTATCGGCGAGCGCCATTGCGCGGCGTGTGGCCAGGTAATTGAGCGCCGCTCGACTGTCGTCGACCATGGGCGCGGTGGACGGACCGGAGATCGTGTAACTCTCGCGTACCACCGGGCCGTCCGCTGCCCGTCGCGGTGCCGGCGAACTGGCCGCCTCCTCCACCGCCCGCACACTGGCCGCCGCCACCGCTGCCGTGCTGGCCGCGAGCCGATCGACTCCGGGCTCGGGTAACGGCTCAGCGGCGGGTCGGGTGGCGCAGC
>CAJDVF010000023.1_pt1 | contig 48083 bp, 34 predicted proteins | sample 7391391 | NCBI WGS metagenome assembly CAJDVF01 (sample SAMEA7055697, study PRJEB34461) | soil metagenome | biome: terrestrial ecosystem; feature: Peninsula; material: soil | place: Antarctica | collected 2016 | reverse complement strand
CCGGGAGTAGGGACGACGGGGTCGGACGGAGTCGGGACGGAGTCGGGACGGAGTCGGGACGGAGCCGGGACGGAGCTGGGACGGAGTTTTCGGCCACGATAGGACCGGCGCAGCGGCCGCCAACGCCGAGCACACGCGCCTCGTCCATCCAGCGCGCCAACGGCCGGCAGCCGACGGGTTGAGTCTCAGGACGGTAGGCTCTGGCCGCCAACGATATTGACCACCAGCGCCTACCCCCGACTCTCACTCTCCGCCGCGTTCTAGAAGTCTGCCGCCACCCGCAGCCTGAGCGAACGCCCGGCCAGATTGTAGCCGCGCATCTCGTAATAGTTCTCGTCGGTGAGGTTAGTGACCTGTCCCTCCACCCGATAGCGACCGGCGATGCGCACGCCGGCCACGAGGTCCATGACGAGCGACGGCGCGTACTCCACGTCAGACAGATCGGCGAAATTGGAGAAATCGCTGTCCAGCCGGCGGCCTACATAACGCGCGCTCAGTCTGCCCGAAAAGCGGCGGAAGTCGTCGTAGTCCACGCTCGCGGTGGCCACGAGGTCAGCCACGTTCTTGATGCGCAGCGTGGTCCCCCCAGACTGGTCGAGACCTATGCGGCCGAAGATTGCACTGGGATCCAGATCCTGAACCGCCGACAGCCCCGAAGTGTCTACCACCACCCGCGGCGTGCTCTCCTCGGCCCGCAGGATACGCGTGGCACCAGCGGAAAGGGCGAGCGAGTACGATCGGCGCATGGCACGTCCTATGTCATAGCGCATCTCGGCCTCGATTCCGCGTATGCTCGCCGTGCCGCTGTTAGCCGACGTCGCGATGCTGGCGATCTGATCGCCGCCAGCGGTTGTGGGCCGACTGCCGGCGGCGAATGTCGCGCGGGCGCTGGAGATGCGGTCGCTGACATCGGTGTTGAAGTAGGTGACGTCGACGTCCAACCCCCGCGCAGGTGATGTGAACGAGAGGCCGCCGTCCACCGTCACCGAGTGCTCGGGGCTGAGCGTCGGATTACCGGTAACGATCGACGCGACGCCGCTGTTTACGGCCTGTGAGTAGCCGGCGAGGGCCGACGCATCCGGGTTGAGGAAGGCGCGGCCGGCCGTGGCGTGGGCGCGGAGTCCGCGCACCAGTTCCACCTGCAGGCCGATGTTGGGGTTGAAGACGTTGAAGCGGTCAGTGCCCGGGGTGACGTCGGGGCGGTAGGGAGTATCTCGCAGTTCAAGAGTCACGCGATCCATCCGACCACCTACCACACCTGTCACGCGGCCGTTCGCGCTACGTAGTTGGGCCTGGGCAAAGACAGCGGCCGACGTGGCGCGGGAATTCGGACTGTAGGTCCCGATCTCCGAGATGGTGCCGGCCGCACCGCCGCCGTCACGCTGGTAACGGCGCGAGATTCCTTCGGTGCGCGAAGCATCCAAGCCAAACGTGAGAGACTGCGAGCGCAGGTACATCACGTCCTGCAACTGCAGGCCCGATGTCCGCGTCTCGCCGACGTAGTTGACGTAGCCAGCTTCGCCCGGCTGGTCGTACGCGTCACTCTCGTCTCGAGCGCTGTAGACGCGCGCCAGCGGCGAGTGTGAAACAGCGGATGGCTTGCCGTTCAGCGGCAATTCGCGACTGAGAGATATTTCCTCGGTATGACGGAGGACGTTCTTGCGCGAGTTGCCGTTGTAATCCGAGAGACGTGCATAGACGTCGCCCGGGACAAGGACATCGTCAGCCTTGAACCGGTCGCCGCGGATGTCCAGGCGCATGTACGCTGGTAGGGCAACGCCAACACGAGCGCTGCCGCTCAGGGAGCTGAAGGTGGTGAAATCGCGGACGAGCCCATCGCCTTCGGTATCGTCGATCTCGCGCGACGGAGCACTGGTGCCGGTATACTGCTTGGTGGCGCGCTCACCACCTATCGCGCTACGGAACAGGCCGCCTCTACCGAGTCTGAAATTGTCGCCCTGCTCGAAGCGTCGCAGACTCAGGTCAGCGTCGATCGCCTGTCTGCCCAGGTGTCCGATGACGCCGCCAGCTCGTCCCGTCAGCTCGCTCGTAGCGAAGCTCCCGTAGGCGGCCGATATCATGCCGCCAGGCTGACCAGTTGAGCGACGGGTGATGAAGTTGACCACCCCACCCTGGGCGCTCGAACCGTAGAGTGCCGAAGCGGGGCCCTTCAGTACCTCGACTCGCTCGACGGAACTCATGTCGAGCAGTGACAGATTGTAGGCGCCAGCCGGCCGGCCGTCGATAAGGACCAGGGTGCGCGTCTGCGTCCCCAGGGACGGCCTGAATCCACGCACGCTGACGTAGCCAAGTAGTCCAGGGTATTGGATGACATCGGCACCGACCAGCTTCTTGAGCAGGTCCACGGCGTCGGCTGCGGGAGTGCGTTCGATGTCAGCCCGGGTGATGGTCGTCACCCGCTGCGGCAGCTCATCAGCACGCGCCGGAGCGCGCGTGGCGGTGGTGATGACTGCTGGGAGATTACGGACGCTATCAGCGCGCTGTTGGGCGGCAAGCGGTGTCGCGATCAGTGGTGCGGCGGCGAGGGCGGCGAGCAAGAGCGTGGCCGCGGTGCGGCTCGCGGCGACCGATGTTGGATACAAGAAACCCGTCCTCCAGGATTATCAGAGAGACGGGTGGGGGGAGAACGGTCAGCGGGACGGTCACGTGCACAGCCAACGAGGGCGGAGCTCACGTGGCGGCATACCGATCAGGATCGGCCCGCGTCGAGCGTTCACCCCGCACCCCCCCCTCGAGGGATAGAACACGCGGGCGCGAACCGGGCCGGTCTCCTGACTCGAGGCGGTGCCGCTCGCCTTCCCAGCTTGCCTGAACGGCGCGCCAGTGGCATGGTGAGCGGACTGCTGCGGTGTCACGATAACTCTCTCGTCACACCGCGCCTTCTTACAGTGGCGGGGCCGTGCCGGAGTCTCACCGGCTTCCTGATGCAATGGCCCGTTCGCACTTTCAATTGTCGCGGTAAGCGTAGTACTGGCGAGAGTTCCGCGCAAGGTTGCGCGCTTGCCTCGGCGGCTACTGACTAACATGCACCCCACTTGCCCGTCGGCACTCCTACACCAATTGTGCGGCATGATTTGCCTGACCAGCGCGCACGCGACCATGCCAACTGGTAACCTTGCCGCAGCGGACCAAAGGGTGAGGCTGGTGGTGGCGGGAATCGAACTGCCACGCCTTTCGCACAAGACAACTCCGCATTCATCGCAGCCCACTCTTCCCGATCCCGTGCCATGACTTCCAAGTCTTCACCGGCTGCCGTGCTCGACCTAACATCCGCCCGCATCCTCGTCACCGGCGGCGCCGGCTTCATTGGCAGCGCACTCGTGTGGGCGCTCAATCGTGCAGGCGCCGAGCGAGTGGTGATAGCCGACAGGTTGGGCACCGATGACAAGTGGCGCAACCTCGCCGCGCTTCGCTTCGATGATTACCTGGAAGCGGACGACCTCCTACCGCGGCTGACCGGTGGCGGGCTGGGCTCATTCGATCTGGTGCTGCACATGGGCGCCTGCTCGTCAACGACAGAGAGGGACGCGTCTTACCTGGCGCGAAACAACTTCGAGTTCACGAAGTCGCTAGCACACTGGTCGCTGGCTCATGAAACGCGATTCGTGTTCGCGTCCTCGGCCGCGACATACGGCGACGGCGTAGCCGGCATGGATGACAGCGACGATTCGCCGGCCGCCCTGTCCCACCTGCGCCCTCTCAACGCCTACGGCTACTCCAAGCTGTTGTTCGACCAGTATGCGGCCCGGGCCGGTGTACTCGAGCGCATGGTGGGTCTCAAATTCTTCAACATCTTCGGCCCCAACGAGGCACATAAGGGCGACATGCGCTCGCTGGTGCACAAGGCATACGGCCAGATCCTGGAGACCGGCCGAGTGAAGCTCTTCCGCAGTTACCGCCCGGATTATGGCGACGGCGAACAACAGCGCGACTTCCTCTACGTGAAGGACGCCGTAGCGATGACGCTGCACCTGGCGACGGCCCCAGACGCGGTGGGTCTTTACAACGTCGGCAGCGGCGTGGCGAGTAGCTGGCTGGAACTGGCCGGCGCCCTCTTCGCTGCTCTCGGACGAGAGCCGGACATCGAGTTCATCGATATGCCAGAGTCCATCCGCGACAGGTACCAGTACCACACCCGCGCCGACATCACGAAGCTGCGCTCGACGGGTTATGAATTGCCGGTGACGCCGTTGGCAGACGCCGTTGCGGACTACGCGCGCGGATATCTGGTGCCCGATAAACGGCTGGGCGACGAGTGAGCCGAGGGTCGCCTCGCAACGTTGACGTGGCCACGCACGCGCGGGTGCAATTTTGGACAGGATTAACAGGATTTACTGGCTTGGTAGGCCAGTATCGTGGTAGCGTTACCCCCCTTTCCAGCACGCATGAATCCGAACCGAAATGCGTGTGAGCGACGGGAAGCGTCGCAGTCAGATGAGTTCATCCTGTCAATCCTGTTAATCCTGTCCAAATAGCTTGTGGGCGCGAGCCACCAGCCAGATTCTGAGCGGCGCAGTCAAGATCCGCTAAGTGCAATTTTGGACAGGATTAACAGGATTTACGGGATTGGTAGGGCAAGTATTGTGGTAGCCTTGAAACCCCCCATCTTCAGCACGCTTGAATCCGCACCGAAGTTCTTGTAGGAGACGGGAAGCGTCGCCGTCAGATGAGTTCATCCTGTCAATCCAGTTAATTCTGTCCCAAATGGCTGTCGCACACGAATCACGAGCCAGATTCAGACTGGCGCAGTCACGATCCGACATGTGCAATTTTGGACAGGATCAACAGGATTTACGGGATTGGTAGGGCAAGTATTGTGGTAGCCTTGAAACCCCCATTTCTAGCACGACTGAATCCACACCGAACTGGTTGTAGGAGACGAAAAGCGTGGCCGTTAGATGAGTTCATCCTGTTAATCCCGTTAATCCTGTCCAAATAGTTCTTGCACGCGCGAATTACTGCCCGAACAATCGTGCCTTTCGCTTATACTCAAGCGACCGACCTCCGAAGTTGAACAGCAAACCGACGTCGCAGCCAGTCGCCGACAGGTAGTTCACCACCTGCACGTTGTGAGCTACCGCCAACGCACGCACGGCCTTCAGCTCAACCAGGATCGTTCCCTCAACGAACAAATCCGCCACGAACTCACCCACCACGACGTCGCGGTAACGGACCGCTATCCGCTTCTCGCGCTCTACGTCGAGCCCCGCGTGACGAAGTTCGTACGCCAGCGCGTTCCGGTACACGAGCTCGAGATAACCCGGCCCGAGTATGCTGTGCACGGCTATCGCGCAGCCGATGATCTGTCCGCTGAGTGACTCGTGTTCCATCGCGCCGTAGGCTGCATCGGGCATTGAATCAACGTTTCCCAGAGTCGCGCCAGCGCCCCGAATCTTTAGCATCTCGATCACGCCGGCAGCGTCGATCTGTCTCGCGCCGTCGCTTGCCCTTTCATGACCACTGGTGCGCGTCGTGCGGAAGAAGAACAGCCCCGTCAGGATGGGCCGTGATCATCGACGGATCAGCTTTGCTTTTCTTCCAACTGTCAATACCGAGAACAGCCATATGCCCAGAATTCAGATACGCCTCGCGACCAGAGCCGACAAGGCATCACTACTCCACCTGATAGATGCGCACGCTGACTTCGAGGAAATGGAACGACCCACCGCCGAGGCACGCGAGCGCCTCATGCGCCACGGATTCGGCGATCGCCGGCGCTTCTCTCCCTTCCTAGCATCGCTGGATGGAGAGGACATCGGCTACGCGATCACCTACGAAGGCTACTCCTCCTTCCAGGCTCGGCCGACCCTCTACCTCGAGGACATCTTCGTCTACAAACACGTACGCAGTCAGGGCTTTGGCGGCACGATGTTCCAGTTCCTCGTCGAGGAAGCGGTGGACCGCGGCTGCGTGAGGATGGAGTGGATGGTCGTGGACTGGAACGAAAATGCGATCGGGTTCTACGAACGACGCGGCGCCGTCAAGGTCGAAGGCTGGCACAGCTACCGGCTGGAGGAGGAACAGTTGCTCGCTCTGGTCGAGCAGCGACAGAAGTCGGGGGCGCCCCACCCCGCCGCTTAGCTGGTCAGCCGCGACAGGGCGCCCAACGCACCCTGGCCGGCTCCCGTAGCACAGGTAGGTTGGGGAAGATCCCCATCTCCGCCACCGGACTCTCCGTCCTGCGGCGCGCGACCTGTATTCCGGAGTCTGTAGCATGAGCGCCCTCGCCTCGCGTCGCCGCCTCGCCGCCGCACTATCGACGGCCTTTCTCACGTTCGCCATCCCGGCGTCGCTCCTCGCCCAGCAGGCCGCCGCCCCGATGGCGACTCCGGTCGCCCAGGGTGCCGTTGCTCCGCACAGCAAAGTGCTCGGCCTGGACGACTACGGCCGCTGGTCGCGCATCACCGGCACCGCGCTGTCGCCGGACGGCAAGTGGGTCACCTACACCTACCAGCCCAACGACGGCGATCCGACAGTCCATGCCCGGCGGCTCACCGATTCCCTGACCTACGCCGTTCCGGTCGGCGCGTCACCGCGCTTCTCGGACGACTCGCGATGGCTGGCGACGCTCGTCTCGCCACCGGAGAAGGAAGCCGAGAAGCTTAAGAAAGCACGGAAGCCGGTGCCACGGGCGGCGATACTGATTGACCTCGCCACCGGACACCGCGACAGCGTGCCCGATGCCGCCAGTATCACCTTCGCCGACGGCGGCCGGTGGGTAGCAGTGCAGCGGGCGCGCGGCGACACTTCGGTCAAGGCACGGGGCGCCGACGTGGTGCTGCGCGACCTCCGCGGTACGGCTGCGCTGCACCTGGGCGCAGTGGGTCAGTTTGTCTTCAACAAGCCAGCAGACGGCATCTCCACCCACCTGGCATACACCGTGGACGCCGACGAACAGGTGGGTAACGGAGTCTACGTCATAGAACTGGCCAGTGGCCGTACGATACCATTGGCTACCGGGCGCGAGGCGTTCGACGGACTCGCCTGGTCTTACGACGGGAAGCAGCTGGCCGTGCTCCATGGCGATGCACCCGAGAAGTCGAAGCATCGCGCCAACACCCTGCTTGTTGCCTCCAGCCTCGGCGCTGCCACGCCGGCCCGGACGGAGATCGCCGCTACCGCTGCGCCGACTGGGATGGTGCTCAGCGAGAACTCGGTGCCGCGCTTCAGCCGCGACGGATCGCGCGTCTTCGTCGGACTCAGTGCTCAGGAGGCCGCGCCAGAGAAGAGCGACGATCCCGCCGCCAACGTCGACGTCTGGCACTGGAAGGACGAGGATGTACAGTCGGTGCAGATGGTCCGCGCGAATCAGGATCGTCGCTTCACCTACGCCGCCGCCGTCATACTCGCCGACCGCAAGCTCGTGCCGCTCGCTGACACGTCCATGCGCGTCGTCACTCCCACCGCTCTCGGCACGGTCGCCCTCGGCCGCGACGGCACTCCCTACCGCGGTGATGTTGCGTGGGGCGGCGGACGCGCCGACTGGTACGCTGTTAACACCGCCACTGGCGCCCGCACGCCGATCGCCACTGGCATCAGCCGGACGATGGGCAGTTCGCCCGACGGGCGCTGGTTCCTCTACCTCAAGGACCGTCACGTCCTCGCCTACGATCTGTTGGCCGGCAAGGTGACGGATCTGACCGACCAGTCGGGCGTCGACTTCGTCAACCTGGACGACGATCACCCTTACGAGCTTCCGATATATGGCGTCGCCGGCTGGAGCAAGGATGGGAAGAGCGTCCTACTGCATCATCGGTTCGACGTCTGGCAGCTTCCGCTATCCGGCGGAAAGGCGCTGAACCTCACCCGCGGCATGGGCGATTCGGCCCAGATCCACTTCCGCGTCGTGAGACTGGACCGCCCGGCTCGTGGCGGCGGTGGTGGTGGCTTCGGCCAGCAGTCCGTCGACGACGATGAGGGGATCGACATGTCCAAGCCGCTCGTCTTCGCCGCCGACGGCGAGTGGACCAAGCAGAGCGGCTACTGGCAGCGCGAGCCGAACGGTCTGCTCCGTCCATTGCTCTTTACCGATGAGATGGTGGGCGCGCTGGTCCGCGCTGAGAAGGCTGACCGGGTGATCTTCACTCGCCAGACCTTCCAGCAGTTCCCCGACGTCTGGAGCGCCAATAGCGTGGACGCGCTGTCTCGCGCTGAGCGCATAACCGACGCCAACCCGCAGATCATCGAGTATGCGTTGGGGAAGCGCGTGCTCGTGGACTTCACAAACAGCAAGGGACAGCGACTTCAGGGCACCCTGGCGCTGCCGGCGAATTATGAGCCCGGCCGTAAGTACCCAATGATGGTTTACTTCTACGAGAAGGTCTCCAACCGGCATCATGAGTTCTCCATGCCGGTCTACGACGATCGTCCGCACTTCAGCGAGTACGCCAGCGACGGCTACATGGTGTTCCTGCCGGACATCGTCTACGAGGAAGGCCGACCCGGCTCCAGCGCCCTGGATTGCGTGACAAGTGGCGTGAAGAAGGTGATCGAACTGGGCTACGCCGACCCCGAGCGCATTGGCCTGCAGGGCCATTCATGGGGCGGCTACCAGAGTTCGTTCATCATCACCCAGACGGACATGTTCCGCACCGCCGTCATCGGTGCGCCGCCGGCCAACCTGACGAGCATGTATGGTCAGCTCTACAAGAACACCGGCACTGTCAACAACGGCATCTTCGAGATCGGCCAGGTACGCATGGGTGACGGCAAGAATCCGTGGAGTGCGCACGAACTCTACGAGAGCCAGAGCCCAGTGCATCAGGTGCAGGGAATTCATATTCCCTTCCTGATACTGCACGGCACCGTGGACGGTGCGGTGGACTGGCTACAGGGCGTCGAGCTGTATAACGCCGCCCGCCGTTTCGGCAAGGAAGTGGTGCTACTCTCCTATCCGGGCGAGAACCATCACCTGGCGAAGAAGGAGAACGCAAAGGACTTCCAGCTCCGCATGAAGCAGTGGTTCGACCATTACCTGAGGGACGCGCCGGCGCCGCGGTGGATGACCGACGGCGTGCCGCAGCTCAGGAAGGGGGAGAGCGCGACGATCATGCAGCCGTGACAGTGTGATGACGGTACACGCCTGTCGCGTCGGATCAGTTAGCGCTGGATCCGTCGTGGCAGGGTGTCCATGACAGCAAAGGGGCGGTGTGGAAACTGCACCATTTTACGTTGACCACCCTCATAGCTCTCTCTCATCCTCGCGGCCATGAAGATTGCAATCGGCTCCGACCACGCTGGCTTCCTGCTCAAGCAGCACCTCATCGACCTCCTCACGGAATGGGGTCACACGGTCACGGACTTCGGCACTGACTCCGAGGAGCCGGTGGACTATCCGAAATTCATCAGACCGGTGGCCGAGGCGGTGGCGCGGGCGGAGTTCGAGCGTGGGATAGTGCTGGGCGGCTCGGGAAACGGGGAGGCGATCGTGGCCAACCGGGTCCGCGGAGTGCGTTGCACCCTCTGCTGGAGCGTCGAATCGGCCAGATTGGGGCGCGCGCATAACGATGCGAACGTCCTATCCATGGGCGCTCGTCTGGTGCCGGCGGATCTTGTGAGGCCGCTGCTGGAAAGCTGGCTGACGACGCCGTTCGACGGTGGGCGCCACCTGCGGCGAATCCGCGAGATAGACGAACCAGCCGTCCCGTAGCGGCCTCTCCCTCAATCGCCGGAGTCGAAGGCTGTCCGACCGCCGTCCAAAGCTCGCATTCCGGCCGGGGGAGTGCCCCGTCGCACCCGCCACTCAACCCGCAGTCCTTTGGGCACCACGAAGCGCCGCGTGCTCAGCCATTCCAGAGCCCACCGATACCGCGAGGCAAGCTCGGGCGGCCGCGAGACGCCTGTCGGATTTGGTGGCGCGGTGATTACCACGGCAGCCATGGGCTCCGGGGGTAAGGGCACGACGGCGCCCGCGCTCGTCCGCTCCACGAACTCGACCACCTGCTTGAAGTGGCTCATTGCCGCGCGCGCAGTCAGCGAGCGCAGGTCCCCCTTCAGGCGCTCCATCTTCGCCGTCTCCACCGGGTTAACGGCACCAGTCCGTAGAGAATCAAGGGTGGCGAAATAGGCCCGGCGGGCGCGACGCTCGGCCGCCCAGGCGCCCGGTTGCCGGTCGTCCCAGCTCGGAGGGCAGGGCAATCGAAAGCTGAACGGCACTACCGCGCCGTCCGTCTCCCGATCGACGAACCCTGATACGTAAAGTGCAGGTGCCCGCGTTGGAGCGGGCGTATATGGTGGTGTCGTCACCGCACAGCCGAATTGAAGTTTTCGCAGTCGTGTAAGGTACGGGACAGGAGCGGCCCATATGGCCGCGATCGAGCCCCGATCTCTCCCTGGTCACGCCGCGATTGCAGCGAACGTGACCTGGATCACAATTAATAGCTTCGGCAGCCTCGGCCATATGGATGAGCACGGGTTGCGAGTAACTGGCGAGACGGCGAGCCTTCCAATGCGTATGATCCACACACCGAAGCCCTCCATTCTCGTCATGCTACCGCTTCCCCAGCTCACTCCCCGGCGCATCGCCTTCGCCACGGTCCTGTTCGTCGGCGCCATTGTCGCCGCCAGCGGCTGCTCCAGCGATCCCGAATCAGCTCGCTGGTCTCGCGGCGAGGCGGTGGGTCGGCTGGTAGCCGAGGTCCTCCTGAAGAAGGACTCGGTGCAGACTGTTAATCTGGCGGAACTGGCCCCGTTCCGATGGGACCGGCTGTTCATCTTCGCGCCTTACACCACCACTTCGACCGTCGAGCAGTCACTGGGCCAGCCGTGGAGCGGCGCCGAGCGGAGCAACATCGCTCGGGTTGATACAGCCACGTTACTCGTCTTCATGACCGGCAACGAGATCGTCGCGGCGACCATGCAACCGCGCGATTACGGCGATTTCACTCCCGCCGCCAGCACGTCGCCGCTGAGCCCCGGGCAGGCGCTGTTCAGGGTCGAACGACGCCCCGGTAGCGGATGGATCATGCATGAGGTGCGATGAACAGCCTGGACCGTACACCTCGTTAGCCTGCTGGTTTCGTCGCCGCGCCCACATCCCAGCCTGGCCGTCCAGACAAGAACCACGGCCGGGTCGCACAATTCATGCGACACTGCCTAACCTGCCTGCCCCCACCTGCTCTCCACTTACCTCCCGCACCCGGCCCTCCAATGTTCCCGCGTAGCCTAAGCCTTCTCCTGCTCTTCGCCGCTGGTGCGGCCTGCGGCGCCGGCGCTGACGCGGCTGGCCGTGATTCTGTCCAGCCTGCCTTCGCCGCCCAGGTCACCCCGGCGAGCCCCACAGTCGCCGTCACGTCGCTCGAGCAGATGTACATCAAGGTTGCCCGCGACGTATCACCGGCGGTCGTCAGCGTCGCCCGTGACGGAGCATCGGGATCAGGCTTCTTCGTCCGCAAGAACGGAATTGTCCTCACCAATGCGCACGTGGTGGCTAACGCCGCTCGGGTGGAGATAGGGCTGGCCGACGGACGCCGGATGACCGGTGAAGTGCTCGGCGCCGACCCGTCCATGGACGTGGCGGTCGTAAAAGTCGATCTCACCGATGCACCGGTGATCCCGCTGGCCAACTCCGACCAGCTGCAGGTGGGGCAGATCACGATCGCCATCGGCAATCCGTTTGGCCTCGATCGCACCCTTACAACCGGCGTCGTCTCGGCGGTGAACAGGAGCCCCAAGGGCGTCCAGTTCGGCGGGCTGATCCAGACCGACGCGGCGATCAACCCGGGCAACTCCGGTGGCCCGCTACTCGACTCTGACGGCCGGGTGATCGGTATCAACTCGGCAATTTTCAGCTCCAGCGGTACCTCAGCTGGGGTCGGCTTCGCCATCCCGATCAACTTCGCCCAGGATATCGTCAACCAGCTCCTGGCCACCGGCCGGATTCGCTACGCGGTGCTCGGCGTGGTACCATCGGACATCTACCCGCAGCTGGTCGAGCAGTGGCAGCTCCCGGTGAGTGAGGGGATCATCATCCAGTCTGTGGATCCGAGCTCGCCCGCCGCCGCCGCCGGACTCCGCGAGTTCGACATCATCACCAGCATCGACGAACAGCCAGTGACGAGCGCCGGAGACCTGCGCCGCCTGCTGCGGGAGCGCAAGCCGGGCGAGACAGTGTCGCTCAGCCTCGTTCGTCCTCCTGACGGGCGCAAGGAGACGATCAAGGTGCAGCTCGGCGAGCAGGTCGTGCGCTGATGGCTAGAAGCGACGCCACCACCGTCGCCCAGTACATGGCCGGACTTCCGCCGGATCGCCGCGCTGAACTGGCAACGGTGCGCGATCTCGTGCTCCAATGGCTGCCCGAGGGCTACGTGGAAGGGATGAATTGGGGAATGATTTCCTACGAACTGCCGCTCGCCCGTTACCCGAGTACCTACAACAAGCAGCCGCTCACGTACGTCGCCCTGGCTGCTCAGAAAAACCATCTGGCGCTCTATCTGAACTGCCTCAGGGCCGGCGGCGAGCAGGAGGCGGAACTGCGCGCCGCCTTCGCCGCCGCGGGCAAGAAGCTGGACCAGGGGAAGTCGTGCGTGCGCTTTCGGAAGGCCGACGATCTGGAGCTGGAGGCGGTAGGTCGGGTGATTGCATCGTCGCCGCCCGAACAGTTCATCGCGATGCACGAGAAGTCGCGGGCGGCCAGCGGTACGTGAAGGTGTAACTCGGCGGACAGCCGGTTCCGAAAACGTGCACGATGCGTCGGCGGAGCGACCACTGCCCGGTTTGACTCTACTCCAACAATGCAGTAATATATCCATGTACTCCATACATGGAGCGACACATGCCAGTTTCAGTCGCCACGCCAACGGCAGTCGAGTTGAGAAGGGCAGCCCCGGCCGCGATCCGTGCTTTTTTTGCCATCGCGGCCGCTTGGGGGCTGACCAACTCCCAGACGCGGACGCTGCTGGGTAGCCCCCCAGAGTCCACATTCTACCAGTGGAAGAAGGGCGTCGTCGGCACGGTGAGCAGGGACCTGCTGGAGCGGGTGTCGTACGTGCTGGGGATATACAAGGATTTGCAGATCCTGCTCCCCGATCCGGCGGCTGCAGACTCCTGGGTCCACCGGCCTAACTCGGCCGTGCCATTTGGCGGGAAGTCCGCGCTTGACCACATGCTCGGGGGGCAGGTCGTGGACCTGCATCGGGTTCGCGAGTATCTCGATGCCGAACGCGGGGGATGGTGAGCGCCGGTGAGAACAGTCGGTGACTGAGAGCCGCAATGGCCCGGGTAACGGCAAGGTCATCCGACCGGGAGCGAGGAAAGGTGGCGGCGCCCGTACCTTCGACCAGCAAACGCTACCCTCGTTCGCCCCCACGATCTCCCCGGTCGACTGGACGCCGAGCTACCGGTTGATCCCTAGCCGCTTTCCGCCCATAGACCTGTTTGAGCGGGTCGCCAATCCGGCAGACTGGGAGGCGATCATGCTGGTGGAGTCACTCACCAACAGCCGCCTGCGCGACCAGGTGGGTGAGATATCGCTCGTCCCATCCGAGCACCGGGTGTCAGGGCCGGACAGTTCGTACATCATGGCGCCGTTCACGCACCTGTCGGTTGGAGGGCGCTTCTCCACCCCACGATTCGGTGCCTACTACGCCGGGCTCACGCTGGGAACGGCGCTCCGGGAGACCATCTACCACCGGGAACGGTTCCTACGCGCCACCAACGAGAAGCCCACAGAGATTGACATGCGGGAGGTGCAGGCGGACCTCCACGCACGGCTCCACGACATCAGAAGCCTGAAAGATCGGCAGCCGGCACTGTACGACGAAGCCAGCTACGCACACTCCCAACCGTTCGCTACCCAGCTCCGCGCCGCCGGCGCTGAAGGGATCGTGTATGACAGCGTACGCGACGCGGGTGGGGAGTGCGTTGCGGTGTTCATCCCGAAGCTGCTCACCAACGCCCGACAGGGTGCACACTACTGCTACGTCTGGGACGGCCGGCAGATAGCGGCGTATTACTTGAAGTCGGGGCTGCGCGCGATCGGCACGGTGGAGCCGACAGACGGCGAGTGATCTGCCGGAAGTGCCGCCCGCCGAGGCCCCCGCGCGGTAACGATGAGACGCGTCCGTCCGACTCCCGTAGCGCCGATACACTTGACTGGAACGCGCTAGAAGTCGCATTGGCGCCGTGGTCTCCATAAGCACTGAAGCGCAGCCTCCGCTTCACACGATTGTCCGCTTCAACTCACTCGGCAGCCAGACTCTCCACCGCGCTCACCCGGGATGCTTGCAGTGCCGGCCGGTAGCAGGTGAGAACCGTCACGAGCAACAAAACCGGAATGACGACCGCAAAGACCAGCGGATCGGCCGTATCTATGCCGGGCACCAGCGCCGAGAGCCCGCGCCCCAGCGCCAGCGCAACCACGGCCCCGATCCCCAGACCGACGCTGGCCAGTGTCAGACCGTGCCAGACCACCTCCTGTAAGACAGAGCGCGGCGTCGCCCCCAGCGCTATCCGAATGCCGGTTTCGCGGCGGCGCTGGGCGACCGAGTAAGCCATCACGCCGTAGACGCCGAGCGATGCCAGGAGCAGCCCGAGACCAGCGAAGGTTGCCAGCGCGCCCGTCGCGAACCGCGCTTCGTTGAGGGCGCCGGCGCTCCGGTCGCGCAGCATCTGCACGTCCGAGATCGGCAGGTCGCTATCCACCTCGGCTACCGCACTCCTCAGCATCGGGAGGAGCGACAGCGGATTACCGGCAGCGCGTACCATGACCATCGTTTCGGGCACCGTGAACTGCAGGTACGACGTGTAGAAGTCCGGTGCGATCGGCTCTTCGGGAGCGCTGTAATGCGCGTCGGCGACGACTCCGACTATCGTCGTCAGCGAGTCCGGTGAGGCAAAGCCGCCTCCGCTCCCAAACCAGAGCTGCTTCCCCAGCGGATCCAAGCCCGGCCAGAATCTGCTCGCCGCCGTCTGGTTGATCACCGCCACCCGCTGACTACCGGCCCGGTCGGCGTCAGTCAGCAGACGTCCGCGCAGCAGTGGGATGCGCAGAAGGCTGAAGTAGTCGGCGCCGACGTAGTGCCGGCCAACGATCGGTGGCTCACCGGTGATCGGTCGGCCGTTCTGGTACAGCGGTGTGGTGGAGCAGCGTCCGCCGAACGGCGCGCAGCGGCCAACGGTGGCAGCGGTCACGCCGGGCACAGCCTGCACCCGCTCCAGCACCTGTTGCTGAAGGACGCTCGCCGCCAATCCGCTGTAGACGCTCTCCGGCGGATTGAGGCGAAAGGTCAGCACGCCGTCGGCGTCTACTCCCGGGTCCACCGCGCGCAGCCGCTGAACCCCGCGCAGCAACTGACCGGCGCCGGCGAGCAGCACCAGCGCCATGGCGACCTGCACGACAGTCGCCACCGAGAGCACCGTAGGCCGCCGGAGCGATCCCACTCCCAGCGTGCTGCCTCGTGCGCCGGCCTTGAGCACGTCGGTGAGGTCCCGCCGGGTCACCCGCAGAACGGGCAGGATCCCCGCCACCATCCCCACCACCAGCGCGACCACCACCGCGAACGTCACCACCCGCCAGTCGGTGCTGGGCGCGGCAAAGGAGCCAAGCTGGGCGAATCGCTGTCCCGTGCCACCCATCTGCTCAGGGGCGACGGCCGACAGCAGCCGGATGCTCCAGGTGGCGAGCAACGCGCCGGCCGCTCCACCGGCCAGGCCGATGATGGTGCTTTCGACGACCGTCTGACGCAGGATCCGGCGTCGACCGGCGCCGAGCGCGGCGCGGACCGCCAGCTCGCGGGTGCGACCGATGGCCTGAGCGAGCAGCAGTCCGGAGAGGTTGACGGCGGCGATGAGGAGGACAAAGCAGACCGCGCCGGCCAGGGCGAACTGCGCCCGCAACGCCGCCGGGTCGCGTCGCGCCTCGCCCAGCGGCAGCAGCGTCGCTTTCAGTCCCATTTCGTCGTCGGCGCCGATCTGTTCGCGCACCGAGGCGGCGACCGTCGACCCCACCGACTGCACCTCGGCGCGGGCCTCTTCCAACGTTGTGCCAGGGCGCAGCCGTCCGACGACCTCGATGTAGTGCTGCGGAGTGGTCAGGTGCTCCTGGTAGTAGACCGACGGCGCCATGGCGTTCGGGATCCAGATATCCGCCTCACCCGAAAGACCGCGGAATCCATCCGGCAGCACGCCGATCACGTCGAGCCCGACTCCGTTCAGCCGGATGCGCTGCCCGACGATCGAGGAGTCCGAGCCGAAGGCGCTCGCCCAGAGCGCATGACCGATTAGCGCCACCGCGTTAGCGCCGGGCACGGAGTCCTCCGTCGGCTGAAAGCTGCGCCCGAGCGTGGGCCGAACGCCGAGTAGGTCGAAGTAGGAGGCGGAGACCATCTCCATGGAGAGGCGGACCGGCTCGCCCTTGCCACCGGAGAGGTTCCCGTCGTCGGAATAGTAGGCGGCCAAAGTCGGGAGACTGGACAGACGTGAGCGGAGCGCCTCGAACTCCGGGTACGACCAGGCAACTGGGCGATCGTCCGGGCCCGCTCCCTGAGCGTGTTGATAGAGCACCACCAGACGGTCCGCCTGGGGGAATGGGAGCGGACGGAAGAGGGTGGCGTTCACCAGCCCGAACACCGCCGCGTTCGCGCCAACGCCCATGGCAAGCGTGGCAATGGCAACGACGGCGAGCACGGGCCTCCGGCGCAACGACCGGAGCGACTGGCGAACGTCGCGCCAGAGTTCTTCCAGGATAGGCACGCGACGGCCGTCCCGCATCGACTCCTTGTGTAACTCCACCCCGCCAAAGGCAATGCGGGCTCGCCGCCACGCCTCCTCCGCAGCTACCCCCGACCGAATGAGGCGCTCGGCCTCCATCTCCAAATGGAACCGAAATTCCTCGCTCATCCGCTCCTCGGCGTCCGCGCGCCCGATCCAGCTCTGCAATCGGACGCGCATACCAGCGATCCAGCTCATGAGGACCTCTCCGTCAGGAGAGTGGGAGGTAGAACGGCGCACATGAACGGCGGGGACGTGAGTTGGCGCATTGGACGGGCGTGGTCAGCAGGTTCGGAGCACCAATTCCATTGCCGCGACGAAGCCCCGCCAGCTCTCTATCTCACTCTCCAGCGCGTGCTGTCCGGCCGGGGTGAGCTCGTAGTAGCGTGCCCGCCGGTTGTTCTCGGTGGTCCGCCATTCGCTGCTGATCAACCCACGCTGCTCCATGCGCTGGAGGGCGGGGTAGAGAGAGCCCTGATTGACCTCCAGCACTCCACTGGAAATGTCCTGGATGCGCTGACCGATACCCCATCCATGGCGGGCGCCGGTGGCGAGCGTCCGGAGCGCGAGCAGTTCGATGGATCCGCGAAGCGCATCAGATTGGGGCTGCGACGCCATATCGTTCCGTGACCCTTCCTGTAGAAAGCAAGAGATGATCTACGCGGCAGTATACGAAGGCCTTCTCTAGCCGTCAAGAGGAGTTTAGCTGAGGTGGTCGGAAACGGTCGGGCTGAGGTTTTTCTACCGTGGTAGGGGATCGAGGAGCGTTCTTACTCCGGGCACTAACACATGGTCTCTCAGGTGAGCGCAGCGAGAACTGCACCCCCCTTTCCAAGCCAGGAGTGACCGCAGCACTTACCGCCAAGTTGTTCTTTACTGAGACCACTTCCCGCCCAGCCTGCCCCGTGGCCAAGGCTGTCGAACGCATCCCAACCTTATTCATGCCCCTCCCGCCCAGAGACCATCGGATCCAAGTCGGTGAGACCCCCTCTGCCCTGCGCGCGATCGCGCGCCGGGCGCGGTCGGCCTCGGACGGTCTGTTGGTGACCTGCGCGGTAGTCGGGTTGGTGGGCGCGACCGCGGTGGTCATGTTCTGGCCGGCGTCGTGGCCGTTGGCGCTCCCAGGTCTTACGCTCGCCGGTTTCGGCGGATGGGGCGTGACTGACCGTGCAGTCAGCGAGCTTTCCGACTCAGCAGAGATACCTGCATCGACGCTCCGAGCGCTGCGCTTTCTGCGCCTGGCGTCGGGGTTGATCGGAGCCGCGGCGCTGGTGGGTTTCCTTCTTGTATCGTCGACTCGCACGGGCTTTACCGCAGGCTCAGGCTGGTTCTGAGCCGATTACGCATGGCTGGCTGTATGGTCAGTTGCTGGGTTAAAGATACGGACTCAGCCGTGGGCATGTCCTCAACGGTGCCAAGGTCGGCCAGACGGTCTCCACCCCACGCGGCCCGGTTCCGTGACCGATCTCTAATGAGAAGCGAGACCAGACTTCGGCCGTCTGATACAGATGCCTGTCGATACGCCGGAAGGCCAGGGTGCAACTTCGCATACAGCGTGCGGACGCACAGTTTCGGCGGTTGCCAACACTCATTCTCATTCCTCGCGCTGAATTGCAGCAGGGCCCCCAAGCCTCAAAAACTGAGGCACATGAGGCCCATGGCAGGAGGCGGTGCTCGGCACAGTTCTCGCGACTGCGGTCGACGCTGCGGTCGCTAAAACGCGGCGGAATTAGTCCGCCGGGAGCAGTTGCCAACGATTAGGCCGGACTAACATGGATTCCGCGCAATTCATCCCGCCGCCTGCGGCCGCCGCACAATGACGCCGCCCATCATCTCGCCGTCGAACCCCGAGGTGGTTGATAGGGGCCTTGTCCCGCGGCCGGGCGGACTGTCGTGGGTGGGCGTAGTCACCGTGGCGTTGGCAATCGCGCTCGGGCTTCTGCTCTTGAAACTCGTCATCGCTCTGGCTGTTCCGCTCGCCCTCTTGGTGCTCAGCGTCACGATTGCCGACGCGGTCTCGCCTCTGGTCGCTCGTCTGGAGCTACACATGCGGCGTGGACTCGCTGTCACTCTTGTCTACGCCTCGCTCCTCGCCGCCTTCGTCCTGCTCGGCTGGACCCTGCTGCCTCGACTCTATTCCCAGATTCAAGCCAGCGTGGCTCACCTCCCGGCAATGTTCGAGACAGCCCAGAAGTGGGCGAACCAATGGGATATCAGGACCGCCGGTGCCTTCGATCGCTTCGTAGGCTCAAGTACGCAAGGCCTCGCTCACTACGTCGCCGAGCTTCCAGTGCGGGTGGTACAGACTCTTTTCGACGCGTTCATCGTCGTCTTCCTCTCCCTGTACTGGTCGATTACGGCGCCCGCACTCTCGGGATTCGTACGCTCGCTCTTCCCAGCGCAGCGACGCGCTCAGACCGATCAGGTGTTGGGAGAACTCAGCCGCGCCATGGGCGGCTACATCCGCGGCGCCGGGCTCAGCGCAATCATCACTGGCACCCTGGCGGGATTTGGGCTGCTCCTGATCGGCTTTCCGTATCCCGTCCTCCTCGGGGTGCTCACGGCTCTTGGTGAGATGGTCCCGTACATCGGCCCCATTATCGTCGCCATTCCCGCTGTCGCGATCGCTCTGCTACAGTCCCCCACGCAGGCTTTGCTCACGCTGGCGGTCTACTTCGTCATACTGCAGTTGGAAGGGCACCTGATCGCGCCCAACGTTATGCGAAGCCAAACCGGCGCATCTCAGGCCACCGTAATCTTCGCGATACTCGCCGGTAGCTCGCTCGGCGGTATTTTGGGCGCGCTAGTGGCGATCCCCATCGCTGGGGCCCTGCGCGTCCTGTTAGTCCACGTGCTCGCTCCCGCCATCCGAGATCGGGTGGGCGCGCCGCCTCCGACGCTCGCGCCGGCGGAGTCATAAGATTCCTGCTTTCGTTTGAGGGCAGGGTGAGGCAGTCTGGCTGGCAGGTAACGAGGAGCTCGAGCCGCCCTTCGGCCGTACTACAGCACGGCTCCAACTTTTCGGCCCGGACGGCGACAGTGATGGTAAGAATGCTGTCGCTTTGCCTTCCACCGATCGGAACAGCAAAAGGAGCTTCGCATGATCGACGATCTCGATCTCGATGAACTGCGACGCGTGCCGCGCGTCTCGTACTACTTCCGCTACCCGTTGAACCGCCAGGACTTTCGGGAGCTCGAAGATCAGTACCAGCTAAGAGGTCATTACGCGGCCAAGGCGCTCTACGGAGGCTATACCTCCGACGGTCGGGTCGACCGTTCCTCAGGGTACAATGGGGACATCGCCGCCCTGTTCGTCCCGGTGGAGGCGCGGACCGTCGATGATGCGAGCCTGGTCGTCACACACATCGAGCCGGAAGACATCATGTTGGCTGACGGCCGGCGGAACTGGTCGGCGATCTACGGGGCCGCCGAAGAAGAAATTCGAGAGACGCTGACAGAGTCAGCCTGAGCTCTCCGCGCACCCGCCCTCCATCCAGCCACGGAAGAGGGCTGGCAGCTCTCCGTACGGGTCCGCTCCTTTCACCCGGCCGGCTGCTCTACAAGTGTGTCACGCCAGCAGGAATACCACTCACTGGAGACCTTCGTGAATCTCGGACCCCCAGCCGCCGACGAACCCAGAACTGGCCTGACGCAACTCGTCGGAGGCGAGGCTCCCTGGCCCGAGCCGGGAGACACCGACGTCGTGTCCTATCCGCCCCTCGACGCGGATGCCAGTTGCGACGTGGCCGTTCTGGGCGCGGGTATTACGGGCGCCATGTGCGCTGCCCTGCTGGTGGATGAGGGACTGGACGTGATGCTCATCGACAAGCACAGCGTGGCTAGTGGCAGCACCAGCGCTAACACCGCCCTCCTTCTGTTCGAGCCGGACCAGCCTCTGTACCGACTCTCCGACATGCTAGGCGAGAAGGATGCCGACACTGTCTATCGACTGTGCCATGAGGCGCTCGACGATGTCGCTGAACTGGCGCGCCGCGTGGACGAAGCCGACACGTCCGGTATGGCGGGAGCAAACTTCGCGTGGCGGCCGAGCCTCATCCTGGCCGCCAAGTCAGGGGACGTCGGTCGGCTGTATCGCGAGTTTGAGGCGCGGCTGAGACACGGCTACCCGACGGCTCTGCTAAATCGCGAGGAGATAGAATCGCGTTACGCCTTCTCCGCCCCCGCGGCACTCTGGTCGAAACACGCGGCCCAGATGGACCCGTACCTCTTCACCCGCGGGTTGGTTGCTGAAGCAGTAGGCCGGGGTCTCCGGTCACACGAGCAGACGTCTGTCACATCGTATGAAGCAGAGCACAATCGCGCCATATTCACGACAGATCGCGGTCATCGCATCAGAGCGCGTCACGTTATCTTCGCGACCGGGTACGAGAGCGAACGCTACACCAGTCGGAAGCTGGCCCACGACAACGCCACCTTTGCCATTCTTACCGAGCCTCTGGGCGAGATTGCCGGCTGGCCCGACCGCGCCCTCATCTGGGAGACGGCGGAGTCCTACATTTACCTGCGCGTTACCGACGACCGGCGAATCCTGATTGGCGGACTGGACGAGAAGACGGTGGATGCCGGGAAGCGCGACGCCAAGCTACCAGAGAAGAGCCAGCAGTTGCTCGAACGGCTGCGAGGGATGTTTCCGGATATCGATCCGCGTATCGCCCGAGCCTGGACGGGTACGTTCCTCACCACCCACGACTCGCTGCCCTACGTCGGCCGGCTGCCCGAGGCGCCTCATGCCTGGTTCGCGCTAGCCTACGGTGGGAACGGGACGACCTTCGCGATGATCGCCGCCAACATGCTTCGTGACGCGATCATCGGGCGACCGCGAGAGGAGGCGGAACTGTTCCGATTCGATCGACCCACGGCACGCTAACCATCGCCGACCTGCCGACCTTCCAGCCACGCCCACAGCCGGCGCTGAGTAGCACAAGTCCCACCGTCAGCCCGACCGCCAGCACAAATATCGCCAGGTCCGACCGGCGCCCGGGCTGAAGCGCGAAGCTCATCGCCGTCGCCAGCCCGGGCGGGTGCACCAGGTCGAGAACGATCATCAGGATGATGGTGACCACCATTGCCACGCTGGCGGCGAGGAAGTTCGTGCCGAGGGCGAGGGAGAAGACGGTGCCCGGCACCGCGCCGCCCACCTAGGACAGGGTGAGCGCCCGGATCGTATTAATCTGGTGGTGCGGATCCATGTAGAGCAGGAAGGCTCTCGCGGCGAGCGATGAGAAGAAGTCCTGGCATGTCGCTCCACTCTGTTGGTAGCCCAACCCTTCCGCAATGGCGTACGTTCTTCAAGTATGAGGCAGACCCGCTGTTCGCCGCCTCGGCTTTACAGAGAGCCTCTCAACTACCCGTACCTGCCTCCGAGGTCCGCCAGATGACTCATCCCCGACCACCCGCGCCCAGCCGTATGCCGATCCCCCGACGTGCGCGCGCCGCACTCTTCGTCGCCCTTGCCGCCGGCGTCGGGCTGCTTCTCTCCGCCGCACCGGCCGACGCTCAGGCGCGAACGGCCGCCACCACGCGAAGTGTGGCCGCCGCCGCTACCTACGACACGTCCATGTACGCCGGCCTGCGCTACCGGATGGTCGGGCCCTTCCGCGGTGGACGCGTCACTACGGTCTCCGGCGTCGCTAGCGAGCCGCACACTTTCTATTTTGGCTCCACCGGCGGCGGCATCTGGAAGACCACCGACGCCGGAGCTAGCTGGCACAACATCTCCGACGGCTTCCTCGCCGCCACTTCAATGGGCGCCGTCCGCGTGGCCCCGTCGGACCCCAAGATCATCTACGCCGCCACCGGCTCAGATGGCATCCGCAGCAACGTGTCAACTGGACTCGGCATCTACAAGAGCATCGACGCCGGCGCCACGTGGCGCTTTATCGGCCTCCGCGACGCCGGACAGACGGGCGCGGTGGAGATCCATCCCACCAACCCGCAGATCGCCTTCGTCTCGGTGATCGGCAACGCCTTCAAGCCCAGCCCCACCCGTGGGCTCTATCGCACTCGCGACGGCGGCGCGAACTGGGAGCGTGTTCTTTACGTCTCCGACAGCACGGGCTCGGTGGACGTGGAGTTCAACCCGGCCGACCCGAACGAGCTCTACGCCACCATGTGGCGCGGCGAGCGGAAGCCGTGGACAGTTATCAGTGGCGCTATGGAGGGCGGCGTCTACAAGAGCACCGACGGCGGCACCACCTGGCGCAAGCTCAGCAAGGGGCTCCCACAGGGGCTCTTCGGCAAGGCCGACCTGGCCGTCTCCGCCGCCGATCCGAACCGGGTTTACGCACTGATCGAGGCGCCGGGCACCGAGGGCGGCCTCTATCGCTCCGATGACCGCGGCGAGACGTGGAGACAGACGAGCAACCAGGCGGGCATCGTCAACCGCCCGTTCTACTACATCAACGTCGACTCCGACCCGTCCGACGCTGACCGCGTCTTTATCGGCGCCGAGGGCTTCTGGGCGTCGACCGATGGAGGCAAGACGTTCCGCACGCGGCCCACTCCGCACGGCGACAACCACGACCTCTGGATCAACCCGAAAGACCCCAATATCTGGATCCAGGCCAACGATGGTGGCGTCAACGTTACACTGGACAACGGCCTGACGTGGAGCACGCAGTACAATCAGCCCACCGCCGAGATCTATCAGGTGGCGGCGGATAACCAGTATCCGTACCGGCTTTACGGTGCCCAGCAGGACAACAGCACCCTCATGCTTCCCAGCCTGCCCCTGGCCGCCGCTCGGCCGGACGACTGGATGCAGCAGTGGCGCGCGACCGCTGGTTGCGAGACGGGACCGGTGGTGCCGCACCCGACCAACCACGACATCGTATACGGTGCCTGTAAGGGTCAGTTCTCGCGCCTGAATATCAACACCGGCCAGGAGAGCAACTACTGGGTGGGCGCCCAGTACCTTTACGGCTTCAATCCCGCTGACCTCAAGTTTCGCTTCCAGCGCATCGCCCCGATCGAGATATCGCCGTTCGATTCGAAGGTCATCTACCACGCCTCGCAGTACGTCCATCGTACCACCGACGAGGGAGTGACCTGGGAGGTGATCAGCCCCGACCTCACCAACAACGATCCGCGTGGTCACGAGCCGAGCGGTAAGCCGATCACGATCGACGCGACAGGCGAGGAGTACTACAGCACGCTCTACGTCGTTCGTGAATCCACGCGCGAGCGGGGACTGATCTGGGCCGGCGCCAACGATGGCCCCATCCACATCACTCGCGACAACGGGAAGACGTGGACCAAGGTGACGCCGGCCGGACTACCGGGCGGCGGACGCGTGCAGAGCATTGAGCCGTCGCCGCATCAGGACGGCAAGGCCTACGCAACTGTTCTCCAGTACCTGCTCGGTGATTTCCGCCCTTACGTCTACCGCACCACCGACTACGGGAAGAGCTGGACGAAAATCACCAACGGCATCCGCGACGACGAGCCGACGCGTGTGATCCGCGAGGATCCGGTGCGCCCCGGCCTGCTCTACCTGGGCACCGAGTTCGGCATCTATGTGTCATTCGACGATGGCGCGAACTGGCAGTCGTTCCAGCTGAACCTGCCGATCACGCCCGTTCTGGACATGATTCTTCATAACGGTGACCTCGCGCTCGCCACCCAGGGACGCGGTTTCTATATCATGGACGACCTGGCGCCGCTCCGTCAGTTGGGAGACAGCGTGGCGAAGGCAAAGGCCTGGTTCTTCACACCGTCCAAGGCGATTCGCACTCGCTATCCGGTAACGATGGGGAGCGATCAGGAGCCCGAGTATCCGCCTATCGGCGCTTACCTGGACTACTACCTCCCGTCAGCAGCGACGGCCCCGCTGGTGATGGACATTATGGATGCCTCGGGAGCAGTGGTGTACAGTGCGCGTAGTGATGCCGGTGCCGGTGGCGCTGCAGGCGCCCCAGGTCAGGGAATGCGTCGCCCGATTCCTGGCAGTGGCAGTCCGTGGAGCACACTCGACAACTCGGCGGGTATGCATCGCTACGTTTGGGATCTCTCCGTCGCCGGCCCCGCTGGCGGTCGTGGGCGTTCCCCGATGGTCACGCCGGGTAGCTATCAGGCGCGGCTGACGATGGGCGACTGGAGCCAGACGCGTCCGGTCGAAGTGGTGCTCGATCCGCGACTGGTAGCCGACGGCGTGACGAACGCGATGCTGGCCGACCAGCTGGCCCTCACTCTCAAGGTGCGGGACGCGATGGCCGAAGCCAATAAGACGCTGGCCGACGTGCGGTCGGCGGAGAAGCAGGCCACCGCCGGCAGCAGTCAGGCCACGCAGTTGAAAGCTCTCGAAGCACGTCTGGCGACGAGACCCATACGGTATTCACAGCCGATGCTGGTGGACCAGATGGGCTATCTTTACGGGATGATCACGGCCGCCGACCAGCAGTTGGGACGCGACGCCACAGTGCGGTTCGCCGAGCTGCGCGCCGAGCTCGATTCCATCCAGGCGGGGCTGCGTCAGGTGACTGGCGCTACACCGAACGTGGTGCCCTGACACAGTCAGGAAAACCAGAGCGGGTGACTGACATTATGAAGCGGGGCCGGCGATATTCGCCGGCCCCGCTTCATTTGTCAGCTAATGCAACGGCGCCCGGTTGGTCAACCAATCGGCCAGCGGGCACTACGCTCTCGCTCGGTGCAGAAACTGTTTGTTTGCCATCGATCGCCATTTGACGTGAGCCGATTGTCGGTGGAGGCAGCGGCAGTCACGAACTGGCTTCGTTCGCGACTGAGTTGTCCGGCAAATGCTTCGCTGTCGTCCGATTCCTGCCGTACGTCTGGCGTCATAGCCTCACCCTCCCTTCACGGGTGGAACTGGCTCCGCGCACGCGGCCGGGATGTCACGCACACGTCTCGCCATTGGCCTCTCTCGAACCCACCGTGCGGGCCGTCAGGCCAGACGTAAAGTTGCCGCACGCCACGTGCCGTCCTGGCGAATATCGAGTTTCGAGGCGGCATAACGGCCGCGAAAAGGCCAGTGGCGACTTAGCGCTCACGCGTCCCCGACTTTCGTCAGCGTACCTTAGCCCGCGCGATCGTTCCAGCGTCGGTGCCAAACCAGAGGCTGCCGGTGCGCGCATCGAAATGGATGTGGCGTACGGAGTTGTTGTTCGGTCCGGCGCTCCGGATCGTGGTCACGCTAAAGACACGCTCGGCGCGCGGATCAAAGCCCACGAGTCGGTTCGGCTGAACACCGCTCTCCACCGTCCAGATCATGCCGCGATCGTCCAGCGCCATCCCGTACGGCTGACTCTTGGCCCCGCCAGGTAGCGCCCACTCGGCGACCTTGCCGCTGGCCGGGTCAAGGCGCCCGAGCATCCCGCGGCCGTAGTCCACGAACCAGACCATGTCGTCGGCGGTGACAACAACCCGACGGGTGCGCGCACCGGCGTCGGGCAGCGTGTACTCCCGCAGCGCCATTGTCGCCGGGTCTATCGTGCCGATCTTGTTCGTTCCGAACTCGTTGAACCAGGGGCGTCCCTTGGAATCGAGCTCGATTCCATACGGGCGCGCACGCTCGGTCGGGACGCGCACCAGCTCCACCTTCTGCGTCGCCTTGGTCAGTCGGCCGACCACGTTTCCGCCCTGCGAGGTAAACCAGATCGTGCCGTTGGGACCGAAGACAAGAGTATGTGGATCGCGAGCCGAACTGTCAGGCATGGCGATCCGGGTCAGCCTGTCCGTCTTCGGGTCGTAATGACCGATGTGCGAGTCGCCATTGCCGGCGTACCATACAGTGCCGTCGCTGTCCACGATGAGATTGTGCGGTAGCGCGTTTGCGGGCAGCTCACGCTGGCCAAACTTCCCTGTCGTCGGGTCCAGCCAGGCGAGGTAGTTGCCAACCTGTCCCACGAACCAGATGCGATTGCTGGTTGGATCGGCGAACGGGTCACGCGGGCGACTGCGCTCCCATGGCACAGTCCACTGGGTGATGGGCACGGTATCGGCTGCCGTGACCGGAGCCGCCGACATTGCTACAGGAGCGGACGTTGCATTGGCAGCCGTCGGCCGTTGGCTGAACAGCACGCCACCGGCGAGAATGGCGGGCAGGAGCAGGGCAGGAATGACTAGTCGCATGACGAAACCTCCTGAAAGGTCTGGCAGGGGGCATGGGCGGGGTCGCGATCGGTCGACAGCGCTCACCGGCGACACACGGCGTGGTCTTCACTCAACATAGCCCACGGGCAGGATGGAGGATGCGGCGGCCTTCTGCTCGGCCAGCACGGAGACACTGAGGTGCGCCGTTGTTGCACCTCCCCGGCCGCGAGCGACGGCCGTACATTGGTGTCATGTCGCTCCCCACCGCCCCGACGCCACCGCCAGACGAGCCCGTCCGCCGCTTCGACGATCGCGAGGTGGGGCTGATTATCCAGCGCGCCGGCGAGCTGCAGAAAACCGAAGTGTCCCGACGGGACAGTGGCGGGATGTCGCTGGCCGAGTTGGAGCAGGTGGCTCGTGAGGCAGGTCTGGATCCGGCGCTCGTGCGGCGGGCCGCACTTGAGATCGATGCGCCGCCGGCGCCGAAATCGTCGCTGCTGGCCGGTGCCCCGACACGACTCCTTTACGAGGTCAGCTTCGACGGGGAACTCTCCGTCGACGAGTACGAGCCGCTAGTAGCCGAGATCCGCCGCTCTGTCGGTGAGCCAGGCATGGTTGGCACCCTCGGCAGGACACTCACGTGGAGCGCCGCCGACACCGGCTTCGGGCGTCACCGCGGCCGGCGCCGTCAGCTCTCCATCACCGTCACACCGCGTCAGGGACGGACAACGCTGCGCATCGAGGAGTCGCTGTCGCAACTGGCCGGCGGAGTATTCGGTGGCATGGTGGGCGGCTTTGGCGGTGGCGCCAGCGGGATGGGGTTCGGGCTCGGGATGGGCGTGCTGCACTCGGCGGCCGCCGCCACCGGGATCGTAGGCGGAATTCTCCTCGTCAGCTATGCCGGGGCGCGCGGCCTCTTTTCGGTGCTCGCCCGTCGCCGCAAAAATCAACTCGAACAATTGCGCGACCGCCTGGCGGAATACATCGAGCGGGCGCTGCGCTGACAGTCGACGGCACTCTGGCATCCTTCTCGCCCCTCACGCCACAGCCTGCCGGCTGCATGCCGGTTCAACAGACCGTCATGACGGAGCGTGCAGATGGCTCGCGGCGAGAGACCGTACGACAACAGTTCGCGCGGCAATTCGTCCACTCGCGAGAATGGGCGGAGCGGCCAGGATCTGTCAGGACCGAGGAGCCGCGCGGATGAAGGGCCAGGCGAGCGTTCGCGCGTATCTCAAGATGCGCGATTAGCCCAGCGGTCTACGAACCGCCGCCCGAGGTCAGCGACCGGTGGCGTGCGCCCCAAAGCAAACAGGCAGTTCGACAGCCGCAGCAATCGCACCGCGGCGAGCGCGCGACTGAAGCGATTCCGCCAGCAAACCTCGCTGGCCGTGGCCATGACCGGTCTCGCTCTGCTGCTCGCCGGTGGCGCTGACGCGTCATTAGCCCAGGTTACCGCGCCGGCGTCTTCCGTCACGACATTGCAGGACACGCTGTCGGGCGATTCGCTGTCGAGGGACACACTTGCGCGAGATAGCACGGCGGCGGATAGCGTAATCGCTGTGCCGGTAGCCGCTAGCGCCGACAGCGGCACCCGGGCGTCAGATGAAGCCGCGCGTTCAGTGGAAGAGGCCACGTCGACGATCCGCACACTTGTCCGGGGCACCTACCGGGTGCTTCCCAAGCTTGGCATCGCCTTCGCCCTCCTCGTCCTCGCCGGCCTGGTCAGTCGCCTGTCCAAGCCGTTGCTGCGCTTCGCGCTGGCCAACTTCGAACGCGCCGAGGCAATAAGCGCGCTGGTAGGAATAGGGGTCTGGTTAATAGCACTCGGCGCCGCGTTGAGCATTCTGGCCGGTGACGCGCGCGCCTTGCTGGGATCGGTCGGGCTGTTCGGACTGGCTCTCTCGTGGGCGCTCCAAGCTCCGATCGAGAGCTTCACGGGATGGCTGCTCAATTCGTTCCGTGGCTACTACGTGGTTGGTGACCGCATCCTTGTCGGGGACGTGTTCGGCGATGTCTACAAGATCGATTTCCTTACCACCATGATCTGGGAAGCCGGCGGACCAGGGAAGGCAGTGACTGCGGCCCAGCCTACTGGAGCAACCATCACCTTTCCGAATTCCGAGGTGCTGCGCTCCAACATCACCAACTTCACGCGCGACTTTCCGTACGTCTGGGACGAGGTCAGCGTCGGCGTCACGAACGAGAGTGATCTGTCCTACGCGGTCAACGTCGTGAAGGAAGTGGCCGACCGCGCGCTCGGCGATTCCATGGTGGCGCCGGCGGCCGAATATGCGCGACTTCTACGAGTCGCACGACTGGAAGACGATGTGGCAGCTCATGCCCAAGCGTACGTCTCATCGACCGCTTCGTGGGTGGACATCACGGTGCGCTATCTGGTACCAGTTCGGCAGCGACGCTCATGGGCGACCAGAATGCAGTTAGCGCTCTCCGCCGAACTTGCCAGGCCGGTGCACGCCGGGCGAATCACGGGATCGTATCCCGTACGCAGGCTGGTCACGGACGCTCCTCAGGACATGGCGGTCAAGGAAGACGTATTGGGTACGTGAGGCGCACTCGAGCCTGACCGGGCATTGGCGACGTCGAGACCACGTGCAGACAGGGGGCAGCTGATGATATCAGCTACCCCCTCTCTCACATCACTTCTTGACGACTGTCATCTGCTGGCCGCAGCAGATCTCCTCATGCCGCATGCCGGGTGGACAGGGGCAAGGCTTCTCGTACACGAGCTCTGCGCCACACTTGTCGCAATGGTACCGATCTCCGACTTCTCGCATTCTGATCTCCGATGTTGAAAGTGTAGCCTGGCTGACAGAGCCAGACCGTTACCGGCAAGAGCAGGCCGCGCGCGTGACAAGCCCGCGAACTGTCGACATGCGACAGATGGTTTGCGGCGATGACATCCGACCCTTACGCGACGCGCGCGATGCCGCCGGCTAAGGGCTGCAATTAGGGCGCCACGTCACTGCTCAGCACGATTGACGAACGCGCTAGCAGGCCGCGTTTTGGCATGCTTTAAGCGATTTCGAGATGTCGTAGCGCTATCGCGTTACACGCACTCGTCTCTCGCCATCCCGCTGCCATGAGCATCCTGGAACCCCGCAACACCGTCAGCGACTTCGTCATCGATCGCCTCATTGAATGGGGAGTGGATCGGATCTTCGGTTTCCCGGGCGATGGAATCGGCGAATTCGATGGAGCACTCATGCGCGCCGACGAGGAAGATCTGCCGCTGACTTACATCCGGCCGACGCACGAAGAAATCTGCGCGCTCATGGCTACTGCGCATGCCAAGTGGACGGGCCGGCTCGGCGTCTGCTGCGCCACCTCCAGCCCTGGCGCGTTCCACATGATCAACGGGCTGTACGACGCTCAAATGGACAACCAGCCAGTGGTCGCCATCGTCGGACAGCAGGGGTTGGCGTCGCTGGGGAGCGCGTTTCAGCAGGAGTCCAACCTGGAACGGACATTTGCCGACGTCGCCGCCTACGTCCAGACGATCACGACTCCCGAGCAGGCGCAGGTAGTGGTGGATCGCGCCTGCCGCATCGCGCTGACGCATCTCCAGCCGACGGTCATCATCCTGCCCCATGACGTGCAGAAGATGAAGCGTGTGGAAGCGCCCAAGCAAAGTTGGGTTTCACGCAGTAGCCACGTCCCCACCTCCACCGCCCTCACGCCACCGTTGGACGAATTGCAGAAGGCCGCCGCGATTCTGAACGCCGGGAAGAAAGTGGCGTTCCTAGTTGGCGCGGGCTCGCGGGGAGCGACCAACGAGGTACTCGCCCTAGCCGAGAAGACCGGTGCGGGCGTAATCACCGCACTCCGAGGGAAGGACGTGATTCCTGCCGACGTGCCCTACCACACCGAGCAGGTGGGTCTGTTGGGCACCAACGCGAGTTACCGGATGATGCAGGAGTGCGATACGCTCCTCATGCTCGGCTCCAATTATCCCTACGCCCAATTTCTCCCTGATACCGGCCAGGCGCGCGGCATCCAGGTCGACCTCCGTCCGGGCCAGCTCGGCATTCGTTATCCGATGGAGGTAAACCTTTGGGGTGACGTCAAGTCCACCGTGCAGGCGCTGCTGCCGCTAGTGGAACAGACCACTGACATGAGTTTCCAGCAGCGGTGCTCGGATCAGATGCGCCAGTGGGAAGGGGTGCTGAAAGAACTCGCCTACGTTCCGGCCGAGCCCATCAACCCGCGTCGCGTATTCTACGAGATGAACGCACGGCTGCCGGAGAACAGCATCGTGACCTGCGATGCTGGCTCCACCGCCGATTGGTACGGTCATCACGTGCGGCTGCGTCGGGGTATGCGCGGCGACCTATCGGGCAGGTTGGCGACCATGCTCGCGGCAATGCCCTACGCGGTGGCCGCCAAGTTCGCCTTCCCCGACCTTCCCGTCGTCTGCACGATCGGCGACGGCGCCTTCCAGATGCTCGGCATGAACGAGCTCATCACGGTGAAGAAGTACCAGGATCGCTGGCCCAACAAGCAGATCGTGGTGATGGTGCTTCACAACAACGACCTGGCTCAGGTCTCCTGGGAGATGCGGACAGAGGATGCGAACCCTCGCTGGTCGGGATCGCAGGACATCCAATCCATCGACTACGCGGCCTACGCGCAGACTCTCGGATTCAGGGGCGTCACAGTGACCGACCCCGAGGAGATCGGCCCGGCGTGGGATGCCGCCTTCGCGCACAATGGACTGACCCTTCTGGACATCCACACCGACAGGAATGTGCCCCCGCTGCCGGCCCACATCTCGTTCGAATATGCGAAGAACACCGTCGAGGCTCTCATCAGGGGCGAACAGGGCGAGTGGGATATAATCAAGGATGCAGCGCGGTCACTGGTGTCGGAGAAGGTGGCGGAAGTGAAGGAACGGCTCCACCACGACCAAGCGGATTGATTCCATGCGCGTCTCCGCTCCCCGCCTCCAGAATCCTCCACAGAGAGCCGCGCACCCTGTCGTCCCGGTAACCTCGGTGCGCACGTCAGCGTACAGCGTGCCCACCCAGTCGCCGGAATCGGACGGGACCATCACCTGGGACGCGACCACACTGGTTGTGGTCGAGGTGGAGGGAGGTGGCGAGACAGGACTGGGTTACACGTACGCGGCATCGGCCGCGGCGCGGCTGGTGAGCGACACTCTCGCCGAAGTCGTCCTTGGCCGCGACGCACTGGACACCCGTGGTAACTGGCAGGCAATGGTGTGGAGCGTGCGAAACATTGGCCGGCCAGGCATCGCATCCATGGCCATATCGGCGGTGGACAATGCACTGTGGGATCTCAAAGCGAGGCTCGGCCGACAACCGGTCTACAAGCTACTCGGAGCGGTGAGCGAATCGGTTCCGGCTTACGGAAGCGGCGGCTTCACCGCCTACTCTGTAGACATGCTCTGCGACCAACTACACGGGTGGGCGGAAGAAGGATTTGCCGCCGTCAAGATGAAGGTTGGACGCGATCCGGAGCGTGACGTGCTGCGCGTCGCTCGAGCGCGCACCGCCATTGGAGCAGATGTCGAGTTATTCGTCGACGCCAATGGAGCGTACGGACGGAAGCAGGCTCTGGCGCTCGCTCGCGGCTTCGCCGACCAGGGCGTGACGTGGTTCGAGGAGCCCGTCTGGCACACTGACCTGGACGGGCTGCGGCTCTGCCGAGATCTGATGCCGGCCGACATGGACGTGACGATGGGCGAGTACTGCTTCCAGGCACTCGACTTCCGCCGACTGCTGGAGGCCGGAGCAGTGGACGTATTGCAGGCCGACGCTACGCGCTGCGGCGGTGTGACAGGCTTTCTACAGGCCGACGCGTTGTGCGAGGCATTCGAGATTCCGCTCTCCTCGCACTGCGGTCCGAGCCTCCACGCCCACCTGGGCTGTGTGGCTCAGCGATTCGTTCACGTCGAGTACTTCTTCGATCACGCGCGGATCGAGCACATGCTCTTTGAAGGGGCGCCTACGCCGCGAAACGGTCGACTGTGGCCCGCGGGGCCCGGCTGGGGCCTGGCCTTCAAGCGCGCCGACGCTGAACGCTACAGCGTCTACGACCGAACGAACGTCGGCTGACACCGAGCTTCCTCCTATCCCTAAACGCGTCTTCTCGCGACAGGTCTTATGGCCTCGCTCCAATCATTCCGCCTTCTCACAAAATTGTTTGCCGGCCGTCAGCATACGGACGATGCGGAGTTGGCCGTCTCCGCTGGACGGCTCGCCGCGGCCGCACCTGCCGATGACGTAGCGACAACGGATCTGAGCCAGCCAGCACGCGCGGACGGTTCAGCTTCAACCAACGTAGCCGTCCACCCCACCGAAGCCGCTCAGCACCAGCCCGATAGCCGCTCGCCCATCGTCACCCTCGCTTATGTCGCAGCGGGCATCGTGGTGACCTCTGGACTTCGCAGCTTACTGCGGTCGCGCCCGGCCGCATCGCCACCAGTCACCACCGACGCAATCCAGGCCGTCACCGACCGTCTACCTCAACCGCTTGCTCACGATGCAAAGGTGGTAGAACAGCATCTGCAAGACGGACGGTTCCAGCGGACCCTGTCACTCGTCGCCGGCACGTCCAGTTTGATGGCCGGCGCGGAGGTGGCCTACGAGCACTATCGTGGCAGCTACGGACAGCGTGTGATGTGGACGCCGGTGGTGCTGAGCGCCGCACTATCCGCTGCGGGACTTGCCGGAGCCGTCAGCCCCACCGCCGCAAGGCGGGTGCTTCGTCCAGTTTCGATCCTCACGCTCGTCGACTCAGCGGTGGGCTTCGGCTTCCACATCCGCGGCATCGCTCGCAAGCCCGGCGGTTGGCGACTGCCGGTCACCAACGTCGTGATGGGTCCGCCCATCTTTGCGCCGCTCCTGTTCGGCGTTAGCGCCTACCTGGGCCTCATCGCATCGTACCTGCGACCCGAAGAGAGCAGCGACAACGCCAATTCGGCACCCGCGGCTGGCAATGACAGTACGACCTCCGAGCCGGTCGAGATCGCCACCGGACGTTTCCAGAAACATCTCGCCGCGGCTACCGTCGCGGCGGCGTTCTTCAGCGGCTTCGAAGCACTCTACTCGCATTACAAGAACGGCTTTCGCTACCGCATCGCGCAATCCAGTCCGCTTGTCATCGCGCCGATTCTGATGGGAGCGGCGGCCGCGTCAATCCCCAGCCACCGAGCTGCCCGCACGCTGCTGCCGGCAGCCTCGCTGCTCGCGGTAGCCGACGGCGGAGTGGGCTTCTACTACCACGCTCGCGGCGTCACGCGGATGCCGGGCGGAATGAAGAACCCTATCTACAACATCATCTACGGGCCGCCCATCTTCGCCCCCCTGCTCTTCGCCGCCAGCGGCGGGCTCGGCCTGCTGGCCTCTCTCATGCGCCGCGAACGATGAGCAATAACGGCCACCACGCCCGTCCCCGTGATCCGGCAACTGGCGAGTCTCTTCCGCCTACGTCGCAGCCGGGTTACTACCCCGGCTTCCAGACCCTTTCCCAGCGGGACTTCTGGGATGATGCAACTCGCCGCGTAGTGGACGGCCGGGTCCGCGACATACCGCCCATCCGTTTTTTTTCGACCGCCGAGGTGCCGCTGATGCAGTGCCTTTGCGACCACCTCCTGCCCCAGGGGGATCGGAAGCCCGAACGGCGAGTATCGATCATGAACTATGTGGATGAACGGCTGGCTTCCGGTCGCATCCCCGGCTACCGCTTCGAGACCATGCCGCCCGACGGCGAGGCGTACCGGCTCGGCTTCGAGGCGCTGCACCGGATGGCGAGGACGGCGCAGGGCACTGACTTTATGGGGCTGGACTGGGATACTCAGGAGGCGCTGTTGAAGGCGCTTCACGACGCCAGACCGTGGACTGGCGCCGAGGACGTCTGGCTACAGATGCCGGTGATCCGCTGGTGGGCTCTAGTGATGGGCGACATTGCCTCCGCCTACTACGCCCACCCGTGGGCCTGGGACGAGGTCGGCTTTGGCGGTCCGGCCTACCCGCGCGGCTACTCGCGACTCGCGCATGGCGAAGCCGAGCCGTGGGAGGTGGACGAGCAGCTCTACTTGTGGTTAGCGCCTGAAGGGGCGATGTCCGATCCTGTCGAGCCCGAAACAGTAGCTCACCGTGGCACGCCCGCGCAGGGTCAATTGGGGACACACTGATGCCATCACTGTTGAAGAGCCCAATCGGGGGCGGGTTCCCCCCGTCAGAGTCGGACGTTCATCGCCTGGGATCGCTTCAGACAGTTGACCTGGGCGCGATGAAGCGGTACCGGGACGACGACGCGGTGGACTACGTGATAGTCGGCGTGGGCTCCGCAGGCGGCGTGCTCTGTCAGCGGCTGGCGCGAGCCGGCTTCCGGGTGGTCGGGCTGGAGGCAGGGCCGTTCTGGGACACCGAGAAGGACTGGGTGAGCGATGAGGTCGGGTCCCATGGACTCTACTGGAACGACCTCCGCATCAGCGGCGGAACCGACCCGCTCACTTTCGGCTCCAATAACTCTGGCCGGGGCGTTGGCGGTGGGTCGGTACACTGGGCGTCCTTTACGCCCAGGCTGCACCCGTCGGACTTCGAGATCCATACCCGTGACGGCGTGGGTATGGACTGGCCGATCACGTACGATGACCTCAAGCCGTACTACGAGCTGCTGGAACTGGAGATGCCGGTGGCCGGCCCCGCGTACTTCCCGTGGGGCGACCCGCACGGCTACGCCTTCGGTCCGCACCCGCTGGGCGGCGTCGGGAACAAGTTGATGGACGGCTGCACGGCGCTCGACATCGAGGTCTCGGCGGGCGGACCAGTGGCGATCCTGTCGGGCTCGCGCGGCGACCGTCCACACTGCATCTACCGCGGCTTCTGCATCCAGGGGTGTAAGGTAGGCGCGAAGGCCAGCACGCTCATCACTCACGTCCCCGATGCCATCGCATCGGGCGCTGAGATCCGTGCTCATTCCATGGTATCGCGAATAGTCGTCGGGGCCGATAGGCGCGTGGAGGGTGTGAACTACTTCGACCGCAACGGCGCCGAACATACCCAGCGCGCCCGTGCGGTCATTGTATCCGGTTACGCCATCGAGACGCCGCGCCTGCTGCTCGCGTCGGCGTGCCCGGGGCACGAGAACGGACTCGCCAACTCGTCTGGGACAGTGGGCCGCTACCTCATGGCCCAGGTGGGCGACGTGGTGATGGGCCGGTTTGACGAGCCGGTGCGGATGTACAAGGCACCACCTGCGCATGCGCTCACCGAGGCGTTCTACGAGACCGATCCGCGCAACGACTTCGTGCGCGGTTACGCCCTCCAGACCGTTGGTCCACTGCCGGTAGCGTTTGCCAATCAAGTGATTGCTGCCCGCGGTGCATGGGGCTGGGGACTGCGTCGCCAGATGATGGACTACAACCACTGGGCGCCACTCGGCGTGCTCGGCGAAATACTGCCGTGGGAGGAAAATCGCGTCACGCTGGCCACGGAGACAGACCAGTGGGGACTGCCGGTGGCCCACGTCTCGTTCAACCTTCACGAGAACGATCGGCGAGTCTCCAGGGCGGGGACGGCAAAGGCAGTCGAGGTGCTGGAGGCCGCTGGCGCGACCGAGACATTCAGCGAGTCTCGCTACGCCCACCTGGTGGGCGCCTGCCGCATGGGGAGCGACCCGACCACGAGCGTCGTCGACGGTTTCGGACGGACGTGGGACGTGCCCAACCTGTTCGTCTGCGACGGGAGCGTGATGCCGACTCAGGGATCGGCCAATCCGGGCCTGACCATTCAGGCACTAGCGGCGCGTACGGCCGACTACCTGATCTCGCAAGGCGAGACCGTGTTCACTTCGGACAGGCGAGATATGACGCCGCCGCCGGTTCGGCGTGAGCTGTCTCCGCCGGGGACGCACCGAGGGGTGCCGAGGTTGGCGAATAGGTGACGTTGAACGTACGGGCGAACATGACGAGACAGACAGTGGTGGGTGCTGTGCAGTCGCTCAGCGATGAGGTCTGACACTCTTACTGCTTCCAGGCACGGCGAACCTACGGAGCGACCACTGTCACCTTCACGTCGTCGCTCACGCCGTAGAATTGCGCTCTACCCGTCACCACCGCCTGTCCCACTGCCAGCGCCGACACCCGGCCCGACACGCTATCGACGGCCACGATGTGCGTGTCCTCAGTGCTCCAGCTCATGGTGTCCCTGGACTGGTCACGGCCACCACAGCTCAGTATCACCATATCTGGCTTGAAGCTCTCGCCGACGCGGAGAGTCTGGGCCGTAGGTGTGAGGCGCCAGCCCAGTTCCCTAGTACACACCTCAGTGAACTCCGAACATCCGCTCGTGGCGAGCAGGGCGAGAGCACTTGCGGTTCCGAGATAGCGCCGGAACGACGGCCACGACGATCGAATAGTCAGGCGTAGGCGGAGCGAGAAGAGTGATAACATTACAGCCATCTCCGTCGTAGTCAGAGTGCCAACAACCGAGCCGGTACGTTGAGCGGGCAGAAGTCCGAAACCGGCTTCGGAACACAGGCGACAGCGCGTCAGAGAAGTGGTGCCACCAGATTCGCGCCCCACTCGGACACATGTGCGTGCCATGGGCGCTGTCTAAAGATAGCCAGATCTATTTCCAAGGATCGACTCAGGTCATTGTGGAACGTCTGCTCCATCTGACGGGCAAAGGGACGGTCGAGCACCATCAGTGTGACTTCGTCGTTCAGCGCCAGCGAGCGATTGTCGAAGTTCATCGTCCCTACGCTGGACCAGCATCCGTCGACGACGAATGTCTTGGCGTGGAGGGTGGATGGCTGATATTCGAAAACGCGAACGGCGCCGCTCAGGAGCTGTTCATAGCGAGCTTGCGCAGCCAACCGCGCCGCCCGTACGTCAGTTTGTGGACCTCCCACCAGCACCCGCACATCGACCCCGCGTGCGGCGGCCGTTACGAGCAGTGCGGTGAAGGCGCGGTCGGGCGCAAAGTACGCGTTGGTGACGTAGATCCGTTCACGCGCGCCGGCGACGGATAGGGCGAGGAACCGTTCCGCGCTCGTGCTGCCGAGCGTCGGCGCCGTTGCAAGTATGGCAGCCGCGGACACGGCTTCCCCGTCACCCTCCAACGAGGCGCTGTAGATGAAGCGACCGCTTACGAGGTCGCCCGTGGCCTCAGCCCACGCAGCGGCGAATGCGGCGAGTAACTGCGCGACGACCGGACCTTGGAACCGCACATTCGTCTCGCGCCAGGCCAGCGCCGTATGCCCATCGCCCAGCCACTTGTCGTCGATGCCAAAGCCGCCAGTCCAGCCCACCCGCCCATCGACGACAATGCCCCGAATATGCGCCCGGTTCTGCACCACCCACAGGTTGCGGAAGCGCAGTGGGCGAAAGGGTATCGCTCGCACGCCGCCCTCGCGAAGCCGGCGCCAGTAAGCGCGCGGCAGATCGCTCACGCCGAATGCGTCGTAGAGGAAGTAAACGCCCACACCGGCCCTTACGCGCTCAAGGAGGATTTCGGCCAACTCGTCGGCCACTCGCCCTGGACCGGCGTAGTACATCTGCAGCGTGATCACACGTTCGGCAGAACGCAGGTCAGACCACAAACTCTCGAATGTACCGTCGCCGTTCAGAGCTAACTCGACCCGCGCGCCCTTGAGCAACGTGGCGCCCGTGAGCATCGCGATCGTCACGGGAAAAGCAGCTTCTGACGGAGCGACCGCGTCGTCGTCGCCCTCCACACCGCGAACTCGACGTAGCGCCGTTCCACGGGTGACAAAGAGGAAACCAATAGTCGCGGCGACCGCGAGGAGGATTATCAGCGTCCAGTGCAGGATGTTAGCGAGCATGTCGCCTACCTGGACGTTCGACCATCACGGCCCCGGCCTTGCGAACTGCGCAGGCCATCTGCTGTAGCGTTCCGAAGCGGCCAGCAGCGACTGGAACGCTAGCGCTCGCCGCATCACTGACAGTTATGCGTGGCATAGTGAGTGGGTGAAGAGCGGCAGGTCGAGGCACGGTTCAGGGGATCGGCCGTGAACTGTTCGAGCTGTCCGGCTCGCACTAGGCAGCTTACTCACATACACCGGTGGGCGGATCTCGAGACTTTGTCCGAGTACCCCACGCACGAGGAGTACCAATGGCATCAGCATTCACGATGTCCGGCGCGGTCGCCATCGTAACCGGAGGCGGAGCCGGGATTGGCAGGGCTATAGCCGAAACGTTTGCGCGGGCAGGAGCGCGGGTCGCCGTGAGCGACTTTCGAATTGACGCTGCAAGGTCCGTAGCAGACGGGATCGTCGCCGGCGGCGGTGACGCCATCGCGGTCGCCTGCGACGTCACCAGCGCGACGGAATGCGAGGCTCTGGTGCGCACAGCAGCCGAGCATTTTGGCGCCGTGACCGTTCTGGTGAACAACGCTGGTGGAGGAGGCCCGAAGCCGTTCGACATGCCGATGGCGGACTTCATCCACGCCTACGAGATCAACGTGTTCTCCACCTTCCGTCTGAGTCAACTGTGCGCGCCCTTGATGGAGAAGGCGGGCGGTGGCGCCATTCTGAACATCAGCTCGATGGCCGGGGAGAACACCAACGCTCGCATGGCGTCTTACGGTTCGTCCAAGGCGGCAGTGAACCATCTGACACGGAACATCGCCTTCGACCTCGGGCCCCATAACATTCGCGTTAACGCCATCGCTCCCGGCGCCACGAAGACCGACGCCCTGGCAGGCGTGCTGACGCCGGAGATCGAGCGCACGATGCTCGCGCACACACCGCTCGCCCGCCTGGGTGAGCCCAGCGACATGGCCAATGCGGCGCTCTTCCTCTGCTCGCCCGCCTCGGCGTGGATCAGCGGACAGGTGCTGACGGTGAGCGGCGGCGGCGTGCAGGAGCTGGAGTAGGGCTGCCCCATGTTCCTGAGCGTATGATCTCCCGAGCGCCCGAGTTCTGAGTCCACCGCTATCACCCCATGCTTCCGAGCGCGCAATCCTGAACGAACGTGACCAATCCATCATGACGTCGCTCCGAATCGTCGCATCCTTCAGCACGCTGCTCGTTGTGCTGGGGGCGTGTCGACAGCACACAGTCGTCCCCGCCGCCGACCCCGTCCCTGGCACAATGCCTCTCAGCCAGTGCGTACCCGGCGTTCGCGCGGCCCCGATCACGCCCAGTGAAACGTTGAGCGTCCCGTTACACCGCGGACTGCTCTCGGATCAGATTGAAGCCATGGCAGCGCGCGTGGTGCCGGGTGGCTGGGGCGGCTTCACCAGCGATGGTGCAGGTGGATTGCTGGTGCGTCTGGTCGATACCACTCAAGTGGAAGCGGCGCTCACGGTGCTGCGTCGACTGGCCGAAGATCCCGAGTGGAGGAAATTCTCCGAGACCTATGATGTTTCCAGGTTATCGACGGCGCGCGCGGTACCGACGAAGTGGGATGCCGCGCAGATCTACGACTGGAAGGTGTACATCGGCCAGCGGTTGTCCTCGGCGCGGCCTGCGGCGGGGATCTCCCTTCGTCTGTCATGGGTCAGCTTGGACCATTTCATAGAGTACATGGCGACGGATCCCGCGGCGCAACGGCGGTTGGATGAGTATCTGAGCGCGTTGGAGTTGCCATGCGGATTGGTGAGGACGGGCTCGACGGGTCCGCTGTACTCGAACCCGGGGACGGTGAAGCGGCCGGGGACAAAAGATCGCGCATGACTCCGTGCTGCTGACAAATCCCGCTCTGACAACGCCTGATCAAAACTGAGGCGCCGGGAATTCATTCTCCCCGGCGCCTCATATTCTCTCAAGCCGAAGTCACCATCCGTCGCCCCCGGCCGCCTGCCCAGCTCGCACCCGCGGCGGCGTCGGCAGCAGATGGTAGTTCTCCGGCGGTGTGCCTCCCAGCAGGTTGCGGACGAAATAGTCCCATCCGCGCTTGACCGCATACGGCGGAAGAGCGTGCTGAGCGTCGGGGATGATGAGCATGTCGAAGTCCTTCTCCGCCTTGATCAGCGCATCCACCACCCGCAGAGTATTGGCCGGGTGTACGTTCGTGTCCATGTCTCCGTGCATTAGCAGCAGCTTGCCGCGCAGGTTGCTCGCCAGAGTGTAGTTAGCCGCGCTCTCGTAGTTATCCGTTTTCTTGGCTGAGTCGCCCACGAACAGTCCCTGGTACTTACCGCCCCACCAGTATCCGTAGGTCCTGTTATCGTGGTTCCCAGATTCCGACACCGCGACCTTGAAGAAGTCCGGATAGCGGAAGATCGCGTCGGTGGAGGCGAAGCCGCCGCCTGAGTGGCCGTAGATACCCACCCGCTCGGTGTCGATGTAGCGGTAGCGGGCAGCGAGCTGTTTGATCGCAACTATGTGATCGGGAATTCCATTATCGCCCATGTTGGCGTAGTAGAAGTCGAGGAACGCCTTGGAGCGCAGGGGAGTGCCCATGTGCTCCAACTCCATGACGATAAACCCCAACTCGGCGAGCGCTCGGGCGCTGCCATCCCCTCCGGTGTTGAAGCCCCAGTCGCCGACTGATCCGCGCTGTGGTCCCGGATAGATATGAGAGATGATGGGATAGCTCTTTGTGGAGTCAAAATCCGACGGACGGTAGATGAGCCCCCACAGATCCGTCAGACCGTCACGCGCCTTGACCTTGAATACCTCCGCTGGCGTCCATCCAACGGCCTCCAGTATGTCTGCCTCACCCTTCTCGAGCGACATGACTACGCGGCCGTCGACAGCCGAGCGCAGGGTTGTAACGGGCGGGGAGTCCGCGCGAGCCCAGGTATCCAGGAAGTATTTCCCAGTAGGCACGAAGGTGACGGTATGGTTCCCCACTTCGGGGGTGAGTAATGAGGTACCGCTACCATCAAAGTTGGTGCGATAGAGGCGCCCGAAATACGGCACGCCGGGCTCCTTTCCGAATCCTGTGTAGTAGACCTGGCGCGCACTGGCGTCAACGTACGAAAGAGCGCCAATCGTCCACGGCCCACTCGTGATACGGTTCCTGAGCGTGCCATCGGCGTTGTAGCGGTAGAGGTGCCCCCAGCCGTCACGCTGGGAATACCAGAGCACATCATCACCGTTGTTCGCTACGTCCCAGTTTGGAGGACCGCCGCCACCGGGATACAGCTCGATGAATGTGTCCGTCGTATCGCCGGTGATCTTGGTCCAGGTGCCAGTAGCGGGGTTGACCCTGGTGAGCCTCACGCGCTTGGCGCCCCGGGTCGAATTAGTAGCGTAGAGCCAATCGGACGACTTGGCCCATTTCATGGAAGCCAGGCCGGTCATCCCGTGCACCACGTGGGGCTGTGATTCGTCCTGCACCTTGACGTTGCTGCGAGTCCCGACATCCAGGATGTGAATCTCGTAGCGCGGGATTATGGAGTCGCTGGGGACGGCAAACACATACTCGAACAGCTTGGGCTGGACGTCGGTGGATGAGTACACTGGATAGCGACGCACATTCCGGTCATCCTGCCTAACCACGGCAATTTTCTTGGAGTCTGGCGACCAGAGCAGCACGGGGCGTGGCCGCTCCCGCCCGGTGGGTGGCGGTGGCCCCGAAGGTAAGGAGACGCCGTACTCAAACTCCTCGATCCCATCGGTAGTCAACTGGATGGAATCGCCAGGAGCATTATCCGCCGGTCGAATCCAGATGTTGGACTTGTTGCTGTATGCCTCCCACTTCTTGTCGGGCGAAGTCACCGACCAGTCGGATCTGTCCGTCGTCGAAGTGTCCGTTTTGATGCACGCATATGTCGCGAGGACGCATTCGTACCGGCGCTTGCCCACGCGCATCTCGATCGAACGCTCCTGATCGATCAGCTTGAACTTCTTGAATTGCAGCCCTGTCGGGTCGAACGCCGTGTCGCCAGCTACCGATAGCGCTGCGGCAAGTCGTGCGTTGTCGAACAGAGGACGTTTGATTCGTTGCGTCGGATCCACGTAGAAGTACGACGGCCCGTCAGCTGTGGTGAGGCTGTACCAGAATCGCGTCGAGTCGTCCAGCCACTGCGGCACGACCGCGTTATGCAACACACGTCCAGCCGTCACTCTAATCAGGTCCGCGCGGTCGTAAGTAACCGTGGACTGCTGCGCACCGACTCCAGCAAAGGGCACGAGTGCTGTGCCGAGCGCCAGCATCACCACGCCTTGTCGGATTGATGGGGACCCGTGCCCCGAGCATTTCAGCTTAATCATTGGAGACTTCGTTGAAGAGTTAGCCATTCGGAACGGGCCGGCCTGCACGCACGGCAAGCCGACCCTATCCTCATGCATTTACACCCACTTCTGGTTCCCTACTGGAAGTGTCGTGGCCAGCAGTCATGGGTTGCGGTCTGTGCACCCCTGGTAGAGCGGATTGTTACGCTCCGCGTTGGACGGAGTGATGTTCATATCGGTTCCGTACGTACCACCCTTGAAGTATGCGCCTGTCGGCCACACCGTTTCGGATGGACGCTCGTACTGACGAACCAGGCGTCGTAGGTCGCCCACACGGTGCGTCGTCAGATACAGCCAGAAGGCGCGCTCGCGAAACAGCAGGTCGACGCGAGCGGCGGCGCTACCGGGATCAGTGAGTGCGGGCAGTGCACCAGCCGGTATCGACCAGTTCGCGCGCACTCCCGCGTTGGAGCGCGCTTCGTTGAGCGCCGACAGGTACCTGTCCGTATTCCCTGCCTTGAGAGCTGCCTCTGCCTCGATAAGTCGGGCTTCGATGCCTGTGACTAGTCGCGTCGGCGATCCACCTGTCGGATAGCCCTGCAGCATGAAGACCTGAGTGTTGCCGTCCTGGCCATTTTTGGAGGTCTTGCTCACCACGACTCTTGGGTCGTCGGCCGAGCGGAAGTCAAGTCCATTGATACCTTCCTTGTCGGCCGGGCCAAAGTTCGCCGTGCCCACCATCCAGTCGTAGACGCCATTGGCGAGTGTGGTCGCCGAATACTCGGCGTTCAGCTGGAAGTCAGTGGGCACCGGCTCCGAACCGCTTCCGTCTCCTCCCGCACCCACTATGGCGGCGGCGTCAGCGTAGCGACCCAGATCCACCAGAGCGCGGGCCTTGGCTACGCGAGCGAGGTATCGATACGGTAGATCACCGGCCGACCTCGACAGCGTTGCCAAGGAACTGTCCGATTGGGCGAGAGAACGCTCGAACATCTCGGCGTTGTTGACCAGCGTGAACTCCGTCTCGATGTCATTGACGTTGGAGAGGGGCACGCCATTGCAGAAGAGTTCACCGCCGATTGTCAGCGTCAGTCCAGACAGGCCGAACAGTCGCCCGACGCGCGTGGTGCGCACGGCGTCGTCAGCAGTGTAGGCCATGAGCGCAGCGCGACCGCGGACGAGCTGGGTGTATGCCTGCGAGAAGTTATCCCAAGCACGATTGGGGAAGGTATTCTCGTTGAACGCCCGCTGATCCAGGTGATCGCCTCCTGGCCTCGCGTTGATCAGTTCGTCGGTGAGGATCCCACCGTACATGTTCGCACCCACCAGGGTGGTGCCGCCGTAGAAGTTGATGAAGTTGCCCTGAGCGGCAGCGTAGAGCGCGGCAGCGCCAGCCGTGGTCGCGGCATCGCCCGGCACGATCTGATCGGGTGTTTCCACCTCAAGCAGCGATTCCCTGCTGCACGCGGCCGAGGCAACGAGTAGCGCGGCCAGCGAAAGGCGAAGGACGTTGGTAGACATCCGCGTATTAGTCGGCATCATGGTTGTCATTGTCAGAGGCCGATGTTGAGCCGCAGCAACAGATAGCGAAGCGGCGGAGCGGCGTAATAGTCGTTGTTGCCACCACCTGTATTGGCGGCCACAGCGTTAGTTTCGGGGTCGATGCCGGGGTAGCGCGTCCAGAGCGTGCCGATATTCCGGCCGCTCAGCGTTAGCGAGGCATTCCGGACCCTTACACGACTGAGGAAGTTTTCGGGGATCTTCGCCGTAACACTCACTTCGCGTAGCCGAACGAAGTCGCTGGGCACGAAGTAGCCCCAGACGGAGTTGCCCTTCCGTGCACTGGTCGTGGTGACAGACGCGGCCTGCTGATCCAGAGGCGCCGTTGGATCGTTGGCAGCGCGACAGTTGCCCGAGATGCAGCGCTGGTTCTCGAAGCCCCACTGGTTGTAGAAACCGCCACGATAGTCGAGTACGGCAGTCACTCTCACCCGATCGTTGAAGAAGCCCAGGGTATTCGTAAAGCCCGCCTCGCGGATCGGAATCGTGGACCCCTTGTAGATCGCCGTGTCGCCGACGACGACCTCGCTCTCGGTGAGGATGCCGTCACCGTTGGCGTCATCGAAGCTGAGGATCGGGCGCGCCCAGAGGCCGAACAGCGGATATCCCTCCACGTTGCGAGCGCCTTGGGTGACGGCGAGCTGTGCATCTCCCTTGTCGACCAGCCTGTTCTTCAGCACCGAACCGTTCACCCGTGCGGTCCATGTGACCGCGGTCCCCTGCAGTATCTCTCCGTCTAATGAGAGTTCAACGCCTCGGTTCATCACCTTGGCCAGATTCTGCCACTGCGAAGGCGCTCCAGTCTGCGCGCTACCCAGAGAAGGGGGAAGCGGGTTCAGGAAGAGTGCGTCCTTGCTCTGCTTGTTGTAGAAAGTTGCCTCGACCCTGAACCGATCATTGGCGAATCCGAGGTCCAGACCGGCCTCTACTTCCGTCGTGACCTCGGGCCTGAGGTTCGGGTTGCCGAGCGACTGGAGTCGAAGGGCCGCCGTGGGCACGCCGTCGACCGGTACAGAGAAGGCACTCAGGTATTGCAGTGCCGCGGTAGTAACAGTCGGGAACTGACCAGCCTGGCCGTATGCCGAGCGGAATCGGACACTGTTGGCGCCGAAGAGCCTCTGCGGGAACCAATCTTCCTCGCTCAGAACCCACGAAAGAGCCGCCCGGGGATAGACGGCATTCCCGGTGTTAGCGCCGAAGGCGCTGTTCTGGTCGGTGCGGACGCCCAGCGTGAGGTATCGATTCTCATTCCAACCCAACACCTCCTCCACGAACGCGCCATAGGTGGCGTTCTCGGTGGTGTACTCCTGCGCTAGCTGCTGAGCTGCGCCGTTGGGAGTCTGAGCTCCGGGGGGAAGCGAGTAACCACGTGCCGCGGTCCCATACTGGACGTCCTTGAACCACTGCAGGCCAACAGACGTACGCGCCGTGAGATTCGTCGTAGCGTTCCAGGTGCCCGTGGCACCAAGGTCAACTGAATAGCGTGAGACGTTGCTGCGAGTGGCGTCCTTCCCACCTGTCTGTCCGGTGGGACCCCAGCCGGTGTTGGTCCCCTCGCCAAACCGGGCGAAACGGTAACCGTAGCCCTGATTCTGGTCCAAACCTACGATGGCCCGGGTCTCCAACCACGGGAGCGGGTTCCAGTTCAGTGAGCTGCTCCCGGTGAAACGCTGGTCTCGCTGGAACTGGGTGACGGAAAAGATATCGCCCAGATTCTGGGCAGACAGCCCGTTGTACTTGCCGCGGAACCCGGGTGCGAAATACGACTGGAACCAGAGACCGGCAAAGTAGCCTCCCTCGAATGGGGTATAGAGAGACCGATCGGAGTAGCCGGTGGAGATGTTCAGCATGGCATTCTGGCCGATCTCCACGCCAAAGTTCCCGCGAACGCTGGTCTGCTTGAGATGGTTTGGATGGATCTGGTAGCCCCACGGCCTGGTGCCGCGCTGAGTAGTAAGGCGGGTGATCTCTGCCTCGGGCATTTCGTACGGCCCAGTTTCATCCTGTCGGTCGGCACTAAGGAAATACGTGAGCTGCTGAGTGCCGCCTGATACCTGTGCACCGTAGCTGTACCGACCCTGGGACTTGAACGGGGTGGTCTCCGGGTTCATCAGTGGGTTGAAGGTGGTGAGCGAGTCCACCATGCAACGACCCAGAGACATGTCGGATACTCGGCACTGAGTGGCCGTCGTGCCGGGAGTGCCGGCGACTATGTTGCGGCCCCACGAGCGGTAGTTGTCAACGAACTCGGCAGGTTGGCTGACCGCCCCGCCTTCGCCGAATACCGTCCAACGCGGTGCTCCCGCCGATCCGCGCTTGGTCTTGATGATTATGACGCCGTTCGCCGCGGCCGTTCCGTAGAGTGCGGCTGCCGACGGACCCTTTAGGATGTCAATCGACTCCATCTCGTCAGGGCTGATCGAACCCATACGGTTGATGCGGGTCGTCGTGACGGACCCACCAATTGCATCCGGCACGGGCGAGTTATCCATGCGCACACCGTCGATGATCACCAGGGGCTCGTTGGAGAGCGAGAGAGAGCTGGTACCGCGGATCCGGATGGACGCGGACGCTCCCGTGTTACCGGAACCCTGGATGACCTGAACACCCGCCGTCCTCGCCTGCAGCATCTCGGTCACGTTGGTGACTGGCGCCTCGGCAGCCAACGCCGCGACATCCACGGTGCTGATCACGTTGCCAACCTCGCGACGCGATTGAGAGCCGGTAGCGGTAGTCACCACCGCTTCCAACGTCGTGGCCGCTCGCGCGAGCACGAAGTTCACTGTGACTTCCCCGCTTGCGGGGACCACGACTGTCTGGGCGGATGGCGAGTACCCAATTCGCAATGCGCGCACAGTCACACTTCCGGCCGGGACACCGGTGATCGCGAAATTCCCCGAGTTGTCAGCCACGGCGCCATATCGACTGGCGCCGATGGTGATCACTATCTGTGCGCCCGATATGGGCTGCTCGGATCCCGCCTCTATCACCCGTCCGCGCACCGATGCGGCACTTGTCGCCTGCGCCGCGATCGGTCGCGGGGCAAGACAGGGTGATACGGCGGCCAGTCGCATCTTCTGTCCAGGAATGTGGGTGGGTCCCCAGAGGAGGTACACTCCGGGAGTGCGGTGCGGCACGTTGGTCGTGACGCACCGCGGATGGGTCGAACTATCCAGTACTCAGAAAAAACGGAGGTCGACCAGTCCGTGCTTCTCGTGCATCGCTAACGGCGCGAATGCACGATTCGCGGCAACATGCATAGCGCTGTACCCAGTAGCAAGAGCACAGAAATCGATCGCTGATTCACCATTAACACGAGCTCAACTGAGCCGTCATTGGCGGCCTGAAGCTTGTTCCGAGTGACGCGAACAGTGCCATCGCGATGCCTGTACTCCGTTGCCGACGTCGCGCGGAGATTTCACGAGCGACGTCCAGCAACAGTACCTCGTCAATCCCGGTCAGCGACCGCCGGGTGACGCCTCGACCCCGATCGTGATACGGTCGTGCGACATCCACCACTGCTGCGGCAATGGACGCTGCCTCGGCCATACTTCAGCGAGCGTATTCGCGTCGTAAACACGGCCGTT
>CAJDVF010000019.1_pt1 | contig 49790 bp, 42 predicted proteins | sample 7391391 | NCBI WGS metagenome assembly CAJDVF01 (sample SAMEA7055697, study PRJEB34461) | soil metagenome | biome: terrestrial ecosystem; feature: Peninsula; material: soil | place: Antarctica | collected 2016 | reverse complement strand
CGTCCACACCGATCCGTGCACTTCAATATGGCCCAACACCGCGTCTGCTGTACTCCAACCAATATCGTGTTCCTGTTTCTGCTTGCTCTCTTCATCAGTGCGCCGGCGGTTGGTGCTCAGCGAGCTACGCCTGTTACTTCTCGCACCGCTGATAGCTACTTCCCGGAGCGAGGCAATCGCTGGGCGCACCGGTCGCCGAGCGCTGTCGGCATGGATTCGGCCAGGCTTGCTGCGGCAATAGCGTTTGCCGTGACTAGCGAGGCGAAGTCGCCGCGAGACCGCGAACTGGCACACTACCAGACCTTTGGCCGGGAGCCTTTCGGTTTCGCTACCGGCCCGTTCGCCGAGCGTGGACCGGCGACCGGTATGATCGTGAGGCATGGCTACATCGTCGCGGAGTGGGGTGAGCCGGAGAGGGTGGACATGACCTTCAGCGTCACCAAGAGCTTCCTCTCCAGCACGGTGGGAATTGCCATCGACCAGGGGCTCATAGGATCAGTGAACGACACGGTGGCAAAAGAGATGGCGCCGATAGTTGTAATCGGCGAAGGACAGGCATCTCGTCGGGCCGAACGGATGGGAGCCCCGGAAGTGCTACGGCTCTTCGATACCCCGCACAACCGGACCATCACCTGGGACAACTTGCTAAGACAGACCAGTGACTGGGAGGGAACGCTGTGGGGCAAGCCAGAGTGGGCCGATCGTCCCACCGGGCCGGCCGATCAGTGGCTGACGAGGGCGCGAGTGCCCGCTGGCTCCGTCTATGAGTACAACGACGTACGGGTCAACGTCCTCGCGCTGGCGGCGCTCCAGGTATGGCGCCGACCACTCCCGCAGGTGTTGCGAGAGTATGTCATGGATCCGATCGGCGCTTCGTCGACCTGGCGCTGGTTTGGATACGACGACTCGTGGGTGCTGATAGATGGCCTGGCTATTCAGTCAGTGTCTGGCGGCGGTCATTGGGGGGGCGGGATGTTCATCAGTGCTCGTGACCAGGCGCGTTTCGGCTACCTCACCCTCCGGCGGGGCAACTGGTCGGGCAAGCAGATCCTCAGTGAGGCTTGGGTGAAGCAGGCGCTCACACCGACGCCAGCCGAGCCGACCTACGGCTTCATGAACTGGTTCCTGAATACCGACCGCAAGTTGTGGCCGAGTGCTCCAGCCAGTTCGTTCGCACACCTGGGCAATGGGACCAACATTGTCTATGTGGACCCGGAGAACGACCTGGTGGTGGTAGCCAGGTGGATCGAGAACAGTGAGGTGGACGGACTGCTGCAGAGGGTGCTCGCGTCGCTCGATTCGGGGAAGCGGTGAATTAGTTCAGCGATGCGATGCCGTGGAGCGCATCCCGGTATCGGGTTGGGAAGTCAGCGAAATTAGTTGCTGGCGCGTAGTACTTTGAGGCGCTATTGCGCCAAAATGCACGTTTAGCCAACCGTCGCGGTCCACCGGGCCGCGGCGGTCATCCTTATAATTCAGTCTGGAGACTGCATGCACCATCGTAGTCAGAGGCTTACGGGCCGGATTTCCGTGCTCGGAGCCGCGCTCATGGTGGCACTTCTTGCCGCGTTCCCAACATCGGGCAACGCGCAGGAGGTAGGCCAGCTCACCGGCCAGGTGAGCGACAGCTCATCGCGACAGGGTATAGGCGGTGCTCAGGTGATGGTGACCGGCACCTCCCTCGGCACAGTCAGCGGCGAGGAAGGCCGCTATACCATCGCCCGCGTTCCCGCAGGGACGCACACGATCCAGGTGCGCCGTGTAGGCTACTCGCCGCGCGAGTTCCGGGTCACAATCGTAGCCGGCGAGACGGCGACGTTGAACGTGGCTCTCCGTTCGGCGCCGCTGCAGCTAGAAGCGGTGGTCACGACTGGTGTCGTGGACCCGACCTCGGGAACGCGCGTACCGTTTACGGTTGGTCGCCTGGACGTGGCCGACGCCCCGGTGCCGGCCACCAACGCTCTGGAGACGCTGCAGGGCAAGATGTCTGGCGTGTCGATCCTGCCTGGCGGCCAGCCTGGTAGCGGCACGAGCGTACAGCTCCGCTCGCCGACCAGTATCAACAAGTCCAACAGCCCGCTCATCGTCGTTGACGGTGTGATCCTAACTCAGGCGTTCGGGACGAGCAGCTCCGACCTCGAGTCGCTGGACATCGAGAGCGTTGAGGTGGTGAAGGGCGCCGCTGCAGCGTCGCTATATGGCTCGCGCGCGTCGTCTGGCGTGATTCAGATCCGGACCCGCCGTGGGTCGCAGCTGGCTCTCGGAGCCACCAAGTGGACAGCTCGGGCGGAAGTGGGAGCAAACGAGCTTGCTGGCAGCATTCCATGGGCGCAGAACCACTTCTACCTGGTGAACGCCGCTGGGGAGTACATCGATGCTTCCGGGAAGGTTGTGCCGCGTACCGGCCGCATGGCCGACTCGGCCTTCCGCCGCTTCCAGGACAAGAACTACATAGTGCCCATCTACGATCAGGTGCAATCGTTCTTCGATCCTGGGCAGACGTACAAGGCGTCGCTCAACGTCGCCCAGAACACCGAACGAACCAACTGGTTCGGCTCGGTGGTCAGCTCGCGCGAGGACGGCGTTGTACTCAAGCACGGCGGCTTCGAGCAGAACGCGGTGCGGCTGAACCTGGATCATCGTCCAACGGAGAACATCTCCATCGGCCTTAGCGGGTATCACTCGCGCGCCGACCGTGACGAGATCGGCAGTCCGTTCTTTCCGCTCATCAACCAGTCAGCGGACATCAACCTTCTGCAGCCCGATCCGGACGGTTCGCCATACGCCTTCCAGCCGGACCCGGAAGGTCGCGAGGCCAACCCGCTGTACACGATGTACAACACCAAGAACAAGACGGCACGGGCCCGCACGCAGGGCAGCTTTGAGGCGAGGTACTCGCCACTCGGCTGGCTGAACTTCGATGCGAACGCGAGCTACGACCGGTCCGACCGCCGAACGAACTACTACCTCAATTCCGGCGTGAAGACGGGCACGTACCCGACCGGCAGTCCTGGCGAGATTGAGAACTTTGCAGGAACCACCGATGCCGTTAACGCGTCCGTGGGTGCGAATCTGATCGGCCGCTTCGGTGACTTCACCGTCCGCACCACGGTGCGCGGGCTGATGGAGCGCGAGAGCAACCAGACGACCACGGCCAACGGCACTACTCTGTCGGTGCCGGGCGTCGAGAGCCTGGATAATGCTCAGGTTCGGAACGTCTCGTCTGCTGTAACGGAGATTCGTTCCAGCGGCTACTTCGGCACGCTGGGTATGGACTACGACGGAAAGTACATCCTTGATGGCCTCTTCCGACGGGACGGTAGTTCGCTGTTCGGACCCGAAGAGCGCTGGAACAGCTACAACCGCGTGAGCGGATCGTACCGTGTGTCCCAGGAGCAGTGGTGGCCGTTCGAGGCGATCAACGAGTTCAAGCTGCGTGTGTCGCGGGGAACCGCCGGCGGCCGGCCGAGCTTTAACGACCAGTTCGAGACCTACGACTTCACCGCCGGTGGCGGCGTTCAGAAGGTCACCCTCGGTAACCGCTTCCTGAAGCCGGAACTGGCCACCGAGATCGAGTACGGTATCGACGCCATCATCAAGGAGCGCTTCTCGGTACAGCTCTCCTACGCCACCACGCGGGTTGAGGATCAGTTGGTAGAGATCCCGCTCGCCGGAATGTTCGGCTACAGCTCACAGTGGCAGAACGCCGGTACCATGGAAGGCAACACGATCGAGGGCACGATCGAGGCTCAGATGGTCACGACGTCGAAGTTCTCCTGGCGCTTGGGCCTTGTTGGCGACCGGTCGCGCAACAAGATCACCGAGTTCGATCGCTCCTGCTTCACCACCAACACCATCGCATATCGTTGCGCCGGTGAAACTTTGGGCGCGATGTACGGGTTCTCGTTCCTGAAGTCTGCCGACCAGCTCCCCGATGCTGCGAAGTCTCGTGCCGCGGAATTCCAGGTGAACGACGAAGGCCTGCTGGTCTACGTCGGTCCGGATAACAGCTATACGGAGGGCGAGAGCAAGAGGCTGTGGGGATCGAAGGCTGTCACGATCGGCAGCGCGAACTACAACTGGGGCATGCCCATCAACGCCACTGACGCTGCCGGCAACCTTGCTGTTGCGAAGATCGGAGATGGAAACCCCAAGGCTCACTTCGGCGTTTCCAATAACTTCACGTTTAAGGACTTCAGGCTTTACGCCCTGGTGGATGCCGCTATCGGTGGTGAGGTGTACAACCAGACCCGCCAGCGCATGTACCAGTACGGTCGCCACCATGACGTGGACCAGGCTGGTAAGCAGCAGGATCTCAAGAAGACGTCGGACTACTATGTGTCGGCCTACAACGCCAACAGCGTGGTGGACTACTTCGTCGAGGACGCTGGCTACGTGAAGCTCCGCGAGGTCGCCCTCTCTTACCGTCTGCCGGGTCGCATTCTTGGTTCCCTCGGCCGCACCGGAGTCACCGGTGCCCAGTTCTCGTTGATCGGCCGGAATTTGTTGACGTTCACGGACTACACGGGTTATGACCCGGAGGTCTCGTCATCGGTCAACAGCCTGACCCGTCTCGACAGCTTTAGCTACCCGCGTTACCGGACGGTCACGGCCTCCGTCGAGCTCACATTCTGATGAGCGCCTCCGCGACCTCCACTACGGAAAATCGTATGCGTCATACAAGAGGCTTCATAGCCACTCTCGCCGGCGCGGTACTACTCGCCGGCTGTCAGGATCTGGCGGTGACCAACCCGAACCGCCCGGACCGCGATCGCGCCACCAAGCAGGCGACGTCGGTGGAGTCATTCGTCGCCAGTAGCTTCCGCAACTGGTTCGGAAGGACCCACGGGTATTATCCCACCTGGGCTCTCTCGACAATCGCCAATGACGTCACTTCCGGCTTTGCCGACTACGGCCAACTGGAGCCATCCGCCGAGCCCCGCTCGGCGTGGAACAACAGTCCGGTCAATGCGCGCCGGGACGTGAACCAGTCGCCGTGGAACGTATTCTACGCCACCATTTCGACGGTGAACGATGCTCTGATAGCCACCGACTCCGGCCTCGTTATCGGGGATGATGCCGGGACCGCGCGCACGCGCGCCGTTGCCAAGTTCATTCAGGGCATCTCGCACGGGTCGATCGGGATGATGTTCGACCAGGGCTTCATCGTGGACGAACAACTCGCTCTCGATACGGTGACCACGCCCGCCTTCCATCCTTACCCGGAAGTGCTGGCGGCATCGATCAGTCAGCTGGACGCCGCAGCCACTATCGCTGGCAGCAACAGTTTCGTGCTTCCGGCCACTTCGTGGCTTTACGTGGATATGTCGTCAGCCGAGCTGGCACGGTTGGCAAACTCATTCTCGGCTCGTATCCTCGTTTCTGGTCCGCGCACGCGGGCCGACCGAGACGCTCTCGATTGGAACGAAGTGATCCGGCGCGTGGACGCTGGTGTCACGACGGACTTTGCCCCAGCCGGGCAGACGGACGTCCTCGAGGACAACTGGAAGCGTCTGCTGGCGCGCCTGCGCACGGTAGGTCGGCCCAGTGATTACGGTCGACCAAGCTACTGGACCCTCGGTCCGGCAGACTCCACCGACGGATTCAAGAGCTGGGCGGCCAAGGCAGTCGGAGACCGCACCGGCTTCCAGATGCGTACGAAGGACCGCCGGATCCAGGGCCCTGCCGGCCCGACGGACCCGGGTAAGTACTTCATCTACAACAAGAACGACATCTTCGCGATCAGCCGCGGCTCCTACCGTTACTCGCATTACTCGTTCATTCGATGGGGCACCGGAACTTCGTGGGAAGCCGGTCCGCTGGCGACTCTGACGGTGGCCGAGATGGATCTTATCAAGGCTGAAGGCCTCATCCGGCTCGGTCGCGCGGCCGAGGCGGTGGCGTTGATCAACAAGACTCGCGTGGCAAATGGTGAGTTGCCACCGGTCACGATCGAGGGCCCGCCCAATGAGGCTGGCTGCGTGCCGCGCAAACTGAATGGTGACTGTGGCAGCCTCTGGGATGCGCTTCGCTACGAGAAGCGGATCGAGCTCTACGGCGTGGATGGTACGCTAGCGTATTTCGACGCTCGTGGTTGGCAGACAATGCCGGAGAACAGCCTCACGCAGTTCCCCGTCCCCGGTGCTGAGCTGGAGACGCTTCGGCTGCCTAACTACACGTTCGGCGGTCCCGGCGGACAGTCCAGCGCGCCGGCGCCGGACCCCGAGCGCTGCCCAGTAGCCCTGCCTCGCTGTTCCTGATTCCTCATGCCCTCGCCGGTCGCCGTGCACCAAGCGCGGCGGCCGACGGGGGCGTCGAGTATCCGAGAATGAACCCATCAATATCGAGGTCATGAAATCCATGACAACAACGCATATTCGTTCCAGCTCTACAGTACTGATGAGCGCCGTTCTGGCGGCGTCGCTAGTTATCCCGTTGGGTATGGCCGGAGCACAGCAGCAGCGTCCGCGCCAGGTTGTGCCAATGGACACCGCTCGTGCGGCTGCGCTCTACGTCAGCGACCGGCACGAGGATCACCCGCAGGCGAACTTCGCCGCCCAGATCGCCGCCAAGGCCAGTACCGACAGCATCTTCGAGGCGCGCAGCAAGGGCGTGATGGAGTACCGGAAGACCAGCTACAAGAGCCGCGCGGACGGGATGGAGATCCCTGTCTACGTCTACGCACCGCTGCAGAAGAAGGGCAATCGCGCTCATGCAGCGCTTGTCTGGGTGCACGGTGGAGTACACGGTAACTGGGACCAGAACTACCTGCCGTTCATCAAGGAAGCGGTCGCCAAGGGCTACGTGGTTGTGGCGCCGGAGTACCGCGGCAGCACCGGCTACGGCCCAGAGCTTTACAACGCGATCGACTACGGAGCAAAGGAAGTGGACGACGTGCTCACTGCGCACGACTTCCTGAAGACGCTGCCGTACGTGGACCCGGAGCGCATTGCCGTGATGGGCTGGAGCCATGGCGGCTTCATCACCGCGCACCTGCTGTTTCGCGGCGAGACCCCGTTCAAGGCTGGCGTGGCGATTGTGCCAGTGACCAATCTCTTCCAGCGCCTGTCGTTCAAGGGACCGGGCTACCAGCGTAGCTTCAGCACCCAGAAGGATATCCTCGGCCTGCCGTTCGAGAAGCGCGAGGAGTACAAGAAGCGCTCGCCGTATTACCACGTTGACAGCCTGCGTACGCCGATCCTCGTTCACGTCGCGACCAACGACACTGACGTGGACTTTGAGGAAGCGCAGCCTCTGATAGACGCCCTGCGTGCCCGGAAGCCTGATCTGTCCGAGACGAAGGTCTACGTGGATCCGACGCCCGGCCCGGCCAGTGGTGGCCATACTTTCAGCCGTCGCGTGAACCGGCAGACGCTGGAGCGAGACGATTCGCCCGAGCAGATCGATTCCTGGAACCTTACCTGGACGTTCCTGGAGAAGTGGCTAAAGCCATGAGTCGGTAGGACTGCTGGCTGAATGTTGACGCCGGCTGGCAATGTGACGCTGGCGGCAGGTGGTGGGATCGGGCGACGGATGACGAGCGGAGGTTGATCGCTCGTCATCCGTCGCCTCGTCCGTGCACCCATTGCCGAAGGCCGAACAGCACCCCAGTTTAGCTCACCCTTCCAATCCCGGAAGGGCGGTTCGAGCACGTCACGCAGTAAACTCCCCTCGCGGAGGTCCGGATGCAGCGCATGACGCGTAATCCTGGTGACAGGCTCTTTGGCATGGCCTGCGTGTGTGGTGGTAGTCGTCCCTTTGCCGTCACCGCGGAAGCCCTGGTCTGCGACGACTGCAGTCGCCGCATGCAGTTTGTCGCACCCGTAATGGCAGTAGAGGACGGTCCGTGCGCGTGCGGCCCGAGCACCACCTTCGTGCTCGAGGCGACGGGCGACCTGATCTGCACCCGCTGTGGCAGTCGAAGAACGCCGGTCATCTCTTACGACGACTGAGCCTGTAGGACGGCTCGGAGGCGCACTCGCGGGAGAGACTGGTTGTAATGGCGCGCCGGCCGACAAACTCATCAGTGGAGGTCTGATATGCCGACTGTCGACGATATCCTTAGCAAGAAGGGAAACGACGTCATGACGATCCCGCCGTCAGCGACCGTGCTTGAGGCTGCTCGCGCGATGACTGAGCGCGGTATTGGTGGCATGCCCGTTCTGAGCGACGGCGAGATAGTTGGTGTGTTCACCGAGCGCGACATCTTGAGGCGGGTCGTGGTCGCTCTGCGTGATCCGGCCACCACCACGGTGAGCGAGGTGATGAGCACACCGGTCATCAGTTGCGGGCGCGCGACGACGACCGAGGAATGCACGGAGATGATGACTTCGCGCCGGATGCGACATCTACCCGTAGTGGACGAGACAGGTTTGTGCGGAATAGTCACGATCGGAGACATTCTCGCGCTTCACACGGCCAAGCAGGAAGCGGAGATCGACCATTTGAACCGCTACATCCACGACATTCGCTAGACAGCAGCCGCACGACGGCGGGGGACGACAGTCCGGGCTAGATGTCAGCTCGGACTGTAGTACGTGCTGATGCAGGATGAGACGAGCCGGGCGAGACGGTCCTCGGTGGGACCGGGGCGAAGCGGGATGTCGGAAGCCGTTCGCGCCTGCCACACCTGCTTGAGCGGCACCAGAACTCCCTCTATCGGGATGCCGACGTTCCGCGCGGCGCTGCAGAGGGCCTCCAGCGCTGCAATCGTTTCCTCTTCCTCATTCGCGTTGTGGGCGTTTACAGCGCGGATCAGAAGATCAGTTAACCAGTGCCCGGGCTCATCGTCGGGTATTGGCAAGGATGGTTCGGTGCCGGCGACGGGGTCCTGCTTTGGTATTGCCACGGGCGCTCCAGTATCGGTCGGCTACCGGACGTCAGGTCGGGGGCTGGACTCGCGCACTGATCCTTTGATCCCAGTATGCTGGTCAAACGGCTGACGCGCCAGAGCCGGGCTCGACGGAATGCCCGCTTACCTGCAGCGGGCCGGCTTGGACGAAACTGTGGGGGCGGATCCCGGGTCCGCCCCCACCGATACATGACCGCCGCTGGTTCCGGCGCCTGATGCCGGAGCCGTGGCCCTACACTTCTTCGCCGGACGTCCGTGCGGGCTGCTCCGCTTCCTCAAACAGCCGAGCATACTGACCGTAGCCTTCGTTCTCCAACCTGGACACCGGAACGAAGCGGAGAGCCGCCGAGTTCATGCAGTAACGCAGGCCCGTGGGCGCTGGCCCATCCTCGAAGACGTGACCGAGATGGGAGTCGCCATGAGCCGAGCGCGCTTCGGTGCGCGCCATGCCGAGCTTGCGGTCGGTGTGTGTAGTGACATTGTCGGCCTCGAGGGGGCGGGTAAAACTAGGCCAACCAGTCCCTGAGTCGAACTTGTCGGTCGAACTGAACAGCGGCTCGCCGGAGGCCACATCCACATAGATGCCGGGCTCATGCGAATCCCAAAATTCGTTCCGGAATGGAGCCTCCGTCCCTTCCTTCTGGGTGACCTTGTACTGCTCAGGGGTCAACTTCTGCCGCAGCTCGTCATCGTTCGGCTTCTTATATGTGGTCATCGTTATCGTTGCTCCCAATCAAGTCGTGAAGTCCGCCTCCCAAGCTGGCGGGCGGTTACATCTGGCACAGCCACCTGTGAGTGTCATATCGGCTGAAGGCTGTTTTGGTTCCGAATGGCGTACAGTTGGCCTGAACCATCAATGACTGTTGCGCTCGAATTCCGTTTCAGCCTTAACCAGAAGGTCGTGCACCTCGTCGTCGGTAACCTGTGTGAAATCTTCGTACCATGAGCCGACAGAGTCGAATGTTGGCGGGATGACCGAACAGACCAGCGAGTCCGCCATGCGTCGGAGTACGGCACAGCTCTCCGCCGAACCCACGGGGACGGCCACGACGATGGAGTCGGGTTCGTGCGCGCGGAGCGCGGTCACCGCGGCCATCATCGAGGAACCCGTGGCGAGCCCGTCATCCACGAGGAGCACGGTGCGATAGCGGAGGTCGGGAAGCGAGTGATTTGTCCGGTAGCGCCTCTCGCTCCGCTCCAACTCCGTTTGCTCCATGGCGGCCGTCGTGGCAATGACCTGATCGGTTATGCCGAACTGGCTGACTATGTCGTCGTTGATGATCCGCACCCCGCCACTGGCGATGGCGCCCATGGCGAGTTCCTCATGGCCGGGCACGCCAAGCTTGCGGACGATGAACACATTGAGCGGAAGGCCCAGCGCGGATGCGATCTGATAGCCCACAGGAACGCCGCCACGCGGGAGCGCCAGCACATGGACGTCGCGCCGGCCTGCATACTCCGCGAGCTCCTCAGCCAGCCGCGCGCCTGCCTCGCGGCGGTCGTGAAATTGCTGGATCATACGTTTTCCTCCGGCCTGGGTTCTGGGGGTCCTTATGGGACCTCATCATCGGGCGCTGTCTGCAGCATCGACTGGCCGCGGGTGGCATCCAGGACTCGTTGTCTAAACTCCTCCACCCGACTGCGAGGCAGCCTCAGTTCGAAGCTGACGCGCTCCAGATAATCCTGCTTTACTAACTCTGCCTCCATCGCGCCAAGCAACAGTTGCACCGCGGAGACGTTGGCGTAGTCCACCACCAGGCTGGCAGTCACCAGGTCCACTCGCTCTGCCGTGGGCAGGGTGGCGAGAGCAGCCTGCACTCCGCCGCTGTAGGCCCGGGCCAGACCTCCTGTTCCCAACTTCTGCCCACCGTAGTAGCGGGTGACCACAGCCACGACATCGCCGAGATCGGCGTGCAACAGGACATGCAGCATCGGCCGACCGGCTGTACCGTGTGGCTCGCCATCATCGCTCATGCCGATGTAGGTCGTGCTTGCCGGCGGCCCGACCAGATAGGCCCAGCAATTGTGCGTGGCATCTGCAAACTCGGCGCTGATCTCGCGCACGAAAGCCGCCGCCTCAGCCACGGTCGTAGCCGGCCCGACGGTAGTGATGAAACGGGACCGCAAGATCGTCTCTTCTACGCGGTGCCGACCGGCGGGCACTGGATATCGCTCCACTACTGACATGCTCCATGGTAGCCCCTGGGCGAGGGCAAGTCATCCGCTTTGGATGCGCCCGCACGCCACTTGCTCTGATAAAGCGGGAGCAGAGAGCAAGGAGGGTGAACAGATGGTCTCTACAGCCGGGAAGGGCTCGGGTCGGCGGACTATCAGCACGCAGCCTGACTCGTCGGCAGCGGCGGCTCCCGCGACCGACTTGGGCCTGATTGAGAGGCGGGGTCGAAGAGGTGCTGGCGCCTTACCGCGCCGGGCACTCGCCGATGGCGTGGTGGAACGTCGACGGACGAAAGCTCGTGGAGCAGACGTCATCACACCTTCCGGTAGCCGTGCGAACATGACGCGGGCGCCACTCGTTCAGCAAGTGGAAGCGTTACAGTCTCCAATTCTGACCGCTCAGGAACACTACCGTCTAGAGCGCCAGCGTCGCGCGGACCGGCTTACTGGTGACCTCGCAACGCTTCTGGAAGAGGCCAAGGCCGAATACGAGGCGCATATCAACGCGCCTCGACCGGCGGGTAAGGGTGGCAGGCCGAGAAAGAAGCCAGTTGTGGTCGACGACGACGACCTGTAGCCCCTCAGGAACTCTGGCTCGACAACACGACAGCGCACTCGGCGGGGATGTGCCATGGCTGAGGAACGTCGCCCAGTGGAGGCGTGGACGTGCCGCCGTAGCGCGGGTTCTCGCTTGACCAGATGGTCCGCCAGACCCCCCCCTCGGGTGGTGCCAGCAGAGGGTCGGGAAGCACCTCCAGGCGCAGCGTGCCGCCCAGATTAATGATCAGAAGTCTGTCGTTGCCATTGTCTGTTGCGTAGCGGATTACGAACGCCGAATCGGCCAGCACCGCTCCATCTACTGCTCTGCCGTGGACACTGAGCCGCGCCGCGCCCAACACTCCGTCCTCCCTTCGAAGACGAAGTAAGTCTCGATGCAGGTCGTAGATTGCGGCGTTTGTCTCCCGCTCCGCCAGATCCAGTTTAGCCCGCTGGAAGGTGATGGGATCGGTAGGATCGGGCAAAGTCGCCTGGACTTCGGGGAGGGCAAGACTGGCGAACTGTGACAGGAACTGGCGTCGGCCGACAGCTACCATCTGCCCCAAATCGGACCTGTGGTCGGCGAAGTACGGAAACGGCGCCGATGCGTTGAATTCCTGGCCCTGGAAGAGCATTGGCGTCTGCGGCAATAGCAGCGTGAGCGCTGTAATCGCTCTATGTCGGCCCGGACTTGTGAGCTCGTGCGCTCGCCGACCTGGCCCGTTGTTGGATATCTGGTCGTGGTTCTGAATGAAGTTCACGAACTGTGTGGCGCGTAGGTCTGACGCGGCGCTACCTCTTCTTTCTCCCTGCCACGAGTTGAACTGCCCCTGGTAGAGCCAGCCGTACTTGGCCATGGACACGAACTCTTGCGGCGTTCCTCGGTAGGCTGAGAAGAAGCCCTCGCTGTCGCCCGTCGTGGCCACGTGGGCACTGTGGTGATAGTCGTCATTCCAGAGGGCGTCGATACCGGCTCCGCCGGCCTCACGGGGCCGCGCCAGCCAGGCATCCTGGAGCTCGTTCTCGGCGACGACGATAATGCGGCGCTGGCCGGCGGCGACCCGCGCCGCCTGCACTAACTCAGTGACTATGTGGGGCGAGCTGTCGTCGAACATGCTCTGGGTGGCGTCCAGCCGGAGGCCATCCAGGTGGAACTCATCCACCCAGTAGCGAGCGTTGGAGGTGACGAGTTCGCGGGCGGCGGCGGACTGTTCATCATCGAAATTGATGGCCGCGCCCCAATCTGTGACGTGTCTGTGGGTGAAGTAGTGAGCGGAGAAGGGCGCGAGGTAGTTGCCATCTGGGCCAAAGTGGTTGTAGACGACATCGAGAATGACGCCCAGTCCTAAACCGTGAGCGGCGTCGACGAAGCGACGGAAGTCGTCTGGCGTACCGTAGAGACGCGTCGGAGCGAACCAATTAACGCCGTCGTAGCCCCAGCCGAACAGGCCAGGGAAGTCGGCAACCGGCAGCACTTCCAGCACCGTCACCCCAAGGTCGGCGAGCGCTGGTAGCTCGCGTGTCGCGGCGGCCCAGCTCCCTTCGGGCGTGAATGTCCCGATATGCAATTCGTAGATAACCTGCCCTTCGATCGCCACACCTTCCCAATCATTGTCGCGCCATTGATACGCGGCCGGGTCTACAACGCATGACTCACCGTGCGGTCCGCGCGGCTGCCATCGCGATGTCGGGTCCGGATAGGGTTGTGGATCGTCATCGAGCAGGAAGCGGTAGCAGCTCCCTCCGCTGGCTTCCATGTCCGTGCCCGCGAAGTAGCCGTCATCGTCGCGCTCGAGCTCGATCGTCCGCCCAGAGCGAGCCGGCTCAGGCGACCGCAATAACTCCGCTTCCGGGCTCGGCCCGACACGCTCGAGGAGATCAGAGAAGCCCTCGAAGAGAACCCTCACACGTCGTCGATCTGGCGCCCAGACTCGGAAGTGTACGCCGCCTTCTGGCGCGAGTTCGGCGCCCGTAGGAAGTCGCCGCCAAAGAGGTAGGTTGGTGCCAACAGACATACGATAGGGAATTGACAGTGAACAGTTTGCGAAGGCAGCAGTCGTTCACGGAGCAGCTTTGGTGCCGGGGATGGAACATCGCTCCTCTGGTGGGTACGCCACGCAGTGTGAAAGAGACCCGTCACTTCGCTAGCTTGCTCCGTCCGCAGTTCACCTCTGTCGCATACAGCCCCCCGCCTCTAGTGTCTGCCGTTACCGCCATGCAACGTTTGCGTCCAATTGTCGCGCTTAGCGCCTCGCTCGTCGTCGTGCTCGGCGCCTGTGACTCCGCTGGTAGCGTCGCTCGGGCGGATGAACTGCGCGCTGGCGCGGTCAGCTCTCGTGTAGACAGCGCCGCCATCCGTCAGGCCGACAGCCTGGCTGCGTGGAAAACGCGGTTCGGTGATCGGGTGCCGCGTCCCGACTCCGTCCGGGCGCTCTATGTTAACGCCTGGGCGTCCGGCTCCCGGTCGCGCATGGCCAGCCTCATCGCCATTGCCGATAGTACCGAGATCAACGCGTTCATCATCGACATCAAGGAGTCGGACACCTTCCTGAGCTACGACAGCACCGGCATCGCGCTGGCGAAGGACATCGGTGCCGACCAGCGGCCAGCCACCAAGTGGCTACCGGCGCTTGTGGATACGCTCCAGGCACATGGCATCTACCCGATCGCCCGCATTGTTGTCTTCAAGGACCGTATGCTGGCCGAGAAGAAACCGGAATTGGCCATCCGTAACGCTGATGGAGGCGTCTGGAAGGACCAGAAGGGAATGCCGTGGGTGGATCCGTACAACCGTCGAGTCTGGGACTATAACATTGCCATAGCTCGCGAAGCGCTGGACATGGGTTTCTCGGAGTTGCAGTGGGACTACGTACGCTTCCCGGATGTGACTGAGACGCTGCGTCGGACGATGCGCTTTGCCGGTGCCGCCGGTGTCTCGCGCTCGGACAACATCGCGAACTTCATCACTTACTCGAAGAAGGAACTGGCCTCTTACGAGGTGCCGATAGCAGCCGATGTGTTCGGTCTGGTGACGCACGCCGAAGATGACATGGGCATCGGCCAGAGCTGGGAGAGCATAATCACCACCGCCGACATCGTGCTGCCGATGTCGTACCCGTCTCACTATTACACGGGCTTGTACGGTTTCCAGGTTCCTCACGCGAATCCGTACCAGATAGTGCGCATCGCCATGACTGACGCGGTGGAGCGCACGCGCTTCCTTGTCGATTCAGGGCAGGCTCAGGTGGGCGAGGTTATGCCCTGGCTGGAGGCGATGAGCATCCGCGGCCGGGAGTATGGCGCAGCCGAGGTTCGTGAGCAGATTCAAGGGGCGTACGACGCCGGGCTCAAGGGCTGGGCGCTCTGGAATCCTGGCTCCAAGTTCGAGCCGTACCTGGCTGCTCTGCGTCCTGCCTCGGGCGGACTGTCGCCGCTGGAGCGACGCGGTTGGAAGGCTCCCGACTGGACGCCGCCTCGCAACCGGCTGAGCCGGGTGATTATCAATCGCGATATCGCAGCCCGTGCCGCCGTGGTGCGCGACTCAGTGGTGCGGGACTCACTCGCCCGCGTCGGCGTTGGCGAGCCGGCGGGCGGTTGACGATCAGCGACCCGGCGGGCGGTTGACGATCAGCGTAAGCTTCGGCCGCGCTGACATTTCGGGCAGCGTCGTGCCCATCTCGCCGAGTCTCGGCACCGACAGGTCGGCGTCCCCCAACTCGGGCGGCGACTGACGGGCGGCGATCGGCGAGGGCGACGGTCGGGGGAACGATCGCTCAGCAGGAATTGCCGTCGGCGGATTGTCCACGAAGATCGGCACTGACCGGACGAGTTCCGGAATGCCACGCCGCTCATGACGCTGCGCCCAGGCTATCTCAGCGGCGGCGTGAAGGCGCGAGTATCGTGGCTGCGGAACGCTAAGCCGCCGTTCCTCCATAGCCGCGCGAGCCACCAGCCATGCCGTGCGGGCGAGGATTACCACCCCGATGTAGGCTGCAACGTCGGCCAGGTTGAAGACGATCGAGCCGCCGGCCGTCTTTACCCCCAGAAAATCGACCACGCCGCGCCCGGTTCGAACTAAGTCCAGGGCGTTGGCGGCTGTAGCGCCGGCGACGAAGCCAAGCCCCCGTGGTGCTGCACTGTCCACTGCCGCCAGCGGTGAGCAGACGCGACCAATGACAAAGAGAAGAATGGCGGCCAACAGCAATGTGGCGGGGACTACCAGTGAGCCCGATACCACGCCGCCTCGGGCGAAGCCATCGTTGTAGACGACGCCGAGGAAGGTAGCGCCGCCAGTGTGAATGACTCGTTCACCGAGGAGCGAAGTAGCGGAGATCTTGGCGGCGATGTCCACCACGATCACTAACAGGGCAACGGTGGCGCATCGCCGGAGAGCGGTTGTCACGACGACTGCGCGCCCTACTGTGCCACGACGCTCGCCGAAAGTGGTGAGATCGCGCGCGCTCATGGTGAACTGGCAGGGCGCGCGGTGGTGGTGATCTCCAGCGTGGTCGCCGAGCTCTCGATGCCATCCATCATCGCGCGTATCACCTGCGGACCGGGCTCAGCTCCCAACATCCAGCGCACTTCCATCTCTCCATCGGCGCGAGATACGGCCGACGGAGTGGAAAGGTTTCCTCCGCCAGAAGCGATGGACAGATTGACCGTGACCCCCGCGGCGGGAGCGCCGGATTCCCTAGTTGTGACCAGCCGCACCGTAACCGTGTCACCCGTTGTGGCGACGGAATCCACCGGACCGATGAAGAAAAGGTCCGACGCGACTGAACCGGAGGCAGCGGACGGAGCCATTGAGCTGACGCTGTCGGTGACAGCCGCAGCAGGGCCGGCCGTCGCGGTGCTGTCTTTCGCGCCGCGCCAGCGCAGCAGCAGCACCGCCGCGACGACGATGACAATGACGATGATCAGCAGTTCAAGGACCGTGAGTCCCCGGCGGCGTGATGTCATGCTGGAGGGAAAAGGATCTTTCGCATGTGCGCAGGCTGCCGTTTCAGGGATGCTGCGCGGGACAGATAGATGGTGATGCAAGCGGGACGCCAGGCTAGCATCTATCCCGATACTCCGGCTAACTCCAGGCGCCGCAACAGCTTACGTGCTTTCGTCGGAGGCCACCGGGCGATCAGTGGTGTCGGGCAGGGTCGAGAGCGTTGCACCAGCGCCACGCTCTAACGCCTCGCAACGAGGGTTCTCTTCCGACGGAAGTGCGGAGCTTTCGGGTGCCGAGCTGGACATCGGCTCGGTGGCTGCATCTTCCGCTGCTGTCACGATCGCTTCTGAGGGAATGGCGGCACCGAACGCAGAAGTGAGCAGGTCACGCTGTGCGTCGCCAATGCGATCGGCGACGACCAATGCGAGTGCGGCGGCCAGTGCGGGTTCGGCGAGGCGCTCCACTTCACGGCGATCGCTGCTATCGAGCGCCGCTGAGTCGGCGGCACGTGTGGCCATCTGCAGGATGGGGCCGATCAGCGCATCGCGCGCTGGTTCTCGCGCCGAGCGTTGGATTGCCAAACCCAATCCCCGATCCGCCTGACGTCCGGCCGGTGTGGCGGCGATGGCCTCGTAGCGGCGTGCCGCCGCCAGCCAGACCAGCGCCGGCTGGGCGGCGAGCTTCTGGAGAAAAATACGGACAAGCGGCGTCTGCGGACCGTACGGTTGAGCTGCCTTGGTCTCCGTCATGACGGCGAGGTCGGGATTGGGACGGGCCGCAGCTGTCGCGGCGAAGCGCAGCGCCGAGTGGGGCGCACTGTACCGGAAACTAACCGGCGCTAATAAAAGTGCGTCGATAGATCGAGAGTGAGCGACCTGCTACCCGGTTGCGATCCAGGTCACGACTGATGAGCGATCATCGTCGCATCCAGCAGTAATGAAGTGGGCGGGGCTTGAAACGGTCTACGATCTGATGTCTATTGCCCCCGACTGCCGGTGCGGATCCTGCACTGAACCAGACTTCAAACCACATGCTCATTCGCGCAAGCACCTGTCATTCGAGCAATCGCTATTCGCGCATTGCGACCGGGCTGGCACCAGGGATGCATCAGGTAGAGCGCGACGCCATAGGCACGGGCGGCAGCGAGCAGCGCTGCCTGTGGGATCCGCTGCAGCATCCACGCCTGTTCGACCCACGTAAGAGGAATACCATATGTCCATGAAACGTCTTGCCGCGGGTGGCATAACCGCGCTCCTCATCGCCACCCCGGCCGCTGCCCAGCAGCCCAGAGGCGGCTCTGTCGAGATCGGAGCATTCGGTAGCTACACCAGTTTCGATTCCAGATTCCGCCTCGATGATGCTGTCGGGTTTGGTGGCCGCCTTGGGGTCTTCCTATCGCCTCGCTGGGCAATCGAAGGCGATGCCGGCTATGGGAAGATCAAGCATAACGACGAGCCGTTCGTATCCGGTGCCGCTCCACGACCCTGTCCAACCGCAGGCGTCTGCGGCAAGGATTGGAACTTCACGCCGCTCTATCTCCGGCTTGCCTACAACGTTCCCGTCGGCAATCGCAGCCAGATGATACTTGGCGCGCACGTGGTCCGTCTCGATTATGATTTCACTCACGAGACTGGCTACGGCGGGCTTCTCGGTGCGCGCATCGGTCTGAGCCCGAGTGTCGCGATCCGACTGGACGCTATTGGCGACTGGAACAAGACGGGCACAGCGACGCCTGATAATGACGACACCGACATCACGATTACCGGTCGTGCTGGTCTGAGTCTCATGCTCAGGACCAAGCGTCCGGCTCCGCCACCGCCGCCGCCGCCAGTGGTAGTGCAGCAGCCGACTCCGCCTGCTCCGCCGCCGCCGCCGCCGCCACCACCACCAGCGCCCACCGTGGATACGGCCGGCATCGCGATGCAGGTGACGAATGCGATGACCGAGAAGATCTTCTTCGACTTTGATCGCTCTGAGCTGCGCTCCGATGCACGCTCCACGCTCGACCGGAAGGTCGCTTTCTTCCAGGCGAACCAGAGCATGCGGATCCGCGTCAGCGGACATGCTGACGAGCGTGGTTCCGATGAGTACAACCTGGCCCTCGGCCAGCGCCGTGCCGCTTCGGCCAAGGCTTACCTCGTACAGCAGGGAATCGATGCCGGCAGGATCGACATCGTGAGCTACGGTGAGGAGCGCCCCGTCTGCACCGAGAGCAACGAGAGTTGCTGGCAGCAGAACCGTCGCGATGAGTTCGAGATCATCGCTGGCGGACCGCTCTACCGCCTGCCGTAAGCACGGCGCGCCAGAGCAATCGAAGCCCCCCGCGGTCTCACTGGCCGCGGGGGGCTTCGTTGTTTGTCTGAGCGTAGGTCACAGAGCATGGAGACGGTCAAGAGCGCGGATCCGGTTCATTACTCCGAAGCGCTCTCCGTTCTCTCTTCCAGTCCCGTAGCCTCAGTTCCAGGAAGTCTGATCCTCGCCACCACGCCAGCATTGTTGTGCCGGTTCTCGATCGCCAGCGAGCCGCCGTGCGCTTCTGCTATCTGACGACTCAGCACCAGGCCGATGCCGCTGCCCTGTGGCTTGGTGGTGAAGAAAGGGACGAACAGGTTGGTCGTTCCGCTCAGTCCCGGCCCCTCGTCTTCCACCTCGACCACGAGCGCGGCATCGTCGGCGTTCCAGCCGACCATTACCGCCCCCTCAGTTTCCAGCGACGCATCCACGGCATTGCGAATTAGGTTGATCAGCAACTGATCCAGTTGTGCGGAGTCGGCGTTGATCAACGTCTTGGGTCCGGGTATAACCTGGACGCTGAGGCGAGTCTCGAGTGACGCGATGCGGCGCACCCATGTCTCGACGTCCATCGACTCCTTCTCTGGCGCTGGCAACCGCGCCAGCCGCGCGTACGAGGCCATGAAGCGGGCGAGAGACTCGGCGCGGCCGCCGATCACGGACAGTCCGCTCGCCAGGTCCTCCTCGGCGTCTGCCGGACGCGGATCCCTGGCCAGCAGTGACTGAAGCGTTGCGGCGATCGACTTGATGGGCGCGAGCGAATTATTGATCTCATGACTGAGCACTCGCACCAGGCGCTGCCAGGCGAGGAGTTCTTCCTCCCTCAGGGCGCGCGTGACGTCGGACAGCACTAGCAGGGTGTGCCGTCGTCCCTGCTGCCTGAATACACGCCGCCTGATCTCCCAGCGCCCCCAGCCACCCGGGAAGCGCGCTGCCTCCACTCGTGGTGCCTCGCCGCCCAGAACGCCGTCCAGTCCGGCCTCGGTCGCCGTAAGTCCGAGTAGCCGCTCCGACGTGCGTCCGAGCAAACGTTCACCCGCCGCATTCACCAGACGCAGTCGATTCTCGTCGTCGACGGCGAACACCGATACGTCTATCTCGGCCATCGCGGTGCTGAGTAGCGCCGTCGCCTCCAGAGCCCCCAGTCGCTCTGTGCGCAGGGTGTCAGCCAGCAGGTTGACCTCGAGTAGCGCGAGCCCCAGCGGGTGATCGGCGCCAGCCGCGCGGCCCCGCTGGGAAAAGTCGCCTTCGCGCATTGCCGCCAGCATGTTCGCCAGCGTCTGGAGCGGTCTCACTACTCGATCATGCAGCGCTACCACCATCAGCAGCCAGGCAAGCACGATGAAGACTATCGCCGTCCAGCGCAGGCGCACGCTGTAGTCGCCAGTGACAAGGAGCGCGATGGCGACGATTACCGCCGGTGTAGCGGCCGCAGCAGCGAGCGCCGTCACCACATAGTCGTGTCGGCGCCACCAGCGCCGGCGCGGTGCGCGTGGCGTCGCGCGCGTCCGCTGACGCGTACCACGCAACCCGCTCAGAGGTCGTGAGCCTCGAGACGCCGGTAGAGGGCGCTACGACTGAGTCCGAGTGCCTTTGCGGCGTGGCTGACATTGCCTTCAAACCGTTCCAGTGCCTTCTGGATCACCAGCCGCTCCACCTCTGACAGCGTCATCTCTTCCATACGAACGCCGGCGGTCGAGGGCACCCGAAGCCCCAGATCGCTCACTCGGACAATGTCGCCCTGGGCGAGCAGAACGGCGCGCTCCACGGCATGATCCAACTCGCGGATGTTGCCCGGCCAGCCGTGATCCAGCAATGCCTGGGTGGCTGGTGCATCGAAGCCGGAAAGAGGCTTCCGATAGCGGGCGGCGTGACGCTGCAGGAAGTAGGCGGCCAGCGACGCTATGTCTTCCCGACGCTCACGAAGTGGCGGCAGGTGGATCTCGATGGTGTTGAGGCGGAAGAGCAGATCCTCCCGAAAGCGCCCTGCCTCCACCTCGGCGTGGAGGTCGGCGTTGGTGGCGGCGAGCACGCGTGCATCCACCCGTCGAGTGCGCGAGGATCCAACGCGCTCCAACTCTCCCGTCTGCAGTACCCTGAGCAACTTGGACTGCTGCGGCAGCGGTACATTGGCGATCTCGTCGAGGAAGATCGTGCCGCCATCGGCCAGTTCGAACCGGCCTATGCGATCGGCCTTGGCGTCCGTGAAGGCTCCCTTAACGTGGCCGAACAGCTCGCTTTCAAATACTCCCTCCGACAGGCCGCCCATATTCACCGTGATGAATGGACGCTGCGAGCGCGAGGAAGCAGCGTGCAGCCAGAGCGCGACGAGCTCCTTGCCGGTGCCGTGTTCACCTGTGATGAGGACGTTGGCATCCGACGGCGCGACCCGCCTCATGAGCTCCAGCACCGGCCCCATGCGTGGGCTCTCGGCAATGATCTCCGGAAGCCCAGCCGTACGCGCGCCACGCAGAGTGGCGTTTTCACCCTCCAGGCGCTGACTGCGTCGTAACGCCCGCCCCATCTCGATCTGGTTGCGCAGCGTCGCCAGGAGACGGTGGTTGTCCCACGGCTTCTCCACGTAATCGTAGGCCCCGCGGCGCATCGCCTCCACCGCGCCGTCAATGCTACCCCAGGCTGTCATCACGACCACCGGCAGCGTCCAGTCCAGAGCCTGCAACTGCTGGAGGAGGTCGAAACCCTCCTGACCGGAGGTCGTATCCCGGGTGTAATTGAGATCCATGATAACGGCGTCCAACTCCTGCTGCTCCACCGTTGCCAACACCCCACTTGGCGAACGAGCCGTTTCAACGCGATAACCCTCTCCCTTGAGCAGGAGACGGAGCGCCTCGATCACGTCGCCCTGGTCGTCTGCTATCAGGACCGTGCTAGGTGAATCCTGGCGCTTGAGGCGTGGCTCGTCGTTCTGGCTGACGGAAGTGGAGGGCATCGGTCTACGCGAATCGGAAGTAAGACGAATCGAAGTATTCGGAACGGACGTCAGCCCACGGAGCGATCGCCCACCATCCAGCCATCTTTCAACTCAATGATGCGCTTTCCATAGCCCGCGTTCTCCTCGGAGTGCGTGACCTGGATGACTGTCGTGCCCTCGGCGTTGAGCTTCCGGAACAGCTCCATGATCTCGCGCGCCTGCGATGAGTGCAGGTTGCCGGTTGGCTCGTCGGCCAGGATGAGGTTAGGACTGGCGATCACCGCCCGTGCGACGCCCACCAACTGTTGCTGGCCGCCACTCAATTGGCGCGGAAAAAGGTCCTTCTTGCCCACCATCTGGAAGCGGTCCAGCGTGTCGGCCACGATCGCCAAGCGTTCGCTCTTCCGGTAGTCGCGGTAGGACAGCGGCACATCGAGATTCTCGGCGACGGTCAGGTCGTCCAGCAGGTGGTACTGCTGGAAGACAAAGCCGATGTGCAGCTTGTTGAGGGCGATCCGGTCTTTATGCGCCAACCGATGCACGGGCTGACCCAGAAAGTGGTACTCGCCGCGCCATTCGGCGTCGAGCATGCCGAGTATGGACAGCAGGGTGGACTTGCCGGCACCCGATGGGCCCATGATAGTCACGAATTCGCCCGGCTGGATGTCCAGCGTCACGCGCCGGAGCACGTAGCTATCGCCTGCTGGAAGACGATAGCTACGCTCCAGATCGTGCAAGGCGAGCAGTGGACCAGCAGGCAACTCGGCAGCTACGCCGGAGGGCTGGTCAGCGGGGCGGGCGGCTTGCGAGAACCAGCTCATGCGGGCTCCGAGGAACAGAGGGAGGGGGACCCGGAGGACTGGGAGTTCCGGATGGCGCGCCGTTGCGGCACCGCGTACGCAAGGCGTGGGAGTAGAAGATATGATCCCGCGGCAGTCGGCGCGAAACGTCGTCTGTGCTGAGGAGGGCGCTCGCGAGAGCTACGCCGGCGCTGGCGACGGGCGTCGGGCGTCGGTCGGCGTAGCGCATCGTCGTCGTCAGACCTCGAAGCCGCTCTCCCGCAACTCCTGCTCGGCAGTGGCTGCCGCGAGAGTACGGTGATCCAGCTCCTCCACCACCCTCCCGTCAAAGAGATGGATGCTGCGGTCGGCGTGCTTCTCGTAGCGAGGATCGTGGGTGACCATGCAGATCGTCGCGCCGCCGCGGTGCAGCTCTTGAAGCAGGCCCATCACAGCCTCGCCGTTCACCGAGTCCAGGTTACCGGTAGGCTCGTCGGCGAGCAGGATGACGGGATCGCCGGCGACCGCTCGGGCCACCGCCACGCGCTGCTGCTGACCGCCGGAAAGCTGGGAGGGGTAGTGCTTCATGCGGTGCGCCATCCCCACCCGCTCCAGAGCGTCGGTAACGCGCTTCCGCCGCTCCGTGGCATCCATACCGCGGTAGGTCAGCGGCAGCTCGACGTTCTCGAATACCGTGAGATCGCCAATCAGGTTGAAGGCCTGGAAGATGAATCCGATCTGCCGGTTTCGAACGCGCGCCCGGTCGGCGGCGGACAGGCCGGAGACAGGTTGTCCGTCCAGCAGGTAGTTGCCGTCGGTCGGAGTGTCGAGCAGACCGAGTATGGACAGTAGCGTCGTCTTCCCACAGCCTGACGGTCCGCCGATAGCCAGGTATTCACCCTCGCGAACCTCGAGATGGATGTCGGCGAGAGCGTGCGTCTCTACCTCATCGGTATAGAAGATCTTCCTGATGCCCTGGAGCTGGATAAGGGCACGACCGGTGACATCCGTGCTTGGCGAGTAGGGGGCGCTGGCGGTCATGGCAGACGTGGGTAAGGGGGGGAAGGGCTTGTGAGTGACGTCGCGGGCGACGGCGACGGCTGCTGGGAGGTTATTTGAGGCGGACACGCACATTGTCGGAGGCGGACATGTCGGAGATGATCACCTTGTCGCCGACCTGAAGCCCCTGCACGACTTCGATGGTATTGACCGAGGCACGTCCAAGTTTGACCTGCACGAGCGAGGCGTGGCTGCCGTCGGGATCGAGTTTGTACAGCCCGACGGTACTCTCTGGCTGTCCATAAGCCGGCCGACCGACGTACATGACATCGTCCAACCGCTCTATCTCGATCGTGCCGTCCACGCTGAGGTCGGCACGCGCGCCGGCTGGTAGCTCCCCTTCCAGGGCGACTTCGACGGTAACTGTGCCGTTCTGGACGATGGGGTCGATGCGTATGACGCGTCCCGGCACAATCCCGTTGCGGGTGTCGATCTTCGCCTTCTGCCCTATCGCGATATCCTTGGCCTGAGTTTCAGGTGCTCTCAGCACCGCCTTCAACTGACCCGGTTGTGCCACCCTGGCCAGACGCTGACCAGGTGTGACCCACTGGCCTAACTCCAGCGGAAGTTCCTGGAGCACTCCGCTCTCCCCGGCGCTCACCTGCATCGATGCCAGCCGGTCCTGGCTGAACACGACTATCGCGCGCATCTGGCTGACCTGCTGCTCCGCCTGCTTGACCTGATCCTTCATCGACTTTTCGAGGATCTCGAGCTGATCGCGCTCATAACCGAGCCGCATTCCCAGCGACTCGGCCAGGTCGCGCGCAGCGGCGAGCTCGTTCGGCGCGGCAAGTCCCTTCCGTACCGAATCGAGGGCTAGCTGGGTGCGCAGGTCGCGCTGGGCCTTGTTGTACTCGCCCTCCATCTGCCGAATGCTGCTCTCTCGCTGCAGGCGCGCCTGAGATAGCGTTGCGCGAAGGGTGATGAGTGACGACTCAACGCTGCCAAGCTGGCGTTGCGCCTCCAGCAGCTCGCGCTGGATGTCAGGGTTGGTCAGGACCGCCAGCACGGTGGTCGCATCTACCGTCACACCCGGTCTGAGGGGCAGAGCCTCGACGCGGCCGGCGGTCAGCGCTGAGATGATGACCATGCGTTCTGGCACGAGCGTGCCCGGGGCTCGTACCTCGCGGACCATTGTCCCGCGAGCCACTGAATCGATATAAATCGTCGCCCGATCGACAGTTGGAGCGCGCGGCTCCAGTCGACTCAGGGCGAGAGTCATCAGGAGGAGTGCGGCGACTGCTCCGCCTATCAGTAGGTAGCGTCCACGCTTCGAACGTGGTTGGCGAGCAACGTCCACGGGGCCTTCCAGGAGTGGTCGGAATCGAACTTTCGGGCAACTACGAAGCTGCAGATTTCCTATTCATAAGGGAAGAGTCGTGCCGTCCTGACCTGCGCTCTAACCTGTTGTGGCAGACCGCTTTACGATGTTGTTCGGAGCGTGTCAGGGGAGCCCGTGTGCCCGGATTTGGGATATGGTGTCCCATAAACGAACAGTGCGGCAACCCCGAGGGTTACCGCACTTTCGGACTGTAAGCGACGTTCGCCGCCACATACGCCGCCGCTCTTGCTCGTCAGACGACGAGGAACGGAGTCAGGATTTCGATGACCTGTTCGTAAGTGAGAGGCTCGTCAAACGCTTCGCTCGCTGCGTCCGCACCGCCAAAGCCGGTGGCAAAGTTGGTAGCGTTAACTCCACCCTGCGTGACATTGGACTCACCAGCGTAAATCCGGGCGATGAGTGCCTGGCCGGCGGCCGGGAGGCCGCTAATCCCGGACTGTTCCTGCGTGATGGTACCGCTCATGTTCACGGCCACTCCGGCCGCCGCCCTCATGCGCCTGATACGGGAAGCATGCCGAGCCTCTACGGCGTGTATCTGGAGGGCCGCCTGGAGCACCGCGCGGTTGCTCATAAGGTTAGCGGCCTGACCCTTGTAGGCTCTCACGCCAGTGTCCTCGAACGCCTGGGCGCCAGCCAGCAAGGCGCCCTTGTCAGACGTGGCCACAGCTAGCGGGCCGGTGCCGCTGCCCTGACCGGCGGTGAAGTCGAATTCAGCGCCGGTGAATGTTGCCGGTGTCCCGCCCATCGTCGAGATCTGACCCTTGAGAAAGGCGACGTGGGCCACCTCATGCTTGCGGATCTGGTCCAGCGTGGCCTTCTCGACATCGGTGAGCTTGGCTCTCACCGGCGCGAAGGCGGCATTCTGCGCAGCCATTCCGCTCTGGCCCAGGACGGCCTTGTAGAACTCTGCCTCTAGGTTCTCCAGTACGTAGGCGAACTCCAGCACGCCCCGGACATTTGTTGGCGCCTGTGCCTGTGAAACGCGAGAGAGAGCGGCGAGGGCAATCGGGATGGAGCCAAAAGCCAGGGCAGCTGCAAGGCCGCCGCTAGCAGTCGCGCCGTGTCGCAGGGCATCGCGCCGGTTAACCGACTGCGTTTGCGTTTGGCTGTCCATACTGTCGAGCATTGATGTTGTCATTGTGGGTTCTCCGCGCGGGTTCAGGACGGCTGCTTGCCGATGGACACAGCAGTGGTGATGAATGGCCCAGCATTGGCCAGCACTGCGTTGGGCTCGAATGCCCGATCCAGGCCGTTGGCGTCCACCACGTCGTCTCCGGCGAAGGCCCGGCCGGTGCCATCCAGGATGTCGCGGATGGCTGCTGCGTGACGAGCCTCCACCGACACGATCTTGCCGGCAAGTAGCAGGTAGCCCGCATCCTTCATGTACTTGCCCGCGCCGTTGTAAGCGGCCACGCCAAGATCTTCGAAGGTGCGGGCCGTTCCCAACACGCTCTCCCGGCTCGCCAGAGCGTTCCCGAAGTCCACCTTCAAGGCGGGAATGGCACTGGTTCCCAGGGCAGCCTTGAGAAACTCGCGGTGGATAACCTCATGGTTCCGAATCTGGGTAAGCACGTCGCGCTCGGCAGCCACCGAGATCCCACTGGTTGTGAATCCGGCCACCACCTGGGTGTAGAATGCCGCCTCCAACTGTTCCAGGGCGTAGGCGTAGTTGAGGATGCCCACGTCGGTGTTGAGATCCAGCACCACTCCGCCACCGCCGCCCGGCTCGGTGACCTTATCGCTGCAAGCCGAGAAGAGGCCGGGCATCAGCACGACTGCACCGCCCACCCCCATGAGTCTGAGGAAGTTCCGACGCGTGCCGGCCTCCATCAGTTGACGCGGCTCGCTGAGAACCGCCGTCTGCGTTCGATCGAGCATCCGCACTCCCTTTCCGCTAGTCCGTCTGCTCCGGCATCGGTGCTAGCCCCGGCGCCGGTCCGCGCCCCCTCCGGAGCCCGTGGCCATCGGGCGATCGTGACCGCCCCGTTCATCGTTGCTCTCGCTCTCACAGCCTCAGATCAGAGATTCAGCGTCTATTGTCTCAAATCTGAACTGCCGCGACTGTATCAGAACCCATTATGAGGCACTCTGCTGCAAGATTGATGTAGCAGACGGCGTGCCAGTGAAACGTCTGAGCCTCGACGGGAGAAGGTTGACAGGCTAGGATTGCAGGCATGTATCACGTCCCCTTCTCATGAGCCCGAACCGGGATGAACTCACCGACCTGCTCCGTCGGCGGCTTCTGGCTGGGCTGCGTGTAGGTACGCTCACGCATGGCTCGCGGCTGGCCAGCTCGCGCTCCGTCGCCGCCGAACTGGCTGTCGACCCGCGCCTGGTCATGGCGGCATACAGGGAGCTGGCGGGGGAGGGGATGGTGGAACTGCGGCCGCGTTCCGGGATCTACGTCGCCGTTCGCACGAGTAGTGACGGCGCGCCAGTTCCGTCGCAGGAGTGGCTGGTGGATTTGTTGGGGGCGGCGATCGAGCGAGACGTTGCGGCGGCTGATCTCGCTCGCTGGTTGCAGTTGGCGCTCGAAACGCTCCGCCTGCGCGCCGTAGTGATCGCCGTCTCGGCGGACCAGACTGTGGGCATCTGCGCCGAACTACGCGGCAATTACGGACTGGAGGCGGAGGGCGTCGTGCTCTCTCCCAACTGCGTGAACGGGGACGCTTCAGATGGGGATCCGGCGGCTACAGCGACACCGGCAACGGGCAGCGTCCACCCGCGATGGGCGACACAGCTACAGCGCCTTCCAATCGATGGGGAGAGGCTGCCGCAATCGCTCGCGCGGGCTGATCTGGTAGTTACCACCCCGGCTTCGGAGGCCCTCGCCCGTCCACTGGCCACGCGCCTGGGAGTTCCCCTTATCCTCGCCGAAGTCCGTCCTGACCTGCTTGGCGTGCAATGGCGTCAGCTCCTGCTGCAGCCCGTATTCGTGGTCGTCGCCGACGAACTGTTCGGTCGGATGGTTCAGGCCTTCGTGAGCGGCGCGCCCGGCGGCGATCGACTCACCGTGTTGGTCGCTGGCCGGGACGACACATCGTGCATTACTGACGACTCTCCGGTGTACGTCACTCGGGCGGCGCTACAGCTACTCGGCGACGTTACTATCCCTGGTCGGCGGGTCCCCCCAGCCCGCGTATTCACCGCGGAAGCGTCGCGCGCGATACTGCACTGGATGGTGGCGGCCAACCTGGCTGCCGACGAGGCGCAACGGGCGTCAGCGGCGGCTATATCGCGGCCGCCGGCAGAGCGGCCGACTGTGGCCCTGGACCGGCAAAGCTGAAAATGGACAGGCGAATAAAGGAACGCACCGATCATCAGTTTCCCCGAACTCTATGCCTCACGGCCGCAGCGCTCTGGAGTTGGGCATGCGCGCCAGCTGTCCGAGAGCAGGGCGCTGGGCAGCCCTCGCCGGTCGCCGCCACTGATGCCGCGCGGAATGACAGCCTGCGGCTGGACAGCCTGCGTGCCGAGCGCTCGAAGCTGGCACTTGCTGATAGCCTGCGGGTTGACAGCCTGCGGGTCGCAAGCGAGCGCGCCGACAGCCTGAGGGCCTCGAAGATGAATGCGCTCGCCGAGGCCCGACGCGACAGCGCCAGCGCGGCCGATCAGCGACGTGCGCGGGCGGTGCGAGACAGCGTGTCAGGTGCTCGAATCCCGTTGCCGCCCAGTCCCACCGCCCCGGCAGAGAACGTCCGGCGAGCGGGCGACCTGCGGGTCTGTGGCGGCGGCGATATCACGCTGGGCACCAACATGGATACCACCTGGGCGATTACCGCCAGTCGGCGTCCACCAGGTGCCCCCGTGGCCGCGCTACCTCCACCGGGGGCCCTCCTGGCTCCTCTCCGTGCCGTTTTTGGCGATGCCGACGTGGCGCTGGTGAACGTCGAGGGCGCCATCGGCGAAGGGTCGGTCCAGCCCAAGTGCGGGCCCGGCTCCACGGCCTGCTTCGCGATGCGCCAGCCGGTGGCAGCCGCCGACGCCCTGCGTTCACTCCTGCCGACGGGCGTCGTTGTTGGCAACGTGGCGAACAACCATGCCGGAGACGCCGGCCTGGCCGGTTTCGATAGCACTCTCGCCCATCTGACCCGCTCCGGCGTGATCGTCACTGGGGTGGATACTCTGGCGTCCCCGGTCACCGTTGACGGCTATACGGTCGGAGTGCTCGGCTTTGCTGTCTCGCCGCGTCGCCCGGATGCGCGCGACCTGGCCGCTGTTCGGCGACATGTTCGGCGCGCGAAAAGCCGTTACGGTCGTGTTATAGTGACCGTGCATATGGGAGCTGAGGGGGCCGCGGCCCAGCGTACCCGCAGTGCTGACGAGAGCTACTACAAAGAGAATCGCGGCAATCCAGTTGCCTTTGCTGAGGCGGCGGTAGGGGCGGGGGCGTCACTCGTCATCGGGCACGGACCACATGTGCTGCGGGCGATAGAATGGCGTGACAGTTCGCTGGTGGCGTATTCGCTGGGCAACCTCGTCACCCATGGGCCGTTCGTGAATCGCGAACCGCTCAATCGCGGTGCAGTACTCTGTGCCACTATCACCGCTCAGGGCACGGTGATCGACGCCGAGCTGCGTCCAACGGTCCAGCGCCGAGCCGGCCAGGTGGGGGTCGATCGATCGAGTCGAGCTCTCGTTCTCATCGACTCGCTGAGCCGTCTGGATTTCCCGCGCACCGGCGCCCGCATCTCAAAAGATGGGCGGGTAGGGAGAGTTCCTGAAGTAATGCGCCTTCGCCCTCCTCGCTGAGCGGCTCGCCTGACCTGGAATAGAGAAGGGGAGAGCGATTCGCTCTCCCCATTTTTCCAGTCATGGCCTCACCCCACGCGTCGGTGGGAAAATCAGCTACCGCCAGCGAGCTTGGTGCTTCCGGAGTCGGCATCGCCGATGAGGCGGCGAACACCTGTCCATGGCTTCATACCCGGGAAGCGGCGGCGATCAAGATCGGCTACGATCACCTTGCCGGCGGTCGTGCTGGCGTGAATGTACTGGCCGTCACCGATATAGATGCCGATGTGCGATGGCTTCTTGGCTGGGCCAAAGGTCAGCAGGTCGCCCGGTCGGAGCAGCTTCCGCTCGGTGGCCACTGCCTTCCCCACCTTGGCCTGCTGGGCCGCTGTACGTGGGACTTCCAATTGGAGTGCCTGGGCCAGGTACCGAATGAGCCCGCTGCAGTCGAAACCGCGGTTGGGATTGGTACCGCCGAAGACATAGCGAGTACCAAGCTGCGACTTCGCCACAGATACGATGGAGTCGCGAAGCGCGGACGCCGATGCGCTGAAACCAGCCAGCGGCGCCGTGTTCAGAGCCGTGGTGGAGCCGCCGTCAAGCGGATTATTCGATTTTGCCAGCGGCTGCGCGAATAGCTTTCCCGAAGGAGTGAGCAGCGCGCAGGAGAGAATGCCGGACAGCACCAGCCGGTTCAACGGCGGCACCAGACGTTTGGGGACATTTGATCAATCTCAGGATTAAGTCGTCAAACTGACGACCGACCGGGAGGAATCGTAATGCGGCCCGCACCGGGGCGACACCCTTCGGCCATTCTTCGCCTCAGGCGAGCGCGGCCGTGACGGCGTCTATCGGATACCCAGAACCTTGTGGGTCTGGACGCTCAGTCGCCAGCGAGGATGGGCGAGACAGTAGGCGACTGCGAGCTCCATGTTCTCCACCTGCCGGGGTCCGTCCATGGGCTGCAGAAAACGATGCTGAAAGTCCAGAGCATCGAATTGCGACGGGTCACCTCCCTCCTGCGGGTAAACCAGCTTGAGCTCGTGACCACGATCCAGGACCAGTGGTGCGCCGATTTTGGGACTGACGCAGATCCAGTCCAATCCTGGCGGCGGTTGACGCGTCCCGTTGGTCTCCACCGCCACCTCCAGACCGCGGTGGTGGAAGGCATCGACTGCCGCCGCATCCAGTTGCAGCAATGGTTCCCCGCCAGTGCAGACGACGAGTGGTTGTCCACCGCCGTCGGTCGGCCAGCGCGACACCACAGCATCGGCCAGTTCGCTGGCGGAAGCAAAGCGACCTCCATCCGGCCCGATTCCCACGAAATCGGTATCGCAGAAGTTGCATATCGCGGTCGCCCGATCGGCTTCGCGCCCAGTCCACAGGTTGCAGCCGGAGAAGCGGCAGAAGACGGCCGCCCTTCCTGCGTTGGCGCCCTCTCCCTGAAGCGTGTAGAAAATCTCCTTAACAGTGTACGCCATCAGCGTTCAGGATCCCGATGCGAGAGCGAGACGGCCGACTGATCCTCCTCGCCCCAAATGTAGCTTGCCGGGTCGGTCACTCCGGCGTCGGCAAAGCCGCGCAGTCGGAGCGTGCAGGCGTCACAGTGGCCACACGCTGCGCCCGCCTTGGACGGGGAGTAGCAGCTCGAGGTGAGGGCGTAGTCCACGCCCAGCTCCAGCCCCATGCGAACAATCTGCGCCTTGCTGAGCGACATCAGGGGAGCCCGGATTCGGAGCGGGCAGCCTTCTTCGGTAGTCGCCCGGGTGGCCAGGTTGGCCATCGTCTGGAAGGCTTCGATGAACTGCGGTCGACAGTCGGGATAGCCGCTATAGTCCACCGAATTCACGCCAATGAAGATGTCCGATGCGTTCACCACTTCCGCATAGGCCAGCGCGTGTGCCAGGAAGATCGTGTTGCGGGCCGGCACGTAAGTCACTGGAACTCCCTGCGACATGTCCGCCGCGTCCCGATCCATCGGCACGGTCAGTGTGTCATCAGTGAGCGCCGAGCCGCCAAATAGGCCCAGGTCAATGTGCGACACCCGGTGTTCCACAGCGCCGTAACGTTCGGCAACGAGGCGGGCCGCGGCCAGTTCGTGAGCGTGGCGCTGGCCGTAAGCGAAGGAGAGCGCATGTACGTCGAACCCTTCGCGGACGGCGTGGGCCAGGAGCGTAGTGGAGTCCAGTCCACCACTGAGAAGGAGGACGGCGGGGGGTCTGCTATTGCTCACGATCGGCGATGGAGTTGCGGGAGCACGGTTGCTGGCTGCGGCGGCTAGCCGAAGGTGGGTGCCGCCAGTACTGAAAGATAGGCGATTCGTGGCTCGAACTGCTGCCGAGTGACCGCCAACAACGGGCGTGACGACTGCGCCTAATCGTGATGCAGGTCACAACCCAGAAGCTGGATGACTGCAGCGGTGGGCGAACCGGCTGGATAGATTGGTGGGGTACCAGTCCTGTTGTCGCAGCTTCCTACTTCATGCCTGCCGACATGCTACGATCGCGCTCATTATTCATCCTGCTGCTGGCCACCACGGCTGCCGCCTGCGCTCGCACCCCGGTGGTCGGCGGACCAGCGGGCAGTCCAGGTGCCGTTGCCGCCCCGCAGTCAGCGCGCGGACTGGTGGAGCGGATGAAGGGTGAGCATGACGGACGCTTTTACAGCACCCTCTCGTTCCGCCAGTCGAACGTAGCCTATAGCAGCGCTGGCGAGACTCGCAGCAGTTGGTTGGAGCGCCAGAGTCTGCCGCGGCGACTTCGCATCGACTTTGTTGAGCCCGATGCGGACGGCAGCGGAATCCTGTTCCGGAATGACAGCGCTTACACCTTCCAGCGCAACACTCTGGCGCAGAGGGTCGCGCAACTTCACCCGCTGCTCCTGCTGAGCGCCGACCTCTACGCGTTGCCGGTGGACACGACGATGGCCGCGCTGGCGAAACTGAACATCGACACGACGCGGTTGCGTCGCGACAGATGGACCGACCGCCCTGTCTGGATCGTGGGCGCCGCATCGGGTGACTCCACTTCCACTCAGTTCTGGGTGGACGCCGAACGGTGGGTGCTGCTGCGGTTCGTGAACAATCAGGCGGCCGGCACGCGCAACGTGAGGACGGACCATCATTTCAGCTATCAGACCGTTGATAGCCTGTTGGTACCGAAGGAGATCGTCTTCCTTCGCAACGGGGCTCCCTACTGGCGGGAGACGTACACCGACGTAAAGGTCAATCCGCCACTGGCCGATGCTATCTTTCTGCCGGCCCGCTGGCAGGCGAACGTCCCCGTACCCTGATCACGCCGTACACTGTCGTTGCGGTCGTGAAAGCCGTCGTCGCCTCGTCAGCCAGTCGTGCCTCACGCCAGTTTCCTAAATGATCCGACGTCGCGATCTTGGTAGCATCGTCCTGTTGGCCATGCTGTCGGCCTGTTCGGCCAGTCACCCCACGGACGACACGAAGACGTTGCCGCCTCCACCGCCCCCGCCGGTGGTCGGGTCGTCCACGTCATTGCCGCTCAAGCTCGCGCCGCAGCCTACACAGACGGCAATTACCGCGGCCGACCTGATGACGCGGATATACATCTTTGCCGATGACTCGATGCAGGGCCGCGGCACTGGAACCGAGGGCTACGACCGCGCTGCCCTCTACATCACCGATGAGTTACGCCGACTGGGTCTGCGGCCGGCCGGTGACAACAGCACCTACTTCCAGCGTCTGCCCATCGCCGCCGTCCCGGGGGGCGGCCAACGGCCGATCTACAACGTGGTGGCAATAGTACCCGGCTCTAATCCCGACCTCGCCGGCCAGTATGTGGCCATCGGCGCGCACGCCGACCATTTAGGGACGAAAGGTTGGTCGCTGGACCACGATTCCCTGAAGGTTGTCCTGGATCAGGTCTGGAGCATGAGAGGACGCAGCAACACGCCGACGTCGCTCACGGCCAGCCAACGCGCCTCCATCCATGTGAACGTGGACAGCCTGCGCAAACTGCGAGCGCCGCGGCTGGACTCCATCTCCAACGGAGCCGATGACGACGGCTCCGGTTCGATGGCGTTGCTAGAGATCGCCGAATCGATGACCACCGGCGGGCGGAAGCCGGGACGTTCCGTACTCTTCGTCTGGCATGTCGCCGAAGAACTGGGTCTTCTGGGGTCGGCCCACTTTGGCGAGAACCCCACCGTGCCGCGCGATTCCATAGTCGCCCAGATCAACATCGACATGATCGGACGCGGCTCGTCAGCAGATCTGGTGGTCGGCGGCCCGGACTATCTGGGCGTGGTCGGTTCGCGGCGCCTGTCGACGCAGCTCGGCGACATGGTTGAATCCGTGAACGACGCCGGCGGTCATGGTTTGCGTCTGGATTACGAGATGGACGCCGATGGCCACCCGGAACGCATCTACTGCCGGAGTGATCATTACAGCTATGCGCGGTGGGGGATTCCGGTGGCCTTCTTCTTCACAGGACTACACGCCGACTACCACCAGGTAACGGACGAGCCGCAGTACATGGACTATCCGCACTACGCGCGCATCACTAACTACCTGAACGAGCTCCTGCTGGCGGTTTCCAACCGCGCCGAGCGTCCGCTCGTGGACAGGCCTGTGCCATCGCCGTGGGCCAGATGCGTCCAGTAGGATTGTAGCCGCCGCTACTCGGCGACATCCTCGAAGCGCAACCAGTTCTGGTAGAAGTAGAGGTCTACCCAGCCGGTAGGTCCGTGACGGTTCTTCAGCACGTGCAACTCGGCGGCGCCCTCGATGCCGCGATCGGCCTGATACATCTCCTCGCGGAAGAGGGCCAGGACAACGTCGGCGAGCTGTGCCGGCGTACCCAACGCCCCTAGGTCAGTCAGGAGAGGCCGCGGGTCGGGACGGTCGCGAGTAGCGGAGGAGAGAGGCACGGTGAGAATGATGGCGATGTCCAGTTCCACCGCCAGCCGCTTCACCGCGGCCACAGCCGCGGCCAGTTCCTCGTCGCGCGCACGAGCGCCGGTGACCAGGGCAGCCAGCCCGTCCACTACCGCCAGTTCGAGATCGAAAACGCGGCGAAGGGTGTCGGCCAGCTCGTCCGTGTTACCGCTGGCGATGCGCTCCAGGGTAGGGGCGCCCTCGCGGAGGGCGAACGCCGCCGCTCCCACGGCTGCTCGGGACTCATCGCCGAGGGTGCCACGGCGAAGGTCATCCAGGGGTAGCCGGGCCTGCATCGCCACCAGTCGCTCGAGCAGACGATCGGGAGTGGTTTCTCCGCTCACGAAGAGAGCGGTGCGGCCGGCCACCGACGCGCGGAGTGCCATCGCCAGAGCCAGCGCCGATTTTCCGACCGAGATGTCGCCCGTGAGGACGATGAGGTCGCCCCGTCGCAGCCCGCCGCCCAACAGCTTGTCGGCGCTGGGGAAGCCGGTGGGAATCTCCTGGCACGGCGCGTTGAAGCTGCCATCCGTGCGCATGAGGAGGCGGTGAAGGACGAGATCGTCGGCTGGCATTCGGCGGGTTAATTGGACCGTGCTGCTAAAAATCGTTCAGGCGGGCGATTAAGGTGCTGGCATCCCCGCGCTGCCACCAGTTTCCGACGCCTGTTCGGCGGTCGACGTAGAACTCGTCACGAGTGCTCCAGTAAGCCGTTGGAGTTCAACGTTGGAAGCGTCGTCGAGAGCGTCGGCAGCGTGGACGCGGAGGTTGTCGAGCGCGGCGGCTATGATCTGTGGGCGCCCCGAGCTGGCGGCTTCGAAGAGGGTCACCAAGGACGGGCGGATAGTGGCGGGCAGCTTGATGGCGTCGAGCCAGGCCAGGGCCGCTCTCGCCCGCGCTTCGCGTTGCTCGTCGGGCAGCCGGTAAGGCGGCATCGTGGCGATGGCGAGTCGGGCGCCCAGTAGGGTGGCAAGGACCGTCTCGCGGCTCTCTCCCAACTGCGCCAGGCCAACCCGACGGGCGAGGGCAGGGAACGGAAAGACCGGAGCGGCGAGTCCGAATGGGGGCGAGGCCGGCGGTGGCGCAGGTGGTCGGTTGGGAAGCGTCAAGGAGGGCACGCGGAGAATGTAGCGAGAACCGGAGGAAGCGGTCGCCGCCGCGCTGTCGCGCTTCCTCTGGGAGTGCGTCCGGGCGTACATTACCGCACCATGGCGCTCCCGGTGAAGGCCATCCTATGGGTGGACGACGAGGCAGAGCGACTGGAGTCACACCGGTTGTTCCTGCGCGAGAAGGGCTACGAGGTAGAGTGGGCCCTGAATGCGGACGACGCCGTCGAGATGCTCCGGCGCCGCCCTTATGATCTGGTTCTGCTCGATGAGCAGATGCCAGGCAAGCGTGGGCTTGAGGCGTATCGTGAGATCCGCGCGATGTTTCCCGCTCTGCCCGTCGTGATGGTCACGAAGAGCGAGGAGGATGCTACGTTGCGCGAGGCGATTGGCGCTGATGTGCGCGAATATCTGGTAAAGCCAGTGAATCCGCGCCAGGTGCTGACCGTCATCACGAAGCTGCTGGAAGGCCCGCAGATCCGTCAGCAGGCCATGGCCCGGCAATTCTCTGCCCGCTTCCGTCAGATGCAGCTGGAGGATCGGTGGCCGGAGGATTGGCGCGGCTGGGTGGACCGGTTCGCCGAGCTAATGCGCTGGGACATCGACCTCGAAGAGGCCGGGGAGACCAGTCTCTACGACGCCCTTCAGGGTCTCTACAGCGACATGCACCGGGAGTTCGCGGCCTTCATGGCGAAGGCCTATCCGCGCTGGCTGGTAGACCTCGAGGGTGACCGTCCGCCGCTCTCGGTGGACGTCGTCGAGGAGTTCGTTCTACCCGTGCTCGATCGTCACGGCGCGGCCGTGCTGGTGGTCGTGGACTGCATGAGGCTGGATCAGTGGATGGTGCTGGAGCCGCTCCTGGCCCCGTTCTTCGAAGTGGAGACCACGCACTACTACGCTGTCCTGCCGACGGCCACGCCGTACTCCCGAAATTCTCTCTTCAGCGGGCTCTTCCCAGGCGAGATCGCCGCCCGCCTCCCAGACTGGTGGGGCGAACGGGATGAGAACGAATCGCTGAACGCCCACGAACGACAACTGCTGGACCATCATCTGGTTGAGCTAGGCCGGCGGGTGCCGGTGCGGTACCAGAAGATCTCCACCGCCGCCGAATCGGATGAGTTGGAACGTCACATCCAGGGCTCCGTCGCGGCCGAGGGGGTGAGTGCATTCGTCTTCAACTTCGTCGACCTGCTCACTCACGGTCGGAGCGAGTCCACGATCCTTTACGAGGTGGCGCGCGACGAGATCGCCCTGCGCAATCTCACCAGGCAATGGTTCGAGCGCTCGGCGCTATTCAGCGTGCTGCGTGAGGCGGCGCAACGCCGCGTGCCCGTGATCATCACGACCGATCACGGTTCCATCCATTGCAACACGCCGGCGACCGTCTTCGCCAAGCGGGATGCCACGGCCAACCTGCGCTACAAGTTCGGCGAGGACCTGCGGGCCGAGAATCCGTCGCAGGCACTTCTGTTTCGCGACGAGGATATACTGCGGCTACCGCACCACGGCTCCAACGCCAACACGCTCCTCGCCGTTGGTGACACCTTCTTCGTCTATCCCACCAAGCTACGTGAGTACCAGAGTCGCTATCGCGGTTCGTTCCTCCACGGTGGGGTGACGCCGGAGGAAGTGATACTCCCGCTGGCTCTGCTTACTCCGCGCGTCTGACAGACCGAGTGCCTCACACCAGCAAGCTGCCCACGGCAGCACCATACAGGCGTCTGCTCCCCTTCCTGCGTCCACACGTCGGTCGGCTGGTGGGCGCCGTCGTCAGTAACGTCATAGCGGCCGTTCTGGACGTCTTCTCGCTGACGCTGCTAATCCCGTTTCTAAACGCGCTGTTCGAGCTGCAGCCGCTGCCCGACCGGCCTGGAGCGCTGTACGACATTCTACGAGGCACAGTCGGCCTGTTCCTCATCGACGGCGACCCCATGGGATCGCTGCGGAACATCATCTTTGTCATCCTCGGCGCTGTCTTCCTGAAGAGCATCTTCGTCTTCCTGGCGGGGCAGACGGGAGCGAAGCTACAGGAGTATGTGACGCGCGACCTGCGCGATGCTGTCTACATGCATCTGACGCGGCTGCCGCTCGGATTCTTCACGCGCTTCAAAGCTGGTCAGATCCTCCAGCGCGTTCTGACAGACACCGCCCAGACGAAGCAGGTCATCACCGAGGTCATCACTCGCGCCTTGCAGAGCGGGGCGACGGTGATCGTCACGATCTACGCGTTGTTTGCGATTTCCTGGCAGCTCGCCCTGCTCTCTCTGGTCGTCGCGCCGTTGTTGACCGGCGCGCTGCAGCCGTTGCTCAAGCGGCTGCGTCGCGGCCATCGCCGGCTCGGCAACCAGCACGGGGAGATGACGAGCGTGGTGCAGGAAGCGGTGAGCGGAATAAGGCTGGTGAAGTCGTTCGGAGCCGAGAGCTTCGAGGAGCGCCGCTTCCTCGACGCTAGCGCAGACTATGCCCGCGGCACAGCGCGCATGGCCCGGCTGGCAGTGCTCTCCCAGCCGATCACCGAAACTATCGGTACTGCGATCGCCGTCGCCATCCTCTGGTTTGGCGCCCGCGAGGTGCTCGTGGACGGTTCCCTCTCCGGCGCCGACCTGATCACCTTCCTCATCCTCGTGATGCGGATGCTGCAGCCGATGAAGCAGCTCTCCCAACTGCCCACGACCGCGCAGGCGTCGCTCGCCGCCGCCGAACGTCTGTTCGAGATTCTGGACCACCCCACGGAAGCGGCGAGCGATCGTGGCACGCGGAGCATCAGCGCTTTCAATGACTCCATCACCTTCGACGGCGTCTCGTTCGCCTACGAAGATGAGCCAGTTCTGCGGGACATCAGCTTTACGGCCCGCCGTGGTCAGACAATCGCCCTCGTCGGCGCCAGCGGCGCCGGTAAGACGACGCTCGTTGACCTTATCCCACGCTTCTACGAGCCTACCGCCGGTCGCATTCTGCTGGACGGTGTGGACACGCGGGACATCAAGTTGCCGGAGCTGCGCTCTCTGATTGGAATCGTCAGCCAGGAAACGGTTCTGTTCAACGACACCGTCCGTCGCAACGTGGCCTATGGCGCTGACGAACGTTTTACTCTCGAGCAGATCGAGGCAGCAGCCCGGGCGGCTAATGCAGAGAGCTTCATCGCCGCCCTTCCGCAGGGTTACGACACCCCCCTCGGCGAGCGCGGCACACGACTATCCGGTGGGCAGCGTCAGCGCCTGGCGATCGCTCGCGCGCTCCTCCTCGACCCGCCCGTGCTGATCCTGGACGAGGCCACGTCGGCTCTCGATACCGAGTCCGAGCGGCTGGTGCAGGAAGCCATAGACCGTCTGCTGGAGGGGCGCACCGTGTTCGTCATCGCTCACCGTCTGTCGACCGTTGTGCACGCCGACCAGATCCTGGTGCTCGACCACGGCCGGCTGGTGGAGCGGGGCACGCACGACGAGTTGCTGGCCCGCGGCGGCGCATACCGGCGACTGCACGACATCCAGTTCGGCGCCCTGGAAGAACAGAGTACCTAGGAACGATGCGCGTCCTCTTCCACTACGCTGACTCGGACTGGTCGGGTCGTGCCCGCGTGATTGCCGAGAGTGCGCACATGCTCACGCAGCGTGGGGCGCGTGTGGCGATCACCTGCCGTCCCGACAGTGTTCCTGAGCAATACTTCGGGGCGCTGACCGGTGTATCCGTTCGCACGGTCCAGGGAGGCGGGAGTTGGCTGGAGGAGAGTACGCGGTTGGGCCGCGTATTGCGCGACGAGTTCAGCGAAGTGCTGGTGGTGCACAGCGCTCGTGAGCACCTGGTCGCGGCAACAGCGCTGCGCCGCTCGGAGCGTGGTGCGGTGCTCCGGCGGGTACCCATAGGCGGTTCGCTGCGAGTCGGGAATGCTGAACGAGCCGCGGCCTTCCTCGCCACTAGCGGTTTTGTCGCTTCCACCGATGATGATCTGCTTACGCTCGATCTGCCGCCTCGTCCGCTTTTGCCCGTGGTGGTTCCGCTCGGGATTAACACCGATGCGCATGACTCCGCAGCCGCGACACCGCGAGCCGCGCTGGGCCTTCCCCCAGAGAGCCGGCTGCTGGTGTGCGTGATGGATGTTGAGGCGCGGGGCAGGGTTGCGACCGCTCTGCGGACGCTGGCTCTTCTGGCCGGACGACATGACACACTGCGACTGCTGCTAGCGGGGCCCGATGCGGATCATGAGGATTTGCGCATGCATGCGGCGGCGCTCGGGATAGTCGATCGGGTTTCCTTTCTGGGCCAGCGCGAGGATCGGCTGAGCGTCATGAAGGCGGCCGACATCGGTTGGGTGATGGCCGGGCACGACGGTGCCGCGTACGGCGCGATGGACTTCATGGCGCTGGGAATCCCGTTGGTTGCTGAGCGGGACCCAATCTCCGCGAGATATGTAGCCGACGGAATCACCGGCACCCTCCTGCCCCCGGCCGATGCGCCGGCGAGCGCGGCGTCGATCGCAACACTGCTCGCCGAGGATGAAGCGAGATCGGTGATGGGCGCGGCAGCGCGGGTCCGTGTGGCCCGTGACTTTGGCGCCGTGGCAATGGGCGACGCGCTGGAGGCCGCTGTGAAGGCCGCTCGCGATCGCACGAAATGGGGCCGGACGTGAGTGCGGCCGCAGTGGAGGCCACGCCTGCGCTAGAGTTAACCCGCTGCGATTGCACGGGTGGAAGCGCGGCGACGCTGGTGGCAGATTGGAATGGAAGCCGGCACTGCTGCCGGCGCCGCGTTCCCTGTCCGCCGGAAGCATGAACTTCTCCACTCCCAGCCCGCCCGATAGCGATCCTCAACTCCCTCGTCCGGCCAGCCGGCCGCCGACTCTCGCCCATCGTGGCCAGTACTACGCGCTGCGCGCTACTGTGGCCGCGCTCGGTGCCATGCCCTGGGATACGGCGAGCAACTTCGGGGCCCGACTCGGGCTGCTCGGATATCGCCCGTTCGGCATCCGGCGTGGAGTGGTGGAGGAACAGATTGCCCGATCATTCCCGGAACTGGATGTCGCCGGCGTGGCTCGGGTGGCTCGCGGCGCTTACGAGTCGTTGGGTAGGACCACCGTCGAGACGGCAATACTACCGAGCGAGGGGAAGGAGCGCGTGCTGGAGTTGTTTACCCAGGTGGACGGTTGGGAAGTAGTTGAGGAGGCACTGGCTCTCGGCCGTGGCCTCATCATTGTCGCGGGCCATCTGGGCAACTGGGAGCTGGGCGGAGCCTACCTGGCCGCGCGTGGGCTGCCACTGGACGCCATCGTGCGCGGCCAGGGGAATCCACTGTTCGATAGCTACCTCACCGAGACTCGGACGCGCATAGGGGTTCGTGTGGTACATGACCAACAGGCCGTCAGACTGACGCCACGCGCGTTGCGCCAAGGGCGCACGGTTGCCTTCATGATGGATCAGGGCGTGCTGGGTCTCGCTTCCACCTGGGTGCCGTTTTTCGGGCGACTGGCCAAGACGCCACGAGGTCCGGCGGTGTTCGCGCTCCGCCTCAATGCGCCGGTGGTCTTCGCCGTGGCCGTGCGCAAACCCAATGGCCGCTTCCATCTCGGTTTTGAACGGGTGCCGGTCCTGGATACGGGAGACCGTGAGCAGGATGTCGATCGCATCGTTGCTGACTACACCGCCGTCCTGGAACGCTGGGTGCGCCGTTATCCGGAGCAGTACTTCTGGCATCACCGTCGCTGGAAGCACGCAAAGCCCGGTGCAGCCGTCGATGTTATTCATGCGATGGATGCGGCGGGTGAGCAGCCGCAGGCGAGCGGGACCGAGCCGACAGAGAGAGAGGAATGAGCGACGACGGACGCTCGGCAGCGGTACGCCTGCGACGCGATCCGCGGGCTGCGATCGGGCTGTCCGTCATCGTGCTTCTCGTCATGGGAGCGGCGTTGGCGCCGCTCGTTGCCGGTTACGATCCAATCCGTATTGATCTCGCCAACCAGCTCCTTCCACCGTCCGGTGCACACTGGCTGGGCACTGACGTTCAGGGACGCGACGTCTGGTCACGACTGGTCTTCGGGGCGCGTGTTTCACTCACCGTCGGGCTCCTCTCGCAGGGCATCGCGCTTCTGCTTGGCCTCACCCTCGGTCTCGTTGCTGGCTTCTACGGACGCTGGGTTGACGAGGTGATAATGCGACTGGCCGACGTCACGCTGGCCTTTCCCACTCTCCTACTCCTGATCGCCATGGTGGCTGCCTTTCAGCCGTCGCTCACCGTCGTCCTGGTGACCATTGGCGTGGTGGGCTGGGCCGGCATGGCGCGCCTGGTGCGCGGCCAGGTGCTGGTCGTGAGGCAGCTCGAATACGTGCAGGCGGTGCGCGCGCTCGGCGCTGTTGACCGCCGAATTCTCACCCGCCACGTGCTCCCCAACGTCATCGCCCCGGTGGTCATAGCGGCCACGCTGGGCGTAGCCGGCGCCATCATGGCGGAGGCAGCGCTGTCCTTTCTCGGGCTCGGTGTCCAGCCACCCACGCCGAGTTGGGGCGCCATGATAGCCGACGGGCGGGATCTCACACAGCTGCGCACCGCACCGTGGACCTCCGTCTTTCCCGGCGTCGCCATCGGCGCCGCAGTGCTCGGTTTCAACCTCCTCGGCGACGCTCTCCGCGACGCGCTGGACCCACGACACAGCGGCGGCGCAACGCCCAGCGCGACCGCACCCTGACCGGAGTCACCATGGCACCCACCTACGACGTAGCGGCTCTCCGCGCCGCCGAGTTTCCCTGGCTCGACGCGGATGGAGGAGCGTATCTGAACAGCGCCTCCACCGGTCCGCTGCCGATCAGGTCCGTACGCTCGATGGAGGAATGGGCGCGGCGTCGTCAGCGACCGCATACGGTGACTCTCGACGAACAGTTCGGGATAATGCGGACTGCGCGCGAACAGTGCGCAGCACTCATCGGGGCCGACTCGTCGGAGATCGCCCTCGCTGGTAACACTTCGATGGGCGTCAATCTCGCCGCTAGCGTGCTCCCACTTGAGCGGGGCGACGTGATCGTGACCAGCGATGGAGAGTTCCCAGCTAACGTATATCCGTGGATGCTGCTGGCCGAATCGCGGGGGGCCGAACTTCGCCTTCTGCCGCGGGCGAAGGGCGGTCCCGACGAGGACGCGTTGATAGCGTCACTGGATGACCGGCGAGTTCGCGTGCTAGCCATATCCTGGGTGGCGTTCGGCACCGGTCACCGAGTGGATCTGGCCCGTCTCGGCGCTGCCTGCCGTGAGCGCGACGTGTACTTCGTGGTGGACGCGATTCAGGGCGTCGGCACGGCACCGTTGGACGTGCACGCCTGCTCGGTGGACATCCTGGCTAGCGGCGCTCAGAAGTGGCTGCTCTCGCCGTGGGGTACGGGATTCACATATGTGCGTCGTGACCTGGCGGAGCGTTTCACGCCGCCGGCGGCCGGCTGGCTGTCAATTGAGGGCTCTGAGGACTTCTCCCGGCTAACGCAGTACAACATGACGTGGCCGGCCAGGGCTTCCCGGTTCGAGGTGGGCACTCAGCCATACGAGATAATGGCGGCGATGAACAGCAGCCTTGCCCTGCTTCTGGAGCTGGGTACGGCGGCCATCGGGGCTCACTTGCAGATGCTCACCGAACGCATTGTTACGTGGGCGGAAGCGAACCCTGAGGTGCGTCTAATCACGCCATCAGACCCTGTTCGCCGCGCTGGGATCGTCTGCTTCGTCCCGGCGGATGTGGAGACCGCCGTCGCGCGCCTGAATGCAGCGCGAGTCGTGTTCTCGCCGCGGGAGGGAGCGGTAAGACTGGCTCCCCATTGCTTCAACACCGTGCAGGACGTGGATCTGGCGCTCGACGCGCTGTCCTCGTAGAGACCAGCGCGACGGCGCACCGGCTGCACTTTCATACAGTGAGTGAGTCATTCCCCTTACTCGCTAGAGGTATGCGGTAGCTCAAGGACTGGCGATCAGCTCACTCAAAGCGTCAGAACACGCCTCCAGGCATCGCCGCAGACCAGCCACTGTATGGTCGCCCATGTGACCAATCCGGAAGGTGGTGTGCCGCGTCGCGCCATTCCCGCCGCCCACGACGAAGCCGCTCCTTTCGATCGTACTCACAACCACGTCGCTGGTAAGCTCCGCCGGCAGGGTGATAGCGCTCACCGTCGGTGAGCGGCTGCCAAGAGGAGCGAGGATGCCGAGCTCGGGGTGAACGGCGTCGGTCAGGCCTTCTGCCCACTCCCAGGTGACAGCGGCCATCGCGGCGTGCCGCGCCCATCGAGCCGAGATGCCGCCTTCAGCGGCGATGTCGGCGAGTTGGCGCTCGAGCGCGTAGAACAGCGAGAGGGCCGGTGTAAATGGCGTTTGGTGGTGGCCGGCCGACGCGGCGAACTGCTCCAGATCCAGATAGAGGCCGCGATCCGGCGCGCTCGCAGCGTGCGACATGTAGCTCTCGGAGGCCACGGCGAAAGCCAGGCCGGCGGGAATAGCCATCGCCTTCTGCGACGCCGTGAGCACCAGGTCCAGCTCCCACGCGTCGCACTCCAGACGAGCGCCGCCTATCCCGCTCACGCTGTCTACCAGCGACAGCACTCCGTGCTCCTGCGCCAGAGCACCCACCGCACGCACGTCGGTGAGAGCGCCGGTGGATGTCTCCGAATGCACGACCGTGAGAGCGCTGTAGCGACCACTGCGAAGTGCTTGTTCCACCTCTTCAAGCCACACGGTGGCGCCGGCGGGCGCCTCCAGCACGTCCACCTCGCGCCCGCAGGAGCGGGCGATTCTCGCGAAGCGCTGGGAGAAGGAACCGTTAACGAGGGACAACACTCGTCCAGGCCGAGCGCAGCGCACCGCGGCCTCCATCATACCGGTGCCCGACGACGCGCCCACGAAGACTGGTCGCTCTGTCCGGAAGACGTGCCGCAGTCCAAGCTGTATCCGCGAGTAGAGCTCCTCGAACTGCCGTCCTCGATGGGCAATCATGGGCTGCTGCATGGCTGCCAGCACGGCCGGACGCACCTGGGTGGGACCGGGCAGGAAGAAGGTCTCGGGGACCGCGTCTTCGCTCATGCTGCGCTCACGAACCCAGTCTTACTAGTGCGTAGTCGCGCGCTCCCTTCCTTAGCAGTAGGTGGCGGCCGGTGAGCAGGTCGCTCTCCCTCACGAATCGCTCGGCGAGCGGGCGGCGCTCCCCGTTCACATAGATGCCGCCCTGCTCGGCCAGCCGCTTGGCCGCGCCGCGGGATGCCACCAGGCCGGTGTCAACGAACAGTGCCAGCGTATCGGCCAGTGCCGGCGACCCACCGGCGGCCGCCGGGTCAGCGAGCGTAGCATCCGGATTGACCTCAGCGAACGGTACCTCCCGGGCCAGAGCCGCCAGAGCGATCGGTGACAGGGTGGAAGGGGCGCGGCCACCAAATAGGAGCTCGGAGACCTCCTCGGCGGCCCGGAGTGCTTCGTCGCCGTGCACCCGCGCCGTCACGTCGCGAGCGAGCGCCTGCTGTGCCACGCGCCGCGAAGGATCGGCGGCCGTAGCGTCATCAAGCGCCAGTATCTCGTCGCGGTCGAGGAGGCTGAAGAAGCGGAGAAAGCGACCTGCATCACGGTCGTCGGCGTTGTACCAGAACTGGTAGAAGCGGTAGGGCGAGGTGCGCTCCGGGTCGAGCCAGATAGTGCCCGATTCCGTTTTCCCAAACTTGGTGCCGTCGGCCTTGGTGATGAGCGGGAAGGTGACTACGTGAGCCTCGCCGCCAGCGCTCCGCCTTATCAGCTCCATTCCCGCGGTCATGTTTCCCCACTGGTCGCTGCCGCCCACCTGCAGGGTGACCCCGAGACGACGGTGGAGCTCCAGAAAGTCGTACGCCTGGAGCAACATGTAGGAGAACTCGGTGTACGATATTCCTGCCTCAAGACGCGATTTTACGGACTCCTTGGCCAGCATGTAGTTGATCGTGAAGTGCTTGCCAACGTCGCGCATGAACTCTATCGCGCCTAGCGGCCGCAGCCAGTCGGCGTTGTCGCGCATCAGGGCTGCGGTCGGGCCGGTGAAAGTCAGGAATCGCTCCAATTGGCGCCGGATGGCTTCGGCGTTGGCAGCCACAACCTCGGGGGTGTTGAGCGTGCGTTCACTGGTCTTACCGCTCGGATCGCCGATGAGTCCAGTGCCTCCGCCCACCAGAACCAGTGGACGATGACCGTGACGCTGAAGGTGAACCAACCCCATCACTGGCACGAGATTGCCAACGTGAAGACTGGTCGCCGTCGGGTCGAATCCACAGTAGCCGGTGACCGGGGCGCGCGCGTCCAGGTGCGTCGCCAGGCCTTCCGTATGCTGGTAGAGCAGGCCGCGCCAGGCGAGCTCCGTGAGGAGTGAGTTGTCGGTCGACGCCGACGTAGCGGGTTCGGTGGTGGGATTCGCGGGCTCGGTCATGGCCCAAAGCTATCCGCGGCAGTGTGCAAAGTCACCGGATAGCGCAGGGCGGTGGAGCGGTTGCTACGGTGCGTCAGGCAGGTATATCAGGCTAACTTTCATGTATATGGCATACTCGTTCCAGCTCCCTTCACCACGGTCGGTCCGGTACACCGGATCGTGCCGGCCGCCTCTCGGCCGTGGCTACTAAGCGTCCGAACGCGCGGCGTCGCCGTGCCGGGCCGTTCCTGAAGAGACATGCGCGTACGGTGCGTGCGGTTTTGCTCACGGCTACCGTGGGCACAGCCGTCGGCGCCGGTGCGCTGTTCGCCAGCTGGGCTCTCGTCTGTCGCGGTGGCGCCTGCCCGTCGGCAGCCGTGCTCGACGACTACACGCCCCACCAGACATCCAAGCTCTACGCTGCCGACGGCCGCTTCCTGGCCGAGATTGGACTCGAGCGCCGCACGTTGGTCAAGATCGAGGACATCCCGCAGGTGGTGCGCGACGCCTTCGTGATCACCGAGGATCGGCGGTTCTACCAGCATCATGGTGTCGACTTCATTGGGCTTGTTGGCGCGGTGCGCGACTGGGTGCTTGGCGACCGGCTGCGTGGAGCGAGCACCATCACCCAGCAGCTCGCCCGGAACATCTTCCCGGAGCGCATCTCGCGGGAACGGTCGCTGGTGCGCAAGCTGAAGGAAGCGCGTGTTTCTCGCGACATCGAACAGCGCTACTCCAAGGATAAGATCCTCGAGCTGTATCTGAACCAGATCTCGCTCGGTAACGGCGCCTACGGCGTGGAGACGGCGTCGCAGCGGTACTTTGGCAAGCCGGTGCGGGAGTTGAGCGTGGCCGAGGCGGCCACCCTGGCCGCGCTCCCCAAGGCTCCGGAACGATACAATCCACGCCGCTATCCAGACCGTGCGATCCAGCGTCGGAACACCGTGATCGAGTTGATGCGTCGTCATCACCTCATTACCAACGAGTCCGCCAGTCTGGCCAAGGCTTACCCGATGCAACTGGCCCGGCGCTCGGAGTCAGGCGACCTCGCCCCATACTTCGTGGAGTGGGTGCGGAGGGCGCTCGACGATCGTTTCGGCCGTCAGCTCTACGAGCAGGGTCTCAAGGTCTACACGACCCTGGACGTGGACATGCAGCAGGCCGCTGAGCGATCGATGGAGCGGCAACTGCGCGCTATCGAGGGCGGCAGTTACGGCAAGTTCTCGCACATCACATATGAGTCGTACATCGCCAAGGCAGCCGCTGGTGCGGACGCCGCGGCGCCTAACTCGCCCTATCTGCAGGGCGCGTTCGTCGCCATCGACCCGCGAAATGGAGCCGTGCGCGCCCTTGTCGGTGGCCGTGATTTCGGCGATTCCAAGTTCAACCGGGCTACCCAGGCGGAGCGACAGCCGGGGTCCACGTTCAAGCCTATCGTCTACGCCACCGCCATCCATCAGGGAGTGTCGGCCAGCTATCAGGCCGACGACTCGCCGATCGAGATTCCGCAGGCTAGCGGTAAGTCGTGGACGCCGCAGAACTACGACCTCAAGTTCTGGGGACCGACGCCGCTCCGGCGGGCGCTCTACATGTCGCGCAACCTCGCGGCCATCAACGTCGGTCGCGAGGTTGGCATCCAGCCGGTGATCGACATGGCGCATCGCTTCGGTATCAGCGCTGAGATGCCGCCCTATCCGTCGCTGTTCATCGGGTCGGCGTCAGTGATCCCGCTCGAGATGATCGGGTCCTACGGCGTTTTCGCGACGTTGGGCGACCGGACGACGCCGCACGCCATCCTGCGCGTGGAGAATGCAAATGGGCAGGTGCTCTGGCAACCCCGTTACGAGCGGGTGCCGGTACTGAGGAGCGAGGAAGCCTGGCTGATGGTGGACATGATGAAGGACGTGCTCCGCCGTGGCACCGCCAACAGCGCCACGTGGGGGGACGGTTTTCGACTTCCCGCGGGTGGTAAGACCGGCACCACCAACGACGGCGCGGACGTCTGGTTCATCGGCTACACTGCCGACCTTGTGGCAGGTGTCTGGATGGGCTTCGACCGACCGCAGAAGATCAAGGCAAACGCGCAGGGCGGGCAGTTAGCCGCACCGGCCTGGACGGCGTTCATGAAGGAGGTCTACCAGCGCAAGCCCAACCCGCCCGACTGGCCGCGTCCTGACGGCCTGGTGGCGCGCGAGGTGGATGCCAATACTGGCCTTCTGGCTGGTCCATACTGCGCTGGTGACGACATCTATACGGAGTGGTACATCGCAGGCACCGAGCCATATCAGGAGTGCGGTACCCAGACGCCTTACTACGGACCGTACGGTCCGGTCATCAATGCTCCCGGCGTCGTAGACACGTCGGCTGTCAACCCAGCCAAAGCGCCGCCTCCGGTGAAGGCACGCGATTCGGTCATCAACCCGTTCCGTATCCCGCCGCGGGAGTAAAGCCCAGAGCTTGCCAGGTCAGTAGGCAATCAGCCTGGTAGGACTACAGTAGTAGCGCGATCCGTGGGGCCATTGCCCTCACGGATCGCCTTTTTTCAGTCCATCTGGACAGGTTGCCGGGTGGCCAGCATCGGTTCGTCTCCCGCCCTGAACTGGCCCCGGTAGAGCTGGGCATACAGGCCGTCGATATCCATCAGTTCGTCGTGGCGACCCTGCTCCACGATGACACCATGCTTGAGCACCAGTACGCGATCAGCGCGGCGAACAGTGCTCAGTCTGTGGGCAATGATGATCGTCGACCGGTTACGTAGAAGCTCTTCCATCGCCGCTTCAACAAGTTGCTCGCTCGCCGTGTCCAGGCTGGACGTAGCCTCGTCAAGCAGAACGACGGCCGGATTCTTCAGGAAAACACGAGCTATAGCCAGACGCTGGCGCTGGCCGCCGCTCAGCTTTACTCCGCGTTCCCCAACCGGTGTTCCGTAACCTTCAGGTAGGCGGTCGATGAACTCGGCGGCGTGGGCCGCGGCGGCTGCGGCTCGCACCTCTCGGTCCGTGGCGTCGGGCCGACCGAGCAGAATGTTCTCGCGTACCGTCCCGCTGAACAGCGCCGGCTCCTGCGGCACCATACCGATCGCGCCCCGCAGGTCGGCCAGCGCCAGGTCGCGGATGTCATGGCCGTCGAGTGTGATGCGCCCTGTGCTCACATCCCAGAAGCGTGGCAGGAGAGAGGCGATGGTCGTCTTTCCCGCGCCTGACGGACCCACGAGGGCGAGCACTTCCCCGGGCGCGACGGCAAATGACACGTCGGTGAGCACTTCCGGCGACTCGTCAGAGTAGCGGAAGCTGACGTGCTCGAAGGCTACGGCGCCACGCACAGGACGCTGCAGCGTCCCCGCCGAATCAGGTTCGGCGACGGTGGGTCGCGTGGCCAGCAGTTCGAACACTCGCCGCGCTGCGCCCACCGCCTCCTGATAGCTGCCGAAGAGCGAGGCCAGCGAGCCCACCGCACCGGCCACGGTGATCGCGTAGAGAAGGAAGGAGACGAGCGATCCTGCCGTCAGCACTCCATCCAATACGAGTCGTCCGCCCTGCCATAGAACCGCCACCACACCGCCAAAGGCGACGAAGCCGACAACGCCGAAGAAGAGTGCACGGAGAAAGGCGCGGTGCACCGCGGCATCCACTACCCCCGACAGGAGATCACGGAATCGCGAAACCTCGGCGTCCTCACGGGTGAAGCTCTGCACCGTACGGATCTGGGACAGCGCCTCGTCAGCCATGCCCATCGCGTCGGCGATGCGATCCTGAAC
>CAJDVF010000026.1_pt1 | contig 50064 bp, 45 predicted proteins | sample 7391391 | NCBI WGS metagenome assembly CAJDVF01 (sample SAMEA7055697, study PRJEB34461) | soil metagenome | biome: terrestrial ecosystem; feature: Peninsula; material: soil | place: Antarctica | collected 2016 | reverse complement strand
CCCGCGCACATCCTGAGCGCGATCTTCTCCGCCACTCCAGATATCCGCTCGGTCCATCCGGCCGCGATCGCCCGCCGTCTGGGGTGGGACGACGTGCCGATGTTGTGCGTTGCCGAGATGTCCGTGGAGGGAGCGCTGCCGCACTGCGTGCGCGTGCTGCTGCACCTGAGTGTGGAGGGCGATCGGCGATTGCGAGCCTGCTACCTGCGCGGCGCCCGGGTTCTCCGACCGGACCTGCAGCCAGCCCGATAAGCGCTGCGCCCAGGGGGAGGGCGCCAGCGGAATCGGCAGGAGTGGCGACAGGAGTGTCGGGCGAGGGAAGACTCGGCTGCCAACACCCTATCCGCCATCGTACCCGCGAGGGCGGGGAGCGATGGTTTGTCGTCCCCGCTAAGGCGGGAACCGGGGGCGGGGCTCGAATGACGGCAGATGGGGTGGCACCGGGGGATTGACGCCAGTGATCACCAAATCAGGCAGCCACACTTGCGCATCGGGTCCGAAACAATATCTTACTACTAAGATGAAATCAGATATGCTCGCAGCATCGAGGAAAGAGTCGTCGGCGGACGGCAAGGCGTCGACGGACGGGGCGGCCGGCGAGATCAGCGCTGGCCTCAAACTGTGGGTCGTGTTGGCGAGGGCACAGGCGGCGGTCGCTCGGCACGCCGAGGCCGACGTGGCCAGACACGGGCTCACCCTTGCCGAGTTCGGGATTCTCGAGGCGCTCTATCATCGGGGGCCGCTCCTTCTCGGGGACCTCCAGCGAAAGATCCTTGTCTCCAGTGGCGGCATCACCTATCTGGTGGACCGGTTGGAGGCTCGCGGTCTGCTGGAGCGGCAGGCCTGTCCCGGCGATCGCCGCGCTCGCTTCGCGGCGCTCACGAGTGAGGGACAGGCGTTCGTGGCGAGGATATTCCCGGCGCATCGGGACGTGATCTTGCGTGCACTAAGTGGCCTGAGCACTGCAGAAGCGGTCCGTGTCACCGGTCTCCTGAAGCGACTGGGAACCGTAGCCGCCGCCCTCCCGATCTCGTCGGGCGATCGTTGAAGTCGACATGTTTTTCCACGAGTGAAATCTCAGTACTGAAAATCTCATTCAACTGATAGAGGATAACTTATGAATACCGCCGTCCCCAGCGTCGATACCCTGAACGCCAGCACCACCAAGTGGAATATCGATCCGACACACTCCATGACGGAGTTCTCCGCCCGGCACATGATGATCACGACGGTCAAGGGAACCATCCCCGAACTGCGCGGAGTCGTGACGATCGATGAAAACAGTCCGGAGAACTCGTCGGTCGAGGTGGAACTGGACGCTGATAGCATCACCACGCGTTCAGCCGATCGCGACACTCATCTTCGCTCGGCCGATTTCCTGGACGTCGATAACTTCCCGACGATCAGCTTCCGGAGCACCAGGGTTGACGGGGCGAGCATGAAGGCGGGAACGAACTTCCGCGTCGTTGGCGAACTGAGCATCCGTGGCGTCACGCGTGAGGTCACGCTCGATGCCACCTTCGAGGGGAGCGGGCGTGATCCATGGGGCGGTGATCGGGTGAGCTTTGCCGCGCAGACAAAGATCGACCGCCGCGAATTCGGCCTGACCTGGAACTCCACTCTGGAAGCTGGCGGCGTCCTCGTCAGCAACGAGATCAGGATCTCCCTGGAGGTTCAGGCAGTGAAGTCCGCCTGAACACCCCGAGGACGGCACAGCTTCGTCGACATTCGTCTTCCACCGGCGTCGAGCGAACGCCTACCGGCTCCACGGAGTCGCCGACACACATAGATCGGGGGTAGCTCCATGAAGTTGACTGGCATCCATCATCTGACGGCGGTCTCGGCGCGGATCCGCGACAACCACAACTTCTACACGCAGACGATGGGCATGCGTCTCGTGAAGCGGAGCGTTAATCAGGACGACGTCAGCGCGTACCACCTGTTCTACGCTGACGCAAAGGGGAGCCCAGGCACGGATATCACCTTCTTCGACTGGCCAGTTCCCGCCGAGACTCGTGGCTCGCGCTCCATAACCCGTACGCATCTGCGCGTGAACGGTATTGATAGCCTGGACTTCTGGGCGCGTCACCTCGCCGGGCAGGGACTGACGGTGGGGCAGATTGTCGAGCGTGACGGGCGACTGACGCTGGACTTCGAGGATATGGAGGGTCAACGGCTGTCGTTGATCGACGATGGCGGCGTGGGGGAGGCCCATCCCTGGGATCGCAGCCCTATCGACGCCCAGCACCAGATTCGCGGACTGGGACCGATCGTCATGACCGTTCCTGACCTCGCGCCGACGGATGCCATACTCCAGAAGGTCGCGAACATGGCCCCGGTGCGCGAATACTCTCATCCGGACAGCGACAGGCACACCGTCCATGTGTACGAGATGGGCGCTGGCGGGCCGGCGGCCGAGTTGCACGTGGCGGTACGCCCGGACCTGCCCGCCGCGCGGCCGGGCGCTGGCGGTGTACATCATGTCGCCTTCCGCACTCCCGACGACGACTACGATGCGTGGGCAGACCGACTGAACACGATGCGAGTCGCCAACAGCGGCAAGGTGGATCGCTTCTGGTTCCGGAGCCTCTACTTCCGGGAGCCCAACGGCGTGCTCTTCGAGATCGCCTCCGACGGGCCTGGCTTCGCCATCGACGAGGACTTGGCCACTCTGGGCGAGACGGTCGTGCTGCCGCCATTCCTGGAGTCCGACCGGGAGCGGATCGTCGCCAACCTGAAGCCGATCGACTGACGAGTTCGTTCATCATCAGAAGTCGACGCGGGCGGCTAACTTTAACGGTGGCCGCCCGTCTTCTTCATCCACACCATGGCAGACGATCCAGCGACAACGTCGGTAGCCGCAACTAGTAGCGACTCCGTCCTCCATCATGCCGGCCGTAGCGCGCTGCGCGTCCTCAGGTGGGCGGGGCTAGTTCTTGGTGTCGCGCTGGCGCTCATCGGGCTTCTCTACGTGACCCGCGGTACCGCCGTGGAGCATGTGCGCGGAGTGGGCTCCAACGGGGCTCCGCTCGCCCCCTCGGACTCGCAGTTCCCGTTCGGCGTCGCGCTGCTCACCGGCACCGCGCTCAGTTCCGGGAATAGCGTTGAGCTGGCTCTGAATGGGGACGGTACATTCCCGCGGCTCTGGGAGGATCTGCGCTCGGCGAAGGAGTCGATCATCATACAGAGCTACTACGGTGCCCCGGGAAGCGTGGCCGACACCCTGCGCCGGATATTGCTGGAGCGCGCCGCCGTCGGTGTTCGAGTTTTCGTTCTGTACGATGCCTTTGGCACGAGCCGCATACCGCGCGCGCACCAGGACGCCTATCGCGCTGCCGGCGTGCGGGTCGCGCCATTCCGCCCGCTGAGGCTCTCCACGCTGCACACTATCCAGAACCGGTCGCACGTTCGCGCGATCATCATCGACGATCGTATCGGTTGGACCGGTGGTTTCGGCTTCGATGACAAATGGCTCGGCGACGGCCACACCAACGGCAGCTGGCGGGAGACCAACGTCCGCTTCGAGGGACCGGCAGTGCTGCAATTGGAGGCCGCTTTTGCATCGGCGTGGGCAGAGGCCACCGGAGTCCTCTTCACCGGACGCGCTCGCCAGCAGATCCAGCCGGACGCAGTGAAGGCGGCGGGCCTGCTGTACGCGTCGCCGACCATCGGTACTACTGTTGCCGAGCGATTCCTCGCGATGTCCATCGCCGGTGCCCAGAAAACACTCTACATCACCAACGCCTACTTCGCGCCGGACCGCAATTTCACCGACTTCCTGACCCGTGCGGCCCGACGCGGCGTCGACGTACGCATACTCGCCGCCGGCCCGCGCACCGACATCCGCATCGCTCGTCTGGCCGCGCGGGCGCGCTACTCCGAACTGCTCGAGTCTGGCGTGCGCATCTACGAGTGGCGACCGTCATCGCTGCACGCGAAGACCTTTGTCGTCGACGGCGTCTGGTCCACCATCGGCACGATGAACTTCGACAACCGATCGCTGGCGTTGAACGAGGAGGTCACCCTCATGGTGCTCGATGAACGACTGGGAAGTGAGATGGATTCGCTCTTCTTCGCCGATCTCGAACGGGCAACGGAGATTATTGCGGAGGAGTTCGATCGGCGGCCGTGGTACGGACGGATAGGCGAATGGGCCACGAATCTCATCACGCGCGTATTGTAGGTCCAGAGGATACCAGGAAATGAACCGAGTGTTTCGGCCTCTCTCCGTGACCACGGTGACCAGCCTGAGCGCACTCCGACGTATGGCCGCGATGACGGCCGTCCGCCTGGCGGTCATGTTGCTCTCGGTGGCGCTCGGCGCGCTCCCGATCGTGGTGTCCGCACAGGTTGTCACTCCCGCAGCCGCCACGAACCGTTCGCCCGGCTCAGCCGAACTGAGGCGCGCCGTGGTGGCCGAGTCAGCGCTGGTCTGGCGTGTCTATCGTGACATCCATGAGCATCCGGAGTTGGGGAAGAAGGAGCAGCGCACGCACGACATGCTGAAGCGTGAGTTGATGGCACTGGGCTTCCGAGACTTTATAGACTCCAAGCTCGCCCCCACCGCCGTCATCACTGTGCTCGATACTCAGCGTCCGGGCCCGGTGATCGCGCTACGCGCGGAGATGGACGCGCGCCCGACCCAGGAGCCGGCCGACCACGATCCACGTTCGATGATTGACGGCGTGATGCACAACTGCGGGCACGACGCCCACGCAGCCATGCTCCTCGGCACCGCGGCGCTGCTCAGCAAGCACCCGGAGTGGATCTCGGGCAGAGTGGTCTTTGTCTTCCAGCCCGCCGAGGAGACAAAGGGTGGCGCTGATGACATCGTGAACGAGGGGATACTGGAACGGCTGGGGGTGGAAGCGATCTTCGCTCAACACTCCGTCTCGGGCATGCCTGTCGGCACGGTGAACGTCGCCGCTGGCCCAACCATGGCTGGCAGCGCCTACTTCACCCTGCGCATCACCGGCGACGGCTCCCACGCCGCGCAGCCATCGGCCGGCAACGATGTGCTCCTGGCCGCGTCGTCGATCGTACACGAGTTGGCCAACATACCGGCGCGCCGGATCGACATCCTTTCCCGCCCCGTCGTGATCAGCCCAACGTCATTCGTAGCTGGCACTGACGCCGGCACCAACGTGCTGCCAGGCGAGGCAGTGGTGAAGGGAACGATACGGGCCTTCGAGCAGGCGGATCCGCGAGGTTCCAGCGATTCCACGACGATCGGAGCGATCATGCGGCGCTACCTGGACGGAGCGTCGGCGTCGTTGGGGGTCAGCTATGAGCTGGACATTCGTCAGGGCTCGCCGCCAACGGTGAACGACGAGCGGCTCTTCGCCAGGCTGTCAGCGCCACTCGCGACGGGTTGGGGTGCGGGATTCGACACGACCCCGTATCGGGGGATGTTCTCAGAAGACTTTGCTTTCTACACCGAATCGCTGCCGTCGCTCTATTTCGGACTGGGCATCGCCCGGGACGGCCTGGGAATGGGGGGAGTGCACTCGCCGGAGTTCACGATCCATCCTTCGGCGCTGGTGGCGGGGGTCCGGTTGCTTGGAAACAACCGCGACCTGCGGGTCGCGGTGCTGAACATCGAGGCGAACGTGTTGAACTGGAGGTATTGCTGGAACCAGAATTGCCGCCTTGCCGCACGGATCTTGCGCAGCTGACGACGGAAGTGCAGAAGTGTCGTTCGGGGCACTTCCACCATACCGTTAGCAACACTGCCGATCCGTCCTGTATGGCAGCGAGGCATCGAACGGTGCCATCCTCAGACGCCATTACGCCAGATGACAGCAGCCCCCGCTCCGGTGGCCGAGCTCGAACGAACGCTCACCCGAACCGACCTCGTGTTCGCGGTGCTGGGGAATGTCATCGGATCGGGGATCTTCCTGATCCCTGCCGAAACGCTGCGGGCGACCGGCGGGTCGACCGCGACAGCTCTGGCGGTCTGGGTAGTGGGCGGCATTCTCTGCCTGCTGGGCGCTCTCACCTACGCTGAGCTCGGCGCCGCAAATCCCGAAGCTGGAGGGGTCTACTGCTACATCCGCGACGCCTTCGGGCGCCTCCCAGCGTTTCTCTACGGATGGGTGCTGTTCCTGGTCATAGGACCGGCGACCGTCGCTGCGCTAGCCGTCGCGTCGGTGGCCTACCTCCAGCAGATCGTGCCCATGGGAGAGGCGGCATCACAAGCGGTGGTGGTTTTGATGATCTTTATCATCGGCGTCGTTAACGTAGCTGGGGCAAGGGAGAGCGCCAACGTCCAGAACGTGAGCGCTGGGCTCAAGGCCGGGGCACTGGTAGCGTTGAGCGTCGTGCTCATATCGCTCGGCCAGGGGGACGTGATTGGCAATGCCGGACCAATGGCCGGCGCGCCCATGCCGTCTTTGTTGTCGGGCGTGGGAGCGGCGACCGTGGGAGTGCTGTGGGCTTACGAGGGTTGGCAATGGGTGACGTTCTCGGCTGGTGAGACCCGCGACCCGCAACGCACCTTCCCGTTCGGTCTCGTGGTCGGTACCTCGATACTCGTGGCGATCTATGTGCTGACCAACATCGGCTACTTCGCCGCGTTAGGACCGGTAGCCGCCCAGAAGTCCGACAGCATTGCCGCCGATGCCGTGGCTGCGACGCTCGGCTCAGGGATGGGAAAGACGGTAGCTGCCATGGTGGTTCTGGCGACGTTCAGCGCCGCCCACAGTACCGTGCTCACCGTCCCAAGGGTCTTCTACCAGATGGCCCGGGACGGCCTGTTCTTCAAGCAGCTGGCCGACATCAGCCCGCGGTCGCACACCCCCGCGACGGCGATCATCTGGAGCACTTTACTCTCGGCGGCCTTCGCTCTGACCGGTACATTCAATCAGCTTCTCACGTCGGTGATCTTCAGTGCCTGGCTGTTCTATGGGCTTGGCGCAATGGCCATATTCAGTTCGAGGAGACGCTCGGTCTCTGACGACACCCTGTTCCGCGTGCCAGGTTACCCATTCACGCCGGTGCTCTTCGTCATCGCCGCCGCTGCGGTGGTCGTCAACACACTCTTCACTCAGCCCGTCGTTTCCGGCATAGGTGTCGCCGTGATCCTCGCCGGTATCCCCGCCTTCCTCATGTGGCGACGCGGCGATCGGCCCGATTCTTCTGCAGCCCTGACCGATCCTGATCCTGAACCATGACTACCAATCCACTCTCTCTGAACGTCGCGCGCATCGAGCTTCGCGAGGTTCGGCTCCCGCTCCGCGAGCCATTCCGCATCTCCTCCGGCGTCTGTACGGAGCGGCGGATCATGCTGCTCCAGCTGTTTGATGCCGATGGGTCTTCCGTTTGGGCGGAATGCGTCGCCGGTGAGGAGCCGAATTACACCGAGGAGACCATCGACACGGCGTGGTACGCGATCACCCAGTGGCTGGCGCCACGTGTACTGGGTAAGACGGTGGACGGTCCGGCAGCTGTGAGTCCGCTACTGAGCCAGAACTTTCGCGGCCATCCGATGGCCCGGGCGGCGGTGGAGATGGGCTTCTGGGGGCTCGCCGCCACTGTGGCTGAGCTGCCGCTTTCGCGGCTGATCGGCGGGACGCACGAGCGAGTGGTAACGGGGATCTCGATCGGTATCCAGGAGTCGCCCGACGCCCTGGTTCAGCGAGCGAAGGCGGCGGTGGCGGAGGGATACCAGAAGGTGAAGCTGAAGATCCAGCCCGGCGCCGATATCGCCTACGTGCACGCGGTTCGGGCGGCGCTCGGCGACGACATCGATATCGCTGTCGACGCCAATTCCGCCTACACTCTAAGAGACGTCAACCTGCTCAAGGAGTTGGACGCCTTTGCGCTCCTCATGATCGAGCAGCCACTCGGTCAGGACGACATCATCCGGCACGCTGAACTGCAGCGCCAGTTGACGACGCCCATCTGCCTGGATGAATCGATCACCAGCCTGGATCGGGCAGAGGATATGATCAACATGGGCAGCGGCCGGATCATCAACATCAAGCCGGGGCGCGTCGGTGGTTTCGCGACTTCCATAGCCATCCACGACCTCTGCCTGCAGAGCGGCGTCCCGGTCTGGTGCGGCGGCATGCTGGAGAGCGGTGTAGGACGCGCATACAACGTCGCGCTGGCGTCGTTGCCTAATTTCACCCTGCCCGGTGACCTGTCGCCCAGTCATCGCTACTGGGAGCGCGACCTGGTTACGCCCGAGTGGACGATGGACGAGTCGGGGACAGTCGGCGTGCCGCTCGACCGCCCGGGCATTGGCGTGACGCCAGACATGGACCGCATCGACGAGCTGACAGTGCGCCATGAGACGCTGATCGCCCCGCGGTCGGATGCGTCGATGACCGGCGCCAGAAACGCCTGATGAGCAGCGACAATCCCATTCGGGGCCGCGAAACGGCGCTCGGCGAGAACTTCCCGCAAGATCTTGAGCAGAAGCTGCTGGAACTACGGTGGGCGCTGCACGAGGACCCCGAACTGTCGTTCCAGGAGTATCGGACCGCGCGGCGACTGGAGGAAGCACTAGCCGCTCTCCGGATCACCGACGTGCGCCGGGTAGCCGAGACGGGGTTGCTGGCGCGCGTGCCGGGACGGGATCCAGCGGCGCCGGTGGTGGCCATTCGTGGCGACATCGACGCGTTACCGATCGAGGAGCGGACCGGATTGCCGCATGCATCACGGGTTCCGGGAGTGATGCATGCCTGCGGTCATGATGTGCATGCGACATGGGCTGTCGGCGCTGCCGCTCTTCTGGCCGCGAACCCGGCCGCGGGCGACGTGGTCATCGTCCTGCAGCCCGGCGAGGAGCAGGGGAACGGAGCGCTCAAGATGATTGACGGCGGCGCGCTGGACGGCGTCCGGATGATATTCGGCGGCCACGTGGACCGTCGCTTCGCCGTCGGGCAGGTGGTGGCCGACGTCGGACCATTGGCCGCGTCCACCGACAGCTTCCAGGTCGTCATCAAGGGACGGGGCGCCCACGCCGCGCGGCCTCACGAGTCGCTGGATCCGATCGTCGGCGCGGCCGCGGTGGTGACCACACTGCAGCAGATTGTCTCCCGGCACCTCAATCCGGCCGATGCCGGCGTCGTCACGATCGGCACGATCAACGCCGGTAGCGCTCCCAATATCATTCCGGAGAGCGCCACGCTACGCGGCACGTTGCGGGCGATCCTGCCAGCGACGCGAAAGTTGCTACGGACGGAGTTCGTGCGGGTCGTGGACGGCGTCTGCGCCGCCCACGGCCTTACTGCCGTCATTACGTTCGACGACGGCACGCCGCCGGTGATCAACGAGGAGCGCTCGGTGGCTCATGCTCGCGAGGCGGTGACCGCCTTACTCGGCACCGACGCGCTGGTGCCGCTGGGCATTCTCAACCTTGCCGGCGAGGACTTCGCGCACTACCTGGAACGCGTCCCCGGCTGCTTCCTGCGCATCGGCGCGCGAGAGGCGGGTGGCGATGTGATACCTGCTCATTCGCCGCTATTCCACGCTGCTGACGAAGCGGTGCTCGTCGGGGCCCAGGTCCTGGCCGAGGCGGCGCGACTGGCGTCGGCGGAGTTCGCGCGGTAGCGAGTGGGTCGAGACGAGCGGAGCCGGTGGATGGAGCTCATCTGCTCTGTACCCGCCCGTTAACCTCAGTCCCCGTCCGCAGCGCTCCCGGTGTGTACGCCTGCGAAGAACGTCGCCAGTTCTAACACGATGAAATGCGCGCCGTCAGGCTTCGGCAAGGGGCGATGCGTCGTCCAGCTCGCGAATCACGCGGCATGGATTTCCGGCCGCGAATACACCTTCCGGAACATCGCGCGTAACCACGCTCCCGGCGCCGATAACGCTCCGCGAGCCGATCTGTACCCCTGGTAAGATGATCGCGCCGCCGCCCACCCAGACGTCCGATCCGATGGTCACCGGGCGGCCGAACTCCTCCTTACGACGCAGGGCGGCGTCGAACGGGTGCATGGCCGTGTAGATCTGCACCGCCGGCCCGAATAGCGTGAAGTCGCCAATCTTCACCTTGCAGACGTCGAGAACAACGCAGTTGAAGTTGAAGAAAACCCGCTCACCGAGTTCGATGTTCGTGCCGTAGTCGCAGAAGAAAGGCGGTTGCATCCAGACGCTGTCGCCGCCGCCGGCGAACAGTGCACGCAGGATCCGCCGTCGCTCGTCAGCCTCGCCCTCGCGGGTGGCGTTGAGTGCCTGACAGAGGTCTCGGGCTCGCTCGCGGGCGACGACTAACTCAGCGTCGAGCGGGTCGTAGAGCTCGCCGTCGAGCATCTTCTCACGTTCAGTGGGCATTGGGCGGTGCAGGAGGTGTCCAAGTCGTTGGCGCGGGATGCCGCTGCGTCGGATGGTGTGGCTGGCTGGGTGGCGGTCAGCTCTCCCGGTGCACCTGCACGAAGAACGCCTCAAGGTCGATCGTCAAAGGCTCCGCGGCGCCCACCGGATGCCACTCGATGCGCCGCTCCAGCAGCTCCGCGCGCTCGTCGTCCGGCCGCCAGCGCTCCACGACATGGGCGTACGGATCAACGATCCAGTACTCCGGCACACCCATGCGCTGGAAGAAGCGGCGCTTGACCACCCGGTCGTGGCGGGCACTACTTGGTGACAGGATCTCGACGGCGAGGAGAAGCCCACGAAGGTCGCGCCAGTTGCCGCGTGGCCGCACGTCGCGTGAGGGGACCACGAAGACATCAGGCTGGAGCACCGTCTCCGGCTCCAGTTCGATGTCGGCGGGTGAGAGCACGACATGGCCCACGGGCTCTCGTTCCAGGTAGCCGCCGAGGCGCAGCAGGAGCTGCATCACCGCTTCCTGGTGGTCCCAGGTGGGTGAGGGCGTCACGAGCAACTCCCCGTCGATGAGTTCGTAACGCGGCCACGCGCGATCCTCCTTTTGCATCGCGCGCACCTCCTCGGCAGTCCATCGCTTGGTGGCTGGCATACCCATAGTCTGCTCGGCGGGCCGGGGTGGGGGCAAGGGTACATGCGGGACGATGCGAGCCCCGCGGTCGACCGGCGGCATCATCTGGTTGCCACCTGCACCGCTCCGCTGCATCGGGGACTGCGCTCGCCCTCGGCGCTTCAGAACGTTCAGTGGCCACGCTCGTCATGCGCGTCGCGTTGGCGATCACAGTCGTCGGCGCCGTAGCGCGCATCGCGCTCTTCGTGGCCGCCGGGCGGGTGCTGGAGGCACTCCTGTTCGCCGTGAGCCCGGCCGATCCGACGGACGTTGATGGCCGCGACCATGTTGCTTGTCGCGGTCCGGCTACTAGCCAAATACCTGCCGGCGCGGCTTGCGGCGCGGGTGGATCCGGTGGCGGCGCTCATAGCGGAGTGACAGCCCGCCTCACCTGCTTGACGCGGCCCCGACCGCGACGATAGCCCTATAAATGATCCTTCAGATGAGGTGTATTTCACTCACGCGAGAACAGTTCGCGCTGGCCGCTGGCGCGGATGAGAAGTGGATCGAGAATTCTGCCCGTCAACTCGGGTGCCAGCTGGCCCGCACGCCGGCTGAAGCGCGATGGCTGGGTCTGGTGCGGCTTCTTGCACGCGACTTCGAAATCCCAATCGCGCGAGCCGGGAAGCTCGCGGAACTGTCGCTTAGCCACCGTCCTGCCACCACCGAGCTGACCCTCGTCCAGTCTGCCGGCAGCGTCGTGGCGCTGGTGGTGAACCTTGCGCGCTACCACTCCACCTTCATCGCATCCCTCTCCGCGGCCCTGCACCACGCCACCCCCCGCCGCAGAGGTCGTCCAGCGACAGAGTTGTCCGGCCGGGCTCACGATCCCGTGGCCGACGCCGCGGCCTATGGAGTGGACGTTTCTCTGCTGCGCGAGAGCTTGCGCCGCACGCCGGCCGAACTGCTCCAGAGTCTGGACGAGGACGTGGCCTTCCTCGCTGATATACGTCCGGTGGAAAACTGTGAGCTGTCGGCGGCGGGACGCTCTCCATGAGCTTCAGGTCAATGCTGCAGGGGATGAGTGCCGCCGAAATCCGCTTTGTTGTCATTGGCGGGTTGGCGGCGCGTGCGCATGGCTCCCCGCGTCTCACCGACGACCTGGGTATCTGCTACGACGCAGAGAGCGAAAATGTCGAGCGTCTCGCTGCGTTACTGGCCTCGTGGGCCGCGTATCCGCGAGGCATCGAGCGCGGCTTACCATTCTTCATGGACGTGCGTCAGCTGCGGACCACGCCGACCCTGACACTCACCACACGCGAAGGCTTCGTGGACGTGCTGGACCGGGTCGAGGGCGTAGGGAGCTACTCCGCCGCTCTCAAACAATCGGTGGAGTTCGAGGGGTTTGGGATCCGATTCCGTGCGCTTTCACTATCGGCGCTGATCGCCGCCAAGCGCGCGACGGGTCGGCAGAAGGATGCCGAACAGCTACCCGAGCTGGAAGCAATGCGAGCGCTACGGGAACAGGGCGACAGCAACTCCTGACATCTCGGGGAGGGGTATTCCCAAGAGGCCAACCGCAGCCTACCGACTGGCGCCGCCCCGCCTCGCCCCCGGCACCCGCAGCGCCCGCAGTCCGTTCCCAATCACCGCCAGCGACGACCCCATATCCGCCGCCACGGCCATCCAGAGTGTCGCCCAGCCGCTGGCCGCGAGAACCAGGAAAACAGCCTTCACCGCCACCGCGAACCAGATATTCTGGCGGATGATGCCCCTCGTGCGCTGCGACAGGCGGATGGCGAAGGCTAGTCTGGACAGGTCGTCGCCCATGAGGGCGATGTCGGCGGTCTCCAGAGCGACGTCGGTGCCAGCAGCGCCCATCGCCACGCCCACCGTGGCCGTGGCCAGCGCCGGCGCGTCGTTCACACCGTCGCCCACGAACGCCACTCGGTCGCCATTCGCGAGCAGTTCGCGCACCACCCGCACCTTGTCGTCAGGCAGAAGCTCGGCGTGGAACTCGTCGATGCCGAGCGCGGTCGCCACAGCACGCGCGCTGCCGGCGTTGTCGCCAGTGACCATGACCACCCGACGGACGCCGCTGGCGCGCAGGTCGGCGAACATCTCCGCCGCGCCCGGACGTGTCTGGTCGGCGATGGCGATGATGCCCAGCATTTCCTGCTCACGGGCGACGAAGAGGACGCTCTTGCCGTCGGCCATCAGGCGTTGGAAGACCGCCGATGTGGCCTCGTCGTCCAGGCCCAGCTCACGCGCCAGCCGCTGGTTGCCGACGTGGATCAGCGCCGCACCGTCGGGGCCGTCCACCTGCGCGCTTGCCCCGCGGCCGACCAGCGCCTGGAAGTCGGTCGATGGAGGCGCCGTGATGCCTAGCTCGCGACCGTGGTCCATCACCGCCCGGGCTAGCGGATGCTCTGACTGTCGTTCCACGCCAAGGGCCAGACGCAGCAACTCGCTCTCCGGAGTCGTGCCCAGGATGATGACGTCGGTCACCGCCGGCTCGCCCAGGGTGAGGGTACCGGTCTTGTCGAAGGCGACGGTGGTGATCTCGCCGGCTGCCTCCAGATACGCGCCCCCTTTTATGAGAACACCTCCGCGGGCGGCAGCCGCGAGTCCGCTGACGATGCTCACCGGCGTGCTGATAACCAGGGCGCACGGGCAGGCGATGACGAGCATGGCCAGGGCGCGATAGATCCACGTGTCCCACGCGCCCAGCGCCAGCAGAGGCGGCAGCACGGCGATCAGGATGGCCAGCGCGACTACGGTTGGCGTGTAGACGCGAGCGAACCTGTCGACGAATGTCTGGGTGGGGGCGCGGGAGCCCTGCGCTTCCTCAACCGCGTGGACGATGCGGGCGAGAGTGGTGTCGCTGGCCAGTCTGGTCGCCCGCACAAGCAGAGCGCCGTGACCGTTGAGGGTGCCGGCAAAAAGCTCGTCCCCCTGTTCCCGATCCACCGGCATGCTCTCCCCGGTGATCGGCGCCTGATTCACGCTGGAGCGCCCTTCCACCACCTCGCCGTCGACGGCGATCTTCTCGCCCGGGCGCACGACGACCATCTCGCCGACGGCGATCTCGTCCACCGGGATGCGTGACTCCACTCCGTCCCGCACCACCGTTGCCTCGCTGGGCGAGAGGCTGATGAGCGCCCGTATCGCGTTCCGCGCCCGGTCCATGGAGTGCGACTCGAGCAACTCGGCGACGGCGAACAGGAAGAGCGTCGCCGCCGCCTCCGCCGGCTGGCCGATGAGCCATGCCCCGGTGGCGGCGACGGTGATCAGGAAGTTCATATCCAGCGCTAGCTGCCGCGCCGCCCTCAGGCCTCGCGGAAAGACGAACCAGCCGCCGGCTATGGAGGAGAGGGCGAGCAACAGGGTGACCACCGCCGGCGGACCAGCGACCCATCCGACAACCAGGCCGATCGCCAGGGTCACGCCCGAGAACGCCGTAGTCACAGTCCGACCGCGCATCTCCCAGAAGGTTGGCGGTACGACGGCGTCGGTGGTCGAGTCGCCCGGCCGGCCCGACACGTCGACGTCATCAACGCGGAAGCCGACGCCGCGGATGGCGCCAGCCAGCTCGTTGCGAGCCACGGCGCCGCTGGCGAGTGCTTCTTCAGTGAGCCCTACTCTTACCCGGCCGCCCAGGACGTCCACCCGCACGTCCACCACACCGTCCAACCCGCCCAGCGCGCGCTCGATGGACGCCGCGCAGCTCGCGCAGTCCATGCCGCTGACACGCAGTTCGCAGCTGGAGCCCTGGCCGTTGGAGTCGACGACGTCCACGCCGACGTCGGCGCGCTCGAGGTCGTGTGCGAGGCGCGGCTCAGCCATGTGGCTCGACGCCCGGCTGGAGCTGTGTCGAAGGGTGGAGAAGAGACGACATGAGCAGCGCTGAACTCTTCACTCGCGCTCCTCCTCCACGTGATCCAGGCCGATGGCGAGGAGCGCGGCGACGTGCGGATCGTCCAGCGAGTAGTAGGCGACCCTCCCTTCCTTGCGGTAGCGCACGATGCGCAACTGGCGGAGCGTGCGCAGCGAGTGCGAGACTACCGACTGCGAGGTACCGAGGAGCGTGGCGAGGTCGCAGACACAGAGTTCGGTGGCGGCGAGGGCCGTCGCCAGCCGGAGCCGGGTAGGGTCGCCGAGCGCCTTCAGGGTGGCGGCGAGGGCGGTGACGCTTTCCGGCGCGGGCATCGCTCCCCGGGCGCGCCGGACCTTGAGTTCGTCCACGCACTGTACCTCACAGACGTCCTCCTTCCGGCGCCGGGACGGCGCCGGTGGGGCGTCGTTACGAAGTACGGTAGGTGTGGCGGCAGGTCTGGGGGCGTTCACAGGCATCCGGTCTCGGTCTCGATATATGAAGGGTCCTTCATATGAAGTTAACCGTCGCCGGAGAGGCGAACAATAGGGACGGCGAGATCCGCGGCCGCACCATCTGGCAGACTGCTCCGCCACGCCGCACAGGCTCGGCCCTGGTGTGGGCCGGTTCCCGCTCTTCGTCCACTCCATTCTTCCCGTCGCGGTCGGCCACGATGTGCCTGCCCTCGTCTCGTCCTCCCGTGCCGGGGCTCGGAGCTGAGTACTGGCCCACGTACTGTGCGCGAACTATCCTTGCGGCCGGCGAGGAGAAGCAAGCCCGAACCGGGGATGATTCGACGCCAGGACGGGCGGTACCCACATCCGGCGCGCGCGGCCGCAGCCGGCGCCAGGAGGACGATGACGGACGAGCTGACGGAGCCCGCGCACCACACCTCACCGCTCGGGCAGTGGGTGCATGCGCGGCTGAGGCCCGCGCGACTGGCGGGGCTCGTGGACGAGATCTGGTACTTCCAGGGGGCGCTCGCGATCCCTCGCGAACGCGTCTTCGCCGATGGTCGCTACGAGCTGGTCGTGCAGCTCGGCCCGCGCTACCGCCTGGTGGATGCGCGGGGCAGCACGGATTTCCCCACCTGCTGCCTGGGCGGCCTGCGGCTGGGCCCGGAGGTGATCGAGGCGCCATCCGGCTCCCTCGCCGTGTTGGGGGTGAAGCTGACCCCGCCCGGCGCGCTGGCCCTCCTGCGCGCTCCGCTGCACGAGACAGCGGGCATTACCGTCGCGCTCGACGACGTCGTGGCCGGCGCGTCGGCGGAGCTCCACGACCGATGTGCCTCCGCGGTCGGCGCGCGGCAGCGGCTCCACGCCGCATCGGCCTGGCTCCACGACCGCATGGCGGGCGCGACGCTTCCGGATCCGGCCGTTGCGTGGGCGGCCGCCGAGATCGAGCGTCGGGACGGAGCACTGTCCATTACCGCGTTACGCGATCGCACCGGCTGGTCCCGCACGCGCTTCACTGAACAGTTCAGGGAGCAGGTGGGCGTGACGCCCAAGGTGCTGGCGCGGATGCACCGCTTCCGGAACGCGCTCGCCCGGATCACCGATCACGGGAATATCTCCCTCACCGACATCGCCCTCGCGGCTGGCTACTACGACCAGGCGCACTTCTCCAACGAGTTCAGGCTCTTCTCCGGCTACACGCCCGCCGCATTCCTCAGGGCCGTCCGCTTCCCGAACAGCGTGAGCCTGGCCGAGGAGCGCTGAAGGTATGGGGAAGGTCCGGTCGGGGAGAAAAGGAAGCGACATTTCTTCCAAGACGCGGACCAACCGCCGTTGCATCATGCACGCGTCCGCCGACCAGGGGGCCGGTGGACGTCACACGATGACCGGAAGAGGATCATGACAGGCAACGAGGAAGCTGGAGAGACGATGGACTACCAGAGCGTCACGCCTTACCTGACCCTGGACGGTGCGGCAGCGTTCATCGAGTTCGTGCGCGAGGTGTTCGACGGGAAGCTGATCCGGAGCTCCACCCGGCCGGACGGCCGCCTGGGCCACTCGGAGCTCCGCATTGGCGGGTCGATGGTGATGGTGTCGGACACCACCCATGAGTGGGGCGCGACGCCCGCGGCGCTGCTGGCCTACGTGGAGGACGTGGACGACGTCTATCGTCGCGCCATGGAGCGGGGGGTGCGGTCGCTGAGGGAGCCGGAGGACACCTCGCACGGCGATCGCATGGGCGGCGTGGTGGACCGGTGGGGGAACCACTGGTGGGTGGCGACGTTGCTCGACCAGGGCGGGTGATCCGCCCTCGCCGGCCCAACGTCTGAGCTACCTCACGCTCGCGTAGTGTCGCATCGCCGTGCCGGTGCTCCGGAAGCCGGCAGAGCGTAAGATATCCGCGTATGGCGCGGCCGAGGCTGGCAGGCCGTCCACCGTCTCGATCGTGACATCGCGTCCGCGGCCGGCGCGCTCCACCAGCCGCGCGGCCACCGCGCCCAGCGCCGTCCGTAGCTGGGCCGGCGACGCGCCGGCGCGGGTCCGGATGCGCGCCGCACGTCCCTCCGACGTGAGGACGATCTGGCCACGGACGGTGACGAGCAGCGCGCTCGTGCCGCGCGGGCGGGCCAGCGGGCTTTCCGTCTGGCCGGCGATGGGGACCGAATATGCGTTCGCCGGGTCGGAGAGCGAGAGCACAACGACGTCCGCCTCCGCCTCGGTCTCTGCCTCGTGCGGCGTCTCCCCTTCCCGCTCCGGTCCGCTGTCGGCCGGCGTGGTGACGACGTCCGGCGTGGCGGGTTGGCCGCTCGCGCGCAGCAACTCGACCGCTTCGGGCAGCGCGAACTGAGCGCCCGCCAGACCGGCGACGAAGTAGCCGCGTCGCACCTCACCGCGAAACTCCAGCCGTTTGAGTTCTCGGTAGATCGATCGCCAGCTCACCGCCGGCCGCTCGCGCCGCCACCAGTCCCGGCTCACCACGCCGTAACGGGTCAGCCACTGGCGGGCTACCTGTTCGGCCAACTCCTGCTCATCCTCGTCCACACTGCCCGGCGTGCCCAGCGTGCCGGGGGTGTGGACGAGCGACCAGCGGCCGCCCCAGGTGGCAGCGTCAGGTCTGTCCGGACGCTTCCACTTCGGCAACCGGCGCAGCTTCACGCGTTTCTGCACCACCGGTCTGTCCACCGACGGCACGAAGTCCGCGGGGAGCCAGCGGGTCGGATCCGGCTCGTCGTGGCGTCGCGGTGGAAGCGACGTCTTCCAGCGCAGCACGTCGCGCAGGGAGTCGATGGTGTCGTTGGTGACGATACCGGCGGCCACCAGCTCGCGTAACGCGTCGCGCAGGCGTTGTTCGCCGAGTGAGGTTGCGGCGGCCAGCTCGGCGGTGAAGGACGCACCGCCGACACGAAGGGCGTCCCGCACGGCGAGGGCGTTCGGGCTGAGCATACCGTCGTCCGGCGGCGGCGCGACCCAGGCCCGACTGGCGCCTCGTTCCAGGAAACGCACCTTTCCCACGCCGGCGGAGCGTGCGCTGGTGGCTGGTCCAACGCTCGCCGGTCTGGCGTTGGCTGGCCCACCGTTGGCCGGTCCACCGTTCGCCGGTCCACCGTTCGCCGGTCCACCGTTGGCCGGTCCACCGTTGGCCGGTCCACCGTTCGCCGATCCACTGTTCGCCGATCCGCCGTTCGCCCGTCTACCGGTCGCCGATCTACCGGTCGACGGCGCACCCTCGGCCGCCCACACCAGCCGGCCGCTCGATGTAAGGCCCGTCAACCAGGATGGCTCATAGTCGACAACACGCGCCGGCAGGTAGTCGCGCTCCCAGGCCGCCGCCGGACGGGCGACGCCGTAGAGCTGCTCGAGCACCGCGGTCGTTCCGTCGACGCCGCTCAACCGAGTGTCGGGAGTGAGATGTTGCCAGCGCTGCAGGAAGTGCGCGAAGGCGTGGATCGGCACGGCCTCGATCTGCTTCCGCGCCTGTGCCAGCTCCCGCCGACGGGCCTGCTCCAGCAACCGGCGCGAGCACCACCGGTCCGTACCGGTCTCGCCGCCAAAGACGCCGCGCACCAGCACGCCGGCCTGCTCGGCCCGCTCCAGCCGACGCCGCACCCACCCCGACGGTAGATCGTAGCGCGCCCGCACGTCGTCCACCGAGACGGGGCCGGCCAGGGCGACAAAACGCGATAGCAGCTCGCTTCGAGCCGCGGTCGGCGTCCGCGCGGGCGACCGTAGCTGTTCGGGAATCACCAGGGCGGCTGGCTGCGTCACCAGCGCCGGCGTTGCCTGGACGCTCGCCAACCGATCGGCGCCGAAAGCGGCGACGTAGCGAGCGTAAGAGTCGACGAGGATGAATCGCCGCTCGTCGCCACGTAATGCGGTTGGAAGCTGCACTGCCACCAGCCGACCGCTTGCCAGCAGCGCTTCCACCGGATCGCCGCGGCGCCACTCGGCCGCCGGCGCGACGCGCGCATGCAGTTCCTCCAACGTCACGTCGCCCACGCGGTCCACCAGCACCGCCAGTTCGTCGGCGTCGCGCGCCTGACGGCCGGGCGCGGTCCCACGTCGCCGCTCGAGCACCTCCTCCAGAACGGCCAGCGTCGCGTCGTCGGCGCCCTCGCCGCCCATCAGCTCGTCGAGCAGAGCGCGGTCCAGCGACAGCAGCGCCGCTCGCGCCTCCGCGCGCGGCGTGTCGTCGGCGTACATCCAGTCGATCACGAAGCCGAACTGCAGCGACGCCGCGAACGGCGACGGGATCTCCGTGCGCACCACGCGCACGTTCACCTCGCCGCTGGCGATGCGCTGCAACACGTCGCGCAGCCCGGCCATGTCGAAGACGTCCTGCAGGATGTCGCGATAGGTCTCGACGACGATCGGGAAGGACGGGAACTCGCGCACGGCCTGCAGCAGGTCGGCGGCCTTGAGCCGCTGCAACCAGAGCGGCATGCGGCGCTGCGGGCTACCGCGCGGCAACAGCAGCGCCCGCGCAGCGTTCATCCGAAAGCGTGCCCCGAACAGCGACGACGTTCCCACCTCCTCCAGCACCAGTCGCTCGGCCTCCTCGGCGGCCAGCGATCGCATGACGTCCACCGGCGGCGGTGCGCCCAGGTCGGGGAGGCGGAGCATGATCCCGTCGTCGGTGGTCTGCACCTGCACCTCCACTCTCAGCCGCTGCTGCATGCGGCGGGCGAGGGCCATTCCCCAGGGTGCGTTGACACGACCGCCGAAGGGCGCGTGGAGCACCATCCGCACGCCGCCGGTCTCGTCGCGGAAGTGCTCCAGCACCAGTGCCCGCTCGGTAGGCACGATGCCGGTGATCTTCCGCTGGGTCTGCACGTATTCGACGAGCGATCGGGTGGCCGCCGAGTCGGCGTGGTAGTCGCGTTCGATTGCCGCCAGGTCGTCGGCCGTGCGCGCGGCGTCCAGTCTCCGACGCAACTCGCCGATGCGCCCCGAGAGGTGGTTGGAGCGGGCCATGAACTCGCCGTGCCAGAAGGGCATCCGCGCCGGCGCGCCGGGTGCGGGTGTCACCACCACCCGGTCATGCTCGATGGAGTTGATGCGCCAGGTGGAGGAGCCGAGCTGGAAGGCGTCGCCCACCCGCGACTCGTGGACGAACTCCTCGTCCAGTTCACCCAATCGCGTGCGATCGGGCAGGCTCACAGCGTATAGACCGCGGTCGGGGATGGTGCCGCCAGAGATGATCGCAACCATGCGCGATGAACGGGCCGGCGAGACGATATCGGACACGCGGTCCCAGTGTACCCGCGCGTCCAGTTCGGCGGCCACGTCGGCCGGATACTTACCGGCGAGCATGGAGAGCGTCTCGTCGAAGGCGGCGCGGGTGAGGGCGTGGTATGGATAGGCGCGCCTGACGAAGTCGTACATCTCCCGCGCCGTCCATTCCGGCTCGTCGGAGGCGACCATGGCGACGATGATCTGGGCCAGCACGTCGAGCGGGTTCTGCACCACGCGCGTTGGCTCCACGTCGCCCGACCGCATGGCGCCCAGTATCGCCATCTGTTCCAGTGCGTCGTCGCGAAAGGTGGGGATGAAGACGCCGTGGCTCACCGCGTCCAGCGTGTGCCCGGCCCGCCCGACGCGTTGCAGCGCCGCCGCCACGCGCTTGGGGCTCTGGAGCTGGAGCACGAGGTCTACCGAGCCCACGTCTATCCCCAACTCCAGCGAGCTGGTGGTGATGACGGCGCGCAACTCCCCGGCCTTCAACCGTTCCTCGAGCAGGAAGCGTCGCTCGCGCGACAGCGAGCCATGATAGGGGAGCGCGATCTCCTCGTCGGCGAGCTGGTTCACGCGCGCGGCCATACGCTCAGCCTGGCCGCGGTTGTTGACGAAGACGAGCGTGGTGCGGGCGCCGCGGATGCGGGCGAGGACGAGGGGCGCGACGGCGTTCCAGATGGTGCCGTCCACGTGCGCCAGATCCTCCACCGGCGAGACGAGTTCCGTCTCCATCTGCTTGACGAGGCCGCAGTCCACTACCTGCACCGGGCGGAAGCTGGGTGCGGAGTTCTCAGCCGCCGGCGTGTTGCAGCCGCCGAGGAAGCGGGCAATCTCGTCGAGCGGACGCTGGGTGGCGGAGAGGCCGATGCGCTGTGGCGCGTCGGGGGCGACGCGGGCGAGCCGCTCGAGGGTGAGCGCCAGGTGGGCGCCCCGCTTGCTGCCAGCGACGGCGTGGATCTCGTCGACAATGACCGCGCGTAGGGCGCTGAAGATGCTCCGCCCGCGCACCGTGGTGAGCAGGATGTGGAGCGACTCCGGCGTGGTAATGAGGATGTGCGGCGTGCGGCGCAGCATCCGCGCCCGCGCCGACGACGTGGTGTCGCCGGTACGCACGGCGACGCGGATTTCCGGAAAGTGCTCGCCGGCGGCGTGGAACCGTTCCTTGAGCTCAGCCAGCGGCCGCTCAAGGTTGCGATGGACGTCGTTGTTGAGCGCCTTGAGCGGGGAGACGTAGAGTAGGTGGACAGCGTTGGCCAGCGGCTCCCGCGCCCCCTCGACGATGAGCGCGTTCAGTTCCCAGAGAAAGGCGGCAAGAGTCTTTCCGGTGCCGGTGGGGGCGAGGATGAGGGTATCGGCGCCGCTGGCAATGGCCGGCCAGCCCTGCCGCTGGGGGGCGGAGGGTTCGCCGAGGGTGGTGGCGAACCAGTCGCGGACGATGGGGTGAAAGTCGGCGAGCGCGTTTTTCGCGGGCGGGCGGGGCATGGTCCGTTACTCAAGCGAGATGCGTGCGAGCGTGGATGCGGAGCCGTGACGGTAACCTGGCACTACATTGCATGGCACTCCGCGCATCGCTGCGACGCACGTTGGTGAGCTGCGCCATCTGATAGCACTCGAGGACATTGTCCGAACTCAGGCCAGCGACACATGCGACCAGATAATTCTTCATACGGTGTCGGTCGAGCCGGGCTTGGAGCGTCGAGCGCGCTCGTCCTGCTGGCTCTCCTCGTCAGCCTCCTCGTCGGCGTTACCGTGCCGCGCGTGGCACACTCGCAGTCGAGCGTCCCGCCCTCTGCCGAAGCAGCGCGCACCGCTCGCGACGTGATAAACCACACGATGAGCCCGTTCTGCCCGGGTCTCCTGCTCGCCAACTGCACGAGCCTTTCGGCGGACTCCTTGCGACGGGCTATTCTGGCTCGCGCCGAGGCGGGCGCCAGCCGCAAGATCATCGAGGGGGAGCTGATCGCGGCGTACGGCGAGAGCGTCCGCGCGGCGCCGGAGGCGCGCGGCTTCGGGCTGGTGGCCTGGCTGACGCCGGTGGTGCTGCTCCTCGCCGCCGGCGCGGGCACTGCGGTCTGGGTGAACCGGGCGGCCCGGACCAGTGCACGGGCCGCATTGCAGAGCGGCGGCGCGCCCGTGGCCAACCCCGACTCTTGCCTGTTCGAGCCGCCGGCTGACACGGAGCGGACGGCGGCGCTGGAGAAACTGGCTTTGCTCGTCCGAGAGGACGGCACCCGATGAAGCGGAGCCCCGCGCGCCGGCATTCCTCGGGCTGACTCTCTCCACTAGCGCACCGGCCAGGCCCAGACTGCGAAGGACCAGGGTTCCGGGGTTTCTGCCTCGGCCACGGGCGCCGCGGCGGCAGCGCTAGACGAGCTATTCGAGCGCAGGTGAGGTCGTGCAAGGGCTCAGGGGATGCCCCCAGTCGTGGCGGCCTCGACCAGGCCCGCGAGCACCGTCGCGACAGTGTCGTTCACGTCGGCGACCCCGCGCAGGCCGTGGCGGTCAGCGAGGTAGCCGGGCGCGTTGTAGGCCACGAACACGCGGCTGCTGGCGTCCTGGTAAACGAGCACCTTCTGAGGAAGGTCGATCCCGACTGTCTGCTGGGTCTGCATGAGCTGCGTGCCAAGGGCGGGATTCCCGAACACCACGAGCCGCGTCGGACGGAGGTCGAGGTCCAACGCCGCCGCGGCTCGGGCATGGTCCAGTTCGGCGAAGACCGTGAGGTTCGGGTTCTCCCTGATCGCCGTGACGAGCCGGTTGTAGGTCGTCTCGAAGTCGTTGGTGCTCTCGACCGTGACCACTCCCTCGTTGGGCGAGACCGACCCGGCGGTGCCCCGCGCGGTCTCAACGTCCGCGGTCCCGCCGGTGGCGATCCCGGCGAAGTTGGCGACCGCCCCTGCGATCCTGTCTTCCGTCGCTCCCGCACCGACCCCATGGCGCTGGGCGACGTACTGGGTCGTGTTGTATGCGACGACCGTCTTCCCGAGTGAGTCCTCATAGACCAGCAGCTTCTGAGGCAGATCGAGCCCGGCCTGCTGGTTGATCTGCATGAGCGGGGTCACCAGAGCGGGGTTCTCGAACAGAACCACGCGCGTCGGGCGCAGCGTGAGGCCAGCGGACGACGCGTTCGCCGAGTGGTCCACCTCGGTCAGGACCGAAACGGGTGGGGCAGCCTCGAGCGCATCGGTCAGCCTTGCGAACGAGACGTCCACGGTCGCATTGCTCTCCGCGAGAGCGAGGCCGGGCCGGCCTGGCGGGTCCGTACCGACAGCGTTGCCGCTAGTGTCGCACCCGGCGGATAGCGGGACTAGAGAAAGGGCGAGGAGGAATCGAAGGGACATGAGAATGCCGTGGTGGAAAGGTTATCAGACGTGTTAGCCGTTCAGCCGAACAACACGTTTCCCGAACGCCTCGCCTCTCAGGAGTCCGATGAAAGCGGAGGGCGCTCGTTCCAACCCTTCGATCATCTCCTCGAGGTAGCTGATCCTTCCCTCCCTCACCCAGGCACCCATCTGCCGGGCGAACTCCGGGTAGAGGTGACCGAAGTCGTTGAAGACGATGAACCCGCGCATGGTCATCCGCTTCCGGAGGATCTGCCCCATGAGGTAGCTCATCCGATCTGGCCCGTCGGGCAGCGAGGTCGCGTTGTACTGTGAGATGAGGCCGCAGAGCGGGATGCGGGCGAGCGGGTTCAGTAGCGGCAGCACCGCGTCGAACACGGCTCCGCCGACGTTCTCAAAGTAGATATCGACGCCGTCCGGCACGGCTGCCCGGAGCGCGTCTGGGAAGCCGTCGGCCTTGTAGTCGATGCAGGCGTCGAAACCGAGTGTCTCGACGACGTGCGTGCACTTCTCCGGGCCCCCGGCGATGCCCACAACGTGGAGCCCCAGAATCTTTCCGATCTGCCCGACCGTTGCGCCCACGGGTCCGCTGGCGGCGGCGACCACAAGGCTTTCACCGGCTTTGGGCTGTCCGATCTGGGTGAGGCCGGCATAAGCGGTCAGCCCCGGCATCCCCAGCACACCCAGCGCCCACGACGGGTTCTCGGGGTTGGTACCGAGATTGATCACGCCCTTGCCGTCGGAGAGCGCGTAGTCCTGCCAACCGCCGAACGCGACGACCCAGTCGCCCTCGGCAAATCCGTCGACATCCGAGCGGACGACCTGCGAGACTGTGCCGCCGATCATGACCTCGCCGATCTGGACCGGAGCCGAGTAGGAGGGCGCGTCGCTCATCCGGCCGCGCATGTACGGGTCCAGGGAGAGATACTTGTTGCGTAGCAGCATCTGACCCTCGTCGGGAACCGGCAGGTCGACGGTCTCCAGCCGGAGCGTGTCGCCGTCGGGTTCGCCCGTGGGTCGCTCGGCCAGAACGAACCGGCGGTTTTGTGTGGCGGATTGGGTCATGAAGGGTTTGATCTGGTTTGGGCGGAGGGAATGGTGCGGCTCTAGGTGCGCACGTCAGGCGGATTACGCACGTCACGCATGTCGAGCTCGGCATCCGTGCCCGTCGTGACGAGTTCCTGTGTAGATGCCCCGCACATCCGTGACCACTGACGCCCGGCCAGAGCGCCTGGTCCGCTGCGAGGACGCCGAGACGTTCGGCCGCTGGCAGTGGGCACCACGCTGGCCCCGTCGCGGCAGCCGCCCGACGCGCGGCGCCCCCGATTGCCATCGCTGGGCAGTCACTCACCAGCCTCTCGGCTTCGGTCGCCGCATACCGGCAGGCGCAGCTCGCCGCCGGGGGAGACGCGCTCTCCGCCCGGGCGCTCCCGGCCGCGGACCAGCGCGCCATCGATCTGCTCCAGCGGCTCGACCGGGCCATGCAGGAGGCAACCCGGTCGGAGGCAACCCGGCCGATCCGGTGGCCGCTCAGGGGCCGAGCGCGCCGATCGGGATCACCGCCACGCCGTCGGGCCGCTGGTATCCATATCCCGTGGCCACGATCACCCCGAGCGCTGCCGGCGGCCCACACTTCCCGGTGTCCACCCGCTCCGAGAACCGGAGCAGCGTCGCGGCCGCGTTATCGACCTGGCCCTGTCCGAGCTTCACCTCGAACGCCGCCCAGCGCCCGTCGGCCGCCTCCACGACCGCGTCGACCTGGAGACCGGTGTTGTCCCGGTACTGCAGGACCGTGGCATCGGCCGCCTGGGAGTAGATTCGCAGGTCGCGGACGACTAGCGACTCGAAGAGGAACCCGAGCAGGTTCAGGTCCTGAAGCAGGCGCTCCGGTGTCGCCCGAAGGGCGGCTGTGGCGAGGGAGGGATCGACGAAGTGCCGCTTCGGCGCGCTTCGCACGCGTGAGCGCGAGCGAAGGTGCGGCGCCCAGGCCGGCTGGTCCTCAACGATCATCAGGCGATCGAGTGCCCCGAGATAGTCCATCACGGTATCCCGGGCTAGCGGGCCGTCGGCTCCACCGGCATCCGCACTGAGTGTGGTGATGCTCACCTCCGTCGCCACATGTCGCGCGAGCGCTCGCAAGAGGCGGCCGACCTTCTCAGGGTCCCGCGCCCGCTCGTCCACGCGCGCCACGTCGACGCGTCGGATCTCGTCGAGGTAGTCCCGTGCGGCCTGCATCGACTGTGGCACGGAGCGGGTCAGGTTGCCTGGCCAGCCGCCAACGACCACCAGTTGGGCCAGGTCGGGCACGGTGAGTCCCGTATCCATGCTCCTCGGTGGCGTCCCGGCGAGGAGGTCGTGCAATGAGACCACCCCTGTCGCGCGCCCGGTCTCGAAGAGAGACATGGGTCGCATGCGCAGGCGCGTGAGCCGTGCGGCCCCCGTATGCCGGGTGATGTCGTCGGCGGGGACGGCGGATCCGGTGAGGATGAACTGCCCCGGCCGTCCCCGATCATCCACCGCTCGCCGGATGTGGTTCCAGATGGACGGCGCGATCTGCCACTCGTCGATGAGCCGCGGTGCGGGTCCATCCAGGACCAGGCGAGGGTCGACCTCGATCGCGCGCCGCGCGTTCTCGTCGACATCGAGGAGGACCTCGCTGGCGGCGATTTGACGAGCCGTCGCTGTCTTGCCGCAGCCCTTGGGCCCCTCGATGACGACCGCTCCCGTCGACGCGAGGCGCGTGACGAGCTCCTGATCAACGACCCGCGGTCGGTACGTCATCCGTATGCCTGGCGCCTGGTGATCCAAGAAAGAGCTGGTGACGTCGGGTAGGACAGGCGAAGCCGCAGAACTGCCCAGGAATTGTAGTCGATAATTCGCAAGCTACATAGTCGACAGAATGCAACGATAGCAGTCGACAGATTGCAACACCTGTATTCGACAGTATTGAACGGCGTGGTGCGCAGTGCCTGTTTCGCACCCAGTGCAGCAGAACCGGCGGCGGAGCCGGTCCGGTCAGTTCCTCGATGCTGAAGCTGCCCCCGAGCGTGGAGAAGCGGAGGGCGCTGCAGCGGCCGATCACGACACAGCGTGCCACAATCTTTCCCTGAATTCGGGAAAGATGACCCTGATTCCTTCCCAGATGACGAGCGACCATGGATGCCGCGCCCCCGGCCGAAAGGTGGGGCGCAGCTGTGATCCAGGACGAAGGCAATGTGCTATCCAGCGCCGCCTTTCCTCGAGAACCGCCGCGACGACATCGTGCGCAACCCGCAACCGATCCAGCGAGCCGGACCGCCGAGCCGGTATGCGCCATGCGCACTGGGAGCTCGAGTTGACGAGCGTATTGACCGGCCGACGGCCACGCGATCACGCGCGACGAGATCGAGGCGGCGCGCCACTGGCCGCCACACCGTAGACACGGCCGCTTCACCCAGTGAGGAGCATTATATGACTATCACCGTGACGGGCAGCACCGGCACTATCGGCACCGAGCTCGTTCGCCTGCTTGCCGCGGCCGGCGCGCCCGTGCGTGCAGTGCTGCGCGACTTCAGCCGTGCGCAGTCGCTCTCCCACGTCGCCTGGCTGCGCGCCGATCTGCGCGACGAGGGCACGCTCGAGCCCACGCTCGCCGGCACGCGCTGGCTCTTCCTGCTGACCGGTAACCAGCCGGATTTCGGCCGGACGCAGGTCGGCGTGATCCGCGCCGCCGAGCGGCTCGGCGTGGAGCACGTCGTCAAGCTCTCGGCGCTTGGTGCGACGCCACGGACGAAGTCGCCGCTGGCGCGCGAGCACTGGGAGGCCGAGCAGGCGCTCGAGGAGACGTCGATGTCTTGGACGATCCTGCGGCCGCACGCCTTCATGCAGAACTGGCTCGGTGAGGTTGCCCAGACGGTGCGCGACGAGGGAGCCATATATGCGGCTATTGGCGATGGCAGGGTCCCCTTCGTCGACGCCCGCGACGTCGCCGCAGTTGCAGCTGAGGTGCTGCTCCACCCCGAGGCGCATACCGGCCAGCGCTACGTGCTTACCGGCGGCGAGGCAGTCGGTTACGGTGCCCTTGCCAGCGCGCTCTCGGAGGTGCTCGGCACGCCGGTGAAGTACCACGCGCTCACGATGGAGGAGATGCGGCAGCGGCTCGAGAAGCAGGGCGTAGCCCCGAAGATGATCGACTCGTTCCTCGCGCTCGCCGCCTACCAGAAGGCCGGTGGCCCGACCGAGCGGGTCTCGGAGAGTGTCGAGCAGATCCTCGGGCGCGCGCCTCGAACGATCCGGGATTTCGCCCGTGACTACCGGGAGCACTTCGTCGCGTCGCAAGGATGAGCCCGGGGCACGGAAGCCGCTACCGCGCGGGCGGAGTAGGGCAGTCCACTGGTTCGGATCGTGCGTGCGACCTACTACACGCCGCGCGTCGAGCATCGCCGTGGCGCCTGGTTTCTATCGAGAAGAATGAGATGAGCGCCGCAGGCACGGCACTCGGCTGCATGCTCTCGCTCACACGAAACTGAATCGAGGAGCGCACTATGGCACTCACTGAAGAGCAGCGTCAACTGCTGGAGGCACGTCTGAAGGAGGAACGCGAGCGCGTGGCGAGCGCCCTCGAGCGCAGGCACGACCGGCGTGAGGCGGCGAGCCCGCAGGACCGAACCGGGGCTCTGACGTCTATGCCGTCTCACATGGCCGATCTGGGAACGGATACGATGCAGCAAGAGCTATCCGCCTCGAACACCGCGCGCATGTCGAACCAGCTCGCCGAGATCGACGCCGCGCTCGAGCGGCTGTACCGCCAACCTGAGCGCTACGGCATCTGCGAGGACACCGGCGATCCGATCCCGCTGGCGCGGCTAGAGTTGATCCCCTGGGCGCGCACCTGTGAGCAGGCTGAGGAGTGAGGCGGGGCGGGGGCGCGGCCTCCAGTGGGCCGCGGTACCCAGATGCTAAATGGCGATGCCGCTGTGCTGCACGTTTGCACCTCCACGCCGCACCGCAGGGCGTCTCTGCTGACCACCCGGGGCTACCGGCTCAGGGCTGCGAACACTGATCGACCTGCTCGCCCGACGTGCCGTCGCTCAGGTGGTGGAAGAGCGTCCCTTCCGATCCCGGACCGCTTCCCTTGGTCCACCATTCGAACCCGCCTCCCACGTAGCGCGCACCGCTCGCCGAGACGGCGATAGTCATCGGGTACGTCTGACCCTCGTACTGGACGACGGCGGTCGAGTCGGTAGGATAGGAGGCCTCCACGGTACGGCCGCTCTCACAGCGGTATGTGAGCGGTGCGGACGCATCTGCCACGGCGGCGCTTGAGGCGGGTGGATCGGGCTCCGGGTTGGAGCAGCCAGCCAGGGCTAGGGCGACGAGGACGAGTGACAGGCCCATCGCTGGGCGCGAACGGCGAATAAGAGGCATGAGGTGTCCGGGTTCAGGGGTGAGCCAGACAGTAGCGCGGGGTGCGCTGCGCTGGCCGGAGTGCTTCTCTCCAAGGTTCGCCGGCGCGACAGGCGGCGCGCTCGACAGTTCCACGGCGGTGCGCTTGGTCGTTCTACGGCGACGCGAGGGCGGTGCGTTGGCGGTTCCACGGCGGTGCCAGAGCGGTGCGCTTGGCGACTCCAAGGCGGTCCAGAGCGGTGCGCTTGTTGGTTCTACGGTGACGCGAGGGCGGTGCGAGGGCAGCACCTAGCCTCTAAAAAGGCATGAACTGTTCCGATCGACCCGGCTCGCGCCGCGCATCCGCGCCGGGATCTGTTCCATCACCGATTCGTGCCGGCGAGGCTGGTAAGCTCGGCCAGGAACTCGTGAACGAACTTGACCGCCATCGCCCCCTCACCGACGGCGGACGCTACTCGTGGGATCGACCCGAGGCGCACGTCGCCCGCCGCGAAGACGCCAGGGTGGCTGGTTTCCAGAAGGTACGGATCGCGACCGGTCGTCCGGCGTGAAGAGTTGGCCGCGGTGCGGCCGGTCCTGATGAATCCGTGGCGGTCGGTCTCGATCTCGGCCGGCAGCCAGCGGGTGCGCGGCACGGCCCCGATGAAGGTGAAGACCGCGGGCGTGGCGAGCGTGCGCATCTCGCCGGTGCTGGTGTTCTCGACCACCACCGCCTCGAGCCGCACATCGCCGAGGATCGTTCGGATCTCGGTGCGGTGGAGCACCTCCACGTTCTCAGCCGCTTCCACGCGGTCGGCCAGGTAGCTGGACATGCTCCGGCGCAGGTCATCCCCACGGACGAGCAGCCATACGCGCCGGGTATGCTGGGAGAGGAACATCACCGCCTGCCCGGCGGAGTTTCCCGCGCCGACCACCACGACGTCGCTGCCCGAGCACGCCGTCAGCTCGATCGGCGTAGCGGCGTAGTAGACGCCGGTACCGTCGAAACGCTCGCGCCCGGGGACGTCAAGCCTGCTATAGTCGGCGCCCGTGGCGATCAGGATGCAGCGCGCATTCACTCGCTCGCCGGAGTCGAGCCGCACGGCCGGGTGCTCGCCGTCCAGTTCCAGGGCCACCGCCGGGGCGGGGGAGGCGAGCTCGGCTCCGAACTTCTGCGCCTGCAGCGTGGCGCGGCCGGTGAGCTCGGCGCCACTGATGCCCGTTGGGAATCCGAGGTAGTTCTCGATCTTGGTCGATGCGCCCGCCTGTCCGCCGGGCGCCACGCTATCGAGCGCCACGGTGCGCAGCCCCTCGGAGGCGCCGTACACGGCGGCCGCGAGCCCCGCCGGGCCGGCGCCCACGATCACCAGGTCGTAGCTGTCGGTTCCGAATGGCCGCCGGAGACCCACCGCCTCTGCCAGCTCCCGTATGGACGGGTTCCGCAGCAGCGGGCCCGCGCCGGCCGCGATGGCCGGCAGGTCCTCGCCACGCAGGCCGAGGTCGTGCAGCATTCCGGCGATCCCCGGATCCTCGTCCACGTCGAGCCAGGTGAACGGCACCTGATTGCGCGACAGGAACTCGCGGATACGGAACGCCTCCCGCGACGTCGCCGATCCGATCACGCGCAGCCCCTCGAAGCCCGACTCCAGCAACTCCTCGCGTCGGGCGATGAATGCTTCCAGAATGGTCTCGCCGAGGCGGGGACGCTCGCCGATGATGGTGCGGATGTCGGACGAGGAGAGGCCAAGCACTTCAGTCTCGCCGCGCGCGACGGCGCCGACGAGGGAGCGGCGTCGGGTGAGCACGTCTATGTCGCCGGTGAACTGCCGGGGGCCGTGTACCATCACGTGCCTCGGTTCGTCCCCCGCGAGGTCGAGCACCTCGACCGCGCCTTCCAGTACCACGAAGAAGCCGCCGCGCTTCCCGCCGGCCTGGAAGAGCGACTCGCCGTCGTGCAGGCGGCTGCGCGTGCCGCGGGGCGCGAGGGCGGCGAGGTCGGCTTCGCTGAGCCGTGGGTTTGCCGCGTCCGTCGACTCCGGATCGCTCATCGATACGTCCATGCCGGTCGTGCCGGTTGAAAGGTGGATTAAGATCAAGCGAAGCGGTGCAATCACCGTTCCGACCCGGCGTCCAACTTACTGAAGGGTTGACTCGACGGGCGCGCGGAAAGGCCGCCCGGAATGCCCCTTGCGGTCTCGCTGGACGAGCGGATGGGCCACAACTCTTCCTACGGTGCCACTCGATGAGCGAGACCCATACCCACGGTCGCGACCCTCACTACAGCGAGCGCATTGTCGACGTCGGGCTGCCGCTGGACCAGGCAAGTGCGGCGATGATCTTCGTGCAGAGCCGAAACGCGAGTGCCCGGAGCATGCTCGAGCTCGCGGGTGAGCTCGGCCGGCGGGGCTCCTGAACCGGATGCCCGGCGCATGGCTCTGGCCGTCTGGTTGCTGGAAGGTGTCTCCGCCGCCCTGGCGGTGATCGCGCTCTTGGTGATGTTCAGTGTCAGTCGCGGCTTCTGTTCGGTGGCCATGAAGGATGTCCAGGGGAAGACCGTCCCGAAGACCCGTCGTGGCCGGCTGGCCGGGTTGGCGGCCACGGTGTCCGGTCTGGTCGCGTCGGCGGTGGGGCTGTTCCTCTTCGGAGGCAGTCACGATCCGGACATGCGCTTCTACTCGATCCTGCTGCTGGCTGCGGGGCTGTGCTGGTTCGTGGCCGCGGCCGTGTTCGCCGGGGTGGAAGAGTTCAGCGGCGAGACAGGGGGTGGAGGCAACACCCTGCGGGAAGCGATCCGGAGCCTCGGCCTGCTGGTGCGTGATGTGCCCTTTCGCAACTTCGTCATCGCTCGGGCTTTTCTGATGGCTTCGGCGCTGGCTCGCCGTTCCTGGTCGCCCTGGCCCAACAACGCAGCCAGGGCACGGCGCTGCCGGGCGGCTTCGTGGTCGCTTCCGGCATGGCCAGTGCCATCAGTGCCAGCGTGTGGGGGTTCATGGCCGATGTATCCAGCCGCCGGGTGATGATCCGTGGCGGTGGACTGGCGGCGCTGGTGTGCTTGGTGGTCGCCGGGCTGACGTTGGTCGATCTATCGTGGCGAGGCGACTCCTGGTTCTATCCGGGAGCGTTCTTCGTGCTTGCCGTAGCCCATTCAGGAGTACGCATAGGCCGCAAGACGTATCTGGTGGACATGGCCGGGGGCAACAGGCGCACCGACTACACGGCCGTTAGTAATACCGTCATCGGTGTGCTCCTGCTGGTGACGGGCGGAATCAGTGCGGCGGTGGCGATGCTGGCGCCGGCCTGGGCGTTGATCCTGTTGGGGATGATGGGGCTAATAGGCGCAGGGTGGTCGTGGCGACTGCCGGAGGTGACTCACATGTCGGGTAATTCGGGCTAGGGTACTCGTCGCCGACCGGTTTAGTAACCTGCTACAGCCCCGGCAACTCCTTCGTCGGCATCCTTGCCTGCGTGGGGCTCGCCGGAAGCTGCTGCCAGCACTACCCGTTTACTCGGGGCGCTCCTGCTTGAAGAGCGTCACCGCCTCCGCCCCGCCCGCCGCACCACCGCCACATTCCTCTCCCCCAGCAACTCCGGATCAGGAACCCCTGACGCCGCTACCGGGAGTGCCCCGACAGCATCCCGGCGCGAAGATGGCCACCGTACAGTTGTCAGTTCACCCAGCCTGATATCCACCGGCCGTGCGCGGCGGAATGATCTCGCCTCGTGCCATTTATATGCCGCCTGACTCCACTTCCGAACTCGTCCCCCGCGTCGCCCTCGAAGCCAAACCCGGCCACTTCCTCGAGGGGATAGTCGCGCTCGCCGCCGACGCCATTATCGCCACCGACGCCGATCAGCGCATTCTCCTCTTCAATCGCGGCGCTGAGGAGATCTTTGGCTATCGGGCTGACGAGGTGATCGGCCAGCCGCTCGACATGCTCCTGCCCGAGCGTGCGGCAAGGGCGCACCGGGAGCGCGATATCCCGTCATTCGAGCGCTCCGGGGTGACCGCGCGGCGGATGGCCGAGCGGGCCGAGGTTTACGGACGACGCAAATCGGGCGAGGAGTTTCCGTTGGAGGCGGCGATATCGCGTACCGTTGTGAACGGCGAGTCACGCTACACCGCCATCCTGCGGGACGTTAGCGAGCGCCGGCGCGCCGAGCAGGCGTTGCGGGAGAGCGAGAGTCTCTTCCGTACGGCTCTCGAATGGTCGCCGATCGGAATGGCTATCAGGGATCTGGACGGGCACTGGCTGGCCGTTAACCGGGCGCTCTGCGACCTCGTGGGCTACACCGAAGAAGAGTTGAGGAAACTGAGCTTCCGGGAGATCAGTCACCCGGACGACGTAGATGCCGACGCAGTGCTGGCCGAGGAGCTCCTGGCCGGGCAGCGACAGGGATACTCACGCGAGAAGCGCTACGTCCATAAGGACGGTCATGTAGTCTGGATCCTCCTCGCCGTGACGCTGGTGCGGAGCGAGCGGGGCGAGCCGCGCTTCTTCATCGCCCAGATGAAGAACATCACCGACCGCAAGAATGCCCAGGCGCTGCTGGCGCGACAGACGGAAGAGTTGGCCCGCTCCAACGCTGAGCTAGAGCAGTTCGCCTACGTGGCGTCGCACGATCTGCAGGAACCGTTGCGTATGGTGGCCAGCTACACTCAGCTCCTTGCCCGTCGCTACGAGGGCCAACTGGACGAGAAGGCTGACCGGTGGATCGGTTACGCGGTGGACGGAGCGCAGCGCATGCAGGCGCTCATCAATGACCTGCTCGCCCTCTCTCGAGTGGGGACCCACGGCCGCCCGCTGCAGCTCTGCCAGTGCGACGCAATGCTTACCCGAGTTCTGGAAAGCCTGGCGGTAGCGATCGCCGAGAGCGAGGCGGAGGTCACCGTCGACGCCCTGCCGCCCCTACACGCCGACGCCGGCCAGTTGGGCCAGCTCTTTCAGAACCTGATCGGCAACGCGCTCAAGTTCCGTCGGCCCGGCGTTCCACCGCGGATACACGTCGGTGTGGAACGGCGTAATCGGGACGGATTGGGGGAATGGCTGTTCAGCGTTAGTGACAACGGCATCGGCATGGACCCGTCCTACACCGAGCAGGTGTTTGTGCTTTTTCAGCGCCTGCACACCCGTGAGGAATATCCCGGTACCGGCATCGGTCTGGCCATCTGTCGCAAGATCGTGGATCGTCACGGCGGCCGTATCTGGGTGGAGTCCACCCCGGGCGCCGGCTCCACGTTCTACTTCATCCTTCCCGCCATTGTGTGATGACTTCCCCAACCTTCACGATCGGCGGGCTTACACAGCCGTCGCCGATTCATATCCTTCTCGTGGAAGACAACCCGGGCGACGCCGAACTCACCCGCGAGGCGCTCGCTGACAGCAAGCTGCTGAGCCGGCTGCACGTCGTGCGCGACGGTGTGGAGGCACTCGCCTTCCTCCATCAGGAAGGCGAATACGCGCAGGTTCCGCGACCCGATCTGGTGCTCCTCGACCTGAATCTTCCACGGAAGGACGGGCGCGCCGTGCTCAAGGAGATCAAGGCCGACCCCTCGTTACGGCTCATACCCGTCGTGGTGCTGACCAGTTCGCAGGCCGAGCAGGACGTGGCGCGCGCGTACGAGCTGAATGCGAACTGCTACGTTACGAAGCCGGTGGGTCTGGAGCAGTTCCTGACGATTGTGCAATCGATCGAGCAGTTCTGGCTCACGGTGGTCAAGTTGCCGCGTGATGCCGCATGAGTGGCGCCGGCGCCACCGTCGTGTCCCCTGCACTCGCGGCGCCACCGGCGCCGCTGAGGGTGCTTCTGGTGGAGGACAATCCGGGCGACGCAGAGCTGATTGCTGAGATGCTTCGCGACGACGTACCGGATGTGGCTTCCTTCGCGATTCGGCATGTGGCACGTCTGGCCGATGCCCGGGCCGAACTGGACCGATCGCCGGTAGATGTGGTGCTGCTGGACCTCTCCCTCCCCGACAGCCATGGCCTGGATTCGCTCCAGACGCTCAGGGCCGTGGCGCCTGAGTTGCCGGTGGTGGTGATGACCGGCCTCGCCGATGACGAGGTCGCGCTGAGGGCGGTACAGGCAGGTGCGCAGGACTACCTGGTCAAGGGACGCGATGCCGCCGGTGCCGTACGTCGCGCGGTGCGCTATGCCGTCGAGCGTCAACGGTTGATTCGCGCCGCCCAACGCGCGGCAGCAGCTCGCGACGAGATGCTGGGCGTGGTCTCGCATGACCTGCGCAACCCGATCGGTACAATCGGCATGTGTGCCCAGGCTCTGCTTGACCCTGAACCAGTACCGCCAGACAACGCGCGCGAAATGGGGGCGATCATCGAGCGTTCCTGCGACTGGATGCTGCGCCTGATCAGCGACCTTCTTGACGTCACCCGGATGGAAGCTGGAGTGCTAAGCCTCCAACTCGGCACGATTCCAGTGGCCGGCGTGGTGGCGTCTTTGCTCGAGATGTACGGGCCGCTGGCTGAGCGTCGCGGCGTTTCCCTCCAGGTTTCCGTCGCGCCTGACATGCCGCGCGTATACGGCGACAACGACCGGATATTTCAGGCGCTCGGTAACCTGGTTGGGAACGCCGTAAAGTTCACCCCAGCGGGCGGCGAGGTCACCATCACGGTCGAGGTCGTAGAGGATGGCGGCGTTCTCTTTCACGTGAGCGATACCGGCCCGGGTATCGCGGCCGAAGCGCAGGCTCATCTCTTCGACCGCTTCTGGCAGGCGCGCAGCGCGCACCGAGGAGGAGCAGGTCTGGGACTGGCGATCGCCCGAGCCATAATGCTGGCTCATGGAGGCACTATCGAAGTCAGGAGTACGCCTGGCGTTGAAACGACCTTCAGCTGCAGCTTCCCGCCAGCGCCCGCGGAAACGTCCACTCCGCCAGCCTGAAGGTTTCCGCGTCACCAGGAGTGGTGTCCGGGGGTCATAACCCCTATCCCGCTCGCACACTCCCCCCGCTGCAGCCATATTACGAGGGACCGCCGGGGCTCGTGCCAGCGCTGCTCTCGCCCCGCCGGCGCGTTGGTTCGTGCACGGGTATTCCGCGCACACCGGGACTCGCCGGTGAGTTGAGTCTGCGGGCCACGCGTCGGACTTCCCGCGAGCCCTCCACGCCATCCCATGACCGGTGACATAATCACCATCGTCCTCGCCGACGACCACGCCCTGGTGCGCGGTGGTATGCGGGCGTTGCTGGCCAGCGCTGTCGACATACAGGTGATCGGTGAGGCCGGTGACGGCGTGGAAGCCATCGCCGTCACCGAGCGGTTGAAGCCCGACGTGTTGGTCATGGACCTCGACATGCCGGTGATGAACGGCCTCGCGGCCACTCGGGAGATTGTCGCCCGCGAACTGCCCACCAAGGTGCTCGTGCTCTCCATGCACGACGAAGAGGAGCACTTGGTGGAACTCCTCCGCGCCGGGGCCGTCGGTTATCTCACCAAGACTGCTGCCCAACGCGAACTGGTGGACGCCATCCGTGCTCTCGCCCACGGCGACGTGTATGTGCGGCCGGCCGCCGCTCGGGTTCTCGCCCGCGGTCTCACTCACCGTGACCCGGTGAAGGAAGATCGTGAGCGCTTTGAGGCGCTTAGTGAGCGCGAACAGTCCGTGCTCCGGCTGATGGCGCGTGGCTTCAGCGGACCGGAGGTGGCCAGCCAACTCAGCATCAGCCCAAAGACAGTAGAGACGTACAAGCAGCGGATTGGCCAGAAACTGGATCTGCACCACCGTACCGACTACGTCCGTCTCGCCCACAGGCTCGGCCTGCTCGATGACATGGAGTGACTTCGCACGAAAGGTGCAAGCAAGAGTTTGTCGTGGCTGTCGGCCCGTATGTCTGGTAAGGCGGGATCACCCGACGCAACGGCAGGGAGTGCGCTGACAGCGGACTGACCTGCTCAGAGCCATCTTACAGCGTTCAACCTTCACCCTATCAAGGAGATCCGCCCATGCTAAGGCTGCGCGATATCATGACCACCGACGTCATCACACTGGCGCCCGACATGACGTTGCGGTCGGCGATGGAACTCTTCTCCACGCATCAGATCAGCGGCGCCCCGGTGAAGGAAGGCAACCGCGTGATTGGTGTCATCTCCGCTACCGACATAGTCGCCTTTGCCACAAATCCGCCCGAGGCGCAGCCGGCAGATATGGGTGATCCGCCTGGCGCGGCTGATTGGGACAACGAGGGCGAATGGGACGACGAGAGCGGCCGCTCGTCGGACTACTTCTCGCAGCGTTGGACGGAGGTTCCGGAGGAGGATGGCGGGTCGACAGAGTTGTCGACTGAGGGTGACATCCTGGACAACTACACCGTGTCCAACGCCATGACGTGGGGCGTCTACTCGCTCCCGGCCGCCGCCGACGTGGTGTCCGCGGCCGAGGTCATGCGTAGCGCCGGTATACACCGCATGTTGGTGATGGAAGACGGTCGGTTGCTAGGCATCGTGAGCACCATGGACCTCGTGAAAGCTGTTGCCCGCAATCGCATCGTCCGGCGCACCTACGTCTTCGATACCCCCCGCGGCGGAGACTGAACCACCCATGGTCGCGGCGGCGACTCGCCTTGAGTGCGGATCGCTGCCACCGCGCACTTCAACCGTTCCCCTGCATCCGCCCGATGTCCAGTTCCTGACATCACCGTTTGCCGGGTAACACGCCCGTTGGCCGCCCGGCTCACGGGCGGTCGTGCATCAGGCCCTGGCATGTGAGGTGATGATGACAGCATCGGAGACCGCGGACGGTGAACAGCCGACGCATCCCGAATCTGCCGGTCCGCTGGTGGTCGCCACCGCCGGACGGGGTGCGGCTGCGGTGATCGCCGCCGCCCGCTTCCTGGCCGAACGGCTGGAAGCGACGCCAATGGTTATTGCTGTGCATGATCCGGTCTTTGCCTATGTGCCGGAGATAGGCATGGCGCCGCTGATCCCGGAGTTGGAAGCGGAGCAGCGCGAAATACTACGCGAGGATGTCGTCGAGGCGCTCAGAACTGCCGGCGGGGAGGCCACGTCCTGGACGGTAGCCGTGACCATCGGACCGCCGGCGCCCACGATCGCCCATATCGCCCGTGAGCGGGAGGCGCGCATGATAGTCATGGGAATCGGCCGGCGCGCTCCGATGGATAGAGTGTTCGGGGCCGAGACCACGCTCCGCCTGATTCGTCTCGCCGACCAGCCAGTTTTCGCGGTTGTGCAGGATTTCTCCGGACCCATTCGGCATGTGGCGGTGGCGATGGACTTCAGCGCGCCCAGTGTGCGCGCGGCCGAGGAGGCGCTAGCGCTGCTCGGCAGCGAAGGTGGCACGTTGTCGCTGGTGCATGTGAGACAGGCCAGTCGTCGGACAAGAAGAGAGACCGATGATGACGCCAGAGAGATGTACGAGCGGCGGATTGCCGATCTCTTTGTGCGTCTCCGAAGCATGCTCGCCATACCGTCCGCGGTAACTGTCCGCGAGGCGGTGCTGGAGGGCGATCCGGCAGCGGAACTGGTGGGCTTCGTGGAGCGTGAGGGCGCCGACCTCATTGCTACGGGCAGCTCTGGGATGGGCTTCATTGACCGTCTGATAATCGGCAGCGTGGCTACCCAGATCCTGCGCCGCTCCGAAGTATCAGTGCTTGCCATACCGCGCCCGTCGGCAGCCGACGTGCAGCGTATCGAACGACAACTCGTCAACATGGGATGATCGTTACTGAACCCCGAGATTCGTCCGAAGAACTGCTGCTGCAGCAGCCCGTGAAGGGAGAGCGCAACGGTTCGCGACAGCGAGCGCAGTTGCTCATCCTGTCACTGGCAGTGGCGCTGTTGATCGCCCTCTTTCCGTTCCTTCCTGGATTGTTGGGCGCTGTCGTGCTTCACGTAATCTTCCGCCCTACTTACGAGCGGTTAACGCCGCGGATTGGTGCGTGGACGACCTCCATAATGATCGCCGTCGCGGCCATCCTTCTCCTCCTCCTGCCCGGAGTGTGGATCACGATGGTGCTGGTGGAGCAGGCGCCGGGAGCACTCGCGCGTTTGTTGGCGAGCGACGCTTTTAGCTGGCTCTCCGGACTGCACGTGGGCCCGGCCGACATCGGCGCACAACTCGCTCGCGCCGCCGAGGGGATGGTAGGATGGGCATCGCGCTCGGCGCTTGGAATAGTCGGTAGCGCCACTCGTGCTCTGCTCAACCTGCTCCTCGCCATCATCGGCCTCTACTACCTGCTTCGTTCCGACGGCGAACTCTGGCTGCAACTACGTCCGCTCATTCCCTTCTCGGCTTCCGGTGCCGAGGAGCTCCGCACGCGCTTCACCAGCGTCACCGAGGCAACGGTACTGGGAATCGCCGCAACTGGCCTGGCGCAGGGCACTACCGTCGGCCTGGCCTTCTGGGCGGTAGGGCTGCCGAACCCGGTGGTGTGGGGCTTGGTGACCGCCATTGCATCGGTGCTGCCAGTGCTCGGCAGCGCTCTTGTCTGGGGTCCAGGGGTGGTCGTGCTTCTGACCAATGGACGGCCGATTGCGGCCATAGTGCTGGCGGTGATCGGGACCGTAATTGCCTCCAACCTGGACAACCTTGTGCGCCCGATGGTCTATCGTCGGCACTCCGATGTGCATCCCATGGCGACGCTCGTGGGGGCGTTTGCCGGGGTGAAACTGATGGGGCTTGTCGGGCTGCTTCTCGGTCCGCTGGCCATCTCGTATCTGTTCGAGCTTCTGAGGCTTTATCAGGAGGAATACGGGGATCGCCCGGTGGCCGCCCCGTAGGCCGCACAACTTTCTGACGGACGCCAGTGTAAGTGGCCGGGTGTAACGATCACCGACGTTTACGCTCAGAGTTCGCCGTACTGATAGCGGGTGCTCATCAGTCGGCCCCGCCAGTACGCATGTCTACCCTGGGGCAGCAGCCAGGCTACCTCGCCTTCCGTCGGGATCATCATGCCGTCGATCCGCTCGTAGCTGCCGATTTCCCCTTCGGTCGCCGTCAGCACCTGTTGGCCACCCGCACTGCGATAGCGCAGCCCGCTGACGCGGACCACTTCTCCACCGTCTCCGAAATGGAAGTCGGCGACGGCCGTCGCGCCGTGGTCATGCAGAGTGGCGCGGGCTGTCCGATCGTCGATCGCCGTCCACGTCAGTCGTTCGCTCGGTACGAGCGCTGTCGGGAGCCAGACAGCCTCGGCCAGATACCGCCAGAGCGCGCTCGCCGCTACCTCGGCCGTGCCCTCCTGGCCGCCCAACGGGAACACGCCAGCGATGGCAGCACGTGTTGAACCGACGCCCGACAGGTAGCTGTCACGCACCCGTATTCCTATCGGCAGTGGCGCCATGGAGATGGCTGCGCTCCAGACGAAACCCGGTGGTTCAGTATTGACATGCTGGACCGAAGTGAACGGCTGCCACCGACCGGGCTGTGCGGCGAACTCTCCCGCGTGCTCAAGGCGCGCCCGGCTCACCTGACGGTGCCCTGGCGCCAGAGCGAAGGCCAGATAACGGCGAACCGGCTCCGGAGCAGCCGCGAGCAGGTCAGAATCATGGCGCCCCAGCAGTGCCGCCACCGGGGGAAAGCCAGTTGCTGGGTCATGTAGCCGTTGCACGGCGCGCGCAGTCCTGGCGTCCCAGCGACGTGCGATCAGGGCCGCCGCCGTCGCTGCGGCTCCGGCGGTGATGACTGCGGCGCCGAGCATTCTGCCCCAACTGGTGGTTCTGCTACGCATGGTTTCTCCAACCCGCATTATGCCTTTGCGGCTCCATTATGGCGTCTTTATGTCGCTAATATATCGCCTGAAATATGAAGCTACCACGATGCCTGCTTTGTCATACCTACGATTGCCCACCTTGCATTACCGGGTGACGACTTCTCAGCTCTCAGTTCCCGCCTGAGCCGCGAGCGTGTCCGCGATCTCCTGGACTGTAGCACGCGCCGATCGCCCGACGCCGATCAGGGTCGCTGAGGCGAAGCCAGTCCACTCGCCATAACCCACCAGCCAGAGACGCGGTTCATTTACCGAGCGCGTGCCGTGTACCTCCACGCGTCCGGATGCGTCCATGATGCCGAGGGACTCCAGGTGTTCCAGCGCTGGGCGGAATCCGGTGGCGAAGATCACCGTGTCAGCCGCTTCTTCGAAGCCGTCTGCGTCAATCACTCCGATGCGCGTGAAGCGCTCGAACATCCTCACAGTTTCCAGGGCACCTCGGTCGCGGGCTTCTCGCACCGAGGCCACGGCCACTATATCGTCCAGACTCCGCGCGGGATCGGGCGTACGGCCCTCCTGGATCGCGCGATATCTAGCCGTTGCCTGCTCGAACAGGTAGCGACCATCTATCTCATCGGGGAGGATGGTAGGGGGCCGGATCGTTGCCCAGGTGACTCGGGTTACCGCCGATAGTTCCGCTACGATCTGTGCTCCTGAGTTACCGCCACCAACGACGATGACGTGCCGGCCGATGAACTCGGACGGAACCGTGTACTGCGCCGAATGCAGCACGTCACCAGCGAAGAGGGAACGACCGGGGATTTCGGGAATCGATGGGTTTGCCCAGCTCCCGGTCGCGCTGACCACCGCGCGGGCTCGGACCGATCCTCGGTCTGTCTCGACGCGCAGGCGGCCCGTCGTCTCGTCTTCTCGGTGCACACCCGACACCCGGACCGGCCGCTCCACTGGAAGGGCATAGCGCCTTTCGTACTCGGTCAGATAGGCGATCGCCTGGTCGCGCGTAGGGTACTCGTCGTAACCACGCGGCATGAGCCAGCCTGGTAGCGAGCTCCACTGGGCCGGCGAGAAGAGGCGGAGCGAACGCCAACCATGGGTCCACGCGCCGCCAGGCTCAGTCTGATCGTCGAGGAGCACGAAAGAGAGCCCGGTTCGGCGTAGGTAGTAGCCAACGGCGAGGGCCGACTGGCCTCCGCCAATAACCACTACGTCAGCGGCCGACGGTAGCAACTTCGAGCTCTACCGGATCGCCGACGGCGACATGTCCGGGCGTTACGACGGTTCCGTACACGCCCAGGTAGGCCTGCCGTTCCCGCTCGATGGTGCGAAGGACGCTGGCGTCGCGCACTGTCGTTTCGGGGTCCACGTTCACCATGACGCATCTCCTGTCACGCTGGTCCACTCGCATCACTGCGTTGCCTAAACGTACGACGGCGCCGACCCATTCATCTTCCGGAAAGTGGTCGGCAAGGTCGTTGAAGACCTCAACGACCAGGTTCGGACGGAACCGTTGGATGTCCAGCGGAGTGCCGACATGGGCCGCGATATTAGCCACCGCACGCGTCGAGATCAGCGACAGCGGTGCAGTATCGAACACGCCGCGCTTCTGCCTGATCACGCGTGTGCCCTCGCCCAGTTCGGCCGCGAGTGCCGGATCGAGTACGTCGCGATCCATTCCCGACGGCGTGCGGACTCGAGTTGGGGACGAGTCTGGGTTGTCGGGCTCCAGGAAGGTTGGGTGGTAGAGCCACATTTCGGAGCGCTGGCGGATCGTGAGCCAGGGAAAGCCGCTTTGCTCCATGTCTGGCCGGATGAAACCCCAACGGCGGTCGCCGGCAAAGCCGTGCCAACCTATCTCGACGCCGGAGAGCGGTTCGGCGGCCATCGACTTTACCGGATACCGGAATAGCGCTGCGACCCGGCCAACCTGTCTGAACGGCAATCTGGCCAGTCTCCGTGGGTGGTGAGGCTACGGTGAGCGCACGACAGGAGCGCGGCTGTGCTGCCCAATGATGTACGCCTGACGCTTCACGCGCGGCCCCGGGCATACGACTCTCCAGGAGCAGGCGCCGAACCACTTCGAGCCTCAGTCGACAGTCGAGAAGAAAGGTCTTCCTGCTTCACTACGCTATCGTTTTGTAGTCCTGCTCGCGAGTCCAAACAAAGAGCCTGCTGTGGAATTCGGGATCCGGACTCCACAGCAGGCTGTCGCGCTCATCCGGGTATCAGTTCGTTATCTGGACCGAAACTGCGTGTCCGACGGAATCGCTGTAACGCTGGATGCCGGTCCGGTCGGGGCTGTGTAGGCGCTGGCCGCGCCATCCACGTATACAAGGGTACCGCCGCTATGCCCCACCTGAACGCCCGCTGCGACCAGAGCCAGCGCACCGGCAGCGGTCGTCAGCCTTGCTGCCTGGCCGAGAGTTCCCGGCAACAGCCCGCCGACGGCTACGACAACGAGAATACCTGACAGGACCAGGAAACGATCAGCAGCTTCTTCATGGGTGTGGATCGCGCCCTTCGGAACCACCTTCTTGACCGCGTCCTCCTCGTTCTCGCCGGTCTGAGTAGCGACGAAGGCGCTCAGGGCCAGGGTCGCCGCGAAGGCGATTGGGACGTACCATGTCCGGCGTGTCATGGAGCCCTTCCTGATGGACCAGAGGGCGATGAGGACCGAGATTGGAAGAAGGATCGAGAGGACGATCGGGAAGTGAACGATGACTGGATGAAGTGGCAGTCCGAACATGGCAGACTCCGTGGTTAAAGGTTCTCCATCACGATCGACTATTCGGAGAGTCCCCGGTATCCGACGTGTGACGTAGAACCACTCAACTAGCCCCTTCATCCGTCAGATGACGGAGGCCCGGATGGACGACGAGGATGACGGCAGGATGCGCGTTGTGCTGGCCATGGCGCTGGTGGCGATCATTGTGGGCGGCGTTGCCGACCTGATTATGGACGATCCGGAGTCGTGGCTGTCGTTCCACGTCATCTTCGAGACGTTGATGATCGCCGGCGCCGTGGTGATGGTCACCGCGCTCTGGTTGCGCTGGCGGAATTCGGAGAGATCGGCTGATGCCCTGCGCGCGTCGTTGGCGGTGCAGCGCGACGAGCGTGATCGCTGGCAGGCGAGCGCCCGCTCAGCCCTCGAAGGTCTGGGTCGGGCGATCAACGCCCAGTTCGACGATTGGCAGCTGACTCCCTCCGAGCGCGAGGTAGCCCTGTTGCTACTTAAAGGCTATGGGCACAAGCAGATCGCCGGTCTCACCGGGCGCGGCGAGCGTACGGTCCGTCAGCACGCCGGAGTCGTCTACCAGAAGTCGGGGCTCGGCGGCCGGGCCGAACTGGCGGCGTACTTTCTCCAGGATCTCATTCTGCCCGAACCTGACAGAGAGGTGCTTCTGACCGACGATGAGCTCGCCACCTAGCAGGACGATGTGAGCTCATCGCGCGGTACCTCACAGAATAGGATGCCTGAGGAATGTGCCGTCGTTTATCTGAAACTGGTGGGCCAGCGACAGAATAGCGTCGTCCGCGTAGAGCGCGCCCACCACCACGGCGCCTATTGGTTGCGCGCTCAGCGTCGCAGTAGCTGGCGCGTTTCCACGCCCGGTAGCGGCGGGCGGGACGTCAAACTTGTAGGGGACGACGACGCATGGGTGTCCGGTCTGGGCGTTGGCGGAGACGTCAGCGGACGGCGCGCCGATAAACATGTCGAGCTCACTCATGAACTCCGCCCACTTCTGGATGAGCACGTAACGGCGGCGCTGACTCTGCACGTACTCGAAGCCCTTCACTGTGCGGCCAGCTACGAAGCGCGGGTTCCAGTCCGCCGGGGCCATCGGCGTGCCGGCGCTGGCCGGTGCACCGAGGGTGCCGGGGTACGGCTGGCCGTTGGTCGGTAGCGCGACCACCGAGTCGAGGTCGAGTCCGATCTCCCGAGCCTTGCGCTGAACGTAGGAGTCGAACGCTGCCGCGTACTCCACGTTGAGCCCCGGGATCAGCCCTGCTACAGTCGGCCGTGGACCTACTTCTGTCGGGCGCATCCCGAGCTCGCGTAGGCGTGCCACAAACTCAGCCGGCGCATCGGGATCCACTCCCACGCGAAGGCTGTCCAGTCGGACGTCGCGATTGAAGGCAAATGGGGTAGTGACGGTGGACGGGTCTTGAGGATCGGCGCCGTGAATAGCATGGAACACCATCGCGCAGTCCTCGATGCTTCGGGCGAAAGGGCCCACGCGGTCGTGCGACCATGCCAGCACCATCGACCCCACGCGGCTCACCCGCCCGAAGGTGGGGCGAAGTGCGCTCACGCCGCAGCGGAGAGCCGGAGAGACGATCGAACCCTGTGTTTCCGTTCCGATGGCGAAGGCGACGCAGCCGGCGGCCGTGGCTGACGCCGGGCCGGCCGACGATCCGCTCGAGCCCTGCGACAGGTTCCATGGGTTATTCGTGCGTCCGCCAAACCACTGATCGTTCTGAGCGAACAGGCCGGTGGTGAGCTTTGCCAGCAGGACGGCGCCCGCCTCGCGGAGTCGCGTCGCAACGGCGGCATCCTCGTCGATCACGCGCTGCTCGAAGTCGGCCGATCCCCAGGTGGTCGGTTCCCCCCTCACCGCAAAGACGTCCTTGAGGCCGTACGGCAGCCCGTGAAGCGGTCCCCGATATCTGCCGGCGGCGATCTCCTGGTCGGCGCGTATCGCCTCGGCCAGAGCCTGTGGCCGCATGATGGTGACGGCGAACAGGAGCTTGGGGTTCAGTCGCTCAAGACGATCGAGATAGATCTCCGTGAGCCGCACCGAAGTCAGCTTCCGACCACGGATGAGCTCCGACAGCCGGTGTGCCGGCAGAAAGGCGATCTCTTCGTCCGTCTCCGGCACGTCGCCAGACCAGGGAGAGATTGAGAATGGCGCGCGCTCGAAGGCGGCCGCGCCGTGCTCCCGCACGAGCTTCTCCATGAGCGCGCCGGTGCCGCCGGGGTAGGGCATGAACTGCTCGGCTGGCGGTTCGCCGTTGCCGAGAGGGTAGGGCACGACGGAAGGCTGGGCGCGAGGAGCGGTCGTAACCGCCGAGCCAGCGACGCCACGGAGCTGTGCCGGGAGCACCGGTGCCGCGAAAGTGGTCGCCGCGGCGGCGGTGAGGGACATGAACAGGAATGCCCGACGATCCACGCCTGTGAAGTCGGCGTGCTCCTCGGCGGCGGCCTCGATGTCGGGTTGGATGGCTTCCAGTAGATCTTCGGGGCTGCTCACGATCTGCTCCGTAGTGACGGGTGGGTAGCTGGACATTCAGGGTATGGAGCCAGCACGCGGCGATGGAGCGACATCATGAAATCGCCCTTGCACAGCCCCGGTGAGTGCCGCACCCGCGGCACTGTTAACCAATCCACAACCGGCGAGGAGTGGATCAGGCCGGCGCGTCACGCCTGCCGGAGTACACCCGACCGGAGCCGGTAATCGCGCATGAGCACGACGGCAATAGCCACCCAGACCACCGAGCGGAGCGTCATCGCCCCCATGGTCTCGTTGGCTACCGTACCGCCGGTGGTGCGCATCACGATTATGGACAGCAACACGATCACGTTGGCGGCGGCGATGAAGATGGCGAGCGGCCGCGCCCAATCGCTACTACGCACTATGAATACAGCGGTAAGAAGGTAGAGCGCGCCCATGACGGTGTTGAAGAGCAGCACCGGTTGGACCACCGAGTAGCCGGCCTCTCCCAGTCCGAGCAGAATGCGTCCGCCGGCAATGAGGGTGAGGATTCCAAAGATCGCCGCCACGATCGCGCTGATCCTGAGCGAGATGCGGTGTGGGCAGCTGGGGAACATATTCGGTCCCTCCGTTGTCGTGAGAGGCAGTGAAAACTGCAGTGCCGCCGTCGATCGGCGTGGCCGACCGTACGATGTAAGCGTAGCAGAAACACCATCACCCTTGCAATAGACTATATAACTGTATAACTATATAGCAGCTAAGACAGCCACCGTCTACTGTGGCTGCGAAATCACCTCGTCAGTCCGTTAGCCCATGCCGATCCACTTCAGGGTTCCACTCTCCATACTCCTCGGAACGGCGATCGCCGTCTCTGGCGCGTCTCGGTCGCTATCCGCGCAATCGCCCACCGCGCCCGTCCTCACTTTGCGCGATGCGCTGCAGCGGGCCGAGGCTGGCGCCTACTCCAATCGGATTGCCGACGGAATGGCCGACGCCCAGCGCGGCCAGGTCAGTGGCGCGCTTCGCGGCATTCTCCCGTCGGTCCGAATGGAAGGCGGCTTCGTCCGCACCAACGACCCCATCGGTGCCTTCGGGACCACCCTCCGGCAGCGTAGCATTACCCAGGCCGACTTCGATCCGGCTCGGCTCAACCGTCCGCCAGCGATAAGCAACTATCAGGGCGGCGCAGTGGTCGAGCAGCCGATCTTCAATGCCGACGCGTGGGTGGGCCGACGGGCAGCTACCAGCGGCCTGGAAGCCAGTCGCGCCAACGCTCGTTGGGCTCACGTCGGCACCAGAGTGGATGTCATTCGCGCCTATTACGGCGCTACCCTGGCTCGTGAGAAGACGGCCACGCTGGAGGCTGCCGCCAGCGCCGCCCATGCCCACGTACGACAGGCCGAAGCGATGGTTCGGCAGGGGCTCGCGACGAGATCCGATGCATTGCTCGCTTCTGTTGGAGCGGGCGAGGTGGATGCTCAACTGGCCGATGCGGACGCCGAGGCGCGCACAGCGATCCGGCAGCTTGCGGTGGCTCTCGGGCAGGGCCGTGGCTTCATGCCGGTGCTGCCGGAGAGCCTGCCAGCTGCCGGACGTATTCGCGCCGTCGTCGTCGCCGCCACGGACGCCGCCGCAGCAGCAGCAGGAAGGGAGTTCGAGGAGATAGATCGCGCCGACGTCGAGGCCGCCCGACATGGCCTGGATGCAGCCCGGTTGGACGCCCTGCGCGCCCGCTCGCTCTACCTCCCCCGTCTTAACAGCTTCGCCCGCTACGACTGGAATTCGGCAACTCGGCTTTACGCCGGCATGCCCAGTTGGACCGTCGGCGTGATGGCCAGTTGGTCGCTCTTCGCCGGCGCTAGCGAGACGGCCGAACGGCAGGCAACCGCTGGCCGAGCGGACGCCGCTCGGGCAATGGCCGATGCCGCGGACGAGAGTGCCGCGCTGGAGGCGGAGCAAACAAGGAACGAACTCCAGGCTGCCCTCGCCCGGCTCGATATCGCCGAACGGTCGGTACAGCAGAGCGCCGAGGCTCATCGAATAGTCACCCGGAAGTACGAAGGGGGGCTCGCCACCGTCGTCGAGCTGCTGGACGCCGCGGCGGTAGAGACAGAGTCCGCGCTTCGCTATTCCGCTGCCCGCTACGCCGTGATCACCGCCGGTGCCCAGCGGCTGAAGGCCTTAGGCGGGGATCCCGCCACAATCGCCCGGCTCGACGACGCATCCGCGCCGATCGACAACTCATCCGCTGATCCAGAGAATCCGTCATGACGCGCCGAACTCATATACCGCTCACTCTCGCCGCGCTGGCGCTCGTCGTAGCTGCCTGCGGCACTCCGGATGCGGATAGCGCTCCTCCTGCAGCCATGCCCCGCGCATCGGGTGAAGTGGTCACCGTGGTGGATACTACGATAGACGCGATGCTCGACGCGGCTGGCGTTGCCGCTCCGATACTCCAGTCCACGCTCAGCACGAGGTTGATGGGCACGGTCACCGAAGTGCTCGTGCGTGAAGGTGACGTGGTCTCCTCCGGTCAGCCGCTGGTGCGCATAGACGCGCGGGATCTGGCCGCCCGGCAGTCCCAGGTTGACGCCGGAATAGCCGAAGCCACCGCGGTACATAGCGACGCCGAGACGCAGGTGAAGCGCATGCGCGCACTCTACGCCGACAGTGCAGCAACAAGGGCCCAGCTCGACGCCGCAGAGACAGGTCTGGCCCGCGCCGCCGCAGCGGTGAGTCAGGCTCGGGCCGGAGCGAGCGAGCTCGCCGTGATGACGGGCTACTCGGTAGTGCGGGCGCCGTTCGCCGGAGTGGTGACGCAGCGGTTCGTGGATCCGGGTGCCTTTGCCGCACCGGGGGCACCACTGGTCACGGTTCAGGATGGCCGTCGCCTGCGGGTGACAGTGTCGGTCGCACCAGAAGGGGTGCGGGCGCTGCGACGCGGCTCAACGGTCACAGCCATCATCGATGATCGTGAGGCGCCGGCCGTCGTGGAGGGCGTTGTACCTTCTCCCGCCGGCAACGTTTACACAGTCAACGCGATCGTCGAGAATGCCAGCGGCGGAATGCTCTCTGGTAGCGCGGCCTCATTGCGGCTCCCTCAGGGCTCGCGGAGCGCCCTCATGATCCCCCAGTCGGCAGTGCGGCGGCAGGGTGACCTCACCGGAGTGCTGCTGCGCGGTGCCAGCGGAGACGAGCTGCGTTGGGTGCGGCTGGGCATGGCGTCGGGAAACCACGTCGAGGTGCTCTCCGGTCTCGCGGCCGGTGACCAGGTGGTGATCCCGACGGCCGGCTCCGAGTCGCCACGCATGACTGTCGACAGCAGTTCCACCAGCGGGAGGAACTGAGCATGGGAATAGCGGGTCGTATCGCGCATGCGTTCCTCCAGTCGAAGCTGACGCCGCTCATCGCCGTCGCCTCGCTGATCGTCGGCGCGTTCGGCATGATCGCCACGCCGCGCGAAGAGGAGCCGCAGATCTCCGTGCCCATGATCGACGTGCTGGTCGCAATGCCGGGCGCCAGCCCACGGGAGGCGGAGAACCTGCTCGGTCGGCCGGTCAGCAGCCGGATGATGGAAATACCCGGCGTGGAGCATGTCTACACGTCGTCGGGTGACGGCTTTGCCCTGGTCACCGTCCGCTTCAACGTGGGTGAGGATCAGGAGACCGCCGTCAGCAGTGTGCACGCCAAGCTGGCGTCAGCAATGGACCAGGCGCCGCTAGGCGCGCTACCGCCACTCGTGAAGCCGCACTCGATTGACGACGTGCCGGTGCTCACGCTCACTCTCTCCTCCGATCACTACGACTCCAACCAGTTGCGTCAGCTCGCCACGCACCTGGAAGACGAGATCCGTACCGTGCCTGACGTTGCTGAAACGTTCGTTGTTGGAGGCCAGCCGAAGCAGTTCCTGGTGACGCTGGATCCGGCACGACTGGCGGCGAGTGGTGTCAGTCCGGGTGAGGTGTCGATGGCCCTCAAGGGTGCCAACGCCCGTCTACAGGC
>CAJDVF010000020.1_pt1 | contig 50512 bp, 53 predicted proteins | sample 7391391 | NCBI WGS metagenome assembly CAJDVF01 (sample SAMEA7055697, study PRJEB34461) | soil metagenome | biome: terrestrial ecosystem; feature: Peninsula; material: soil | place: Antarctica | collected 2016 | reverse complement strand
AAGGCCGTGGCGTTCTAGGGCGCGGGATGGCCGGGAGCTCAAGCGCAGCGGAATGGAGGCTCATCAGGTATGGACTCTGCCCCGCACTGCAGACCTGCCCCCTCGCCAGCATATGGTGATGGACGGCGGCGTCATCTATGTGGAGGTCCGCCAGGGGAGTTGCTATCGCCTCTACATCTATGGGAATCCAGACTCGGAAACCATACCGGAGTATCGTGATGCGGCTGCGTTAATGAGGATTTTCTTTGACCTTCCGGCGCGTCGTTAGAAACGTGAAGAACTGGCAGCGCGGCCACCACACACCAACTCAATCAGACAGATTCACCAAGCAGACTATCGAGTGCCTTCGCTGCCAACCTCCGACGGGACCCGGTCTGACTGTGGACGCGACATTATTCGCTGTCCTGCAGAAACAGTGGTGGCCGGGGACGCCGGGATCGAGTTCCTAGCGTGGACTGAAGATCGACAGGCACAATCTCATTCATTTTCTGACCATTCGTTGCCCGAGTCGTGGAGCTTTCGAGTCGTTCGCATGGCCTGTCGAGCAGTGCTGTCTCGGGGTCGTCCTGAATGAGATCGCGGTGTCACCGCCGCGGTCAACCGCTTGTCTAGGTGGCTCCTTACGCCGCCGGTGACGCCGCCGGTGGGTGGTGTGGGTATGCATCTTCCTGCAAGCCTTTATAGCAGCTGGCGCGAACACGGCCTGACTGCTCTCGACGTCTGCACAGTTCACCTACCTGCCAATTCAGAGTGCACCGAGATGACAAAGGTTGATCACGATCTGTCTGCCCACAGTTTCACGATAGACTCCGAGGGAGCCGGGGGTTTTCTCCGGTACAGCAGAGAAGGGGAACGGCTCATCCTTCTCCACACCGAGGTACCAGTCGTGGCCGAGGGGAAGGGTCATGGCGGTGCGCTTGTGCGAGCAGCGCTTGCCTATGCGAGTGACGAAGGGCTACAGGTGGTGCCGGTTTGCTCGTTCGCAAAGTCGTACATGAAGAAACACGGAACTTGACGAAAAGCGGCCGTTCAGCGGGTGGCGCTCCAGGCAAGCAACGCGATGCCGAGCATGATCAGGCCGATAGCCACGAACTGGATCAGGCTGAGTTGCTCACGTAGCAGCCCGAAGCCGACGGCGGTCGTCACCAGAAGGGAGCCGCCGACGATGAGCGGATTGCCGAGCGCCACGGCCATCCCACGTCCGTAGATAACGAAGCTGACAATCTCCACCAGCCCGATGGCCACTCCGGCGAGCGCTGAGAGGAGTAGCCCTCGGCCGGTTACTGTGAGTGTGGTTGGTGTGGCGAAGTGAAGATACGACAGCATGCCCAGACCTATGAACGCCGCCACGAGCTGAAGCACCACTGCTCCGAGTACGGCCTGGATGTGGTCGGCAGAAACCTTGATGAATACGTTGTAGAGGCCGAACATCAACGCGGCAAGCAGCACCAGCCCGTAAGTCATGGCGGAAGTTCCTCCTGATGGTGTAATGGAACCTTCCAGCCGCGGCAGGCTCCAGGCAGATTGAAGATGAGCACATGAGGTTCCTGGTCATCAACGGCCAGGCCGTGAAGTCGAGTCGCGTGTGCATCTTCGCTGAGGGAGAATGCGGCTGGTGCCTTTGCTGGCCATTGAGATCGTGCAGGTGCGCCAGCATAGTCGCAACAATTGCGCAAGGCTACCGCATCGCGGATAATGGTGCCGCGTCGTCGAAGCACCCAACCCACCCGGTGAGCATATCGCGAGTGCCCCATTCCCGGATTGGGCGGGGGATGGAAAGCCAACCCTGGTCGAATAGAGAGCTGTCAATGAGTCTCGGAAAGAGCACGCGAAAATCGGCTACGGCGAGCAAGAACCGTGAGTCTGAAGGATTCTCGGACGGAGAACGGGCGGCAATGAAGGAGCGCGCGAAAGAGGTAAGGGCAGCATCGCGCCGTGACGCCGGCGGAAAGAAGCTGGATGGTGAGGCCGAAGTGTTAGCCAAGATCGCCGAGATGACGGAGTCCGACCGTGCCCTGGCCGAGCGACTACATGCGATCATCAAGGAGAGCGTGCCGGCACTGTCGCCGCGAACCTGGTACGGAATGCCGGCTTATGCCCTGGACGACAAGGTCGTCTGTTTTTTCCAGGGCGCACAGAAGTTCAAGACTCGGTACTCCACTCTCGGGTTCAGCGACAGGGCGAAGTTGGATGACGGCGCGATGTGGGCGACGGCGTTTGCGTTGACGGAAATCACAGCTGAGGTAGAGGCCAGGATAGCGAGGCTGGTGAGGCAGGCAGTTGGGTGAGGAGGCCGGGCCGATCCAGCTCCATCCTTCCAGCGTTCTCATTGAGGGCAGACGCCGCCAGTTGAGCCAGGCCGACTCTGAACGAAGCGTGCTCCCGCCGCTCAGATATTGGGCAGCAGGTCGAAATACTCGTCGTCCTCGTTGGCTCCGCCTTCTCCCTTGCCGAGCTGCTTCTCCGACTCGATGAACTCGATCCGCTCGATCCACTTGACCATCTTGTAGCCCAGTTGGTTCTCCACACGTAGCCGCAGCGGCGCGCCATACACGGCTGGAAGTGGCTGCCCGTTCATCCGCGACGCAAGCAGACAGCCCGGCTTTAACACGTTATCAAGGAGCTGGGTGTCGTAGTACGTACCGCCGTACAGTGCCTCGCCAAACGAGAAGAACGCCACGACCTTTGCCTCCGGCCTGGGGCGCACCAGATCGATGAGCGCCTTCATCGGAATGCCGTCCCACTGGGCGACGCCGCTCCAGCCCTGGATGCAGTGGTGCAGCGAGATGTGCCCTGTGACGCCCAGTTTCTCGATGTCCGCCATCGACAGCTCCACTTGATGCTCCACCAGACCGCCCACCCGGAGCTTGAAATCGCGGAAGTCGCCGTCTAACAATTGCTTCCAGTCTTCTCGCACCGGCACCTTGCCGTTGGGCCAGAAGAACGGAGAGATGTCTAGCTCAGTGTAGTGTTCTTCGGGCATGAGCTGGTTGAGCGTGATCAACTGCATCGGGTATGTCACGAACTTCTGCGCGTGCTGCAGCGCCCGAGGGTAATACCAGGAGATGTAGTGCGCCGCCACCCACGACAGCACGACCACCGTGATCCCGATGATGCCGAGAATCAGGCCCAGTGAGCGCTGATCATCGGTGCCGAGCACGATGTGGTTCATGTTGCGCGCGAAGCCGGTAATGACGATCAACGTCACGTGCACGACGATGAACCCGGCAAAGCCGACCATGGTGAGAAAGTGGATGGACCGCGCCGCCTGCCTGCCGCCGAAAAGCCGCGCGTACCAACGGAACCGGCTCACCACCGCTGGCGACATGGCGATGCCCGTAAGAATCGCCAGCGGTCCCATGACGAAGAAGACTGAGAAGTAGGCGAGCTGCTGCAACCCATTGTAGCCGAAGAATCCGTTGGGCTCCGGCGGCATGTGGAGCGTCACGTAGTGCACCCAGGTGCTCCAAGCCTGAGTGAACACGCTCCAGGACGTGGGCACCAGACGCCGCCACCGCTCCGTTTCGACGAGCATTATGCCATACAGCAGTCCAGTGATGATGAACCCATGAACGACAACGAAGTGCCAGGCGCGCGCCACCCCGACGGTGTGCCGATAGCCAGGAGTGCCGATGAGCGGTGAGAGGTATCGGGCATCGTCCTTGGCCGTCCACAGCCGATCCAGAGGCACCTTAAGGGGCGTGAACCGAATCCACTCGCTTCCGGGCGTGCAATCGTCGTTGAAGTAGAGGCGGGCATGATCGGCGAGAATGGAGAGGCCGCTCCTGATCAACAGCATTACGAACAAAAAATTGAAGAAGTGGGCATAGCGAACCCACAGCGGGAAGCCCGGTTCGGCTACGCGGCCGGCTGGGGGCACCACCGGGATCGAAGGCAACCCCGAAACGGCCAACTGGATCCAGGGTGCCGCCAGCAGCGCGAGGATGATCACGCTGATACTGAGGAGCAGCGAGGGTCGGATCCACACACGGATGCGACGGTCCGCCGGGAAGTGCACCGCCCTGTGCGCGGCATCAAAGGCAATCATGGTTCTGGCACCTCAACAAGACCGGTCGGCCGTACGCCGCAACTTTAAGCCGTGCGGCGACCAGCCTGTGTCGCATATATCCTGCCGGCATCGAGATGCTCGGCTGACGTCCACTGTCCAACCGTAATGCAGCTAGGGCACCCGGCTGGTTTTCGTCGAGCGGTTGCCGTCCGAGAGTAAGCCTGAGAAGGCGGTCGGGAGCTTGCCATAGATCTACCGAGTCGCTGCACTCTTCTCTGGCTCTGCAAGCCCGTATGCTTAGCGTTTACTGAACGCCTGCGGTGGTAAAGTTCAGAGTTGCGGGCACTCCGGACCTACGTTATTCTCGCCATGAATCGGTGCGACGCAGATCGCGACACGAGGTCTCCTCGAGTCGGGGCCGCCACGTCCCGGCAGGATCTTCCCGCGCCTCAAATCCGGCTTCCCTTGTCGAAACCTCGTCGCAGCTGTGCTCTTCTACTTCTCGCGGTCGCGGCACTCCTTCCGCACTCCGTTTCGGCCCAGCAGGGGACAGCATCTACCGGCGATGTGAGAGAGGGGCGTCCGCGCGTCACTCCATCTTCCAAACGGGGTGGCGAGGGGCGGCGTGAGATCGTCGCGCTGCGCGCGGTCAAATCGCCACGGGTCGATGGCGTTCTGGATGACGAGGTTTGGAGTGCGGCGGCGCCCTCGAGCGATTTCGTGCAGAGCGAACCGCAGGAAGGGGCGGCGGCGACTGAGCGCACAGTCGTGCAGATCGCCTATGATGACAACAACCTGTACATCGCTGCCTACCTGCATGATGCCTCGCCCGACGCACTCATTGTCAACGATATCCGGAAGGACTTCAAGGAGGACAACCAGGACTCCTTCGAGGTCCTGCTCGATACCTTCGGTGACCGCCGCAACGGCTACATCTTCATAACCAACCCGGAAGGGGCGCGCGCCGACCGGCAAGTGGCCAACGAGGGACGCGAGATCAACACGAGCTGGGACGCCATGTGGGAGGTGCGTACCCAGCGCCTTGCTGATGGATGGACCCTGGAGATGGCAATCCCGTTCCGCGCCCTGCGTTTCGATCCCACCGCCGGCGATGCATGGGGAATCAACTTCAGCCGGCGTATCCGTCGCCGGAATGAAATCGATTTCTGGTCGCCCGTGCCCCGGGCCTACAATCTGGCTCGCGTGTCGCTCGCCGGAGACCTCGTCGGGTTGAGTGGTGCGACTGGAGGGCGCGACCTGCGTATCAAACCCTACGTGGCCGGCAGCACACTGCGCGAGACGGGCGGAACCAACTTCAAGCAGAAGGCAGATGTAGGTGCGGACCTCAAGTACGGCCTCACGCCGGGACTGACGCTCGACGTCACCGCAAACCCTGACTTCGCCCAGGCGGAAGCGGACGAGCAGCAGGTGAACCTGACTCAGTTCAGCCAGTTCTTCCCCGAGAAGCGGGAGTTCTTCCTCGAGAACTCAGGCATCTTCTACGTCGGTGACGCAGCGCGCAACAACCGCACGACGCTGGCTCCGACATCGGACGAGGACCTGCTGCTCTTCTTCAGCAGGCGAATTGGGCTGGATGGCAGCGGCCATGAGATTCCCATCCTTGGCGGCGCACGCCTGACCGGACGGGCGGCCGGAATGACCGTTGGTCTTCTCGACATCCAGACGAGGGACGCGCCGGGCGTCTCGGCCACCAACTACTCGGTCCTGCGCCTGCGACGCGATCTCTTCGACGGCTCCGACATCGGCCTGATCGCGATGAACAAGCAGTCCACGAGTTCGGGTGATGACTACAACCGTGTTTACGGGGTCGACGCGAACTTTCGATTCTTCGGCAGGATCGACTGGAACTCGTACGTGCTACGTACCCAGACTCCTGGTATCGAGAGCGGTGACTATGCCTGGCGCACAACGTTGAATCGCGAAGGGAACTTCCTGCACGTCAAGGGCGGGGCGATGCAGTTGGGCGAAGGCTTCAATGACGAGATGGGCTACTACCGACGCACCGGAGTGAGGAAGTGGATGGCCGACATCGGAGTGCGACCCCGCCCCGCGGCACTTCAGCGAATGGGTATTCGCGAGCTTCACCCGCACCTCGTATGGAATTATTACGAGGATCTGAGCGGGCACATAGTCGGGAAGAACATGCACACAGGCAACACTTTCTTCCTCAACAATGGTGGCTTCTTCGAGGTTTCGGTAAACCCGCGTTTCGAGCGGATCCAGACGCCATTCCGCATCAACCGCGACATCGATCCAATTCCCGCCGGTTCGTACGGTTGGACGGAGTGGCAGCTTAAGGGACAGACCGACGCGAGCCGCCTCGTCTCAGGTAGCTTCACGGGTATAGCAGGCGGATTGTGGAGCGGGACTCAGCGCACGGTGCAGGGATCTGTCACCCTTCGGCCCAGCTATCGCCTCAACATGACTGTGGGGCTCCAGCGTACCGACGCCGAACTGGATCTACCAGACGCGAAATTCACGTCAACTCTCGTTACCACCCGGGCGAACTACTCGTTCACTACGAACATGTTCCTCGATGCGCTCTCGCAGTACGATCCGGAGCGCCACCTGCTGAACGCGAATGTGCGCTTCAACCTTATCCATCATCCGCTGAGCGACCTGTTCCTGGTCTACAACGAGCAGCGCTTCACGAGCCCGACAGCGCTCGAGCCGGGGGGACCGCTCCAGAATGTGGTACCTGGTCGGAGCGTGATAATCAAGTTCACCCAGATGCTGGCGTTCTAGCTGCCCGGGCGGGAGCGGTGTCAGACGATGGGGCGACAGCATTCGCCTTCGCACCGCGGCGCCGCGGTGCAACGGCGAATCGAGAACTACAATTCCAGCGTCCTGTTCTCGCCTGCCTCTATCTCCTTTCCGCTCACCGTGGAGGCAAGTATGGAAAGTAGGCTCACTATCTTGCCCCCCTTGGTCACCCAGTACTCCGCGGAAACGGGAGTGACGTCCACGATGCGGATAACGGGGTCATCCGGCCCATCAAACCATGACTTGTAGAACACGTTCCAGAAGTCCGCTATCCGCTGGCGGTCGTTCGCCACTCTCGCGCTTCCCGCTATCGACACGTAGGTCTCGGCACCCGGATCCACCATCGTCACGCCAACATTCGGATTCGACGCTATCTCTCTGACCTTGTTTGAATTGGAACTGGTCAGGAAGGAGATTGTGCCATCTTCAGCGAATTCCTGAACCGCCATCGGCCGGGAAACCATCCGTCCGTCACTGATAGTGGAGAACATGGCCATGCGGATATCCTTCACGTGAGCTCGAAGGGTCTCTAGAGGACTGTTCTCGTCGGTCGAATGCGCCATTTAATCGGATTCCTGAAGAGGTGGGTCTGCAGGCAGAGCAAGTCGAGGGCCAACCAAATCCATCAGCGACCGGTCCCGTCTGACCGTTGTGACCGGGCCCTTCCACTCCTCGCCCGCGCTCCAGTTGAGTCAGCCGCTGGCTCAAGCCATAGCGGCCTGGTCGTTGTAGCCAGAACGGATGACGGGTAGATTGGACGGGGTCCAGAGCAGCCGATGTCGCTCGCGACGTCGTATCGCGTAGCCGTTCCAAGCGTCACACCGGATTCGGTAAAGAGTGTGAAGCAGTAGCCGGCAGCAGAGTGATCGTGACCCGCCCGACCCAAGTTGCATAACCTCGATGATTGACGGCAGGCAGGGCCGAGTCCGCGATGCGAGCAGGGCGCTTCCCAGCGTCAAAGGCTGCAAGACGGTATTCACAGCTCCACCAGGGGGATGACATGGCTGGTTGGTATGAGTTGAGCAAGAGCAGCGACGGTCAGTGGTACTTCGTGCTGAAGTCGGGAAGTGAAGAAACCATCCTGCGCAGCGAGTTATATCGCGCAAAGGACTCAGCCGATAACGGGATCGCATCTGTTCAGAAGAACTGTTCCGACGATGCTCGATACGAGAAGAAGGAATCCAGCAACAGCAAGCATTTTTTCAATCTCAAGGCCGCCAATTATCAGGTGATTGGCACCAGCCTGATGCATGAATCCGCGGCGTTGCGAGATGCCGCTATAGAGTCGGCGAAAACCAGCGGCGTATCCACCGTCGTCAAGGACCTAACCTGACCGCTCTGATAGGGCGGTAGCCCTGTGCAACACGACCTTGATGCAGTCCGCAGATCAGGCCGGGGCTGTCAATCGGTAGACGCCAATACTCAGGAGCCACGTCGATGAAGCGCACTTCCCGCACGATCGCTGTTATGTGCTCGATTGTCGCTTCAGCGGTGGCTCCTCTTTCGCTGCCAGCGCAGGCGCCGTCGACGTTGGCCATCACTCACGCCAACGTTGTGGACGGCGTCAGCGCGACAGTGCTTCGCGATGCAACAATCGTTGTCAGTGGTGGGAAGATTCAGCGTATCGGCGTCGGTCTCGCCGTTCCCGTCGGGGCAACGGAGATGGACATCGGCGGCCTGTGGGTCTCCCCGGGGCTCATAGATGCGCACACGCATATCGCCACGCTGGCAAACGCGCGGCGAGCGCTTTTTTCCGGCGTCACCACCGTCCGCTCGGCGAGCGTGCCAGCATACCAGGACGTGGAGATGCGCGAGATGGCCCGGGCGGGGCAGGTGGTGGCGCCCGACATGCTCGCCTCGGGTGTTTTCGTGACACCCAACCTGGGCGAGTCAGTACTGGCTGATGCGCGCCTCGGCTCGCTAGCGGGCGGAGTCAATAGCAGCGAAGAGCTCCGTGCTCTAGTCCGCGTTAACCTGGATCACGGCGTGGATTGGATCAAGACGCGTGGCACCGAGCGCGCCGGGCTACCCGATACGGACCCACGTAAGCAGGTGTATAGCGAGCAACAGCTTCGCGCCATCGTGGAGGAGGCAGCGATTCGCGGCGTCCCGGTAATGGCCCATGCCCACGGTGACGAGGGTGCGTACGCTGCCGTGGCAGCCGGCGTGAAGAGCATTGAACATGGTACTTACCTGTCTGATTCCACCCTGCGCCTGATGAGAGAGAAGGGCACCTGGTTCGTGCCCACTCTCTCGACAATAGTGGACCTGACACAGCCGGGTGGGGACTACGACAATCCAATGTTGGTGCTTCGTGGTCAGTTCATGGCACCACGGCTGGAAGACACCATTCGTCGTGCCCACGCAATAGGTATCCGAATCGCGACCGGAGTCGACAGTGACTATGGCCCGGAAGGGCTGACACGCGTCTCCCACGAGGTAATGCGCCTGCACGCGCTTGGCCTGAGCCCGGTCGAAGCTCTGACGGCTGCAACGAGCGGGGCCGCCGATTTGCTCGGAATCGCCGAGCGCACCGGACGCCTGGCGGAGGGGTTCGAAGCGGACCTGATCGTACTCGCTGGCAATCCGCTGGACGACCCGGCGTGGCTGCAGGATGCGCTGGTGGTGATGACGAACGGACGCGTCGTGTTGGACCGGCTTCCGTTCGGGCTTCCGCCAGAGCGATGATCCTCAGACGACTCTGGCGGCGACTCGAGACTACTGGTTAAAACGCCGATGGAATCGGCGTTAAAACGCCGATGGAATCGGCGCCGAACGAGGTCAGCGCAGGAACCGGCGGGCGAGTTGCTCAAGGCGATCGTCTTGCGCCAGCTCAGCCTCGGCCAGCAACTCTTCCACGTACGGATGCAGGCATGGCTCGCCCCAGTAATAGCCGGTGGCTCGCTCGGCTAACTGGGTCTCACTAACCCGAGCGGCCTGCAACAATGCGCGAGCGGCAGCCTTATCGTAGCCGGGATCGTCTCGGTCTGGCAGGTCGTAATGGCGGCGGGGCATCTCCCCTTCCGCATCGTCCCTTAGAAATGCTCGCGACATCGGTGATCCCCCGTCGGTGAATGCACTGGCTCAAGCTAAATACCTGATCTCTGGCGGCTGCGTGATCACTTCTGCCCGCCCACCTCGCCCGACATGCTACGCACTTTCGTCTCCATACAACTCGGGCAGATACCGTGGGTGAACTTGGTCCTGGTGTGGCGGGAGATGTAGCTCTCGACCGTCTGCCAGTAGTCCTCGTCATCCCTGATCTTCCGGCAGTACGAGCATATAGGAAGTATCTCGCGTAGAGCGTGCACTTCGGCCAGCGCACCCTGGAGTTCGCTCACCAGCCGATCCCGTTCTTCCTCCGCTTGCCTTCGCGCTGTGACGTCCCGTGCCGTGGAGTAGATCACTCCATTCGCGTTATCCGGAGCGGCGTTCCAGTGTAGCCACCTGAACGAGCCATCGCTGCACAGGTATCGATTCTCGAAGCCGAGCGATTGCTCTCCCTGCCGTGAGCGACTGTTCTGGTCCAGCGTTCGCTGCCGATCGTCGGGATGCACGAAATCGATAAACGGCCGGGACATCAGCTCCTCTCGGGTGAAGCCCAGCGTGCGCTCCCAGGCCGGATTGAGCCGCGCGAAGTATCCGTCGAAACCCAGGATGCAGAGCATGTCGACCGAGATCTCGAAGAATCGATCTTCGAGAGAAGGCTGGGGCGCCTCCGGCTCACCGGCGACGCCTGCTTCGGTTGGAACGGGCTGGATGCTTCTCTGGTGCATCTGATTACAGGGGCTGTCGGCCGCGATGATGAAAGGCTGCGCTGCAGTTGGCTGCCGCGCGGCATCCGGGCATTGTCGCAATTTAGACTCGGTGCAGGGATGCCGCCCTGTTATCAACACCTGACGGCCAGGAGGAGGCAGCCACGGTCATGCGCCGGGAGGGCCCCGCCGGCTTAGCACTCGAAGATTAGGATGCCGCTGGTGTTGGCCTCGCGCCGGTCTGGTGTCTACTTGCGAAGCGCTGTCTCCGAAAGGAGTATCGACGACGAAGCGTAGTCGCCGGCGTGTTCACCGGACGTTCCACTACCCAGCATGACGAGGAATCTGATGGAGCTCGGACCTGACGAGCATCTCTGCAGTCGCACCTGTACTCGCACTCGCGAAGCCAGTCGTGCGCTCATATCCAGTTCGCTCATCTACGCGCTGGCTACCCTCGTCCTCTCGCCTCTCCCGGCGAGCGCGCAGCGGTCCTCGGCTGCTAGTAACGCGCCTCCTGCTGTTTTCGCCGACCCGCAGCGCGCCCCGCGCCTGGCCGCCGCCTTCCCGGCCATCGACGAGCTGATGCGCGGGTTTGCTGAGCGCACGCGAGTGCCGGGCATCGCCTACGGCATCATCGTGGATGGCGTGCTGGCGCACACCGGCGTGGTGGGCTACCGCGAATTGTCAGCGCGGGCGCCGGTGGACAGTGCGACAGTGTTCCGGATCGCTTCCATGACCAAGAGCTTTACGGCGGTTGCTATCCTCCAGTTGCGCGACGCTGGCAAGCTGTCGCTGGAGGACCCAGCGGAGCGCTACGTGCCCGAACTGGCGTCATTGAGCTATCCCACCAGTGACTCGCCGCGGATCACTATCAGGGAGTTGCTCTCGCACTCCGCCGGCTTCCCGGAAGACAACCCGTGGGGCGATCAGCAGCTTGCCGCGACCGACGCGGAAATGACGCAGCTGATGAGCGGCGGAATCCCGTTCTCCACCGCGCCGGGTACAGGCTACGAGTACTCCAATTTCGGGTTCGCGATACTCGGTCGGGTCGTGACCAACGTCTCCGGCACGCCGTACCCTCAGTATATCGCTCAAAATGTACTGCAACCACTAGGAATGAGCTCGACGACGCTGCAGGCAGCGGAGGTGCCGCCCAGTCAGCTCGCTCACGGCTATCGCTGGCAGGATGAGGCCTGGTTGGAAGAAGCCCAACTCGCCGACGGGGCTTTCGGGCCGATGGGTGGAATGCTGACGTCGATCAGTGATCTGGGCCGCTGGGTGGGCTTCATGCTGGATGCGTGGCCGTCCCGGGACGGCGCGGAGAGCGGGCCGCTGGGCCGGGCCTCGCGGCGCGAGATGCAGCAAGTGGTTCGCTACAATGGCGCCTCTGCATCGCGGGCCGACGACGACACGGTCGTGCTCAGTGCCGGTGGCTATGGCTACGGCCTCGGCGTTCGCCAGTCCTGTGTGTTCGCCACCTCAGTGTCGCACAGCGGAGGTCTTCCAGGTTTCGGGTCTTACATGCGCTGGCTTCCCGAGTACGGCGTCGGTATCATCGCCCTCGGAAACCTCACCTACACTCCATGGGGAGGGGTTACGGAGCAGGCGCTCCAGCTTATTGAGGGCACTGGCGCCCTGGAGCCACGCATTCCTCAGCCGTCGCCCGTGCTCGCATACCGTCAGCAGCAGGTATCCAGATTGGTGAGCGCCTGGGACGACGCGCTGGCCGACAGCATCGCGGCCATGAACCTCTATCTGGATCAGGAGAAGGGGCGCCGGCAGGGAGAAATTGACAGACTGCGTGCAGCTGCGGGAGGCAATTGCCGCGTTGAGGGCTCCATGGTGGCGGAGAACGCACTCCGCGGTCGCTGGCGCATGCGATGCGTCAACGGTGATCTGCGAGTGGTGATCACCCTGGCTCCCACGGAGCCGGCACTCGTGCAGTCGCTCACAGTGACGCCGATGGCTCGGGACGATTCACTCCTCCCGGCCCCCGTCTGCCGCTGAGAACTGGCCCAGCTACCCAGAGGCCTTCGTAGTAGCTAACGTGAGTGTGGGGTCGGCGCCCCCGTCCAACCGCGTCGAGGGCGCAGATCCTGGAGGGATCATGGAACTCAGACTTTCCGCCGAGCAGGCCGTCGAGTTGCGCGCACTGGTAAGCGCTGCGCTTACCGAGTTGCGTTCCGAGATTCATCACACTGACGGCGCGGAGTTCCGCGAACGGTTAAAGGACCGGGAGCGCAGGTTGGAGGCGGTGCAGGCGGAACTCGACAGGGAACAGTGACGTCGGCGAGTTGATGCCGAGTATCTCTGCCTCCTCAGGCAAGCGCCGGTGCCCGGTCACGTAACATCACTGGAGTGGGTTCAAAATGGCGCTGTTGGGGATGAAGGATGTCGGAATAGCATTTGGGGGTCCGCCACTTCTCGATCGCGCGAGCTTCGTCATTGAGCGTGGGGAGCGCGTCTGTCTGCTGGGTCGGAACGGGGCGGGTAAGAGCACCGTGATGAAGCTGCTCGATGGCACACTGCTGCCCGATAGCGGCGAGGTTGTGCGTCAGAGTGGAGTCACCGTGAGCCGCCTGGAGCAGGACGTGCCCGACGACGTGTCTGGAAGCATGTTCGACGTCGTTGCTGCCGGGCTGGGTGAGACCGGACGGCTGCTCGCCCGATACCATCAGGCCAGCCACCGGGTAGGCACGGATGGCGATGATGCAGCGCTGCGAGATCTGGGTCGGCTGCATCAGGCGCTAGATCTGGCCAATGGCTGGCAGATCCAGACCCGGGTGGACACCGTGCTGCTCCACCTGGGCCTGGATGCCGATGCGCCGTTCACCGCCGCGTCAGGCGGTCGTAAGCGGCAGGCTTTGCTGGCGCGAGCGTTGGTGGGGGACCCTGACGTACTTCTGCTTGACGAGCCGACCAACCATCTGGACATCGACGCGATCGCCTGGATGGAGGATTTCCTCATCGATCAGTCCACGACGTTGGTGTTCGTCACCCACGACCGGGCCTTCCTGCGGCGGTTGGCGACGCGCATCGTGGAACTGGATCGTGGCCAACTGGTGGATTGGGGCACCGACTACGACGGCTACCTCGAGCGGAAGGCTGCCGCGCTGGCCAGTGAGGCACGGGAACGGACCGAATTCGACAAGAAGCTGGCACGGGAGGAAGTCTGGATAAGGACCGGTATCCAGGCTCGTCGTACCCGCAACGAGGGACGTGTCCGTGGGCTGGAGGCGTTACGAGTAGAGCGCGGCGCGCGGCGCGAGCAAATGGGCACTGTAAGGCTGCAAGCTCAGGAGGCGGAGCGCTCGGGGAAGCTCGTAGCCGAGGCGCGGAATGTCAGCTTCTACCGCGGCGACAGGCCCATCGTACGGGAGTTCACGACCAGGATCATGCGCGGCGAACGCGTCGGCCTCATCGGTCCGAACGGTTCCGGCAAGACGACCCTGCTGCGTCTCCTGCTCGGCGAACTCGAGCCCGATTCGGGCTCCGTTCGACTGGGCACCGGCCTTGAGATCGCCTACTTTGATCAGCTACGTGAGCAGTTAGACCCCGAACAGACGGTCTATGACAGCATCGCCGACGGCGCTGATTTCGTGGATCGGGCATCCGGACGCCAGCACGTCAACGGCTATCTGGAGGACTTCCTGTTCCCGGCTGAGCGGGCACGAACTCCCGTGCGTGCACTGTCCGGAGGGGAGCGCAACCGACTGTTACTGGCGCGGCTGTTCACCCGCTCCTTCAATCTCCTGATTCTCGACGAGCCAACTAACGACCTTGATATCGAGACGCTGGAACTGTTAGAGGAGCTTTTGCTCGATTTCTCCGGCACCCTGCTCCTCGTGAGCCACGATCGCGCCTTTCTCGACAGTGTGGTCACCAGCACGCTGGTCTTTGAGGGTGAGGGACGGGTAGGCGAGTATGCCGGCGGGTACAGCGACTGGTTGCGCCAGCGTTCTGCGGCTGTTCCGGCGCCACCGCCGGCTTCACGCCCACAGCCCACGGGCAGATCCTTCACTGAAAGCGAACGGCCGGCGAGCAAGGGCCGGTCACGCAAGCTGAACTACAAAGAGTCGCGCGAACTGGAGTCGCTGCCAGAGAGAATTGACGGTCTCGAGGCCGACCGAACTCGCCTCTATCTCTCCCTTGCCGACCCTGAACTGCTGCGCGACGGGGAGGCCACGGTCGAGGTGAAGGAACGCCTGACGGCCCTCGACGAGGAAATCGCCAGTCTAACCGAGCGCTGGGAGGCGCTGGAGACGATCGCGACGGAGGCATGACGCCAGTCGTTCCTTTCATCCAAGACAGGATCGTGAGATGAGTGCTGCCTGTCCTATTTATGGATTTGACGTCCTGCTTGAACCGAACAGCGGCGTCGATGTCACGGCGCTTCAGGCCATCTTTCTGGAGCAGGCAATCGAACACGCCGGCCTTGCCGCTGAGGCCGGCGCCGCTGTTACGGGCCGCTACACCGTTACCCGCGACGGCAGCCAGGCGACCGACGCCGACCGCCAGGCGATTGCCAGGTGGGCGGCCGGTCAGTCGGACATCGCGCGTTGTGACGTCGGTCCGCTGGTAGACCTGGGTCCGTCTGCGTGAGGCCCGCGATTAAGCCGTATCGCACGGGCTTTCGTGCTCCGGACCGCCACATGCCAGTTCCCTCGCCATCTCTCCATTACTTTCAAGGTCCGGCGGCTTGTTCTCGGTCATCGTCATAACCCGAACGTTCAGAATTATGCGTCTCACTTCAGTACGTGCACTGACCGCACTCGTCCTACTCTCCGCAGCCGCCTGTTCGGTGGATAAGGTTGCCGCACCTGTCCCCGTGATCAGCGAGACTGTATTCGCTCCGGCCCTGGGTGTGAACCTGGCAGAGATGACCGTATCAAATTCCGGTCTGTACATGAAGGACCTTGTCGTTGGTACAGGCGACTCCGTTGTTGTGGGTTCAGCGGTCACTGTGAACTACACGGGTTGGATTCCCAGCGGCTCGCAATTTGATTCCAGCGTCGGCCGCAATCCCCTCACGACGGCGATCGGCGTCGGAGCGATGATCCGGGGCTGGGACGAGGGGTTGATCGGCATGAAGACCGGCGGTAAGCGACGCCTCATCATCCCGCCGTCGCTCGGCTATGGTAACCGTGCACAGGACAGGATTCCCTCCAACTCGATCCTGGTCTTCGACGTGGAGTTGGTGAAAGTCCAGTGATCGGGTAACGCCATTGAGGTCCGCTGTCGCGACTGTTTCCGCCGTTGCGACAGGCGGCCGTGGCCAGCATTTTTTGACGGGTGTCACGATCACGTCGCTCTGCCGCCGTGACGACCGCTTTTCAGCCTTCTGAGACAATACCGAATGGTAACTTCCACGCGTGCTCGTGTCGCTTCCGCAATCAGCGTGGTCATGCTCGGGCTGGGCACGTTCGTGGCTTTGCGGCCGCTATGGACGTCGAAGGGTCCGCTTACCGATTCATGGTGGCTGGACGGCGGTTTCGCGTTCTTCTTCATCGTGCGAGGGGCCGTCGGAGTGCGCTCGGCGAGTCGACGCTGGCCAGGGCTGGGTGGGCCGAGCGACTGACCAGTAAGCACGCCAAGGAGCATTTCCATCGCCAGCCCAGTGGAGCGCCCTCAAGCGCCCTCACGCCGGCGCTGACCACCCATCGCTGAGCCAGCCGACTCCCGGTCCATATTGATGCGACGCCTCCCCGAACTCTTCGCCAACAACCGTGCATGGGCCGCCCGACTGGTGGCTCGCGAACCCAATTTCTTCACCATCCTCGCGCAGCAGCAGGAGCCGCGGCACCTCTGGATCGGCTGCTCCGACAGTCGCGTGCCGGCGAACGAGATCGTGGGGCTTCTGCCGGGCGAGCTGTTTGTCCACCGCAATATCGGCAACGTCGTCGTCCACACCGACCTGAATTGTCTCTCGGTGCTGCAATACGCTGTTGAGGTGCTGAAGGTGGAGCATGTGATGGTCGTTGGCCATTACGGCTGCGGCGGAGTCCAGGCGGCTCTGCGCGGCACCCCACTTGGTCTGGCCGACAACTGGCTCAGACACATTCAGGACGTGTCAGCTCGTCATCGCGCAGAACTCGACTCGATTCCCGAAGAGGCTGACCGGATCAGTCGTCTGTGCGAGCTGAACGTGATAGAACAGGCGGCTAATGTTTGCCGGACGACAGTAGTGCAGTCAGCCTGGGAGCGAGGCCAGTCGCTGTCCGTTCACGGCTGGCTTTACGCGTTGCGCGATGGCCTACTGCGGGACCTCAGCTTCTCCGTTCGCGGGGCCGAAGAACTGCCGGAGGCACTGGCCAACGCGGTAAGGGCGGTGCCCGTCCTGCATGGAGTTCCTGGCCAGCCGGCGCCTCTGGCGCATTTGTAGCAGCCTCGTAAACCTAAACTGCCCATGGCCGACTCACCCGGCTCGTCGGAGCCCCAATCTCGTCGGCTTGCCCTGCTGACACCGGACCTCGCCGGCCGTGCCCAATCGGCTCACGATCTGGCGTTCGTGCTGGAAGATGCGGAACTCGCCATCCAGCAATTCGCTGCTGCCGGTAAGCGCATCACGGCCTGGGATTGCTGGGTGCTCTGGCCGTCAGGAGCGCGAGCTCGTTCCCTTGCCCATTCAGGTTCGTTCGCGCTACCGCTCGATATAGATCGAGCGGCGGAGGCGGCGGCCGCGGGAATGCGATTGGTCCAGGCTAGCTGGAATCGCTCACCGGAATACGTCGGGACGACGGTCTATTTCACCATCGAACTGGACGACTGACTCGCCTCGCGTTTAGCGCTTTTGGCCGGACCGTCGATCGGCCACCCTTCACTGGCGTCGCCGTTGGTTCGATGGCCGTACTATCATTCTTGTTGACCGATTCCAGGTGTAGCTTTCGTAAGCTCAGCCGGAGATGACCATGGTCGACCGCTTCCAGCCGGTACCGCAGAACGCCGGCGCTCTCGGGCCACCCGATCGCCATCCACCCACCGCCGTGGGAGTGGCCACGCCGCCTCCCCCTCCCAACAGGGGCCGCCCAGCACGGCCGCCGAAAATGGGGCCGGTACTTCGGGTGATGAGTGCCGGCATCCGCCAACTCCGCCACCTCGCTGGCTCGGTGGGGCAGACGGTTGCCGGCCTGACCCACCACCGTGCTTCGCACGGGCAACGCTGAGGCCATAAACGGTGGACTCCAGCACCAATTCCGAGATCACGGTAGCGATCAGCGAGCCTGCGGCTGGCGTGCTGGCAGGATCGGACGGGAAGCCGTCGTCTGGCGCCGAGAATACGTTCCCAGCTTTTGCTCCGCGTGAACACCATCTGATTGTCAGCCGCGCGGCGCGATACTTCGTGCTCGGTACGCCCTCACCGCTGGTGCGAGAGTGCTGGGTGGTGCTCCACGGCTACGGTCAACTGGCCGAGAGTTTCTCTCGCCACTTCACCGGCACAGTCAGTTCTCATCGACTCGTAGTGGCGCCCGAGGCTCTGTCTCGCTTCTACGTGGACAGCGACGTTTCCGCCCACGCGCGATCGCGCATCGGGGCGAGCTGGATGACGCGCGAGGATCGTCTGGCTGAAATCAGCGACTACGTGGGCTTCCTGGATTCGGTCTGGGCGCGGGTCGGCGAGGGACTCGACGTCGCCAGCGTGAACTTGGGTATCCTGGGATTTTCCCAGGGAGCCGCTACTGCCTGCCGCTGGGCGGCATTGGGCGGCTCAACCGTGCGTCGACTGGTGCTGTGGGGCGGATCCGTTCCCGATGACCTGCCTCTGGATCGGTTGCGTGACCGTCTTGGCGGAACGCCGCTGGCGCTGGTCGTCGGCGACAGCGACCGGTTTAGCAACGCCACGCGGCTGGCCGCCCAGATGGAGCGGTTGCGGGAGAACGGGGTGCCGGCAACCCTGACTACCTTCGCCGGTGGTCACCGCATTGAAGCTGCCGTCCTTGAACAGGTGCTCGACGGCTTCAACGCCGGATCAATACTCCAGCACACCGACCTTTAGCGGTCCGAAAGCCTACCCTGACCGCACCACACTTCTCCTGTCTCCAATGCCAACTGTTCCGATAGAGCGTCCGAGCACCGAGGAATACTCGACCTACTATCAACGCTATGTGGCCGCTGTGCCCGGCGGTGACCTCATCTCCCTGCTAGGCGATCAGGGCGCGGCTGTCCAGCGTCTGGCAATGTCGCTGGGCGAGGAGCGAGCGTCCAGGCCTTACGCGGAGGGGAAGTGGACCGGCAAGGAGGTCCTTCAGCACATGGCCGACACCGAACGGGTGTTTGCCTACCGTGCGCTTCGCGCTGCCCGTGGCGACACGACCCCTCTGGCCTCATTCGATCAGGACGAGTTCGTTCGGATGGCCGGCGCCGGCAACCGTGCGCTGAGCGGTATCCTGTCCGAACTGAGCGCCATCCGCGCCGCCACAATAGCCCTCCTGGCCGGATTGGATCCGTCCGCCCTAGCACGCCTGGGAAATGCCAGCGGACAGCCTGTGACTGCCCGAGCGCTGGGCTATATCATTGCTGGTCACGAACTGGAGCACATGCGCATCCTTCGTGAGCAGCCCGGCTACATCGCGGCCGGCTGAGAAGCTAACTGTCCAATCCAAGCCCTCCCACATGTCAGAGACATCCGCCGATAAGATCCAGCCGGAGCGCCGTGTGAACGACGCCCTCCGTACACTCGTAGACGAGATGCTCTCTCGAATCCGCGACATGTCCGACCAGGAGCAGTGGAGCGTGGACGAGCGTCAGCGCGCCGAGCAGGATCTGGAACGAGTCATGGCTCACGTTCGCCGCGAAGCCCAGTCCGATCGCCATCGAGGTTGAGCTCGGCCATTACGTTGTCGTAACCGCAGCAAGGCTGAGCGATCCACTCACCCTCCCCAACTTCACCGGAGCATACATGAGCCCGACCATCACCGATCGCATGCGCGGCGCGGCCATGCTCGACGTGCCAACCTACGAATCGATCGAGGCCGATCGGAGCGCAACGGGACAGGCGCTCACCGTTGTCATCATTGTCGCGGTCTGCCAGGGTATCGGGAACATGAACCGCGGCTCGGCGGGAATTATCTTCGGCGTTATCGGCGCCATCGCCGGATGGTTGCTCTGGTCGGGCGTCGCGATGATAGTCGGCACGAAGCTCTTCGGGGGGACGGCCGACTGGGGCGAACTCCTGCGGACCCTCGGCTTCGCTCAGTCACCCGGGGTGCTGGCACTGCTCGGGCTGATTCCCGTGCTGGGTGTGATGGCGCTCTTCGTCGTGGCCATATGGCAGGCAATAGCAGGCGTAGTGGCCATCCGACAGGCGCTGGACTTTTCGACTGGAAAGGCGATCGCCACAGCGGTCATAGCCTTCGTCGTCGTGATGCTCGTTATGACCGTGCTTGGAACCATGTTTGGAATCACCGCGGCGCTAGGTCGAAGCGTCTTCTAGTCCAGGCTGGAGCGCGCACTTCCCACTAGCTAAGGGGAAGCGTTCCGTGGCGCATCGCGCCCTGAGCACTGACGCTGACTATCTGGGCCCAGGCTATCTTTTGTGGACTGGGAGTTGCTCGGCATAACGTATCCATATCCGCACTGCTCGTTTCTTGTGCTCCAGATCGCCAGGAGACGGCCGCTGCCATTGAAAGGGAGCTATTTAATGTCCGCCTCGCCTCTTCACGAACTTCACGCCGCCGGCCAGTCCATCTGGCTGGACTTCATCAATCGGGACATGCTCGGCGACGGTGAGCTGGCACGTCGAATTGACAAGGACTACCTGACCGGGATGACGTCCAACCCGAGCATCTTCGAGAAGGCGATGGCCGAGGGCACGTCTTACGATAGCCAGCTGGGAGAGATCGGCGCCGGTGTTTCTCCTGCCGAGGCGTTCGAGATACTGTCAACCGACGACGTGAGACGCGCCTGCGACCTCTTTCGGCCGGTCTATGACGCTACCGGCGGAAAGGACGGTTTCGTGTCAATTGAAGTGTCACCAGGAATGGCGCACGACACCGAGGGCACGATCACCGAGGCGCATCGGTTGTGGGCCACGGTGGACCGGCCGAACGTCATGATCAAGGTGCCGGGCACCGCAGAGGGAATGGAAGCGATCAGGCGTCTCACGTCTGATGGCGTGAACGTGAACATCACCCTTCTCTTTGCCATCGATGCGCATCGCCGCGTGATCGAGGCCTATCTGAGTGGGCTCGAGGAGCGCGCTGCGGCCGGTAAGCCTCTGGCTCACATCGCATCGGTGGCCAGTTTCTTCGTCAGCCGCGTCGACTCCAAGGTTGACAAGAAGCTGGAGGATATCGTTGCTGCTGGGGGCGAGAAGGCGGTTCTGGCCAAATCACTCATGGGTCACGCGGCGATTGCCAACGCGAAGCTCGCTTATCGCCTGTTTAGCGCGTCCTTTGCCGGCGCTCGCTGGGCGGCGCTGAGCGCGAAGGGTGCGCAGCTACAGCGGCCACTGTGGGCCAGCACGAGCACCAAAAACCCGGCCTACCGCGATGTGCTCTATGTGGAGCAACTGATCGGCCCGCACACTGTGAACACGATGCCTCCGGCAACCATCGAGGCATTCCGCGATCATGGTGAAGTGGCCCGCACAGTGGACAAGGACGTCGAAGGAGCGGTCCGCTCGCTCGCTCAGCTGGAGTCGTTAGGTGTATCGCTGGACAGCGTGACCGCCGAGCTGTTAACGGAGGGCGTGGCGAGTTTCGACAAGGCGTTCGACACCCTGCTCGCCGGACTTGACCGGAAGCGGCAGACGGTGCTCTCGCACCGCTGAGAAATTGACCGGCAGTCGCGATAGGGAGGTGCGGATGCCGGAGCGTAATTAGAAGATCACGCGCCTGCTCACCACCGCCTCTGCGAAGGCGGTGGACCAGCGCGGAAGTCGCTCCAACAGCGCGCGAGCAGCGGGCGTCGTGATCGCGTGCACGCTGCGCAGGTCAATCGCGAGCGGTGTGTCTTCCGGTACAGTCAGCGTTACTACCCAGCCGCTGTCGGGTGCCGAAACGAACCGCATGCGCGACAAGGGAGCGCTATTGGCCAGTGGCGGCAGGCCGGCAACGCGCCATCGGCCGGAACGCCCCGCGGGCAGTTGCATCATCGTGCTGTAGGCTCCTTCGGCCTGCAGGCGCATTTCCAGCACTCGCCCGCCGGCCGCATCCCGTTGCTCACCCAGCAACTCCAGCCGTGGTGCCGGCACGGGCGGTACGCCGGCGGCGAAATGAATTTCGTCATCGGTACCCTCGGTGGCCGTTGGGGCACCTCCAACCGCCTCGGCGAATCTGGCCGCTCGTCGTGGCCCGAGCATGTCGCCCGAGGTGAGAGCGAGCCGTCCCTCGCTACCGGCGCTCTCGTGGACGACCATCAATCTCTGCGGCCGATTCGCCGAGTACGGGAAGGAAAGCCAGAGTGTTACGAGAGCCACGATCGCGCTGCCGGTGACAGCCAGGCTGGCTACGCCCAGGCGTCCGTTACGATGGAGCAGGGCGGCGGCCGGCGGCGCGATGAGGACCACTACCATCGCCACGATAAGGGCGATGACGAAGTCAAATGGGACGTCGGATGGGAAGCGGCCGGCGATCGGCGCGAATAGCTCGACCGCCAGGTAGCCAGTCTGTACGGTGAGCAGCGAACCCGGCAGCAGCCCCAGGATCACTGCCAGGAGCCACTGCCGCCCGCCGCTGAAGGCCAGAACCGCCAGGCTGGCAGCGCCTCCCAGAACCCACCAGAGAAGCAGGTACGCCGATCCGATCCCCGCCATGGTGAGCGCGAGCAGGATCGCCGCGGCGACGATGAACGCGGCAACCCACATGGCCAACGCCCGTGCTTCCGGCGTCTCGTCGCGCGCTGCCGATCGCTGGGCGAAGCGCCACTGCACGAGCAGGACGGGAAGCAGGCTCAGCGACGCGAAAGCCCATACACCGCGCCACGGATGGGAAAACCAGCCATGCGGCCGACGCACGACGTATGCGGTCAGAGCGGCCCCCGCGAGCACCAGGACGAGAGCGGAGATGACTCCTAGCAGAGTCACCAGCAACGCCACGCGCAGCGTCTGGCCTCGCACTAGCCGGCCCCGGAAGAGTGCGCGAATGCCGACGATGAGCAGCACGATCGCAGCGGCGGCCAGCCAGGACGCAACGGTTTGCGAGTACGTCACCATCCCCAGTCCGAGAATGTCGTAGTAAACGCTGGACGGACCGTCGATATCGCCCGGCAACGGGCCCGCCGCGAGCCCCCGGATGAGGGCGAGCGTGTTGGCGCCCATGTGCTGAACGCTACCCGGCGTTACAGCCGCCACGCGGTCCAGCGGAGTGTGGTAGGCCCACCCTCCACGGTAGAAGGCGATATCCAGCCCGCGCATGCCGCCGTCGTACGCGTAGACCGCGAAGTCGGTACCGGAAGGGATCAGGCCGGACTGGAAGATGTCCTGACCGAGCACGGTACCGTAGGGATGGGGAACCGACGACGCGTAGCGCGAGGTGAGCCAGGCGTTGCCGGGCCCGGCCTGGAAAAGGACTGCCTTGCCGGCATTGCCGGCACTCTCCAGGTTGACGAACGCCCTCACGTCGCGCGCCCACGGATGTTCCAGGAAGGCGGAAGCGCCGAGCAGTCCCTGCTCCTCGCCATCGTTGAAATTGAACACTACGGTGTGAGCAGGCGGCGAGCCGACGGCCAGCGCACGAGCCACTTCCAGCATGGCGGCGACCGCGATCGCATCGTCGGCAGCGCCAACACTGGCCGCCGGCGAGTCGTAATGGGACGACAGAAGGACCGATCCAGGCTCGCGCCCGGGTAGCCGGGCGACGACGTTACGAACGCGGTAGGCCACCGCTCCGGCCCCACGCACTTGCATGCCGAGAGCGTCCTGCTCGGACACTTCGAGGGCCGGGAGGGCGCGCAGCCTGGCCAGGATATAGTCGCCCGACCGGGTCGACTCTGGTGAGCCCGGGAGGCGATGCCCAACGGTGTCGGCTAGAAAGGTCAGCGCGGGCCACGCCCGCGAGGACGAGAACTCCGACGCCGGCGATGACGACGGCAGCGGCTCCGGCAACCGCTCGCTCCACGCTACGGCGACCAGAAGCGCCAGGAGCGCGACAGACAGCGAAGCCCACAGGCGAAGCGTGTGCGACCAGGGCACAGGGCGGCGGGGCGGGATCCGCTTGTATCGTGGCATGGCGCAAACTACACCACTTTCCAAAGATGCGGCACGGCCGAAATGCCATACTGGCCGACTGCCGGCCGCCTTCGAGGCCGCCCGCTGGGTCGTCGTCGGAGCTCGGACACGGGATGTCCGGAGTGGCCCCTGCTTCCATGCTCCCCTGATCCAGAGTACATATTGAGCGAGCTTCCTCTCGCCTCTATCGAGTGATTGTGACCCAGCCTCCCCGTACGAAGATCGTCTGCACCCTTGGTCCGGCGTCGTCCACGCCGGAAGTCATCCGCAGCCTGATCGAAGCCGGGCTCGACGTAGCCCGTATCAACTTCTCCCACGGCACGCACGAACAGCACGCGCAGACCATCGCCATTGTGCGTGAGATCGCCGTCGAACTCGGACGTCCCGTCGCTGTACTCGGCGATCTCCAGGGACCGCGCATAAGGATTGGTAGTCTGCCCGCTCCCCTCATGCTGCAGCAGGGTGAAGACATCATTCTCTGCGCCGAGGGCGAGGAGCAGCCTGGCGACGTACCAGTCACCTACCCCCTTGCCGATGATGTACGTGTCGGCGACCGCATCCTCGTCAACGACGGCCTCATAGAGCTGGTCGTACTGGACGTGGTCGCGCCGCGCGTCACCGCGCGCGTCGTACACGGAGGCCAGATGGGAAGCCACAAGGGAATGAACCTTCCCGGAGTCCACGTCTCCGCGCCATCCATCACCGAGAAGGATCACGCCGATATCGCCTTTGCGATCGAGCAGGATGTGGACTATCTCGCCCTCAGCTTCGTCAGGAAGGCGGCGGACATTGCCCAGTTGAGGCAGCTCCTACCGGTGGGATTGCTCATCGTTGCCAAGATCGAAAAGGACAACGCGCTGGAGAATATCGACGAGATTCTTCAGGCCACCGACGCTGTTATGGTAGCGCGAGGCGACCTCGGTGTGGAACTCCCGTTCGAGCAGGTTCCGTATGCGCAGAAGCGCATTATCCAACTCGCCATGCAGGCCGGTCGACCGGTGATTACGGCGACCCAGATGCTCGAGTCGATGGTCACTCATCCGCGGCCGACGCGGGCTGAGGCGAGTGATGTCGCGAACGCGATCATTGACGGCACGGACGCCGTAATGCTGTCCGCGGAGACCGCGGCGGGCGCCTTCCCAAGGCTGGCCGTGCAGGCGATGCGACGCATCATCACGGAGATCGAGGATCATCCGATTCCCTGGTTGCGCGAACAGCGTCGGCCGCTGGGCGGCGTTGGCACAACGGAAGAGACGATCGCCGCCGCAACCGTGACGGCGGTGCAGATGCTTGGCACACCGGTCGTCGTGGTGTTCACGAAGAGCGGATTCAGCGCGCGAGTCGTGGCCGCACGTCGGCCTGGGGTGCCCATCCTTGCCCTGACTGATGTGCCGCGCACGTATCGGCAGTTGGCGTTGGTCTGGGGGCTGATCCCGGCGCTCGTTCCGCATTGCCGTACTTACGGCGCGATGTGGAAGCTGGCCCACGAGGAGGTGAAGCGGCGCGGTCTCGCCCAGCCCGGTGAGCGTGTGCTGGTGACCGCCGGCCACCCGTTCGACGTGCCCGGAACCACCAATCTGCTGAAGGTCGAGCTGGTTTGAGGCTGACCTTCCTGGGCACCGGAACGAGCTTTGGCGTACCTCAGATCGGTTGCCAGTGCGCGGTATGTCGTTCCGATGATCCACGGGATCGCCGTACCCGCACAGGTGCCGTCGTGGAGACAGACGGCGGCACTCGCTTGCTGATTGATACTCCACCGGAATTGCGGCTACAACTCGTCGCCGCAGGAATCTCCGACGTCGACGCAGTGCTCTACACGCACGACCACGCGGACCATGTTCACGGTCTCGATGACCTGCGAGCGATCTCCGTGCGAAGGCAGGGAGGACTACCATTCTACGGTGCCCCGGATACCCTGGCTCGGCTTGCCCAACGCTTCGCCTACATCTTTGACGATTCGATGCGGCCGCTCCCGGGAACAACGAAACCGGAGGGCCGGCTCCATCCGCTGATTGCCGGTGAGACCGTGCTGATAGGCGATGCGGAGGTGACACCGGTGGTCGTGCCGCATGGAGGAATGAAGGTATATGCTTACAGAATCGGGCCGTTGGCCTACGTTACCGACGCCAAGTCGGTGCCGGAGGCGGCATTGAAGTTGCTACTCGGAGCCCGCGTACTGGTGCTGAACGCGCTCTTTCATACTGAGCATCCCACGCACCTGAGCATCCCCGAGGCTATTGACACCGCACGCCTCGTGGGCGCCGAGCGGACGTACCTCACGCATCTCACCCATGACAACCGGCACAGTGATCTGGCGGCGCTCTTGCCGCCCGGAATTACGCCGGCTTACGACGGTCTCGTGGTCGAGGTGTAGAGGAGCGTAAGGCGTTCGATCGACACTGCTCGGGGCCTTCCTGGATCCGCGCATGGCAATTCGCCTGGATTACTCGAACATGATGGCAGCCGCGGTTGGCGGTGGCATCGCGGAAGAGATGTGGGCCGAAGCAGGCTCGCGTTTCACCGACGTCCACGCAACCGTCGTCGAACAGCACGCCGAGGGCGTGCTCGGCTTCCTCGATCTGCCCGATGACCGCACAATGCTAGGCGCGGTTCAGGGGTTTGCGGCCCGCGCCCGTGGCCGCTATGACGACCTCGTAGTTCTCGGAATTGGCGGCTCCGCGCTCGGTCCCATAGCGCTCCGTACCGCCCTCTGTGCGCCCGGATGGAACGACCTCACCGATAGCGCCCGGGGCGGCCGCCCGAGGCTACACGTTCTCGACAACGTCGATCCGCGCACAATCCACTCCCTTCTGGGGCGGCTGGCACTGCCGCGGACGCTCTTCGTCGTTACTTCCAAGTCTGGCGGCACGGCAGAGACGATGGCTCAGTTCCTCATCGTGCTTGGAAGACTGCGGACGGCATCCCTCCCCCCCCGCGAGCATCTGGTCTTCGTCACCGATCCGCAGAACGGCGCTCTCCGAAAGCTTGCCAGTCGTGATGACCTGCCGGCGCTCGAGATTGCTCCCAACGTCGGCGGCCGGTACAGCGTGTTAACTCCCGTTGGGCTACTGCCGGCGGCCCTCGTCGGGATCGACTGCGCAGCCCTGCTGGAGGGAGCTGCCGACATGCGCACCCGTTGCGCGCCGGATCAGCTCTCGCGCAATCCGGCGGGGACTTATGCGCTGCTGCAGTGGATGGCCGACAGGAAACTGGGGAAGGGGATCCACGTCTTCATGCCCTACTCCGACGCGCTCAGGGATATGGCCGACTGGTTCGTCCAGTTGTGGGCGGAAAGTCTGGGCAAGGTGGGGAGCGACGGGACGGGTACGGGACCGACGCCCCTGGCCGCGGTAGGTGTCACCGATCAGCACAGCCAGGTGCAGCTCTTCATGGAGGGGCCGGCCAACAAGACGGTGACCCTTGTGGCGGTGGCAAAGGGCCCTCAGGATGTCACGATTCCGGCTCTGGAGCCGGACATTCCGGAACTGGGCTACCTGGGCGGGCATACCCTCCACGAGCTGCTCGACGTGGAGCGCCGGGCGACCGCGGGAGCGCTGGCCCGCCACGGCCGGCCGAACATGACGCTCACCCTGGACACCGTAGACGCCTGGCACGTTGGCGGACTGTTCATGCTGCTGGAGTTGGCGACGATATACGCTGGATCGTTGTACCAGGTGAACCCGCTCAATCAGCCGGGCGTCGAGCTCGGGAAGCAGTTCACCTATGCCATGCTCGGTCGAGCCGATGCAGGCGCGGCGCGAGCCGAATGGGACAAGCTTCCGCGGCCCGATCCACGCTGGCAGCTTTGAGGGGCGCCGCCGCAAGCACTCGCCGTCTACGGGCCGGGCTGCTTGCGGTGACTCTTTGCCCCGTTCAAGTTGGAAAGTCACAGGCCACGCGGGCCGGCGGCTAAAGTCGCCGACGACCCGGAACGAACACGTTCACGCTCCGCGCCCACCAGGTCGCGGGGCGCCATACAATGGGGGCTGGATGCTGGAGCAGATCGTGAAGGACGCGGCGCGAGTCGGCGATGCGGTCGAGGTTCGCGACGGTCGCGTCACGGTGAAGGATGAGGCGGCTCTCACCGGGCCGATGATGGATGCGCTGGTGCACGAGGCGGTGTTCGGCACCGGCACGTCCAGGGCACAGGCACGCTGGATGATCTGGGAGATCGGCCAACACGTGGGTGTGCGGGCAGCTTCAATCCACGATCTCTACATGGCCCGTGGCCGTGGCGAGGTCGCTGGCTTCACGGCGCCCGCGATCAATGTTCGCGGCCTCTCTTACGACACCGCGCGCGCCATCTTCCGCACCGCAATACGACTCGATGCTGGCGCCTTCCTGCTCGAGATCGCGCGTTCCGAGATCGCCTACACCGACCAGCGTCCGGCGGAGTACGTGGCGGTCATGCTCGCCGCCGCTCTGCGCGAGGGCTTTCGGGGTCCGGTCTTCATTCAGGGCGATCACTTCCAGGTGAACGCCAAGAAGTACGCTGTGGACGCCGACAGTGAGGTGGGTTCGGTAATGCACCTAGCTCGCGAGGCTATTCATGCCGGCTTCTACAATATTGACGTCGATACATCCACTCTCGTCGACCTCTCCCACGAGAGCCTGGACGACCAGCAGCGGTTGAATTACCAGGTTGGAGTAAAACTCGCTCGCTACGTCCGCGAGCAGGAGCCAGAGGGCGTCACCATCTCCATCGGGGGCGAGATCGGCGAGGTGGGCACCGAGAACAGCACGGTGCCAGAACTGCGCGCTTTTATGGACGGGTTCAATCGCACGCTGGAGCAGGAAGCAGCGGGAATGATCGGCCTCTCCAAGATCAGCGTACAGTCAGGCACGTCGCACGGCGGAGTCGTACTCGCCGACGGCTCCATTGCCGATGTCGCGCTCGACCTGAACACGCTTGAGGAGCTGTCCCGGGTTGCCCGAGAGGAATACGGGATGGCCGGTGCGGTCCAGCACGGTGCCAGCACCCTGCCCGACGGAGCGTTCAACCACTTCCCGCGCACGGAGACGGCGGAGATACATCTCGCCACTAACTTCCAGAACATGCTCTACGATCATCTTCCCTCCGACCTCCGGGACGAGATCTACGAGTGGCTCCGTGTGAACACGGCCGACGAGCGTAAGGCTAGCGATACTGACGAACAGTTCTTCTACAAGACGCGCAAGAAGGCCATCGGGCCGTTCAAGCGGGCTCTGTGGGACCTTCCGGAGGACGTGCGAGCTGCAATCGGGCGTTCTTATGACGAGAAGTTCGGCTTCCTGTTCGAGCAACTGGCTGTCGGCGGAACCGCCGCCGCTGTTAAGAAGTTCGTGAATGCGCCCGCGCGGCATCTCCCGATGCCCGACTCCGACCGGCCGACCGTTCAGGCCGCACCGGACGATCCGGACGCTGGCGAGTGACGGCCGGGTGACCGGCGCGCCGTCGGCCGACGCGGCGGTTGCGGCGGAATGGCTTGCCCAGCTCTACGAGCTGGGCCGGCCGGCCGCCCACGAAGTTAGGAACGCTCTCAATGGGTTGGCGGTAAATCTGGAGGTCATTCGGGCCCGGTCTGCGCGGATTGACGCGCCGTCCGCTAGCATCTCGCGCTTCGCCGAGGCGGCGATGCAGCAGTTCGACGTACTTAGCTCGCTCACCGATGTGCTGCTGTCGTTCATGCGGCCCGTCCCTGAGCCGACCGATGTCGCCGCGCTGGTGAAACGAGTATCTTCGCTCCTCGCAGCTATTGCCCATAGCGATGGAGGAACCGTCGCCGTCATAGTCCCGCCGTCCGATGTGGGTTACGTCACAATGGCGCCCGGAGAGGAGGTGCGAGTCGCCCTGACAGCAACCCTCCTCGCCGCCTTCGACGTGGCCGGAGCATTATGTTGTGAGCTCGACGACTCACCTCGGCCAACGCTGCGACTTCGGCGGGATGGTGGCCTTCTACCACCACTCCCCGAGGAAGTGGCTGTCCTGATACGGGCCGCCGGCGCTCGACTGGACAGCAGCTCAGATGGGGAGTGGGTCGTTGTTTTTCCGCCTTCCAGCGCTCGGTGAGCGCGCTTCGCTCTCTCGCTCCACGCAGCCATGACGAAAGCCAAAATCCTCATCGCCGACGACGAACGCGCCATCACTGACGGCCTCGGTGCCATCCTGAGCGACGAGGGATACGAGGTCGAGATCGCCTCCGACGGTCAGAAGGCGCTCGATCGACTCGGCAGCGATACCTTCGGCGTCGTCCTAGCCGATTTGAAAATGCCCAAGTTGGACGGGCTGGCGCTGCTCAAGGAGTTGCAGCTCCGCAGCATCCCGACCGAATGCATCATTATCACCGGCCAGGCCACAGTCGGCTCGGCCGTCGAGGCCATGCAGCGCGGTGCATATGACTACATCGAAAAGCCGCTCAACGCCGAGAAGCTGAACAGGCTGAAGGCGCTGATTCCGAAGGCGCTGGAGAAGTTCAACGTCCAGTTGAAGAACCGCGAACTCTCCACCAAGCTGGAGAATCTTACCCACTTCGGTGAGCTCACGGGTCAGTCGGAGTCAATGCGGCAGTTGTACCAGACGATCGACGCTGTCGCCCCGTCCACCGCGAGCGTGCTCATCCTCGGCGAATCAGGCACGGGGAAGGAACTTGTCGCCCGAGCCGTGCATCAGAAGAGCGAGCGAGCCAAGGGCCCGTTCTTCGCCCTGAATTGTGCCGCGCTTCCCAAGGACATCCTGGAGAACGAGCTGTTCGGACACGAGAAGGGTGCCTTCACCGGCTCGACTAACGAGAAGCCAGGTGCGTTTGAGATGGCCGATAACGGGACGATCTTTCTGGATGAGGTGGCCGAGATGGCCCCTGAGATCCAGGTGAAGCTCCTGCGTGCGCTGGAGAGTCGCCAGATCAGGCGGCTGGGCGGCAAGAAGGAAATCAATGTTGACATACGCATTGTCGCGGCGACCAACAAGGACCTGCAGAAGGCGCTCGCCGACGGGGAGCTACGCGAGGATCTCTATTATCGCCTTGCCGTCGTTACGCTAGATCTGCCGCCGCTGCGTGAGCGGGAGGGCGATCTGCGACTGCTCGCCGACGAATTCCTGGCCCGCTTCGTCAAGGAGAACAACAAGAAAATTCTGGGCTTCGATGACGCGGCCTGGGACTGGATTCTGTCCTACCACTGGCCCGGTAACGTTCGCGAGCTGAAGAATGCGGTGGAGCGCTCGGTGATCATGAGCCGCGGCGACACGATCACGGCCGACGACATCATTCCGCGTCACCTGCGGCAGGGGCGCGTGAGCGCCATTACCATCCCGGTGGGTGCGACGATGGCGCAGGCGAGACGCGAACTGGTGCTGCGCACTTTCGCCTCCACCGGAGGCGATCATGCGCGCACCGCACGCACTCTTGGGCTGCCGCTTTCGGAGCTTTCGACTGAGCTCGCACAGTTTCTGCGCGGTGAGGACGTTGAGGATGCGACGACCGGCGCGGTGACTCCTACTTCGGATAGTACGGGGAGTGACGCACCTGCTGGTAAGGGCGACAAGGAGCCTGCTCCTGCGCCCAAAAAAGCCGCTACCAAGCGAAAGGCGGCGAGACCGGCAGCGCGGAGCCGGTCGGCGCGCGGAAGCTGAAGGCACGCCCACGCCTATTACTGATGACAGATGACCCACGACGAGAGGAGTGACATGGCCCGCTACGACTACGAAGACTACGAGCCTTACATCATCATCGAGCGACGCGATAGCAGCAGCAGCAGCGTCGGTTCACTGCTCCTCGGAGCAGCTCTGGGTGCCGGCCTGGCGCTCCTTTTCGCGCCCCAGTCCGGTGAGGACACCAGGCGCGACATCGAGGATCAAGCTAAACGGGCAAGGGCACGTGCTGGCCAACTGGCTGACGATCTCTCAGCGTCCGTCTCCGACACCCTGGATCACGCCCGCTCTCAGGTGGAGGAAAGCATTGACGCAGCGCGTGGCGCGGTGGACATGCGTCGTCAGCAGGTGACGCGTGCTGTTGAGGCCGGACGAGCGGCAGCGCACCAGGCGCGGAGCGAGCTGGAGCGGCGCATCGCTGAAGGAAAGGCGGCTTACGAGGCCGGCGTGACAGCGGCGCGTGACCAGGCTGCATCCAGCAGGGAGGCCGACGACATTGCGGAGGCGGTCTCTAGTGCGCCCATGGGAGCAGTCCCGGGGGCGACAGTGAACACGCCGGCGGCCGGCTGAGGTTCGTCTCAGCCTGGCCACGACCGACGGTGAACTCTCCTTAGGCCGGCGAGGTCCTCTCGCGTGCCCCAGAGATCATTCATTGTCCGGCTCGGCTGGACCCTCCGCGACTATTTGAAGAGAGTCTGGGACAACAGCGGCGAGGATAACATCTTCTTCCTCGCCGGCGGGATTGCGTTTAACACCCTCCTCGCCATCATCCCGTTCTTCCTCCTGCTTGTCGCGGGGCTAGGCTATATCTTGGATCAGAGCGCCGAGGTCTCGATTCACGAGGTCTCGGCGCTCGTTGACAGACTTCTGCCGCCCGGGCTTACTCCCGGTCCGCTGGCCATCCAGACCATCCTCGGCGACATAGTCACCGCCCGCGGTTCGATCGGGCTGTACAGCTCGATCCTCTTCGTCTGGTTCAGCACCCGATTGTTCGGCTCGCTCCGTAGCGTGCTGGGGGAGGTGTTCGACGTCGAGACGGGGCGCAGCATCATCGCTGGCAAGGTTTTCGATATCAAGGTGACCCTGGTATCGTCGCTGCTGCTGGTCGCCTACGTGGTTTTGAGTACTTATCTCGCATTCGCCACCACGCGTAGCGTTGCTGTTCTGGGCCAGCTGGGCATGCGCGATGACGTCATGGGGCAATTGGAGTACTCCATCGGGCGTACTCTCGCCTTTGCTTTCATCGTCGTCATGTTCTTCGGGCTCTACAAAGTGTTGCCAGGAAGACGCATCCGTTGGCGTACCGCTCTTCTCGCGGCCCTCTTCACCAGCACCCTGTTCGAGCTTGCTCGCAACCTGTTCACCGCGTACGTGAAGTCTTTTAACCCCGGATCGATCTACACTGGCACCCTCACCGCGGCTGTGGTGGTCATACTCTGGATCTACTACGCCTCCATGCTCTTTATACTGGGCGGAGAAGTGGCGCAGGTGTATGACCTGCGACGGGTAAGGCGCAGGCAGCGTGAAGTCTTCGAGTAGCGTCTGGCGTGGGAGAAGGGGAGGAACATGTTCCAGTAGAGTTTGGCCCGCGCCTTGCTTTAGTAAGGCTCCGAACGATCACCTACCGGAGGCTACTGTGCGTAAGCTGATACCCCTCGCAGCATTGACCGCTCTGATCACGCTCGGCGCCTGCAAGAAGACAGGTGAAGGGCAGTATGAGGTCGAGAAGCCGGTCATCGGAACCCAGACTGACACGATCAACACGCCGTCCATCCAGGTCGGGACCAAGACCGACACGATCACGACGCCCACTGTCGGAACCAAGAAGACCGAAGTCAAGATTCCCACGGTGGAAGTGAAGCCGCCGCAGGATTGACCCGTTATCGGTGCCACGGCGCCGATGGCTGAGAAGCGAAATTGAAGATGCCCGCGACCGGCTTTAGCCAGTTGCGGGCATCGTCAATTCCTGCTACCGCTTCCGCCCGCAACCGACATGGCGCATCTTGCCGGCATGTCCATAGATCTCAGAAGTGATACTGTCACGAAGCCCGGCGCGGGAATGCGTCAGGCGATGGCCGACGCCGAAGTTGGAGACGACGTCCTGGACGGCGACCCCACCGTTGCCCTATTGCAGGAGCGCGTGGCCGATCTGCTCGGGAAGGATCAGGCGCTCTTCTTTCCTACCGGCACGATGGCAAATCAGACGGCCCTCTGGCTGCTCGGCGCCCGGGGCACCGAAGTGTTGCTGGACGCCGAGGCGCACATAGCGCACTGGGAACTGGCGGGGGCCGCCGCGCTGGCCGGCCTACAACTGAGGACGGTGCGAAGTGATGGTCTGGTCATGGATGCCGGGGCGCTCCGTCGAACAATTCGACCGCCCTCGCCGAATGCCCCACGGGCCTCGTTGGTCTGTCTGGAGAATACCCACAATGGTGCCGGCGGCGTCGTCACCCCGCTACCTGAGTTACGCGCTATCAGTGAAGTGGCTCGCGAGCACGGCCTCCCGGTCCACATGGACGGAGCCCGGCTGTGGAACGCAGCCATCGCCACGGGCACCTCGTTGGCGGAGTTCGCCGCCTGTGCCGACACCGTGATGGTCAGCTTCTCCAAAGGCCTCGGCGCCCCCGTGGGAGCAATTCTGGCCGGCGAATCGGCAGCAATGGCCGAGGCCTGGGTAGTTCGCAAGCGGTTTGGCGGAGGAATGCGTCAGTCGGGCATTCTCGCGGCGGGAGCGCTTTATGGACTGGAGAACAACCTGTCGCGGCTGGCCGAGGACCACGAGCACGCGCGGCTGTTGGCAGGCCGGGTGGAAGGCGCCGGTGGAGCGCGGGTGGTGCCTCCCGATACCAACATCGTGATGATCGACCTGGCCCCGGGAATGGCCGCAACCGACGTCGTGAAGAGAATGGCGGAGCGCGGCGTCAAGATTTCGGCCTGGTCGCCGACGCGTCTCCGGGCTGTCACCCATCTGGATATTGGACGTGCGGCGATAGAAAACGCGGCGGCCTCGCTGGCAGATCTGCTCGGCGAGATGGCATGACACTGCCGGAGGGGCAACTGCCTGATCGACCGCTCAGAGGGCCAGGAAAGCCCTCCGACCACTTCCTGATGCTGTCGGTAAACAGTATATTCAAGGTGCTCCAGGTCCCGGAGGGCGCGAGCCCGCTAAACCCGTCAGGACCCCGCAGGTAGCAGCGGCGTGTGGTGTCTTACGTTGCTCCGTCAGACCTGGAGTATCGCGCGGGAGGTGGGTGGCAGCGGCGGTCGCCGTGCCTCGACACCCCCGCGCGATTTCGTTGGAGGATCATACGGCGATTTTCCGCCCTACCAGGCCGGGACGCTCGCACTGGCAGGGCGGCCGCTCACGACCAACTGAGCGCACAGTCTCCGAACCGATCGCGTTGCCCCGGATGTGACTTGTGAGAGCGCACGCCGGACGAGACATTGAAAGCCCGGTCGCGACAGTCGTTGCCAGCCGGGCGCTCAACTTCGGCAACCACGCAGTTCTCCATAACGATCCGCCGCACCACTTTCGCGCCACGCCCAGCGCGACGACCGCGCCAGGGTATTGGGCTCCGCCGCTGACGCTCGACTCGTACGCAACGCAGCCATGGCCATTGCTCTCGCTCGCAAGTACCGTCCGCGCGACTTCGCCTCAGTCGCCGTGCAGTCACACGTGTCCAACACGCTCAAGGGCGCCATAGCAAGAGGCCGGGTGGCTCACGGCTACCTGCTCTGCGGGCCCCGCGGCACCGGCAAGACAACGCTCGCCCGAGTTCTCGCCATGGCGCTTAACTGCGACCATCGCGGCGAGCGGGGTGACGGCGAACCGTGCGGTGTCTGCCAGTCCTGCGAGCGTATTTGGAGCGGCGGCGCGAGCCTGGACGTGGTCGAGATCGACGCGGCCTCCAATCGCGGAGTGGACGATGCGCGTGAACTCCGCGAGCGGGCCATGTACGCCCCATCCAGCGATGAGCGCTACAAGGTTTATATCGTGGATGAGGCGCACATGCTCACCCGCGAGGCATGGAACGCGCTGCTAAAGATCCTCGAGGAGCCGCCGCCGCGGGTCGTCTTCGTCTTCGCCACCACCGAGCCGCAGAAGATTGCCATGAATGCGGCGCCCGTTCTGAGCCGTCTGCAGCGGTTCGACCTGAAGCGGATCGGGCTGGCCGAGATCCGTGAGCGACTGGCGGTGGTCCTCGCCGCCGAGGGTGTGGAGGCAGAGCCGGAAGCGTTAGCGATGATCGCTCGGGCGGCCGATGGCGGCCTCCGCGACGCTCTCAGCCTTACCGACCAGGTGCTGTCGCTGGATAGCACTGGTGCCGTTACTGCCGAGCGGGTGCGGGAGGCGCTGGGGCTGGTGGCGGAGGATGAGTTCCTGGCGGTGCTTGACGTCGTGGCCGAGGGCCGGGCGTCGGCCGTCTTCGCAACAGTCGCCCGACTATCGGACGCCGGCATCGACCTGGAGGGCTTCCTGGCTGGCTTCGCCGATATTCTCCGTGCCCAACTGGCGACGACGCTGGGCGGTGAGGTGGGTGATATCTCCGATCGGATCCGCGCCGAGCTCGTCGTTCGGCGCGAGCGGCTTTCGGCGGGTGACCTTCTCCGTATGCTGCATGCGGTTGGCGAACTGGAGCCGAGGCTGAAGAGAAGCGGGCAGCAACAATTGCTGCTGGAAACGCTGCTCGTCCGGCTGGCGCTGATGGACCGCTCGGTGGAGTTGGAAACGTTGCTGGAGGCTTTGAGCGAGGGACCCTCAGGCGGCGGAGGAGGGAAGAGTTCTAAGGTCTCCGCGCCGTCGCCCAGGGTTGGTGGTTCGCGCGGCGGTGGAGAGAGACCGGCCGGGGATTTCAATCCCGGTCGCGATCCGGCGCGACAGCCGACGGTCGCCGCACCGAGAACGTCAACTTCTGGGCGCCAGGAATCAGATGCCCCGACAGGTGGCCAGGCGAACACGCCGTCGGGTTCCAGAGTTGTAACCGCTCCGGCGGCGGCCAGCGAGCCGTCTCGTGCATCGGCGACTGTACCGGCGCTCGTTGCCACAGGGGCTCTGACAGGTTTGCCCGAGGTTCCACCGCCGTGGGAGGGTCCGCGTCCATGGGAGGGCGAAAGGTCGGCTGAGGATCGTCCTCCAGCCGTCGCCGCGCCGTTGCGCGACAGCTCGGCGGGGAAGGTCGCTCCAGGTGCTGGGCCAGCGCCGGAACTCAATCACGTAGTGGAGCGGTGGGGTGAGGTCGCTGACCGGCTGAGAGCGGGTGGCCGGGGTGTGCTTGCGGCTCTTCTGCTGGAGACCCTACCGGCGGTGGTTACCGCCAGCGGTACACTGACTTTGGATGCCGACGACGACACGACAGCCGAAGGGTTGAAGAACGGTCGCGAGGAGGTTTTAGCGGCAGTGCGCGCGCTCTTCCCCGGCGTAGCCCGGATAGTCGTCCGTCACGACACCGCTGTGGCAAGTGCGCCGATGAAGCGGCTGACTATCGAGGGGGTGCGAGATGAGCGAGTGGCTACCCTTCGCCGCCGTGACCCGGCGCTGGCCGCGGCGATCGATACGCTGGATCTGGAGTTGCTGAGTTGAACAGCGCAGCGCGCTACCTCCGGCGATCAACCGCCGACCTCGGGCAGCGACGGTGACTCGGTATCTCCTTGCATTGCCGTCCGCGGCAGGGCTATCCGGTCCCTCCGCCTTGCTCCGGCAGCGCGACGCTGGCTAACTTTCAATTCTTCCCCTGACCAGCATATTATGGCCGATATCATGAAGATTCTTCAGCAAGCGCAGCAGATGCAGGGGCGCATGCAGGAGATCCAGGACGAGTTGCAGAAGATGACCGTCGTGGGCAGCGCCGGCGGCGGTATGGTGTCTGTTGAGGCTGACGGCAAGGGACAGTTACGAAAGATCAGGATCGACCCGAAGGTGGTGGATCCGACTGACGTCGAGATGCTTGAGGACCTGGTGCTGGTGGCGGTGAGCGACGCGCAGAAAAAGGCAGCAGAGCTGGCGCAGGGTGAGATGGGCAAGCTCACCGGCGGCATGGATCTGCCGTTCAAGCTTCCGTTCTAACGTGTCAGCGATCGACGACCTGGCTACCGAGTTGGCGCGACTACCGGGTATTGGCCGGAAGACAGCGCTCCGTCTCACCTACCACCTGCTTAAGCAGTCGCCCGATCAGAGCCGCCGGCTGGCTGATGCGCTGCAAACGCTCGCCGAGCGTGTGCGGCCCTGTTCTCGCTGCTTCAACCTGAGCGAGGACGAGCTCTGCGCGATCTGCTCGGACCCGCGACGTGACGTCGCCATCCTCTGCGCGGTAGAGGAAGCATCGGACATTGGAGCCATCGAACGGACGGGCGAATACCGGGGGCTGTATCATGTCCTCGGCGGCCGCCTCTCGCCGCTGGATGGCATCGGTCCCGATGACCTAACTATCACACAACTCGTCAGGCGATTGGACGGAGGCGTGCGCGAGGTGATCATCGCCACGAATCCGAGCCTTGAGGGCGAGGCAACAGCGCTGTACCTGCAAGGACAGATCGTGTCACAAGGCTTGCTAGTTACCCGAATCGCTCGAGGCCTCCCGGTGGGAGGCGACCTGGAATACGCCGACGGCGTTACCATCGCGCAGGCGCTCAGCGCCCGCCGGGAGATGGTCTGATGAGCTCCAGTTTAGTGTTGCGCCGCCATGTAGCCCGTCGTCAGATGGGGCCGGCAGAGGCAGCGCGAGGTGCGCTCGCCCTCGCCGGTTTCCTGGGCGGGATGACGCTCGGCGTGCTGCTGACAAGCCAGCAGTTGCACCGTCACCGTCGCAACCTCTTCAGCCCGAGCAGCTACGAGCGGCTGGCCGCGCTTTCCTACTTGCGCGGCCAGCCTTCAGTGGAGACGCTCAGGCTGCTGCACGACTATGTGGGCTGGGAATCCCGCCCATTGCTTCGCCGTCGCGGCTTCCAGCTGCTACGGCAGCTGGAGCGCACCCTCGACTAGGACGTCCGGATGCCTGTTGGATCTGCCAGTTGGTCGTTTACCGAAGACGACTTCGAGAGCATCTCTCAGACGTTGCAGCGGTTTCTGTATGACAGCAACGCGCGCTGCGCGATGATCGTCGACCGGACCGGTCAACTCGTCGCCACGGTCGGCGAGCAACCGAGCTTCGACCCGACCGCCTTCGCCACCCTGACAGCCGCCGACTTCAGCGCCAACGACCAACTCGCGCGCCTGATCGGTGAGACCGACTTCAACACGCTCTTCCACCAGGGCGAAAAGGAGTCGATGTACCTGGCCGACGTGGCTCGCCGGGTAATACTCGTAGTCCTGTTCGACAACCGCACCACGTTGGGCCTTGTCCGTCTGAAGATGAAGCAGGCGGTGGAAGAGCTCACGACGCTCTTCACGGCCGTGTTTGCGCGCGAGAGACGGGCAACTTCCAGCCGCCCGAACTTCCTCGCCGGCGCTGACGACGAGATCGACCGGCTGTTCCAGTGACGGGAGAATAGCCATGTCGATGATCAACTACGCCTCGCGCGAGATCAACTGTAAGATCGTCTACTACGGCCCGGGCCTGGGCGGAAAAACGACGAATCTGGAACATGTCTACGGGAAGGTCTCGCCGGACACTCGCGGCAAGCTCATTTCGCTGGCGACAGAGACGGAGAGGACTCTCTTCTTCGATTTCCTTCCCGTGGACCTGGGGACGATCCGGGGGTTCCGTACCCGATTCCACCTCTACACGGTCCCCGGCCAGGTTTATTACAACGCCAGCCGGAAGCTCATCCTGAAGGGGGTGGACGGGGTGGTGTTCGTAGCCGACTCCCAGATGGAGCGCATGGAGGCCAATCAGGAGTCGATGCAGAACCTCTATGACAACATGACGGAGTACGGCTACGACATCACCCGGATGCCCTTTGTCGTACAATACAACAAGAGAGACCTTCCCAATGCGGCGTCGCTGGGCGAGCTTCAGGCTGCGCTGAACCCGGGGTGGGAACTCACCGAGCCCTCCCGACAGCGCATGGTGGCCGACCCAGGCCGTCCGGGGGAGCATCTGGTAAGCCAGTTGACCACCGGCGAATGGGTTGAGCGCGCGCCCTACTTCGAGGCTGTTGCCGTGGGTGGGGAGGGTGTTTTCGACACGCTCAAGGCCGTCAGTAAGCTTGTCCTGAAGTCGCTCGCGTGATTCCTCTGGCGCCGGGGCGCCTGTGAACCTTCCCAACGCGCTCACGATCGGCCGCATCGCGATCACTCCGCTGATCGCCGTGCTCGCCTTCGTTGGCACCTGGGAATGGCGGCTCGTCGCCTTTGTCGTCTACATCGTCGCCGCCATCTCGGACTACTACGACGGCGCGCTCGCCCGGCGACGCAACCAGATCACACCGCTCGGCCAGCTTCTCGACCCACTCGCTGACAAGCTGTTGCTGGTCGGTACAGTGGTGCCGATGTTCCTGCTCATAGGCTCTGGCGCTGCCTGGTCGCTCTGGTCGCCGCTTGCCGAAATCGCTAGCGCTATGCCCGGGCCAGTGATGATCGGGCAGACCATCGAGCGCTTCCCGTTCTACACCCCCATCGGCCTCATCGGCTTGCCGTGGTGGATTCTCGCAGTGATTTTCGGCCGGGAGTTGGTCATGACCATCTTTCGACAGATCGCCGCGCGACGTGGGGTGATAATTGCCGCCATCGGGCCTGCCAAGTGGAAGACCGGCTTCCAGTCAACCTGGGTCGGGGCGACGTACTTCTGGTTCTTCGCCGCGACGGTGGCCGAGCACTACGGTTGGACCTCATCGGCGTGGCGCGCCTTCGCCAACTTCAACGGCATTGTCGGCTTGCTGACCATGATCGGCGCGACGGCGCTCACGCTCTACTCACTCGGACTCTATTTCCATCGCTTCGGCTGGGTCCTGGTCGATGGCGGTCGCGCTCGAGCGCGTTGAGCTGAGGCCCGGGCGCAGTCATGGAAGGTGAGCGTTGAAGGTCGAGCTGGTGACTATCGGCGACGAGTTGCTGCTGGGATTCACGATCGACAGCAACTCTGCCCACCTGGGTCGCGTCCTTTCGACCATCGGAGTGACTGTCCCTCGTCGCACGACCGTGGGCGACGAAACCGGCGCGATCATTGACGTGCTTCGTGACGCGCTCAACCGGAGCGGTGCCGTGATCAGCACGGGTGGTCTGGGGCCGACCACAGACGACGTCACCCGGCAGGCAGTCGCCACCTTATTCGGCCGTCAGCTCACTCTGGACAGCGCCATTGCCGAGAGGTTGAGTGCCTGGTGGATCGAGCGCGGCCTGCCAGGTGAGCTGCCGCCGAGTAACCTCGCCCAGGCGCTGGTCCCGGAGGGCGCGGTTATCCTCGAGAACCGACACGGCACGGCGCCCGGTCTCTGGTTGGAGGACGAGCGGGGCAGGTGGCTCGCGGTACTGCCTGGTGTTCCACGTGAGATGCGCGGCATGTTGAAAGACGAGTTGTTGCCGCTACTTATCGCCCGCGCTGCGGCCAGTGGAGCAGCCGAGACAGTGGTGCGCTCACGGACCCTTCGCACCACTGGCGTGGCCGAGTCAGTACTGGCCGGCAGGCTGCACGACCTCACTCGTGACGTGCTGGCTGCGGAACTGGCCTATTTGCCTGGCGCGGAGGGCGTGGACCTCAGGTTGACTGTCCGCGACCAGTCAGCCACTGCTGCCGAAGCCCTGTTGGAACGGGCGGCGAATCTGTTGCGCGCAACAGCAGGTCGACATGTGTACGGCGAGGGAGAGACGGACCTCGCGGCGGTCGTTCTGGATGCCTATCGTGCGCGTGGATGGCGGATCGCGGTCGCCGAGAGTTGTACCGGTGGCCTGCTGGGCGAGCGCCTGACCAACCCGGCCGGTTCGAGCGACGTGTTCGAGGGCGGAGTGATATCCTATGACAACCGGGTGAAGATCCAGTTGCTCGGCGTACCCACGGATACGTTGGACGCGCACGGCGCGGTTAGTGAGGAAGTAGCTCGCCAAATGGCCAGCGGCGCACGCGAACGGTTGGCGACCACCGTGGGCGTCGGCATCACGGGCGTTGCGGGGCCAGGAGGGGGGAGCGAGGCCAAGCCGGTGGGCACTGTCTGGATCGGGCTCGACGTGAATGGCGTCAGTACGGCCCGGCAGTTCCATCTGGTGGGAGATAGGACCGAGATCCGTCAACGGGCTGCCCAGGCGGCGCTTCGAATGCTCCTCGACGCAGCTTCCTGACAGCGGCCTGGTAGCGCGTCAGGTCGGTTGACGGAGAGTGTTCGACGTTCTTGTACGCTGCCGGATCGGCAGCGTGGAGAGGCACGAGCGTTGCACCGTCTTCACACACTGTTGAGATTACCCTCGTGCCCGCCGTGGGCATGAGCGCGCGCAACTTACCGGTAGAGCAGAATGAGAGATCGCGACGATAGAGGAGACGGTAACCAGCCCGCTGAGCAGAATCCGATTGTCAATGCAGACGCCTTCGCGCATGGCGACGAAACGGGGAACCCAATGCCCGTAGACGTCGGCCCGGGGGGAGACTTCGACTTTGACCTCTCCGAGGTTATGGAAGAGGGCGACGAAGCGACACCGGTGGAAGGCGGCGAGGTCATGTCAGTGGACGCCCTTCGTGGTGCGTTGGCACATGAGCAGGATCGTTTTCTGCGCCTGGCCGCGGAGTACGACAACTTCCGCCGGCGCAGCCTGCGCGAGCGTCAGGAGGCTGGCGCACGCGGGCAGGCCGAACTGGTTAAGTCGTTGCTCGAGCCGTTCGACGATCTCGATCGGTTCGCCAACGTGGATCCGGCCTCCACCACTGCCTCGATCGTGGTAGAGGGGGTGGCGATGGTGGAGCGGAAGATGGCCAGGTCGCTCACCGCCGCCGGCCTGGAGATCGTAAATCCGATGGACGCGCCATTCGACCCGAATCTCCACGAGGCTGTTGCAACCACTCCCGCGGCCAGTCCGGCAGAAGACTCCACCATCTCTCAGGTATATCAACTGGGCTACGTGTTCGCCGGTCAACTGCTGCGGCCGGCCAGAGTGGTCGTGCGGCAGTGGCAGGGGTAGGACGCCCGAAGAACCATGGCCCAGACCAGAGATTATTACGCCGTTCTCGGAGTGTCAGCCACGGCGACCGCGGACGAGATCAAGAAGCAGTACCGGCGGCTCGCCAAGAAGCACCACCCTGACGCGAATCCAAACGACAAGCAGTCCTCCGAGAAGTTCAAGGAGATCTCGGAGGCGTACGGGGTGGTGGGCGACAAGGAGAAGAGGAAGCAGTACGACGAGATGCGCCGACTGGGCGCCTTCGGCGGTTTTGGCGGCGCCCGGAGTGGTGGCGCCCGTCCGGGTGGAGGCAGCGGGATGGGTACGCCTGGCGCGGGCCCCGGACCTGGCGGCTCCTTCCGTTACGAGGATCTGGACCTGGGCGGACTCGGTGGCTTGGGCGACCTGTTCAGTTCCATGTTCGGTGGCGCCCAGGGTGCCGCCGGGCGCTCAGGCCGCAGTCGTGGACCGGAGCGCGGCAACGATGTGGAAACGTCTCTTGAGATCCCTTTCCGAGTGGCGGCGAGGGGCGGCAAGGTGCCGGTTGAGTTGGACGTCACGGAGGAGTGCGCGACCTGTCACGGCAGCGGCGCAGCCCCCGGCGCGTCCATGCGCAGTTGCCCCGAGTGCAGTGGACGCGGTACCATCTCATTCGGTCAGGGCGGCTTCGCTGTCCAGCGGCCATGCCCAATGTGCCTGGGACGCGGTCAGGTGCCGTCGCAGCCCTGTCCGACCTGCAATGGCTCAGGCGAGGTTCGCAACCGCAAGAAGGTGCTCATCACGGTGCCCGCTGGTGTCGACGTAGGTACCAAGATTCGCCTTAAAGGTCAGGGCGGGCGCGGCCCAGGTGGGGGGCCACCGGGCGATCTGCTCATCACCTTCCAGGTGAAGCCCGATCGCTTCTTCCGTCGCGAAGGGCTCGACGTGATCGCGCCAGTTTCGATCAACATCGCCCAGGCAACGCTAGGCTCGAAGATCAGTGTGCGCACGCTGGAGGGTAAGAAGGTGACGATGCGCATCCCCGCCGGCACCGCCAGTGGTAAGCGCTTCCGCGTCCGCAAACAGGGGATCGAAAAGGATGGGCAACTCGGCGACATGATAGTCGAAGTGCAGGTCGCCGTGCCGGAGAAGCTGACCGAAGAGCAGGAGCGCATGATGCGCGAGTTCGCCGACGCCGGTGGGCTAAAGTACTAGTTGCAGTCGTGGTCTCGAACTACGGCGTCGCGGCCTGCGACCTCGTGTTCATTACCGCGTGAACGACGACATCGTGGCCGGCGACCTCGGGTTCAATAACCCCGTGAACAACGACAGCGTGGCCAGCGACATCGTGCTCGACAACCTCGTGGCTAGCGACCTCGTATTCGATCGCCTCCCCACCGAGGTCATCGAGCTGATCGCTGTCTAGACGGCCACCGCCAGCGGAAGCGCCATGCGCTGTCCCACTGCCTGCTCAATAAAGCCGCCCCCAAGCACCCGGTCGCCGTCGTAGAGCACCATCGACTGCCCCGGGGTGATCGCCGAGACTGGTTCATCCAGAGCTAGTTCGACCTCATTAAACTCGCTCCGTATGAGTTCGGCGGCCACTGGTGTATGGCGGTGGCGCACACGCAGCTGCACACGCGAACCCACGGCGAGCGGATCCACCAGCCAGTTGACGCCGCGGGCGATCACGCCACGACCCAGCAGTGCCTCACGCGGTCCCACCACCACCTCGCGCTCGCGAGGACGGATGGCAACGACGAACAGCGGCTGGGCCGATCCGCCGGGCAGACCGCGCCGCTGGCCGATTGTGTAGCGCGCGTGACCGTCATGCTCACCAATCACCCGGCCATCCAATGTTACGATCGGACCGCGGGATAGCGACGGAGCATCCTCGCCGAGTTCGCGGGCAATAACTTTGGCATGGTCGCCGTCGGGCACGAAACAGATATCCTGGCTCTCCGCCTTATCAGCAACCACTTCCAGCCCCAACGCGTGCGCCTGCGCGCGCGTTTCGGCCTTCGTCAGGTGACCAACCGGTAGGATCAGCCTGGCGAGAACTGAGCGCTGGAGCCCCCAGAGGAAATACGTCTGGTCCTTTCCAGCATCCACACCGCGCCGTAGCTCACCGTCAACCACGCGAGCGTAATGCCCCGTGGCTATCCACCGTGCGTCGATACCGTCGGCCTTGTGCAGTAGGTCGCGGAACTTCGTGAAAGTGTTGCAGCGAACGCAGGGAATGGGAGTTCGGCCACGCGCGTACTCATCCACGAAATCGCGTACGACATCCCGCCCGAACGCGCTCTGAAGGTTCAACACGTAGTGTGGCACGCCGAGCTGTTCGCACACGCGCCTGGCGTCGTTGGTGGACTCGAGCGAACAGCATGGACGATCGGGGATATCGTCGCCGTGACAGAACAGGTTCATCGTCACGCCGACAACGTCATAACCCTGCTGAACGAGCAATGCCGCGGCCACCGACGAATCGACGCCACCGGACATCGCCACCACCACGCGCTCACCGGCCATCAGACCAGCGCCGTGCCGCGAGCCTTGGCGACGAGCGCCGGAAAGAGCTCGGACACACGGTCTATGCAGGCATCGTTCGAGAGGCTGCCGAGGCTCATACGGATGGCGCTGGCAGCGAGATCGGGACGAGTGCCGATGGCGAGCAGGACATGAGACGGCGCCGAGTTCCCGCTCTGGCACGCAGAGCCTCCGGAACAGGCCACGCCAGCGAGGTCGAGGGCCATCAGCAATGACTCACTGTCCACGCCGGGGACCGAGACATTGAGAACGTGCGGTGCTCTTGGCGCGCCACGGCCGTGGACCACGACGTCGCCGATGCGAGCCACGATGGCCGCCTCCAGCCGGTCGCGTAGTGCTTCCAGTCGAGCCCACTCTTCCTCACGGTGAGCGATAGCCATCTCGGCGGCGCAAGCCAGGCCAACCGCGGCCGCCACGTTTTCCGTTCCGGGGCGCCGACCGCGATCCTGAGAGCCGCCGTGGAAGAGCGGCGCCAACTTCGTACCGCGGCGGATGTACATCGCGCCAATTCCCTTCGGGGCGCCGATCTTGTGCCCCGACATGGTGAGCAGGTCAAACGGCGTCGTTTCGGCGTCGATGGTCACCTTCCCGAACGCTTGCACGGCGTCGGTATGGAAGGTCACTCCGCGCGAGTGGGCCATTTCGGCCAGCGCCGGAACAGGCTGCACGACGCCGATCTCGTTATTCACCCACATGACCGTCATGATCGCGACGTCGCCGTCCACCAGTCGATCCGCCGAGTCCATGTCGACGACTCCGATGCTCGTCATCTTCAGCAGGCGCTCTTCGGCCCCTTCACGAGCTGCCTGATGGACTGCCTCCAGCACCGCCTTGTGCTCGACAGGCGTGGTCACGACCGCCCGTCTGCCGGCGTCGCTGTGAGCGCGCCACGGCCCCAATATGGCGAGATTATCGCCCTCCGTACCGCCGGAGGTGAAACAGACCTCGTCGACATTCGCACCCATGCAGTGTGCGACGCGCTCGCGTGCCTCATCGAGCGCAACCCGTGCTTCACGACCCCAACGATGAGTGCTCGATGGGTTGCCGAAGCGAGGGCCGAAAAACGGCTCCATCGCTGCGAACACCTCAGGCAGCACAGGGGTCGTGGCTGCGTGATCGAGATAGATGGGGTGGGACATAGAGGGAAATATAAGGGAATCAGGGGCCTCGGGGATGGCGACCTCTGATATTGCGGTCTTCACGAAGGCCGGATGGCTGGTCGCCAGGGTCTCACTGCCGCTACGGCGGCGTCTGCGAATGCTTTATCCCAGGATCGTCGAAGAGCACTGCCCGCACCGGACTCGCGTCCAGCCCGTGGAGCCTGATAGGCAACGCCACGAGCAGGTAGCGGCCGTCAGAGGCGTCGCGCAGGTCCAGATTCTCGAGCAACTGAGCGCCGCCGTCGAATAGGGCATGGTGGGTGGCCAGAGCAGTACTGTGCCGCCGATCCACCGATGGCGCGTCAACACCCAGCAGGCGCAGACCGCCGCTGGCCAGGGCCTGCGCGGCTAGCGCGGTGAGTGCCGGCCAGTCGTCGGGAAAGGTGCCGTCGGCTATGCTCTGGCCGGTGCGCAGCAACAGGCGTTCGGTGCCCGGTGGGATTCTGGCAAGCAGTTCGCCCATGTCCATGTCGCGCGGAGTTCCGTCCACCGTCAGGACGTAGGCCGAGCCGACGAACGCGGAAAGGGGGAGAGCTTCCGTGGCGGGCGCGCCCGGGCGGATATGCAGTGCGGAATCTGCATGAGTTCCCACGTGCGGGCTCATGGTGATCGCCGAGACCTGCACGCTGGCGCCAGCGGCCATGTCCCAGGTCCAGCCGCAACTGTACGGCGTGTCTCCAGGCCACTCGGGAGTACCGGGGCGTACCAGCATGCTGATGTCTACCGGTGTCCCCAGTATGCCTGCCCCATCACTCATGACCAGCGCGACATCGTCGTCCGACTGAGCCGGATCACGCTCGCGGCACCTCCGGCGGCGCCGCCGCCGGTCCGGAGTAGAGGTGATGGCGCACGTCCCAAAGGGCGGGAAAGAAGCGCTGGGTCACGGTGCGCGAGAGGTATTTCGCACCCAGAGTGCCGCCAGTTCCACCGGTGCCGGGGCCGATCACCCGCTCCACGAGCTGCACGTGCCGGAATCTCCAGAGCCCGAACTGTTGCTCGTACTCCAACAGTGCCTCGGCAAGGAAGAAGAGCGTGCCCGGTCCAGGTCCGGTATAGATCGATTCTGGAGTGGCGCCCTCGCTCTCCAGCAGGGCCAGGAAGAGCTCCTGCAGCGTTGGGCCGGCAAGCGCTCGCTGAACTACCTGAGGCACCTCACCGTGCGCGCTGATGACGTGCATGAAGTGCTCATCGCGCAACCCGGACATTGCCTCGATCGCTCGGAACTGGTCGCTCTGCGATCCACTGGAGCTTCCCAGGTAGCCGCGAAACTCACGAAAGCGCTGCGGGGGTAGCGTGTCGAGCGCGGCCAGTTGCGCGGACACTATACGCACCAGCGAGTTGACCCGGTTCAAGCGCCACAGCGCGGCACCGGAGTCCAATCTCGACATGGCGGCGACCAGTCCTTCCAGTTCATGGAGGATGACCTTGAACCAGAGCTCGCTGGCCTGATGGACGACGATGAACAGCAGCTCATCGGGATGCACGGGGTCGGTGCGCGGACGCTGGAGTTCGAGCAATTCTTCCAGGCACAGATAGCTCGGATAACTCACACCTTCATCCGGCGTGGCTGCGTGCGCTGACGCTTCGCTGCTGGCTCTGTCGCTCAAAATGTTGACACCTCCAACGCGGCAACGTCGTCGACGCGCATGGTCTCGGTTGTGTAGAACGGCTCGCCATAGCGAGTGCGGATGAGCGTGCCGTAATGAGCGGCCTTATGACGAACGAGGTCGTACAACTGTTCGCCGTTGGGATGGACCTCGCCGGCCTGGATGGCATCATCGAACTGGGACGCGAAGCACTGGATTGCCTGCAGTTTGCGCTCGAAGACATCGCTGATGTCGACGACGAATGTCGGCTTCACCGCGTCCTCGCGATAGGTGATGCAGTGGATCACCTTGCGGGGCCGGTGTGGCGGCAGGTCCGATTCCACCCGGGCGAGCCCGGCGACGAAGCAGGCGTCGCGTATGAGTTCCGATGCAACACGATGATCGGGATGACGTCCCCACTGGGCTGGAGCGATCACGACCTGCGGGCGGAAACGGCGTATCAAGCGGGCCAGCGCGGCGCGGGTCTCGGGAGTGTTGGTGATACCAGCGTCGGGAAGAGCAAGATTCTCCCTCGCCGACACGCCGAGCACCTCCGCTGCGCGCGCTGCTTCCTGAGCGCGTAGCTGGGCCGAGCCGCGGGTGCCCATCTCGCCCTGGGTCAGATCGATGATCGCCGTCCGCCGTCCCATGTCGACTGCCCGCAGCATGGTTCCGCCACAGGTCAGTTCGACGTCGTCGCGATGCGCAGCGATGGCTAGCACGTCGACGGTGCTGTCAGTGATGGTCATGGAGCGTGAATGTACTTCGCTCGGCGAGCACCGGAAGATCAGGCTGCGGTGTTGATCGGCAGGCCTCTGGAGAAGCTGTCTTCAGCGTCCTCAGCCGCGGCGTAGCTCGTCATTCCCGCGAAAGCCTGAATCCTGCTTCCTGGCACGCATACAATACGGGCCCCGAGGGCAGGTTGCCTCGGGGCCCGTCAAGTGGATCAGTGACCCTGCGTATACTGAGGGATGACCCTCTCCGGCGGTCCGTCATTGGAGATGAGACCGTCGCGCAGGACGATGACTCGCCGTGCGTGCTGGGCGATGTCCGGCTCGTGCGTCACCATAATAACTGTCTGCCCGTGGGCGGCCAGTTCAGCAAAGACGCGCATGATCTCGTCCGACGTCTTTGAGTCCAGGTTACCCGTCGGCTCGTCAGCGAGCAGGATGGACGGCTCATTCACCAGCGCGCGGGCGATCGCGACGCGCTGTCGCTGTCCACCGGAGAGCTCGTTCGGGCGGTGATGGACCCGGTCGCCGAGTTGCACTCGCTCCAGAGCGAGTGTGGCACGACGCTTACGCTCTACCGACCCGACACCAGCGTAGACCAGGGGCAGCTCGACGTTGTGAAGCGCAGTCGCTCGCGGTAGGAGATTGAACGTCTGGAAGACGAAGCCAATCTCCTTATTCCGCACTCGAGCGAGGGCGTCGTCGCCCATCTTGGAGGCGAGTTGTCCATTGAGCCAGTACTCTCCGGAATTCGGCGTATCCAGGCAGCCGATGAGATTCATGAGAGTTGACTTACCCGAACCAGAAGGTCCCATGATTGCGACGTACTCGTTCCGCCGGATGGCCAGGTCAACGCCGCGGAGGGCGCGTACCACCTCGCCACCCATATCGTAGTGACGCGTCAGCCCTCGCGTGACGATAACCCAATCTTTCTCTGGCGCGGCCCCGGCCTGGATCGTGACGGCCTTCCGTTCGGCAGTCGTCGAAATCGGCGGCTCCTGCATCTGCTCCATGGTATCGAGCGTCACGTTGCTATTCCTTGGCGGCGGTCGTGGTGGTCGCCGGGATCGGCGCTTCTCGGACCAGGTTGCCGTCCTTGAGCTGACGTATGGCCTGATACGTTCCAGCTACGATACGCTCATCCCCCTGCAGACCGCTGAGAACCTCGAAGTACTTCTCACCGGCGATTCCCACCTTTACAGCGCGGAAGCTGACCTTGTTGTCGCTACCGACGACGAAGACACCTTCCACGTCCCGCTTGCCTACCTGCTTCTCCGCCGGTCTGCCGGCCAGCGTCACCCCGGTGTCTTCCTGAGCCAGTAACTCATTCTCCCTCACCGTGAGGGCGATGATGGGGATGGAGAGGACAGATTGCCGGGTGTCGGTGATGACCTTGGCGGTGGTCGAAAAATCGGGCCGTGTGTCGGGCGGCGCATTGGTCAGCGCAATCGTCACTTCGTAGTCAATTGCCTGATCAGTGGCCTGCCCTCCGCCGGCCGCGCGGACCGAGCTGTTGGAGATCTGGACCACCCGGCCGATGAAGGTCGTGTCAGGGAAGGCGTCAATCTCGATGATCGCCGAATCACCCACGGTTATGCGCGAGACGTCAGTCTCGTCGACCCTCACTTTCGTCTCCAGATCGCTCATGTCGGCGATGGTCAGGAGAACGGCAGCGTCCTTGTTCAGAGTTCCCTGTATGCCGGACATCGGGGCCATGATGGTGGTCTTGCCCAGCGCCACCTCGGCGTCCTTGACGGAAGCTTCGGCCTGCTGAACACGGAACTTGGCCGCGTCGGCGAGGGCGGCATTCACCTCGGCCTGGGTGCGCAACTGCTCAACCTGCTCTTCGGCAACGAGAGCGGGGTTGGCCTTACGAATCTCGGCGGTGCGCTCGAAGTTGCGCTGTGCCTGCATCAGATTCGCGCCCGCCTGCGCCTGCTCGGCCTTTGACGAGGCGAGGGCCGCCTTCGAACGCTGGAGCGCAGCGTCGTACTGCTGCGGGTCAATCTGGAGGAGGAACTGCCCCTTCTTCACAAACTGCCCCTCCTTGACCGAGAGGCGCACGATCTTGCCCGTGATGTCGGCACTGAGATCCACCTTGATGCGCGGCTGGATCTGACCGCTGGCCGTTACCGATGCCACAAGATCA